>JACCEC012663605.1_pt1 | contig 94074 bp, 108 predicted proteins | sample 7450121 | NCBI WGS metagenome assembly JACCEC01 (sample SAMN15323455, study PRJNA562643) | freshwater metagenome | isolation source: river surface water | place: USA:Blue River Watershed | collected 2017-08-18
AGTCTTTTAGCTACTTTATCAATACTAAGTTTAACACTTAAAACAGCAACTAGTACAACACTACATAGGAGTTTTAAACTACCACTTTGTGTTACTTGAAGTATCCAAGACACAAAGCTTAAAGTACCGTATGAGATTATCAAGAGTAATGATAACTTAGCTAACAGTTTCTCTAACTCCCAGATAGCAACAAATAGTTCTTTAACCTTAATTTTCAGCTTATCAAACTCTCTCTGAGTTTTTGACATTTCTTGAACCTCAAAAGGTTCGTTGTTTACTATATAAGTTTTATTCTCCATCTGGTTCTAGTATTATTAATCCATCTTTTTCTTCTGGGAAACTTACCCAGTCTCCTGTGTTGTAACAGTCTTGTATCTGATTTAGCAGAGTGTACATTTCCTCAATACCTTTCTCTATGTACTTGTTAGTTAGTTTGTACACCTTACACTCATAAGGAAAGACTGTTTCACAGGCAACTATATAAACTTCTACCTTATACTTAAACTTAAGATCAGGAAAGTTCTGCATAATAGCTTTCATGTAGAAAGCCATCTGTCTGTAATACCTGTAAGACTCAAAGCTATCCTTAAACAATCCTATCGACTTACCTGTAGTCTTAAAGTCTACTAACTGGATAACTTTCTTATCATGCAGTATTCTAACTCTATCAAGTAAAGCTTTAAAAGGAAAGGTATATCTCTCTGATTCCCAGTAGATTGGTAACTCGTTATATGCTTCGTTACCTATCATACCTGTGTTAAATAGTAGATCTGAAGCCAAGTAGTTAGACTCAATGCCTTTCTTGCAACCTTCAAGTATCTTAGATTCATCAGCAGTTAACATATAAGAACCTTCAGCTCTGAGTAAGAACTCCAGATAATGATAACCTTTCTCAAACATAGGCCAAAGTTTGTCTTTGTCTTTAGTACTACCTATATGAGTTCTAAGCCTTAAAGCTACAAGCTTAACTTCATCTCTGTCAAACTCTTTCTTACCTTGTTCTTTTAAGCAAGCATAGACATCTTCAACCCAACTAGCTATTGCTGCTGTTGGCTTATCTTCAGGTTCTACTATAAAGACTTTAGGATCTTCAATGTACTTATGTACAAGTTTACCATTCTTGAGTGATGGAGTTTCGAGTTTATTAGACTCTCCCTCCATTAACATCTTAAACTTCTTAGGTGAACCTCCTTGTTCAGGATTAAAGACTCCAAGACTTGAGTTAGAAACTGCTTTTACTTCGTAGTATGGGTTAGTCTCTATCATCTTCAACTCCTCTTAGTTTAACAGTTATTGTTTTTCTGGGATAATGTTTAGTATAATGAACTTCATCGTGGTTGATGTCAACATTTAACAGTTGCTCAGCACACTCATCATCTTCTTTCATGTTCTCAAGATATCCCATTACTATCTCGTAAGACCTCTCCGAACAACAAGTGATACTTATTGTTCTTTTAGAAGGAGACTGTCTTACTTGTGAAAGGTCTTTACTCATCTAGATTTATATGATAACTTAGTATAATATCGGTTACTTCCTGGTAGATAATGTCAGGATCTACTGTATCAAAGTTCTTAGCTTTACCTCTCAGAAGTTGCTTAATCTCCCATAAAGCTGAGTGAGCATTACTACCATTGAAAGCTTGTCTAGCTTCAATACCGTCTTCTTCGTTAAACTCTAGTGTTACTTTCATGACTTTTTATGTAAGAATACCTTAGTTCGTTTGTCTGTATCTCCCAGATAATTACCGTTAGACTCAACAGTATCTACTGCATCATACTGCTTATAGATGTCTGGTAAATGTTGAAGATATGCTAGTACTACAGCTTTCTCAGCAAAGTTTTCACAGTGAATCTCTACAATATTACTTGTCATTCTTAACAGCTTCAATCATCTCGTCTAACTCCATTTGTCTATTCCTACCACCTTCAGTAGTAGAACTATCTCTGAACTTATCACCATGTCTAGCTTTGAGCTTAGCTACGTTTGCATGTAGAACTTCTTGTAAAGTAAAGCCTTGGTTTAAAATAAGCACTTGTAAACAGAACTGCATACCTACTAAATTACCTTCCAGTAAGTATTTCAGATAAGTCTTAGCTATTGCAGATGTTGGAAACTTAGCCTGTTCAACCATGTGATCATAGTCTTCTGGTATAAAGATTCCTTCTTCAGCACCGTTATTAGATCTGGATATAGCTTTAACTAGATAATAAGTCAAGTCTCCTAATTCTCCGAGAATCTCGTAGTTTATCGCAGAATCTCTCTCTTTACCATAACCTTCAATCTTCTTCATCCAACCTGAAAACTCTCCTATCTCTTCAATAAGAGCCCAGTTTAGGTGAGCATTTTCTTTCTCCTCAGTATCATGTTTCCATGTCCTGTTAACACACTCTAAGTATGTCTGGAACGTATAATCTTGTTTCTTACTCATATTGACTCTATGGTTATTTTTAACTCTCTTTGGTTGTTATCAGTTATCTCGGTGTAATCTAAGTGAATAGATCTCAGATATCTAGTATCATCATCTTCTATGATCTTCTTACTCTTACCATGATTACCTGTAAGTATGTCTTGACTACACTTAAGATAAGGTCCTATTCTGTTATCCAAATCCCAATAAGAAGTACCTTCTATAAGGACATCTTTAATGTGAACTTTGATCCTGATAGGATAGTCTTCTGGTTTTAGTGGAGTAAGTTGTTCAATGTAAGGCGTGAACTGTTCTTTTATGGTATTAACAACCTTAGCTCTAGTGTGCTCTCTGATTGTACCATTATAAAAGTTCTGACCGTTGATAGTTGTCCAACCTGGTGTGCCTGCTGCTTTTGGATTAGCCACTACTCTCTCCTTAGTCTTCATATCTGTTAGATACTTTATTTTGTTAGGATAAAGTACAAACTGATAGTTAGCTGGATTATAGTACTTTGCAGCTTTTGGAAGCTTTTTCCCCTCCTCATAATACTTCTTATTGCGAGCATTTGAAAGCTGAACTTTCCTCACATATAAGGGTATTGTTACCTCTTGCTTCATATAATAAAGAAGGGGAGTTTCCTCCCCTTAGTAGACTAGATTGATAATCCGTTTAGTTCATCTTGAGTAGCTGCTACAGCTGAGATAGTCTCATCTTGTAACTTAGCATTCTCTTCTTTAAGCTCTTTCAACATCTCTGTCCATTGAGCTTCTGTTAACTTACCATACTCTGACTCATGGTAGATAGCGTTAGTTGGAATAGAGAAAGAACCGTTAACATAGTACTCCTTAACTCTAATAGCATTATTACCATTGTAGTAAGGAATAGCACCTATGTTCATAGGATCTACGAGAACTGTATGTAGAACTCCGTCATTCCAACCAGTTAGATATGAAAGATTACCTCGTCTTTCGTGTTATTATCGTAAAGCTTTTTATCTTCACCTCTGGAGGTTTCCCTCATTTTAATCGGTAGGTCTATACTACCCAGTCTAGCATATATCATATCCCTCGTCTCCACGTTAGGGTCGAACACTCTTGGGGATATTATATTCTGGAGGATACCAGTTTCAATCCCTATGCGTTACGGTGTCAGAAATGTTTTATAATCTCTGATTACCACGATGTTAGCATATTTGTTGTATTTCCGTTCTAGTTTAATAGTTGCGTCTTGATATAACATATCAAAGAATGCTGGTCTAGATGTATGATTTATAGCTACTTTATACATATCTTGTCCTGGTCTTTTTTCTTCATAAACTGAAGTTGCAATACCTTGACCATTTAACCATGTATTGAGATTATCTATAAATGATTTATCTACAGCACAGATATATACCTGTACTTTATTCCTACCACTCAATGAAACAGAACCATCTCCATCAAAGAATCCTCTAATAAAGTGTCTGGTGTTTTCTCCAAGTTCTACGAAGGTTTTACCTGCTAATGTCTTGTTATATCTTAAGCCTAGTTTCTGTAAGTCATCTACCATTTTATTAGATGGTATTACAAGAGCTGAGCTTGTTCTCACAGCACCTGTTATGAAAGATTTACACTCATATAGCTTTCTCCCAGGCATTAAGATATCTCTAACATCTTCCACTAATGACGCATCGCTTTTCATAAGCTTTAACTGAACTCTGTTAACTTTATCTCTTTTTATTATACAACCATCTGCCATTAACAAACCTAATATGTAGGCTTGTTGTTCAGTTTGTATATTTTCAAAGTAGTCTTCAGTAGGTATAGTTTGCCTTTTATCATCAAGGTTGATAGTAACAGGGTAACCTTCTCTTTTTAAACCATAGTAAAGGGTTCTGTAGTTAACACCACATTCTTTACTTATCTGAGTTAGTGATTTACCTGTATTGTGTAAATCTGACCACTCTTTGAACTTAATCTTATCTATCTTTTCCATATACAAAGATAACTAAAATTATCTACAATGCAAACTTAGCCTCCTTCGTTTTTGCTCGTTTTATTTTGACAGATTTCTCTGAAAGCACGCAGGTTAGTTTACGTGCAAGCCTGGACGGCAATTTACTGAATCATCACAATCAACCATACTCCACTCAGGTAAAGTGATTACACAACCTACTCTAATAAAGTGTCCAAGCTTGTCACCAAACCCTTTACCTTTACCTCCAACAGATCTGCAATAGAAAGCATCACCTGACTGATGTTGCATATAAGGTTCAAACAATCTGTCTTCAATGTCTAAAGTAGACTTGTCAAACTCAATAATCTCACCTGTATTCTCATCAAAAGAAGTAGCGTATCTAGCAACTTTAACTATGTTACCGTTAGCATCTTTCTCAAACTTGTGATCAATCTCAGCAGATACTTTGTAACCAGTAATAAAACCTTGTTTAGTGATCGAAATCTCATAAACAGAAGCTTTCTCTTTAGCTACATCGTAAGATAAACCTTCATCTTGATACTGTTTCAACAAGTCAGGTCTTACATAGATAGACGTAATATAGTCTACATATCTTTTCTTGAACAAGTCTGCAACAGGTCCTGGTTTTCTCATCTTAGGATTACGTAAGAATCTCACCCAGTTCTTGATGATAGGGTCAATACTCAACTCTTTCTCAATAGACTTTTGCATCATCTCAACAAGAGGTGTTGGTATCTCTGTATTAGAGATTGCATTGTTGTTAAAGCGTAAGTAATACTTTCCTGAAATAGGGTTAACTGTTACGTTAGGGTGGAAAGCTTCTACTTTCTCCTTGAAGTCTTCTTTACAAAGATCTTCTACTTTAGCCCAAAGAGCATCTAAACCTTCTCTGGTTGTCACTGTGTCAGACTCAGCCTCAATATCTCTTAAATGTTTAAGACGAATCTTATGAGCTAAGTTCTCTTTGTCATGACTAACTGAATAGTCTGTTTTACCTTGACATGATACTACAAGGTTGTTTCCGCTGATGCTTAAAATGATCATATATAACTATTGTTTTAGTTGCAAATACTCTTTAACACTTCTTTCTATCTCTGGACTTATTGTAGCTGTACTGTTTGTAAGAACGTGATGATAGTTTAATAAATCTTTATAGTTGTTAGCGTAACTCATAAGAGTTTCTAGCTTATCCAACATAGGTTGCTCAACTACAAAAGCATCTACTAATCCGTTAGGTTCACCTGGTGATACTCTCTCATTAATCTCTTCAATTGTGGCACCTTCTCTGACCATATCTTGAACTATCTGAGCTTTATCTAACAAGGCTACAAATCCTTCATGAAACTCTTTAACTCCAAATCTAGCATTATAAGCGTTTATATCTGAGAAATGTGTTGAAACATAACTAGTTAACTCAGTATATAACTTAAACATATCTTCGTTAAATATACTAAAGTTACGCATAAAAGGTATGGTATCCAATACAGGTTTAAGTTGTCTTGCAGTGTTCCATTCTACTACATTCATATCTGGTTCTAGCTTATAACCTCCAGTAAGTTTACCTTCAGTGTTAGTTAATAAAGTCTTTTTAGTTAAGAAGTCTTGAAGAGGTATTCCATGTTTGAAGTGCTTTAAGTTGTTTTTAGCAACTAAAGCTAAGATAATCTTCGAGTTATTACATCTTAAACCTGTAGTATTATAACCTAAAGCTTTTCTGTCAACAAAGTGACCTACATAATGTAATAAACCTTCTTCCTGTTCAGTACAGTAATAAAGATTACCTTTATAGTCAGCTAAGTCGGATACATAAGGTTCAGACTTATCATAAGCAAAAGACTTTTTCTCGTATTGTGGGTTAGGATGAGCTTTTAAGCATCTGAATACTGTTTGACCATCTCTTTTTCTCTTCTCTTCAGGAGACAACTCTCTAACATACTCAACCTTCTCTTCTTTAACTTCTTCAGACCAATCTTCAGGAACTACTACATCTTTATAAGACTTCTTGTCTAACAACTCCCAAATAGCATCTCTTTGTAGATAAGCTTCATTGATTTTGTCTTTAGTTTTAGCATAACTTCTCTCAGACTTAAGACCCAAGTCTTCAGCTGTGATCTCGTCAGTAAATGAGATAGTAATAAAGTCACCAACAGTATCTAATAAGTAAAGTTCTTTAGCTCTATCTGTATCGGCATCTTTATGGTAGATCTTATCAAAGTCTATATAAGACCATGTTGGAAAAGGAGCTCTTTCAACTTGTCTTTTACCATCAACTTTTTTGTTAGAATGAAGAACAACTTTAAACCCTGCAAAAAAGACTGAAGCTATATTACTGAACTTGATAGGATGTAAACTCTCACCTTTGAACGTAGGATTGACCTCATCCAAGTCACATATCTTCTTTAACCTAGATAAGACTTTGTTAGAATCTGACATAGAAGTTACCGATCTACAAGCAGATATCCACTCAATCAAGTCGGTTGACTTAAGAGACTCTTCTACAATAACTGTAGCTTCGTCTTTAGCTTTAGCAAATTGAGAGTTGATAAAAGCTATTGTAGCAGGAGTATATCGAATAGCTTCTCTTGAAGGAGTCACATCCACACCTGGATTAATCTCAATTTCTTCGCCATCTTCATCTCTTGTGACCTGCCTAATAGGACACTTAATACCTATATTGCCGGTAATAGGCGTACTCTCCATCTCATCAAAGTCTAAGAAACCATAACACATACCTGTATCTGACTCCATATCACCTTTAACTACAACAACATGAGGTTTAGAATAGTAGTTGTTATCAGATAAGATTATGTTAGCTGAGTTGTAAAATGCTGGAGCTAAGAAGTCTATCTTTTGCTTAGAGTTGTCTGTGTGATCTATATAAAGCTCTATATCTTTCATATATAGAAGTTGTTTCTTACAAGCTTCTATATACTGTTGTCTAGTAGTCTTTAAAACAGGCACTTCAAACTCTGTGTAGTTAGTTCCTTCATAAGCTTCTCCGTAGATTACTTCTTCACCTTTTATGTTAGCGATATTAGCTTCCCCTGTAGTCAAGTTAATCGGGCCAATCATAGACTGGTACTTACGATTATACACACGAATCTCATATCTTACACCGTTGTGAGCAGTTCTAATAGTGTAGTAATCAGCACCTGTAGCTAGTCCGCTCTTACTTCCTAGGCCAAAAGAGCCCATGGTATCCTTACGTAACCTCTTAGTTGACCAACCTACACCTAGTACTCCAAAGAGTCTTCCTAAACCAAGTCCAACACCTTCATCTTTAATGATAAGAGAGTTACATCTACCTACTCCTTCACGTTCTTTATATGTGATAGTTACGATATTATTATCTGAGAAGTAGTCTGTGTTATAGTAGGAAGGATCCCACTTCGAGTCTTTATACAAAGCCTCACTTCTTTCAATAAAGAAGTCTGACACTTTCGACTTACCTGATAATATATCAACTGCTCTGTTCCGTTCTGTTACTGAGTCTACAGCGTTTGCTGTTATTTCTCTTACACAACTTTCTATAGGATACTGATACTGAGTTGATTGTACAATATCCATCATGAGACCTATTGCACTTTCATCAATGCCTCTTGATACAGCGTTCCTAGTCTGTACTTCTTTACTTTCTATCTCTTGTATTGCCATTATGGTTTCAGTGTTATAACACCATCTTTAACTAAGTAGTAACTTTCTAAGCTTTCAACTCTATTGTAGCTTTTATTAACACTACCATAGTAGTTCAGTAAAACTCTACCATTACTCTTTCTAGCTTCTCCTGTTTTATTATTTAATTCCACACCTTGAATAGTACAAAATGTACAACCCCATCTGTTCATCAAAGTATCTCCAATATTCACAGTATTACCACAAGCTGTCCTATACTCACTTAGTAAGTTATCTATACCTGCCATATTGTTCTTCAAATCCCTCCTTGCAGATTGGATATTGTTCAAACACTTTCTCTAAACACTCTTTTTGCTCATCTGATAAGAAAGAAGGTTCAACTATTAAGTAGTACTCTGGTTTAGGTTTAGTTAGCAATCTTCCATAAGACCAACCTGACCAAGGATTACCATTATCTACTAACCTGTTTACATGAGCTCCTCCTGTTTTACCTACACTTGTTACAATAAACATGTCTAGTCTTCTGTTATAGTTTTGTATAAACAAACTGCCTAATTTCATAGGTTTACCTCTCATATCGTGTAATGGTGCTCTAAAATCAGGTCTTAGCCAATCTCCAGCATAAGCTTCTATCACAGGATCTTTTAGGAACTCTTCGTAAAGTTTTCTTAAATCAGGTCTCATACTAGACAACTTGTCTATAATGCTTGATTTGTATAAACATCGATAATCAACCTGTTTATTTAACTCAGCATGCCTTATACTAACTGGATGTTGTTCCCAACAGTTATATTTTACCTGCATCTCTTAATCTTTTATGAACTAACTCTTTAGTTCGTGAATAACCATAAGCTTTATGATGATCTGTTACATCTTTAGGTTCAGTATCATGTCTATTGGATCTGATAAAGAAGTAAGGTAGATTATAAAGCTTTTTCATTTTATGTGTGGAGCGAACTCCTGTTCTATCAAAATCGTAGTTCACTACTATCTTCGTAAATCTACTTGATAAGTCATCGTACTCTATTGGAGTAAGTATCGAAGATTCACTAGACGGAGCTACTGCGTAGATACCCATCTGCCTGTAGTACATTACGTCTTTGAGAGATTTAGTGATTATAAGCAACTCCCCTGATTTGGGGAGCTGGTTATAACCTTGTAATCCTTTAAAGTTACCTATGAATCTGTACTCAACTCTATTAACAAAATAGGCTTTTATCTCCTCCTCGTTGAACCAATAACCATAGGCTCTATCTTGTTTTCTGTGTGAGTATTTGAGTACATCATCTATCCATAAATACTGTATTGCACCTACGTTAAAGTAATCCAAAGTAGCATGCCATATTCCGTTTAAGTCCCAGTAAGTTAAGTCTTCTTTCTCAAACTCTCTCCACTGCACTCTTAACTTAGAAGGTTCTTCACGGAACTCAGTATTCATAGGTCTAGGTTTCCTAACAGTCTTTCTAGTAATCAGTTTGAAGTCTTGAGCTATTTGATCTAAAGCATCCCAGAAACTAATACCAAACTTAGCTTGTACGTACTCAAAACAGTCTCCATAAAAGGAACCGTTATAGTCAACAAGCATAAGTCTGTTCTTAGTTATCTTGAAAATTGCACTTGGAGTCCTATCCTCTCTAAGACCTGTTCGGTACATAGTTCCAGGATAGACTCTAGTTTGCATATACTTCTCAAATATCTCCTCTTCTGATACACTCTTGAGTATAAATTCCTTATCCACTTTAGTGAATAAGTTCCTCATTAGATTGCGTTAGAAGCTGGAGCGGCTGGTGCAAATGCTGGTGTAGCTGCTTGAGCAGGTGGAGTAAATGCCGCTGGAGCTTGTGTTGGAGCCTGGAAAGCAGCAGGAGCTGAAGCTGGTAATCCACCTGTAGCACCTGGCATAGCGTTAGTAGCACCTGCAACAACACCATATTCAGATAAAGGTTTAACTCTATCGTAAGGAATGTTGTCAGAACCAGCTTTAGAAGATAACACTAATCCTCTTGGAGCTAACTCAGTGTTAATAAAGTCTCCAAAATTAGGTAACACAACCTCTTCATCTGAACCCTTTTTGTAAACAATCTTCATTGTAGCTGTAGCGCCTACTTTAGTAGATAATAACGCAGCTACTTGAGCAAAAGCAGTCTTAACATCTTGAGCTGTGATGGCAGCTTCAATCTCAGCAGATGTAGCAAATGCTTCATATAACTGTTTAATCTGAGCCAAGGTGTTCTCTGCTGATTTCTCGTTGTATTTAGGAGAAGTGGTATCAAAATTAGATAACCAAAAGGTAAATCTAGAAGTACCAGCGTTTGACATATCAGTTCCTTTGAAAGAAACCACTAAGTTACCATCTTGACCTTTACCTTCTTCGTTGATCTTAGAGATCTCTACTTTAGAAAGTTTAACTGCAACTGGACAACCTGGTTTCAATGGAGAAGAACCTGTAGACGATGATACTGATGAGAATAATGACATAATATAGTTGTTTAATAGTTAAGATTAGTAAGTAAGATTGGACAGTTTTAACTCATGTCTAGGAGTGAGGATTAGTTGTTTGAACCAACTTCGTTATCGAAAGGTGAGTTAGCTAAGATTGCGTTAGCTTCTTGTTCAGCAGCTAAGTCTCTAAGATATTGCTCTCTTTCAGCTTGCTCTTCAGCCCAAGCAGTTGCTTGTGCATCATACTCAGCAGCTTGTTCAGCTGTAATAGGAGCTTCATCGAAAGGATTCTCATCTAACTCAGCTTGAGTTGGAAGATCATCAGCTTCTAAGTTGTCTACAATCTCCCCTGCATAATTTAAGATACCTTGCGCAATAGCTGTTTCATCAGCACCTACTTCTTTAGCTAAGTTAGCTCTAGTGATAGCGCCATCTTTAACTTGTACTAAGTGATACCAAGTAGAAACAGCTTCTTCAGTGCCTACATTAGGACCAAACTCAGCTGGGTTAGCAGCTTTAGAAGTAGCGTAATCTAAGTAGTTAGGGTTTGGGCCTTTAACTTCGATAAGAGAGTTGTCTTCAGCATTTACATCTAAAGTCCACTCAGAATGTTGACCTCCAAGAAGTTTGTGTTGTAAGATGTGAGAGTATTTACCATCGGCTGAAACAGGACGACCTGTGTATTTAGCTTTAGGATAAACTTCCTTTAAGTTACTAGGAAGAGATGTAATAAACAAACATTCTTTCTCTTTTTTTCCTGGGATTGGGAACAAAGTAATGTGAGCATTATTACCGTTAGCTAAACCTAACAAGTCGATAATAGACTGAGGTAGCTTGATAGTTGTACCAGCTTGTACTAGGATGTTAACTTGTTCTTTAGTAGCTTTAACAGCTTTAGGAGTTTCAGATTTAAGTGCTACAGCGTTAGTAACATCGATAGGTTTGGTTGAAAATAAGTCAAACATAGTTGTAATATTTAGTTAGTTAGATTATTGAACGATAGTGATATGACCTTCTTCAGTCATTTCTACTTTAGTGTTTGTTGCGGAAGCCATTTCTTCTATGGTATATAACCCAGTTATAGCTTCAGGTTTGAATCTTCTAAGTCCTTTAGAATAGCAACGAGAGTAAGTCATATCTTTAGGATATTTTTTCCAGTTATCTTTACCTGTGAGTTGAGCTGCAATAGCATCTGACCACCTAAAGCTAACATCTTCTTCGATTACTTTTTCAAGTACTGTAGAAAATCTGTAAAATCGTATAACTGTTTCTGAGTCTACATGCTTACCTTCACTGTCATATATAGGCTCTAGATCTTTGATTACTACTGAATCTACACCAGCTCTCCTACCTAAAGCTTGCATAATGTGAATACCTAAACAGGGCTTTCCAGCAATGAAGTTGATGTTTTGTAAGGCAATCATAGCTGATATACCCAACTCTTTACCATAGATAACTGTAGCTATTACAGCTTCTGGCGTTTTGTAAGCATCTGGTAATATTCTACTTTTAAGGAGAGTATTAGCAAGAGCTTCTATTTGCTCAAGGTGTTGAAAGTTATCAAATTTACTGATAGTTTCTTCCTGAGCTAGTTGTATTTCTGTGTTTTCTGACATATTATTGTTTTGTAAAGTTTATCCCAGGAGTCATGTTCAACTCAGGTATTCCTTCAAAGCCTTGAGCTTCAAAAGTCTGATGTAGTTGTTTAAACTTATTAGCATCCATCTCATCAAAGTCAAAGTACTTAAGTAAGTTTTCCATAGCAAATGTTAAGTCTGATTCACCGGATCTCTGTTTAAGTAACTCAAAGTAAGGTATCTGAACTATAGTCCAGTCAGAAATAGGAGTTTCTCTATACTTATATCTAGTTGGCTTCTTATCAGGTCCATAGAAAGGTAGTTGAAGTTTAGCTGGTATGTGAGCTACTATTATGTAGTCACAAGCAAACTCAATTGAGGCACATTGTTATCGTAAAGTTTTTTATCTTTACATCTATATCTTTCGATATAGGTCAGCATATATCACCTACATTTCTGTAGTAACCGAGCTCGTGGTACTTCATCATCCCAGAGGGATTGTATGTACTATGCGTTGAACCTTCGTCTCATTACTGAGACGCTTGGCTGCGGATTTTCCATGCGTATCTTATTCTTTATTACTATACCTGAGTAGTTAGTTCAGCCACTATAATGTCACCATTATACTTTAGTAGAATAAGCTTTAGGAGGTTCCCGTCAATTCACGGTTAAATCACCTTTGTATTTTTTAAGTTTAGTTAGTTTATAAAGCATTGAGTCGCACATGTAAGGATATATTAATTTGATAAAAGCTTCTATAGACTTGGATGGAACTACTATTTGAGGTTGCTTTCTTTTGTTAACCCATGTATAAGCATTTATATCATACTTAACAAGCTCTCTTATTAAGATATTACAATCTTCAATAGTAAACCCTTCAGTACAAAATCTAGCATTATGAGGAGTAGATGTTCCATCGTCCATAAACCAAATAGCTATTGCTATGGGATCAAGATTTATATCAATAGGTACGATTTTAACACCGTTAGGATACCATTTAGCTCGAAGTGCTGTAAGCTTAGCGTCAGCAATAGATCTCCAGTTACAAGAAGTTACTAATGATTGCTCACCTCTTCCATCTTTAAAGTTAGACAGTCTTGTTATTTCAGTTATTTTACTGTTATCACTATTTAAAGTGCTAAGTAAAGATATCTTAAACTTAAGATAATCAAGTTGCTTTATTGAATGTTTCATAGTAAGCCTGCTATTATGAGCTTTCTCTTTTCTATCATCTATGCTACCATCACCTAATATTGTTCCTATTAATACTTGCATTTCATTACAGCCTTCAAGTATAGGAAAATGTCTCCTCACTTTAATACCATTATCTGTTGCTAATTTCCTAACATACACCAGTGATAGTTTTAATGTTTCAGCTATAAAGCTATAAGTGTTTCCGTCAGCAGCCAATTTCCTGATTTCTTCTATTGTTTCTTTTGATTTAAGAATCAACGGATTGAACTCAGAACTTCTACTGCAAACTATGCCTTTTTCTATTAGCTTTTTTCTAAGCTTGGAGCTATCGTAATTAAACATGCGACTCAATTCAGCGTAAGAGTATTTTTCAAACTCTAAACCGCTTTCTAATATTTGTGATATTCTTGACTGTTTCATGTCACAAATATACTAACTTTTTGTTAAAATACAATATTTAATGATCCCATCATACACGAAGTGTCGGGTCGGTGTAATTCTGGCTGCATTCTGCGCTCTACCTTCTTAATCTCTCTGTTCATCTGAGATAACACAATACCTACAGAATGACCACCTTCAGAAGATATCTTCTTCTTAGTTAAGACAAGAGCTAACATTAGGTCATCTATCTTCTCCTTCTCCTTATCTCCATTTTTACCTAATGTTAAAAGAGCATGATCAACTTCATATACTAAGATTTTGTCAGTGCCTTTACAGTGATCTCTCCAAGTACCATATATAGTCCTAGCTATTTGCACAGCAGTACCAGATACTTCAACAAAATCTATATCACGTTTGGCTAACTCTTCATAGTAAGTCTTGATATACTCAAACTCTTCATCACTGAGTGGTTCGTCCACAGAGTAGATATTTCTAAGAGGCATTTTCTTCTTAGCAGACAGAGATCTAGAGGCCTGATGATGCGCCAGCATCTCAAAATTAAAGATCAACTGCTTGATCTTCAGGTCTTTGTTCATCTCAGCTATACTATCTCTGAGTGTTTTAGTGATAGTAGATTTACCACCTCCAGATAAGGCAGATACACACATTATAGTGTCTAACTCAATACCTCCTGCCATCCAATAGTTCAACTTTAGATACTTAGTTTTCAAGGCTTTTATAAGACCTTTTCTTCTATCATCTATATGCTTAAGAGATTGGTTTATCACTCGTATAGAGTCAATCCTTGGCAACATCTCACTATCTGGAAACTCAAAGAGTTGAGCCATTGTTTGCTCTATACCAGTACTCATATAACTTTAGATATAAAGTCTGTAGATGCTACAAATCCGTTCTTTCTTTGTTCTCTGATTGCCAACCAGTTTTTAGACTGTACAAACTTAACTAAACCCATAACAATCTGATTGTTAACTTTAGCCCATTTTACATCTTCTAAGACTTGTAGATGCTCTTCTTCAGAGTTACCTATGTTCTTAAGATACTCAGCTGCTATCTCAGCTTCTGAGCAAGACTTAGCAGGATACTTCTTACCTCCTTCTCCGTGAATAAAATGAGGATACTCATCATGTAGTTGAGCTGGCATACCCATAACAGCTATACTAAAAAGTTTAGCATATCTAGGTTTGATCTCAAAGTCTTCAGTATTTCTTTCTCCTGGTTTGTTGAAGTTGAGTATTACTTCACGTTCAATAAGGTCGTCTATCTGATCAGCTACAATCGACACCATTTCCTTATTAGCCTTGTTGTAATCTCTAACCATTTTAGTGTTCCCTATCTCCTTAGCATATGCTTTTGATGTTTGATAAGTCTTGAAGATAGTATCAGTAAACTTCATTGTGTTAGCATAAACTCTTAGTTTGTTTTGCTTAGCATCTAATGCGGGATTATCAACAAGTATCTTAACAAACGTAAGCTGCCAAGGAGTTAGGTTGAGTTTAGCCATCAACTCTAGGTCTTTTTCAATAGTGTAGATCATAGTTAGTAGGTTATAATAATACCTGTCAACTTAGTCTATCACTTCTCTAATACTAAAACAAAGTGGTCTTAGTGCGTTGAGCTTTAAGAGTAGCTTTGATAAGGTCAATGGTCTCGTCAATGTCATCCATCCAGATGACTGAATCTTCAATCTCTGCCTGAGATCGTCTTAGCCATTTTTCATCTTGTGAGTTTGGTACGTAAAGCGACACATACAGTCCTAGTTTCTTAGTTCCGTTAGGGTATGTAAACGTTCTGAACACACGACCTCTCCTTTGCTTCACCTGTGCATCTGCACTTGTTCTGCTAGCTTCGAGGCCAAACTCCAAATCATCTTTATCAAAGCCAACATCTACAGCTCTTGCAGTACTGAGCACCTCTACTTCGTTGTCCATAAAAGCTTTCATATTAGCTTCCTTAACCTTAGCTGAACTAAGCATCTTCTTCACTTTATACGTGATATCCCATTGAGTCTTTTTACCTATGACAGTAGGAACGCTCTTGTAGGAATCTAGAGTATCTATGAGTTTAAGAATTGATGCTTGTGTCTTGCAGGTTTTAGTAACTTCTACTTCTATCTCTTTAGGAGCAACATTTGAGTGGTAATCTACTGCTATCGGTCCAAGTTCTTCAGCAACTAGAGTTGCAAAGGTTGTCGATTCTGAGAATATGATAGTCTTCAGTCTTAACTCTTGAATGAGTTTGACAGATGCTTCTATCTTATGTTTGGTCAGGTTTACTGCTTCCTTTCGTTTATGAATACGCTTCGAGGTATTGATAGCATCGACTTGAACTATTTTACCTTTTATGTCTTCATCTTCCTGAGGGTATCTCTGAGCAACATAGGCTTTCGCACTCTCTATGTTCTGACATCTTTGCATTAACTTAAAGTCACCTCCGAATACCGATAATCCTCTTGATATCTGTTTATCAAGTTCTTTTAACGCTTCTGTTTCCTTCCTTGTAAGTGGTACAGGTAAGTTGATGTGTAACATCTCACTTATCCAACCATTTCTAAGAGCTTCTTTTACAGTTATTTCACCACAAATAGGGGCTCTTGCTAACAACAAACTTTCTAAGCCATCCAATCGCTTAATGGTGGCTGTTAATCCTAGTAACCAAGAGTATTCAACTATGTCAAACAACATACTGAACTTCTCAGAAGGGTATCTATGATACTCGTCACAGACTAGCAGGTTACAAGTTATCTTATCTCTCAACAATAGAGAGTTGATAACTATAACTTCTACGTTGTCTGCTAATCCAAAGTGCTTCATTATACCTTCCCACTGAGTCTTTAGATCAATACCCGGTACTACAACTACTGCTTTATAATCAGGATACCACCTGACCATCTTAGCAATAGCTATAGATGCTATAATCGTCTTCCCACATCCCGTAGGAGCTATTATAGTACCTCTAGCACCTGCATTCTTCCACCTTACTATCTCTCTTAACTGTCTGATATACTTAGACTTATCTAACTTCTCAGCTGGAATGTATAATAAAGGTTTCTTCATGACTTTCTGTTTATAGAAGCTTCTAAGGTTTTTATGTGATTGTTGATATAGATACCGGCATCTACTCCTACATACTTGATCTTAGTCTCTTCCCCATCTAAGTATAACTGACGTTCTTTCTTCCAGAACTCTAAGCATATCTCAGGAGTTACATTCTCTCGCTCAGAATACTGTATCTGACCTTCATTCTTCACTGGCTTTTTCATACTGCTTTAGTTAATCCAAATACTTCTTTCAACAAAGTACTCACGTTTACACATTTTTGAGTTTTATCTCTGTTAACTAATAAATAGTATTGTTGAGTCCCTCTTATTGTAGGCTTTAAAACTTTGTTGTGATGATTTTTAACTTTACCTTTATTACTGAGCATATAAGGATGTCCTAAGTTAAGAATCTCTTTCCAAACTTCTTTATCTTTTACTGTAGGTAGTTCATCTATTACTTCTTCCTTACTTGCAGCTAAAATCTCAGCTAATCTCTCAGCGTTACTTTTAACATTTTCCGCAATCTTTCTTGCATTATTAGGAGCAACTTTACCTAAGATTAAAGCTTTAGTAGGATGTTCTATCTCTACAATAGGCTTATTAACAGCTTCTAATATCTCAGTTCTTTCTTGGTCGTAAGTTTTAACACCAATCTCTTCAATTACTCTCGGATTGTAATCTTCTAACAAGTATCTCTTGATAAAGTCATCATCTAAGCTGTGAACTCTGATAGAAGTTTGTGTTACATCTAACACCTTGATCTTAACTACATCATTGTTAGTTAGGATGATGTACTCCCTATTGTTCTTCAATACTCCATTCATATTTATCACCTTTTTTATGGGTTCCTATTACTTCTGCTAAAGTCTCATATAACTCAACTGGAGTTAAAGAGTACTCATTATCGTTTGGATCTAGTAAGTCTTCTAAGACTAGAGTAACCTTGTAGTGATCCTCATCCTTAACTATTCCTGCTACATAATACATCAGAGGTAAGTCATCTATAAAGTGAGCTATCTCTGTGTTATTCTTCTTTAGTATTACTCTCATTGTATCTCAGTTAATAGTTCAAGTTCTTCATCACTAAACAAGCTTTGCATTGCTACAAACTCTGTTGTGACAGCTTCATGGGTTTTAAGTGCTTTAATAGAGTCATTACTGTAACCATACTCACTACAGAAGTTGTTAAAGTCTCCTGGATCATACTTGGTTAAACAACTTAAGATGTCATAGAATGTTGGAGATGTTTTATCTAACCTTTCTACATATTTCTCTGTTTCTTTCTCTAGTTCTCTTTTAACTGCTTTGTCTATTATCTGACAAGTACCTCCTAAGTTGGCAGAAGTTACATCTATTTTAGATAAATATAGATTTTTAGAAATCTCTCCACTTTTATACTTAGTTTCCCAGTATTTATTTTTAGACTTATAGTTAGATAACCAGTCTTTTTCAAGCTTATCTGTGAGATCATCTCGATCATACTGCCAATTATCTTTTTGTATAAAGTAAACTTTATAGATCCATGAACTTCTCGCATTTTAAACCCAGCAAATACTTCAATTTGATTTACTAGAGCTATCTGCTTTACTTTAACTGTGTTACAAGACTTTGATATACTTTGACCAAAGTCAAATGTGTAACTTTTATCTTCTCGCTTAAGTGTTACATTATAAACATCTCTGGAATCTGTGTCATCTAAGAAATGCTTACGATGTTCTACTTTGTTGATTATTAACTCTAAACCTAGTTTAGTAGCTAAATCGCTTGCTTGTTTTTCATAGTCCATTGTCTAGTTGTTTATTCTCAGCTTCCCAAAGTTCTTTTTCAGATACAGGTTCTTCATCTTCATAAGAATAGTCTATATCTTCTAGGTCTAAGTCTTCGTTATCATCACTCACACAATCACACTCAGATGATTGACAGTTACTACACCATACTCTTTTAGTCAACGACATTAGTTCTACTTTTAAGTTCTCTTAGCTTTACTTCTTTCCAGTAGTTATCACAGTAATCTGGATATAAGCGTATCAACTCTGTTATCTGTCTAGCTATTTCTTGGTCTACTACACCGTTTTGACCTGTGAAGGCATTAGCGCTAGACCCTTCTACATCACATTGATGATTTACTATCGCTGTGTTTATGTTGTTTAAAGATAATAAGTACTGATAGTGTACTTGAAATGCTGTTTCTGTCATATTATTAGTTAGTTAAGTTTAAGTTAGTTCATAGTATCACAATCATACTCACAAAGAGACCTCCTACCTAGTAGTCAGAATAGTCAATGAGTAGCTAGAACCTTAATCAGCTAAGCGAGACTGTAGAGATATTGTATGAAGATGATACTATGAAGTTTCTTATCTAATACCTACATCAGTCAAGTTAGTTAACTAAGACCAAACTGCAAATTCTGTCTTACTGTTCTAGTAGGTATTAGAAGGTTTGTTGTCTTATCCCCATAAGACTACAAGTAGAGAACCAAGTACATTGAACACTTGGGTTTCTGAGCAATATTGCTCATTGCAACAAGAGTGGGACTTGAACCCACACCTATATTTGGCTTCGTTTAGTGCTCTCATTTATTGCACATAAAAGGTGTCTACTTCCACCATCTTGTTGTTGTGATTGAGGTGGGAATCGAACCCACAGACGTAAGAGCTTAGCTATCTTACTTTTATAGCCGTGTCTTCCATATTCCACCACTCAACCAAGTTGTACATTTTACCTTAGATGTACTAACTACGCTAACCTACGATTTAGAGAGCCTCCACGCCAACAGTTACCTGTCTGTAATCTCTGTTTACGATTCTTGATGGTGCACCAACAGAGGACTGTATTACTTTAGTTTAAGTGTTCCATCTTTAATCAACTCTCTTAACTGAGTATCAGTAAACTCATCAACCCAATGGTAAGAAGATGTGTCTTTAATATCAGGTTGTATTGTGATTGTCTTAGCTTTGCATTTACTAACATCATCTCCACTATTACGAATGGTGATAAAAACAAGTACTATAAGTATTACAGCACTAACAAGCATTGCTATTAGCATTATTAATCCTAGAGTCATCTTAGGTGTCCAACTATAACTCTTAACTTCTTCCCATTCTTTTTGTACCATCAGTCTTTTAAGTTAGTTATAAAACAACAAAACCTCACAACAATTAAGCTGTGAGGTAAATTTATACAGATTAAGTGTTAGTTTAAGCCGAAAGCCTTTAGTGTAATATCAAACTTACCTGACTTAATAACTTCTTCAAGTAGTAAGTTAGCAATCTCTCTTGTTTCAGCTTGAGTATCTTTCTTTAGTCTTAAGTCAAATAAGTGCAAGAAGCTTAGTAAGCTACCTGTCCAGATATAAGTTGTGTTAAGATTAAGAGGGAGGATGGTTCTAGCTTGCTCTTTAGATACTCCTAAAGACAATAAGTCTTGATAAGCATCTTGGCAAACATCTAAAACTCTTTGTTGTATTGAGTTACAACTTTCTTGGTCTTCAACTAGTCCTTCACTTCCTTGTTTACTTGAAGTTGATTGCTTTCTCCACTCTTTTATAGTGGTGTAACTATCACTGAAGTCTACATATCTACCTGAAATAGAGTTTATAGAACTGTTAGGTTCAGGTGCCAATCCAAGCTCCATACCTATCTCATGTTTTCTAAGTTGCCTTTCTACATAGATAGGACATGTAATCCTAAACTGCAATTGAGGATGTCTGAATGGAGATGTGTGTTTATGAATAACTAAGTAGTTAATCAGCTTACTGTTTTGTTCTTCTGTGTAGTTAGATGAATGTTTGTTGTAGCTTACTCGGGCTACATTACAAATTACATTATCGTCACCAAAGGTACTTATTAATTCTACGCTCATTGTTAGTTGTTTTTAGTGATTTAGGATACTACTAGTATTCCCACAGGATACTCTCAGTATCCTGAGAAGTTACTCACAGTAGTATGATATTTGCTTTAACTTGTTAATACTCAACTGTTTGTAGAAACACTCTTCTTATTTGTTTTACGGAGTATTTCAAGTAATTTGTTAAGATTGATATTATAAAACTACTGCCAGTGGTAATGCGGTATACTACTGCTGGTAGCATAGTATTAGACCACTGGTAGTAATAAAAGTGACTTAAGTGTTTGAATATCAAGGAGTTCTGAAAACGTTCCTCTATTCTTTTTTTACTTTCAAACTCTGATATATCTTGTTCCTTTTAAGCAAGTCTTTAGTACCTCCTTGATAGAAAGTAAGTGGGTTTGCCATATAGTTGCTTCTAGAAAGTCTTATCAGAAAGTCATTCTTAACTAGGTTAGTAATACACTTTACAATCATACCTTCAGAAACCTTAAGTATCTCAGCACATCCTTTAGTTTGCATTGATGTAAACACTATACCATAGTTACTCTTAGGTGTGCTCATTTCGACCATTATCAGGAACAACTTAACTTCAGTTATGTTGTTAAACCCATCCAGCCATTCTAATCCTTCTGTAGTTCTTCCCATAAAGAATCTTTCCATGTTATCGCTAACATATTCACAATCAACAGAAGCTATCTGCCCTGTGTTGAAATCTACTGTTTGTTTCTCGAATATTTTTCTTCTGCTCATCGCTGTATAGGTTATTATACTACAAATATACGAATAACTTTCTGTATTTGTAGGAGATTGTTGGTTATTTTTATAGTAAGTAGTCTACTACTGGTATATCAGAACTTCCTCAGATATAGGTATAAAAAAGGAAAAATCCCAGGAATGTTGAGGTAATATCTAGGGAAAGAGTATTTCTGTAACAAGCTCAACCATAGTTAGTTACACCCTGTTTACGAAATACCCTCTCTTATCTATCTAGTACTACCTTAACTCTTAACTGGTTCTATAATCCCACCTGTTTTAAGGTTCTTTAATATATGCTTATCTCCTACAACTTCATAAGAGAAAGGAGTAAACTCATCTAACTTAGACACTGTGTACATGGCTTCATCTCTATTCTTGTGATACTTTTGCATCTGTAATAAGCAATATTCTCTGAACTTAGAGTCAAAGTTAGGTCTATAAGTTAAGTTGTGATGTATTTCTTGTCTTACACCTTCTTTAGTTACAATACCTGATAGATAATCCCCTATAAAGATAAAGAGTTGTTTAACATCATCACAACCTTTATTGACAAGTTGTAGTTCAGCTCTTTGCAATAACACATTAGGAGGAGTTCCAAGTGAGAAGTTTTTAGCATTGATAACTTTACCTTGACTATTCTTTACATACGGATATATCAAGAACTGCTTAAAGAACATATCTACTAATCCTATGTAGGATTCTACTGTTTTATCTAGTGTCATACTAACGTGAATATTTAGAAGTAGCTGTCTTGATGATGGTTAAAATTTCAGCATATTCTTCTGTCTGTTTAAAGTCAGCAAGTACATAGGCTGAAGATCCGGCAGGTAAATCTATCCAACTTTTACCTTCTACGTATTCTCTAACTTCGTGTAAGATTGCTCCTTTATGACTACTGAATACTCGAATGTCAAATCCGCAATACATTACTCTAACTGAGATGTCTACTTTAATCTCTGTTACTTTTTTATCGTTCATCATACTAATTCTACTGGGCTATCTTCCCAGTTAAGTTTACGTCCTATAAGTTTTTCTATTGAGCCTTCTGGTAATTCTACACTTTCTGAATAACTAGTACAAGTGAAGTATTCTTCTAAGCGGTTAGGTTTATAGTCATAAACATACTCAGAACCATCTTTATCTACTGCTACATAACTCATCTCGTACTAGCTTTATAGGTTGTGTCACATTTACCATCTTCGCATCTTAAAGTGTAAGATAGTTTAATAGGCTTGTCTGATACTAAGACGGTGAAGTTTATACCTATAGAGAATCCTATCAAAAGAGCAAAGATTGATACTATTATAAATCTTATTAAGTTATCACTCATATCGCTTTATAGATAAACTGCCAATAACCTTCGCTGAGTTCAAGATCAACTTGAATAGTTCCTCCGTTAACATAGGTTTCCCAAGTCTTAGGAGCTGTTTTGATGTAGTTCTCGTTGTAGTACTTTATATAAGCATTTCTAACCTCATCTGAAGGTAAGAATACTGTTAATAAGACTACACCGTCTCTCATCAAGAATGCTCTATCTCCTTCTGAGTTAGTTATTCCGTAGCAGTGAAGACCGTTAATGTCATTCCTGCGTCTTAGTTCCTTGAACTCTGTTTTGAGTTCTTTATGATCCCAACCTATATAAGAAGATTGAGAGTACCCTACTAGGCTAGCTAGTAAGATACTAAGTGTTATAAGTAGTTTCATTTGAACTTGTCTGGTAAGGTTAGTGACATATTGTCCCAACGGTAAGGCTCTGATGTACTTGGGTAGTATTGAGTTGCTAAATATCTACCTTCTTCTTTTCCTATGAAAAACCCTACACAACATTGTATAGAATCATCATCCCACACATGGATTATAGTCCCTACCTCAGGAAGCTCTTCAGGTATTTCTTGAAGAGTTATTGTGTAAGGTTGGTGATAGAGTGACGGTAGTTGAAATCCATAGTCAAAATATCCATTTTCATCATAGCTTTCTTGACTACTATCTTCAAAAATAACATGCACACCAAACCTGTCGTTAGTAATTTTACAAACCTTACCCTTTCCTACTCTAGTACAATCCCATACAGTATCTCCTACTTTAAATTCTTTTTCATTACTGGTTGCCATAAGTCTTTTTGTTTAAGTGAATCTTTACTCCATTTCTTAGTATAATATCCTAGGAGGAATCCTAGTACTGTTGGTATTATCCACATTACATACTAAAGCTAATACTATCTAGTTGTTTTTGTAACTCGTCAGATCTCTGATTAGCTCTGTGTAAAAACAGTCTGCTATTAGCTACTTCAGCTTCTAGGATGAGGATTTGCTCTTTATCCAACATAGTTCCTGTTTCTAGCATACTAACTTTGTCTTGTAGATAAGTTGTTGTGCTTTTATATATGTCGTTTTGCTCTTTAAGCTTATCGTACATATTTGTAAGCTCTGTTAAATCTTGGTTTAACCTTGCTATCTCTTGTTGTAGTTGGTTCTTTGTCATATTAGAATAAGCTTAGTTGTCGTGGTTCTATTTTGTCTATAATCTCTTGACATTCAGCAATATAGTAGTCGTAGTCTATATTGTATTCAGACATAGGTTTTTCAACATAATCGTTGAAGATAACTACGCTAGACTTCTTTAACTGATGTGCTTTCTTTCCTTCCTTATTTTTATACAGGTAGGCTGCTTCCTTAGATTTACTTGCATAATACCTGTTTGTCTTTTGTTGAACTTCACCATTCCAGGTGGTAGTAAAAGAAGAGTTAGTCTTCTTCATCATACAGAAGTCGTAGATGTTAGTGTGAGAAGTGATAGTTTTCCTTATAGGGACTCCGTTTATGAAGTACTCATAAAGAGCTTTTTTACACACAGGTTTATCAAACCCTTTACCTAATTGTACCTCTTGACCAAAGAAACCTTTATCTTTAACTTTTCCTGAAGTAGTAACAGCCATGTAAGCATTAATATCCTTAGTTATAACTTTCTCATACTCAGCATACTCCATGTCCATCTGAGTTAAAGTTTCCCAAGCTTTGATGATAGTCTCAAACTCTTCTCTTCTTTCTTCTGGATACATAACTGTTATACCATCTGTATTAACTGAGGTCACTCTGAACCCTTTGTCTAGTAACTCTTCTATCAACATAAGCATAGTTAGCTGACAATTTACAGTAATAGCCATACCCCACTTTCTGTCTTGAAAGGGACCATACTTGGCTATTAGTTTCCCAAAGCTACCATTCATCATAAGCTTGATAACTTCGGTTTGTAACGCAGCATACTTATCCTTTTTAGCCATAGGTTTCCACTTAACAATCCTATCCATCCTAAGCTTCCTTAAAAGAGGTATGAATACGTCTCTGTTTAGATGTTCAGGACACCAACCGTTAACTATCCACATGCTTGGGTAGAAAGATCCCGCATCTACATCTGTGTAATACCAACCTTTAGGTTTAGTTATTATGCCGGGCTTATCCGTCGAATGCAACCCTCCGAGGCCCGTAGTCATTTTAAGTCCTTTGTAAATGAAAGTATTACTAAGAGCACCCTTGGTTTCAGTTATTTTTTTAGACTTAAGGTTTGTTAGTAGATCACTTAACTGCTTAGAATTGAAGTTTATATAAGGAAGTATTATCTCACCTAAGTCTATCACAGGTCTACTTGTAGATAGTTTTAGATCTTCTTCAGAACCTCCCGCAAGTACATACTGTTTAGCAAGTAACTCGACTCCAAAGTTAACTCGGTCCTTAGATGTATAAGAACCTCCAAACTCTCGTTCTGCTTCAAGTCTAAGGTTTATATCTTCAACTTTCCTCTTATACAACTCTTCAGTTACATCAACATCGTTCCAGCAATAACTTATTATTAGATCTCGCTGCTCTTTAGTTATCTCAGATGCATGATGTATAGGTAAGTCTTGAATCTTCGGCATATTCATAGATATAGCCATCTCTTTCAAACTCACACGCCCACTCAAGGAACTATGCAGAGTCATCAAGTCTATGGTATACTTGTCTATCTTCTTCCATTTCCAAACAAACTTCTTAGTTTCATCTGTTCTAGCTCGTCCATCACTTATACATATCTGAGCTGCTTTGTAGATATCCCAGCTTGTAGCTACTTTAGATCCTATAGTGAAGTTAGTAACCACATCATCAAAGCTGTGATTATTATAACCTACAAGAACTATATCTCGCTTAAAGAAGTCTATTAGGTCTAGTCGTTGATCTAACCAGTCAGATATCTCGAAGATAAACTGATCTCTGGTTACTATATCTCTGAAACAGAACAAAGCAAAGTTCTTGTAGGTTTCTATATCATATACTAACCATCTCATATCTACAAAAGAGGTTTTGCAATCTCAATAAGGTCAGCAAAGTCTTCAAGAAACTTGTCTCTTATTTCAGCTGTTTTAAAAACAAGCACTGAATTATTGGCTGTAACTGCCTTATAAACACCACCAACACCTGTAATACCTATTGTGTGTTTGTATTCATGGTTTTTCGCAGGCTTCCAGCCTTCATTATACTTATCTCTCCACTGACATAGCTGAGATAAAGCTAAACAAGCTTCTGCTTCTTCTTTAGTGGGCCATGTACTTTTAGCATCAACAGAAGCTTTAGACAAATTAACCTCACCTATCGAAGAATCAGCTCTAACCCAATAACCTGTTAATGCACCAAAATCTTCCCATTTTGGCTTACTCTTTACTATAGGTCTAAACCTAATCTCTGTTTGTGTACTTGTTGGGCACACTTCATATCCTTCTGGAGGATGTATTGTTACTACTTCCATTTTAGTTCTTTAGTTTACAGTGTTTACAGTTACCTTTATGAGTTAGAACAGTCGCATTACCCCAAGCTCCTAATAGGTACTCACAGCTATCTAATGTTACAACCTTTAACTCACCATAACCTGCTTGTATAATTAAACCTGTACTTTTCTTAGTTACGTTAGGTTCAGTACATGATAACATTGTTGCTGATAGCATACAGCTTAATAATAACATCTTTTTCATCTTAGTTAGTTTTAGTTAGTTCTCACACCAGGAATCGAACCTGGAATCTCAGTTTTCCCTCGGTAACTTAACACCTATTCTGCACTTTACCATTAAGCTATATGAGAATTGAACTATCTGATAATCAGATAGTTAGTGGACCTGTCCAGAGTTGAACTGGAGTCCAGCTTATCATATATTACACTTGATACACACGCTTTGTCATTTAAGGAAGACTCTCCTTTTGAGTAATGTAGCTTTAAGTATCCTATTCTACTTAGCTGAGAGATCTTCCAAGATACCATGACCATCTTACATGTCGCCATGTAAGTCTTGTAGAGGATTTGAACTCTCCTCGCCCAGCAACTCATTAAAGGCTAACCGATTTGGTTAACTCCACCACTCAGTTTAAGTCTGAGAACTTTTGTTGGTTAGGCTGCTAATTCTAACTCAGTTTCCAAGCTTACGATTGGAGCATTTGCAGTGAACAGAGCATGTCTAACATCCTCGATTGTTCCGATTGTCTCGTTTGCGTTTATTGTTGAGCATATATTTATAAGGAGTCACTACTCATTCTCCTACGTGCAAGTGTAATATACTGATACCTGTCAATACCCGTCAGGCCCAAGTTTAGCAGACTATATCTCGTCTGCTAGGAGAGTTTTGTTAAGCGTAAACAGCTAATAATCTGTTATGATTAGCAATCTGTTTGTGAGCTTCTTCAATCTTTGCTTTGATTGCATCAACTTCAACAAATTTAGCGTTTACCAATCTTGCCTTAGACTCAATGTAAGACTTTCTACTGTCAATAGACTTGATAGCTTGTAAGTCAATAGCTTCTGCTAAGTCTTGAATCTCTTCTTCTTTCTCTTCTAAGCGAGTTTCAAGTTCTTCAATCTCAGCGTTTGCAAGTTTAACTTGCTCTTCGTGAAACTTCACTACATCCTTAGCATACTTAGCTACTGTAGCTTCTGGACCTTCCTTAAGCTTAGACATTACTCTCTCTACATAAGAGTTTGTTTTAACAGTTGTGATTTCTGCTTTAGCAGAGTTGTTAACTGTTCTTGTTGTTGTTCTTTGAGTTGACATAATATAGTTATTTAAAGGTTGAATTAAAGGATTAAACGCTTAGGTTTATAGATGACAAGCTCATCTTGTTGTTGTTGATAAGGGTTTTTTAACCTAGTAAAATCCTCATCTGTTATTTTACCAGAGTAAATAGCACTTAATGGTAGTTTTCCTTGACTAACAGCTTCTGTTATTAAATCATATCTGGATTGCCATGAGCTTTCTTGCTTAACTGGTATAAAGTCTGAGATAGGTCTTGGTTTAGCTTTTAGATCTTCTGCAATCCACAATGGCATCAACTGATATCGTTCATTTTTGTAAAAACTAACATATTTCCAGCTACAATCTATAGTGAAATGAGTATCAAACTCTTTACCATACATCTTAGCAGCAGCTCTTATCACCTCATCAGCTTCTTCTTGATTACTTACTTCTACATACCAGTTATCAACAGTCCATTGAGGTTCAGGAGGTAATACTTCTTCGGTAGTTTTAGTAACAGAGTCTATCTCAGCTTGAGTTGCCTTTCTGTAAGCGATTCTACAGGTCCATTGTCCACTAAAAGAAGAACCTTCTTTTTCATCAACTTCTGTACACTGAACTATGTCTCCAATCTTCAGGGTAGAACCATAAGGTCTATTTATTGTTATATAAACCCAATCACCTACTTTAGCAACATAAGGCTTTAAACCTTCGTGACCATACTTATCACACCATTGTTGAAAGGTTAGGATTGTAAAGCCTTCACTTTTATCATAATCTACGTTAGCATAACTACCTAAAGATAAATTTCTTTGGTTTGCTACTGTAATTGTACTTTGATTACCTTCTTCAAGAAAGTAATCACTGTCAAGGTTACAAGGATTAAATTTACGCAACACATAATCCCACTCTTCTTGAGTTGTGCAATGTACTGCTTCTTTCTCAACTTTAAAAGGATGATTAAACTCTTTACACCAGTCTTCAAAAGAAAGTTCTGTGTAGTTGTCTTTACTAAACCCTTTCCATTCTGTACTCCAACTTCCTCTTTCTAAGCACATGAATCCTTTTTCTATCCCATGTAAGCTAATGTGGGCGGGATTAAAGTGTGCTAAGATATGTCTTCTCTCTTCTTCAGAGTTAAACTTAACAGCTCTTTTCATAGGTTTAGGTTTAATATCTGAGATATTTCTCACACCTTGATTGTAAGCTTCAACTTCTTCAGGTGTTGCAAGTCTCCAACTTTCAGGTAGTTCAGATAATCCACCTTCAACTGTTTTTAAGCAATCTTTGGTAGAACCTTCTGCTATTTTGTATATTTTACAAGAATAAGGTTTACCAAATGTAGTAACAACAATATCACCTACTTTATACTTACCAAACACTAAGAGTTCAGGTTCTTTGAAGTAAGTGTTTCTTTCTATTAAACGAGCAATTTCATTCCAGTAATCATTCCCTTCGTTACTATTTTCCCAGTTAAAAGCAAAGTTTAATGCATCAAAAAGATTATCAGGCTCATGTCCTGAACGTCCTTCATTATAGTTAACAATAGCTTCACTTCTTTCAGGTTCTCTAAGTTGCTCAAAGAACTGCATGGTTTTGACATAGCGTTCTGACCTTGTAGGTTCTTTCACTTCTGTTTCTTCTTCAATATAACCATCACCATTACAGTCTGGACAAGTATCTGTTACTTCACAAGGACCTGATGGGTACAGCTTCATCTCCATGACTCTTCCTTCTCCCCCACATGTTTCACAAGTAGCTTCAGTAGTTATTGTTTCTTTAGAAACCACCTTATCTACATGTCCTTCAGGTAGCAAATGTTGTATCTCAGTTAAGTCTTCAAGGAGTTCTATATTCTCAGCTTTATCACTATAAAACACTCCACTTTCAGAGTGTTTTTCACACTTCCAAATCCAAGGATTCATCTCAAAGTGAGCACCATAAACACCAACACATTTGCCTATATGTGTTACATCATGGTCTTTCTGAAACCACTTATACCATTTACCAACAATAAACTCTTCTTCAGGTTCAACATACTTACCTGCTTTTACACAAGCTTCGTAGTGTTTTATCTGAGCTGGAGTAGCTTTGGTGAACTTATATCTATCTTTAGTGTTAAACTCACTTAACCACGATTCACCTGCCGTACTAAGTCTTTTTTGATGTATGTTTACATAAGCTACATTATGCATAGCTAACCAAGACCAATCAGGGTCATTCAAGTCTTCTACATAATAAACAACACCTTCTTCTAACTGATGTTCTTTATGTTTAGCTATGATTTCTCTTAGTTCGTTGATAGAGTATTCATCTACATCTTCTTCATTCTGATTTACTTCATCAAAGTATTTTATATCAGTATGCCAATCAGACCCTCCTTCAGAAGATATACCATTATACTCACATATTTCCCAACTACATCCAATATTGGTATCATCTACAAAGTATGACTGAAGTTCTTCAAGCTCACCTCGGGTTATATCTTCATCTGCATAGAATGCCCAAGGCTCAGGTAATTTTATGATTTCCATCTCTCACTTCTTATAAAGTCTATAAACTCTTGTTCTTCACCTTCTTGATACACTACTTTTCTATTATCAGCTGTGTACCAAGCATCCCAATCCTCTACTAGCTGGTCTAACTCATCAGGAGTTAGATTCTTCCAGTGAATAGTAGTGTGAGAAGTATGCGATTGACTAGTGTAATAAGCAACAACTATAAGGAGTGTGATAAACACTCCTGCTAATATAGCTTGATTCATGTTAGTTACCTTTTCTGTTCATTGAAGCTGACAAAGCAGAGTCTACTTGACTTCTATACATGTGAGGTTTAGTTGAGTTCCATATTCCTCTAGCTTTTCTGAACTGTCCTGGGAATACTTCTGTTACTACAGTTCTACCATCTGATAGTAAAGACTGATTTGGTTCTAAGTTGCTCATAATGAGTATATTAAGTTTATGATTATGATTGCAGCAATCCAACCTAGGAAAGCTAGTTTAGACATCTTCTCTACAAAAGTGTCTTGTTGTTTAGTTTGATAATCTTTATAATTCATAGTTATAATCAAGTAGTTGAGAGTAAGTGTACGAAACCTACTCTCCTTGTCCTCCATATTGCAGTATTGTGCCCTTGCCAATTAGGGAAATGCGAACCCTTGTTCTAAGATTTAAGAACGCTTATTGCTTAATATTTCACTCAGCTCTACCCGAGAGCAACACTTTACTACCTAACCCTTGGAAAGTTAGACTGATATGTTACAAGCAGAGCAGGCGCTTCCTGCTCTAACTAAGATTTTACTAACCATAGGACTTTATTGCATTAAGAGTGTTATCCTACTCTGTTTAACTAACCATTTAAACGTCCTACAACGCTATGGCAGCTAGTTAAACTTATGGTTAATCTTGCCCATTTAATCTGGAAATCGGGTTCATGATTCACACTCGCCATTAGTACTTACGATAGGACTCGAACCTACAACCCTCCAGTTCGCTGGTTTCCCAGTCCACCAGTATGCTACACCATAGACACCTGCATAAGCTAAAACAGTATTACTACTGAGTCACAGTTCTACATCACGTTCATGTAGATTTTACTAGGGTCTGTACACCTAGATCTTTGATAATGTAAAACAACTACTTTTCGAGAGCTTCACTCGCCTTCTAGTATACATGAAACCTCTCAGTCAAGAGTCAGTTTCGAGCTTTATTACTTTAAGTAGTTGTTTAGAACCTCAAACTTAGTTTCCTAGAGGTTTGAGGTTTAAGTAGTTAATCAGTTCAGACCATCTTTGTATAGTTACTAAGAACATTTCCACAAAGTCACATCAATCCCTGATAGGCTTAGGTTCTATCTAACTACTTTTATCTTTATGATCATAGTCAACTATCAAAGCTCCACATAACGCTGTAAAGATAGCTCCAACTAAGAACTTTAACAACACTATATGGTGTAAAATATGATCTACTCCATTAAGAGTTATAAGTTTCTTCACTTCAGTATCAAAGAATACTAAGTGAGTTGTGAAGAATACTAACATACTTATAGAGGCTAGTATTAATACTTTAGGTACTGTTTTCATATACACAATGCTGTTATCCAAAGCATGAAAATGCCAAACCCATTAAACGCCATAGCTTGTATAGGTTCTCTGTACCATTTACTTTCATCTCTAGGTTCGTCTTTCTTCACACTTGTATATCCTTTAACTATAACAAGTATCAAAGATATAGCATACCCTTGAGTGTAAGATAGATGAGGTGTTTTATATATCACAACAAGTATCCAGTTGTTACATAAAGCAATAGTCACACCTCTCGTTAACATTGCGAGTGTTGTTAATAACAGAGAGATGACAAACTTACCAAAATTAGCAAGTGTAGTGTTAAAGTCTTCCTTAAAGGTTGTATTTCTCATAGTTTGGTTGGTTACATTCCTGCTCGTTTCTTACCTGCTTTCTTAAACACAGGCACATATTCATCCTTAGACTTTCTAGGACTATGATTACTAATAGGAGCAGCTGGCTCGTAATAGTCTCTCATGTTAAAGAGTTTCTTTGGTTCTTCTTGGCTCATTTTCTAAGTGGTTATATATCATTATTACTATTCCTACAAACTGTACAAATGCTAAACATGATCCCATCCAAGTCCATAATATGTGCCTTGTACCCCAATGTACATCAGGTCCGTGACTTTTAACATTCTCATATCCTATGAAGCTTAGCTGACAACCAACAAAGCCTTTATAAGGAGTGTAAACATTACCTTGACACTTAACATCACCAAAGAACTCTGGGAATGTGTCTGGTATGAAGGATGAGAATATAGCTACCATAAAGATAGCTATAACTCTCAGTGATACTTTATGTATGATGTTCATCTATACTTTGGTTTAAGTTTCCTAGCTTCAGCTCTTCTTAAAGCTCTTGCTGACAGTTGTTTGCCTTTAAGATTGGCTGTAGTTTCTATAATAGAGTCAGTTAAACTTCTTGGATTAGTCAACTTGAAGGCTTCTTCGTCTTCATAGTGATGAATCATTTTCATGGTTCCATACTAGTTGTTAACTCAGTTCCAGGAGTTGTGATATAGATATTCACTGTCTTAACCTTAACAGTTAAGTTAGTTGGTAAAGCGTTAATAGAACTAAAAGCTTGTTCTAGTTTCTTCATTTGAGCTTTTACAGCTCTAAGTTCTTTGTTGGAAGTTGACATAAGTTAGATTGGTTTAATACACCACTTACCGTAAGTAGTGTGGGAGTTCTTTTGCTTAGCTAGATATAAAGCTAAAGGCTTAGGGTAAGTAGCTGGTAAAGACTCGATTGTCTTACCAGATACTATGTAGTTTACTTTGTACATTAGAACGGTAGTTGATCTTTCCAGTAGTTATATAGTTGTAACATGTCTTCTTCGGAAGGATTATCGATGCTAGTCCAACCGCTACATAGAAACATCATATCATACCCGTAAATCTCAAAGAAATGTTCGTTATCTTCTGGTGCTTTCTTGTACTGTATGAACATAGCATCTTCTACTGCATTTACAGGAAAGCTAGATACTTTGAGCTTAGGTCTTTCTGAGTTAGAAGGTAGCACATCTATCTTCTCTGGAGTTCTGACTAATCCTCCTGATTCTTGAGTAGCTAGTACATTAATACAAGCTCTTAAGAAATGTTCTTTAACTTGGTTTCTACCATAGTTAGTTTTATCAGCAAGTTGTTTATTAAACTCTTGCTCTAGTTTTGTTATGAAGTCTTTCATGTTGGAAGTTGGTTAAGTTGTTAATAATCAGTTAGTTGGTAAATCACCAGGTTATATCTCGCTTAGATACAGAGCCTGGTGAGCATACTACTCAACTTCCGATCAAGTAGAACTATGAAGCAGTAGTCAACTCTTCATAGTTTGTGTGTTATCTGTACAGAGTAATTGTCTTTTGATATGGGAACACTTCTTCAGCAGTTTGTTCTCTAATATCATCTCCATTGTGACCAAACTCAGTGTACTCAAACATAAAGAACTTTTGGTCTGAACGTCTTTGTATAACTACTTCATAGGTGTTAAAACCTTTTTCAGAATCGTAGTCTGTAGATTTTCTGCTAACTACGTCACAAGTGTCCCAGTCATCTATACAAAGGTCATTGCCATCTGGGTAGTTTTTGTTAGTTGCTAAATCTGCAACATTAATCTTTTCTCTGTCTTTAATAATAGGTTTCATAATTTACGTGTTGTAAGTGTACAAGGAATTGTGCTGTTACTATCTTGAGCAAGTTATGTGCTATTCTTAACTCTTTATCAGTCCAAGTGTTAGCTCCTAGTCTTAGTTCATAAACTTCACCGTTGATGTTTAAATACATCATGTCAAATTGTTCCAGTAAGTCAAAGCTTATCAAACTCAGCTGAGTAGTGTGAATATTTTCTTTTGACTTACGCATTGTCCATAAGGTTCCAGCTAATGTACTACACACTTTAACATTGAAAGCTTTACAAGAGTGAGTGTAGAAGGTTATAGTCCTCATAAGTTTTGTAGTTTAGTAAAGGCTATCATGATACACAACATACCTAGAGTTATACACCACATTCCTATAGTGTGAAAGTTAAGATATATTGTCATCTTGCTTAGTGTTGATGAGTAACTTTAAAGCTTCTTGTAGTGCTGCTTCTAAAGCTAGTTCGTATGTTGCATGAGGTATTTCGTCATCTGTTACTTCGTCTTTTGGTATTTTGTCCCAATAGATATCCCAGATATGAACAATAACATCGTTGTATAGTCTAGATGTTGCTTCTACATATACTTGATGTACTTCACGCAACCATCTTTGCAATAAAGACTGAGTAGGTCTATTGTATGTATCAACCATACCTCCAATAGAGTTCATATTAGAGTATAATCTACCATCTATAACATCAAAGGTGTTGTAACAAGGTATATCAAACCCAGCCTGATTAGCTAGCTTTGATGTTGCAAAAGAGATGAGTTCGTCAGTCATTATTTACCTGTTTAGAGTGTTTAGCTTCATGTTTCTCTTCTATGTATAAAGCTAGTCCAAAGAAGGACATTAAGAATACACAGAACAAGATTGGTATAATACTAGCTCCTTGAATAAGTAGGAGCATAGAGATGATATAGACTACAGTGAATGCAGTTAAGAGTTTAGATGAAGTTTTCATAATACGTATCGGTCAAGGTGGGACAAGGATAAACCTCTCCCTAATATGGAAGAGGTGTTGCTAGTATGTCAGATAAGACAGCTAGTTCTAGTAATGATAAGTTGTTCATGGAAGTTAATAGTTAACATTTAAAAGATGATAGGTTGAAGTGTTTAGCTAGTATAGATGTCATCTCTGAGTTTGTCACAGGTCTGTGTTGTTTTAATTGTTCATAGTTCTCGCCATAGCCAACTACACCTATTGTACTATTTTCTACGATAAGCATAAACTTAGTAGTTTGTTCGTTTCTTATGACATGTAATGCAGATGTGTTTGTAGACTTTATTCTACGCATACTATCTGGAGCTAATGTTACTGTTATCCAGTGTTTTTCAAATGCTGTCAGTTCGTTCATGATACTTGGAAGTTAAGTGGAACTCTAGTCTTGCATCACACAGAGGACTAGAGTTTGTTATTATGCTTTTACTGTTGCTTTAGGCTGAGTAAACTCTTCAACAGTTTTCAATCCCTCTTGAACGATGTCAGCTGAAGGAGTTTGAACTTTAGTGCCAAATGCACGTTTGGTTGTTGCTTTAACTGGAGCTGGTGCAATCGATGCAGCAAACAACTCTGTTCTGTTAAGCTTGTTTGAGTGTTGTTCTATTACTTGGATTGTTACATATTCACCAACATTAGGTAAATAGTCTTGAGTTCTGATAGATAGAGAAAGGTTGTTTTCACAAGCTTTATCATACTCATCAGAATTAAGGAGAGCTTCAGCATCATCTGCAACTGAAGTTGACATTGCAGCAAAGTTAACCATTGCTACTACGTTACGAGCCTCGAATGCTGAACGAGCTTCAGAGTTCATAATTGATACAGGTGTTACGGTTGTAACTTTGATGTTTTCGTATCTTCCTGGACCAGCTAAGATAGTGCGTGAAGAAAGGATGTTTGATGCAGACTCTAATGTTAAATTAGCCATGGTATTATAAGGTTTTGATGGTTAGATACTACACAAACCTATGTGTAGTTGGTACTTCTGTTGAAGTAGAACCCTAGACTACAATCAAGCGTCTAGGGTTTTCTAACACTCTTCATAGTGTCGATTAGTTAACACCTCTATTGGTGGTCTGAGACCCTTGATGAAGCAAGGTGAATGGTTAGTTCCAATTATACAACAGTTGACACCCCGTGCTAAAGCATGAATAACTGTTGTATCTCTCTATCACGTCAGTAACCAATTGACGCCTACTAGTATATAAGCACTATCTAGTAGCTTTCGAACCCTAAACCGGCAGCTAGCTGTCTAGGGCTATTGGGTATCCAACCCTGTTTTTGGCATCACGAGTATAAGGATGTATAACTCCACCAGATGATAGAACTTTAGGTTCATAGAATTAGGTTGGAAGTTGATTATACAGGTTTCGGTCTTGAATGATGATACCAATAAGAGTAACCTCCGTCATGGTTATGTTTTAGTGTTAACCAAGTTCCGTCAACAAACCATATAACTATATCTAGTTCTGATTCATGTGACACACTAGCATACATTGTTGGTATATTCTTGAGAAAGCGTATTAGTTCTTGTTTGGTAAATCCTGTAGGTAATATGAAAGTTTTTTCTTCAACAGTTGCGCTATCAGTAGTAATGTCATAAATTAACCCAAGGTTAGCTATAACTCTGACACATTGAATAGGTGTTTTGAACTGTTTAAGTTCAAAGAGCAGTTCAGTCATGATGGAAGTTGGTTAAAGGTTGATGAACACTAGGTGTATAGGATAGGGGTGAGTAGCAAAGTGCTATAATTTGTGAGGTTTTTAAGGTTTTAGTTAAGTTGATAATATAAGAGATAAGGGACTATTTGAAGTCCCTTACCCTCATTATCAACTATTTAGCTCTAAACTATACTAATTCGTACGGTTTAGTTAGCTCTATATCGAAATTACTCGAACCGTTCCACATCTTTGCAACGGGTTTGTTAAAGTCAGCTAAGTTTACAGTAAACAAGCTATCAATAAAAGTTTTGTAGTCCTTTTCATTAGCAAAAGTTTTACTATAATCTTTAATGCTATCAACGTCAATCCATTGACCTTGGGTTTCTTCAGTTATCCCCTCAATAATCAACCCTATTGGCTTAACTGTCAAGGTTAAACCTTGTTTCTTTAACCTGAAGCATTTAAGACGTCCCATGTTATCCAAGTGAAAGATAACTTTAAAGATTACATCTTGTAAAATGTCTAACCCTTGTAATAAATCAGTGTTAACTGTGTTATTAGTTGTACTAACTGTATTAGTCGCTTTTTTAGCCTCTCTTTGTGCTTTAATCTCTGCAAGTGTCATAAATATCTTATATGCCGTTTCGTACGGGTTTACAGCTAGTATTATTACTAGCAACTAATAACAAGAGTATTGACACAAACAAGGTTGCCTCCTAACTTTAGGGGGTACACCCAGAAAAGATGATGAGGGGTATAGCCTTCGGCTAGGGTGTGTTATGCTTCTATCTCAGAACAAAAAAAACTACAAAAAAAAACAAAAACTACTAAACCCTCCATATTCTTGGAACAGAAAACCTCTAAAAACACGCTCTAACTCTCTGAGATTCAAGTTACTATGAGTACTTTCTAGATTCGCTCAGATTATAGGTTCTTATATACATTCTGAGCAGCTCTAAAAACAGCTATAACTTACTCATCTACAAGAGGTTAGGCTCATTTATCACTTTCAAGGATTTGGAGGGTTATAAGTGCTCCAAGGATTTGAGAAAGTTTATCTCCATAGATTTGGTAAATCACCAAATCCTTGGTATATTTGTGTCATGGAAAGATACATAAAACCAAAGTTTGAACCTAAAGATCTAGGAACAAATCCTTTTAGAGCTTCTCTGGAAATTAAAGTTAGAAGTTATAAAACAGGTAAATATACAAAGGATGAAGAAGGTATTATAGATTATGACTACACAGACATTGAGTATGAAAGGTACTGCAAAGTGTACACTGCTCCTGAGAATAGACTCACAGTGAATAAGTTTTCTAATAAAGCTTTACGTTTATTTGTATGGACTCAGTATATACTTACTACAGGAGAAGAGTATTTCTGTTTTAACAGGAAAAGATACATGGAGGAAAACTGGATAAAATCTACCACAACTGTATCAGATGCATTAACTGAACTAGTAAGATACGGAGTAATACAGTATGCTCCTGTTAAAGATGTTTACTGGATCAATCCTGCAATATTTTACTCTGGTAACAGGATATCTAAGTATAAAGAAAACACAACTATTGTATATGAAAACTAAACCAGAACTAGACAACATTATTCAAGAGCTTCTAGGTAATGTATCGATAGCAAGAGAAAAAGAGTTAAGATCTAAGTTCATGACTATCTTAACTGAAGACGAACAACCTAAACAAGACAACAATGATCACTCTCTACCAAGGATGTTCTAAATGTAGAACTGAGACTAACTGGACTATCACTAAAGATAGTTTAATCTGTAAGATTTGTTTAACTTGCATAAAAAAGAACTAATGACTAAACCATTGACATTGAAGAAGCCTCTTACAGTAGGAAGTTTCATATCAACTCTGTTCTTCTCAAGAACTCAAGCTCATATCTTTCATTTATCTTCTACAGGACCTGGTTCTTATGCTAGGCACATAGCTCTTGAAGGATATTATACAGATATTGTAAATCTTGTAGATGGATTAGCTGAGAGCTATCAAGGTACTTATGGTATTATAACTGATTACAACTGTTCTTTCTCAATAGAGTCAGATGTAGTAACTTACTTTGAAAAACTACTAGAGTATGTTAACAGTAGTAGGAAAGTGTTTGGATCAGAGTCTGATTTACAAAATACAGTAGATGAGATAGTAAGCCTGATTAAAGGTACTTTGTATAAACTTAAAAACTTAAGATAACACAAAGAAGAGTCTAACAAGCTCTTCTTTTTACTTTACAGGAATATGGACAAGTACATAAAACCAGTATTCACAGAGATAGGTCACAGATATGATTCAAGCTTAGGTAGATATACCTCAGCTACTACAAGGATTCACTCTTTTGAACCTGAAGAAGACTGGGATGCTATAGCTCAGAGATACTTAGATAAAAGAACTTACTCAGAGATTATAGTTGATCTGATGACTAAACAGAGAAAGTCTAGAGATCAGATAATGGCTATGATAGATGGTAGAGAGCTGAATGTTAAGACTATACAACATATCTGGAAAGTGTATTCCGAGGAAGCTTGTGCTAAGGGTTCTAAAGAGCATGCTAGAAGAGAACATAAAGATTTGTCTACTCCTATCCATGAGATAAGAGGGATGACAATACCTATAGGAGTTAACCCTAAGCCTGTAACTGACTATTATAACGATTTACCTGATGGATTATATCCAGAGTTACTTCTCTGGGATAACGAAACTATGACTTCTGGTACTGCTGATTTAGTTACGATAAAGACTATTGACGGAGTTAGATGGGTTTGGGTGGATGACTATAAAACTAATAAAGAGATTAAGGACTATAACTACATTAACCAACATACAGGTAATAAGGTAGTTAACAAGTATTTACTGGCTCCGTTTGACAACCTTTGCTCTTGTAGTTACTGGAAGTATCAGATACAGTTGAACATGTATGGATACATGTTGACTAAGTTTGGGTTTACTTTTGCTGGAGGAGATATTATCCATACAGAAGATGGAGATAAGAGATATGAGTTGTTAAACCTTCAGGATCAAGTACATACAGCTTTTGAGAGTTGGAAAGTATAATAAAGTAACTTTTTGTTGTTACTTTTAAAGGAGTTTTATACCTTTGTAAAAGAAAATATAAACTAAGTATATGCAAGTAAGTTCACTAAGAGCGATCCTTAACAAAAGAGGAGACGGTTCTATCTCGGTAGTATTACCTGGAGATAAAGTAGGTAAGATTTCATCAGTAGATTTCACTGAAGAAGGTTTTGTTTTCACTATCGAGGATGTAACTCCTATAGTTGAGAAGAAAGCTCCAGTTAAAGAAGTTAAAACAGAAACAGTAAAGTCAGATGAAAAGTCAGTTAGCAACGGAAAGTAAGGTATTAGGTATAGATGGTCAAGCTGCCATCATTCCTCCAACACAGTTTGAGACTAAAGAGTTTGTTACTAAATCAGACTCTAAGTACGCTGAGGTAGTAAAATTACAGAAAGGTTTCTTCTTAGCTGAGATTCCAGAAGGTAATCTAGAAAGTTCTTTAGAGTTAACTCCTGCTATTAAATCTCAGATGATCCAAGGTTACATTAAAGACGGAGGTGAGTTGTTGGTTATTAAGACCGCTCAGTATGAAGGAACTACTCCTATCTTAACTCCAGGAGACTTGGTATTGTTACAGGATAACGCTAGAACTCAAGCTATTATCTTAGATGGTAGAGTTGATCCAGTGTTCTTGATTCGTGAGTTAGACTTTGCTTGTGCAATAAAGTAATGACTATCTCATTAGTGGTCTCTAAGGAAGAGTTCTTTATAGCAGCACTAACAGGTTTAAATAAAGAAGTAAGGGCTGGTGATATTAGATTACTAGCCCTTCTTTGTTCAGAGGCAGACGATAGTGGAATAGTAGAGTTCACTACCGAGTTACGAATAAAAGCTATGAGTAAGCTTGAGTTACGTAAGCAAAACATATCTAACATAATAGGAAGACTTCGAGACCAAGGTTTACTAATAGGTAAACGTACTGTATTTTCAGTTAATCCGCAAGTATTATGGAAAGGTAACGAAGATGAGAGATTGACGTTCTTAAACGATAGAGTTATAACATGGAAATCCAGATGATATATGATGAAGTAGAAGATGCCTTAGCTGGATGTACTGCTTACAAGAAAGCTCTTTCAGAAAGAGGACATGACTACGAGTACTCTATTAACATAGGAAAGTACCAAACAACAGTTTTAATAATAGTATTATGATATTAACAGCAAGAGTAGACAAGGAAGGGTTTATAGATGCCTACCTTAAACTATGGAACGGAGGGTTTAAACTTACTGAGAGCGAGCTGACTTTCCTTAAGTTAATCTTAGACAAAACACTAACACTACTTAAGGATGGAGTTAAAGAACCGTACTTAAGTCAGTTGGCTTTATCCAGAGATTCCATAGGTAAGATTAAGAAGGACTTAGGTCTTAGTGATTCTGGTCTACATAACATCAAGAAGAAGTTAGTAGAGAAACAAATCTTAACTGAGTCTGAAGATGGTTTAGTAATCAGAGCATGTGTAATACCTCAAGAAGAAATAACCTTTAAGTTTGTAGTAGATGGAGAATGATGGGTTTGAGATCGTAACAGCTGCTGGTTGTAATAGAGCTGAACGTAAAGCTAGATTAAAGTTTTACAAAGAAGAGTTGGTTAGACATAACCGTAAAGAAGTTAAGTTGAACTCTAACCCAGCAGAAGAATCTAACTTCACTGATGTGCATGCTTGGGTTACTAGGAAGAATACTTTACTAGTTAAGATTAAAGAGTATGGAGGTTAAGAAGATAGCTGAGTCTTTGGTGAATAGAGCTAAAGACGCTATGGGATCTTTTGAAGAAGAGATGTCTAAAGAAGCTGTAAAAAGAAGAGCTATCTGTTCTGCATGTGAAGTGTTAGTTGATGGATGGTGCTCTGAAGAGAGAGGAGGATGCGGGTGCTATATGAATAATAAGGTATTCTGCATGTCCTGCAAGTGTCCTTTACCTGAACCTAAATGGATTGAGTTTGTATGAGTGTTGTAGTATATTTTAATAAAGACGAAAACTTCTGGACCATGAATCCTCAGTGTACTGCTGCTGGAGTGTTCAAGCAAGTTTATGAAGACGACAAAACTAAGGGTAAGAAGTTCTCATCTACATTGATGTGGTGTATTGCTCTGATATTTGACTATAAAAGTACTTTCTATAACTTACCTGAGACAGGAGAAGATAATAAAATAGACTTAATCTTCGATGATGTACTAGGAGATGTAGAATGGCCTACTAAAAACAGAGCACTCTTTGAAGAACTCAGAGACTTCTACAGAGCTCTTAATGAGACTCAAGCTCAGAGAGCATTGAGAGGTGTTGAAGAAAAGTTGTTAGAACGAGATCAATTCTTGAAGTCTGTCACTTACACCATGGGCATGCCTGGAGAACGAGGAGGTTGGATTGGTAATACTGCTGATATTTTAGATAAGATGACGGCTAATACTAAGAAGTTATGGGATCTATATGAGCAAGCTCGTAAACAAGTCTTACAGGAAACTGAAGGAGCTTCTAAGATTGGAGGACGTAAAGAATCTTTAACTGATCAAGGATGGGGATAGGTGAGAAAGTTCAGATAAAGATCTACAAAGAAGTAGCTGCTGAACAGAAAGTTAAAACAGCTGTGGCTGAAGCTGCTGTAAGAGAGATGTTTAAGTTTATAACTAAAGTCTTGGCATCAGATGACGACAAAGGTATTAGGTTACAGAACTTTGGAGTCTTTGACGTTCCTCCTAATAGGAGAGAGAACTTGAAGCTTAAGAAGGTGTACCGTATTATTAAAGGAGAAGAGAAGAAAAAACGCTTTATATATGAATCTGAAGAAGAATAGTGAAGAAGATTACATAGATGAAGGTAAACATCAGAAGTTTGTGTCTCGTAAGCACTTTATCCATGAAATAGAAATCCATCATCCGCTGAGTATAAAGTATAAGACTTACTGGAGAGAGATGAAAAGACGTACTATGGAAGGATATTGGTTTGAAGGTAAATGGATGCCAGGTGTGCTGTATGAGTATGTTAACTTCTCAAGGATACGTGTTAATAAAGACAAGTACTCTAAGACTAAGATTGTTTCCAGACCAGCTCTTCGAGATCTTGAATGGGAAAAAGCTTACGTGTTTACTGAAGCCAGAGGATTCTCTGGGTTTGCTGATGATGAAGTTTATACTTGTTATACTCCTGTAAAGAATTATGATAAGTTAGATGAGTATGAAAAAGCTGATGTAGATGAGAGAATGTCTCCTTATGCTAGGAAGAAAGATGGTACTTTAAAGAAGTATGTTCCAGCTAGAGAATACTTGAGAAAGATTCACTTAGCTAACTTAGGTAAACCGATATATCACAACGAAGCACGTAATGTAATTGATATCGAAAGTAGAGGCACAGGAAAGAGTTATACTATTGGTAATTTTGTCAAGAATACTTATCTTAACGATGGTTGTTATGATTTCGATGAGTTTGTAGCAGCTGAAAAAGCTGGTACTCCATTCTCTGTAGAGGTTATGGTTGGAGCTATTGACGGTAAATATACTAAAGATTTACTAGATAAGATACAGTTATCTTTTGATTACTTCCCTGGAGGTCAAACTGTTAACGGTATATTCTACCCACCTCCGTTGTTGAAAGAGTCTACTGGATCTTGGTATAGCGGTAAAAACTACATTGAGAACAGGTATCAAGTTAAGCAAGCTAACGGTGAGTGGGAAACTAAAGGTACGGGTTCTAAGATATACAACAGAGCTTTTGCTGACTCTGAAGGTGGTAATGGTATGAGGATGTCTTTAGGTGTGATAGAAGAAGTTGGTTTCTTCAACATACTTGAAGATGCTCTTGCTTCTATGAAAGATACTACTAAAGATGGTACTGTTAAGTTTGGTACTATTTGGATGGCAGGTACTGGAGGTCAGATGGAATCAGGTAAGTCAGAGAGTGCTAAGGTTGTATTTAACGATCCTGAATCTTATGACTGTTTATCCTTTAATGATATCTGGGAAGAGACAGGTTCTATAGGATTCTTTGTTCCTTATGAGATGGGTCTTAATCAGTTTAAGTCTGATGACGAAGGTATTACTGATATGGCAGCTGCCACAAGGTTTACTGATGGAGTTCGTAAAAAGTTAAACGAAGGTAAGTCTAAGCGTCCTTTGTATAAGGAGATGCAGAATAACCCTCGTGTTCCAAGTGAAGCTTTCTTAACTCAAGGAGGTAATATCTTTCCAACAGCAGAACTTAAGGATCATCTTAACTGGGTGAAGTCTAAACAGAATGACGGCTTCATAAAAGGTCAATTAGGGGAGTTGTCTTATGTACACTCTGGAGATACTACAGAGCTTAAGTGGTTTCCTGACTTGACAGGAAAACTGAATGCTTGTTTTTACGGTATGAAAAAGACAGACGATACTCAAGGAGCTATTCAAATATGGGAACATCCAGTAATAGGTCCGGACGGTAGACCTCCTTTTGGGTTATACATCGCAGGAACTGACCCTTATGATCAGGACAAGGCTCCTAACTCTGTATCTTTGGGTTCTACTATTATTTATAAAACCTTCACTGTAGACGGTGGAGTATGTGAATTGCCAGTAGCAGAATATACAGCTAGACCAGGTACAGCTAAGGAACATCATGAAACAGTAAGAAGGCTTTTGTTGTATTACAACGCCAGATGTCTGTATGAAAGTGAAAGAAATACGATAAAGATGCATTTTGAACATACTAATTCACTATATTTGCTATCGAAAACACCTACAATCCTCAAAGCTACTCAGAATAGTAAGGTTGATCGTACTTACGGTATTCACATGACTGACTTGATTAAAGCTGAGTTAGAGATATACTTAAGAGACTGGTTAACAACTGCGATAGAAGATGGTAAGATGAATCTGCACAAGATTTACAGTATTCCACTCCTTGAAGAGTTAATCAACTATAATGAGAAAGGTAACTTTGATAGGATAATAGCTTTCCTTTTGGTTATACTTAAGAGGTTGCAAGACTTCAGGATAAAAGTAGAATCAGTTAAAGAAGAAAGCAAGGTGATAGATCCTTTCTTTACAAGACAGTTCTTTAGATAATATACTATGTTTAACGGAAACATGTTCACAACAATGCCTGCACAAAAGCTTCCTTTGTCTGAAAAGAATCAGAGTTGGAGAGATATGTGTGTGGATGCTGTTTGTTCTTTTGGTAACAACAGGATTATAAACGGTCGTACTGCTTGGGGTAGGAAAAAGGTTAACTATGACTTGTTAAACTCAATCATAGATCCAACTGATTACTCTTATGTGATCGACCCTACCAATATGAGACCTGGGGATGCTGACGGAACTCAGCCAGGTAGAATCAGAGATATTAACATCATAGCTAACAAGATAAACTTACTTAAAGGTGAGTGTATGGCCAGACCGTTTAACCATTTTGTTATGGCTACTAATGGTGAAGCTGCTACCGCTAGAGATGATAAGAAGAAGGAGTTACTTTTTCAGATTACAACTCAGAAGTTAGCTAAACAGTTAGGTATATCTCTTGAACCTCAAATAGATCCTGAAACAGGACAACCTATTCCAGTTAAGTTTGAGCAAGTAGATAGATGGTTACAATATAACTATTCAGACATTAGAGAGAAGTGGGGTAATGAAATGCTCAACTATCTTAAGATGAAAGAGAACTTAGAACTTAAGTTTATGGATGGCTGGGAACATGCTCTTGTTGCAGCTGAAGAAATCTATTATGTAGGAACCTCTAATGGAGAACCTAAAATTAGAGTTTGCAATCCTCTTAACTGTGAGTTTGATAGAAACCCAGACAATCCTCACATTGAAGATGGTGATTGGTTCAGAGAAGATAGATGGATGACTGTTGGTCAGATCTTAGATGAATATGGTGAGTACATGACAGACGAGCAAGTTAAGATGCTTGATGAAGGTCGTATTCAACAAGGACTATCTAATCAGATGTTTCCTGGGTTTGCCTACACTCAAGAAACAATAGGTAAGTATGAAAACTCTACTTTTGGTAATAAAGGACGTGGTAACTCAAGTCATCTTCTAGTTAAGAATGTTGTATGGAAGTCTATGAAAAAGATAGGGTTCTTAACATACTTAGATGAGATGGGAGATAAACAAGAGTCTATTGTAGACGAGACTTTCAAGCTAACTTCAGAAATGAAAGCAATGAAAGCTGAACTAGAATGGACTTGGATTCCTGAAGTATGGCAAGGATTGAAGATAGGTAACTCTTTCAACTTAAATGTAGGACCTCTTCCTAATCAGGTTAGGTATATGGATAATCCTAGAGAATGTAAACTACCTTATGTAGGTGCTGTTTATTCAGCTACAAACTCTATGCAGACAAGTTTAGTAGACTTGATTAAACCACATCAGTACTTGTATAACATTATCTGGTTCCGTTTAGAAACTGAACTAGCTAAGGTTAAAGGTAAGAAGATGATTATGGACATGGCCTTAATACCTAAGTCTCAAGGTTTTGATACAGACAAATGGATGTACTACTTTGACAATATGGGTATTGCGTTTATCAACTCTCATGAAGAAGGTAAAGAAGGTTCATCCGCCGGTCAAACTGTTAATCAGTTTAATCAGTTGCAGGCTATTGATATGAGCATGTCTAACTCTGTAGGTCAGTATATCAACATCTTAACTAAGATTGAGATGATAGTTGATCGTATGGTTGGCTCATCTCCTACAAGAGAGGGAGCTGGAACAGCGCATGAAACAGCTCATGGGGTTACTGTATCTCAAACTCAATCTACTTATATAACTGAACCTCTTTTCTTCAGACATTCTGATATCAAAAGAAAGGTGTTAACTCAGTTGCTTGAAGTGGCTAAGTATGCATACCAAGGTAAAAAGAAGATTCAGTATATTAACTCTGATATGGAACAAGTGTTTCTTGAGTTAGATATGGATAAATTTGCCAACTCTGATTATTCAGTATTTGTTACTAACAATACTAGAGATAACTTAATCTTATCTAAACTAGAAAACTTAGCTGAAGTAGCTCTTAATGCAGGTAAAGCTCAGTTCTCGGATGTGATCAAGATGTATAAAGCAACTTCTCCAACTGAGATAGAGAAAACCTTTGAAGCTTCTGAAGCTAGAACTCAACAGCAAATGCAAGCTGAACAACAAGCTCAACAGCAACATGAAGCTCAAATGCTTCAAATGCAACAACAAGCATTAGCTGAAGCTAGAATGTTTGAAGCTTCTGAGAATCAGTTAGATAGAGAGAATAAGCTTCAAGTAGAAGCTCTTAAATCTTCTTCTTATGATACTGATACTGCCGGTAATGGTATGATAGATGCTACTCAACAGGCTCAGTTGTTTATGAAAGACTCTCATAACTCAGCATCTAACGCTCTTAAACTTCAAGGATTGCAACTTTCAGCTGCTCAAAAGCAACAAGAGTTGAACATCAAACAGCAAGCTATGCAACATGATTCTTCAGAGAAAGCTAAAGACAGAGCTCTTAAACTAAAAGAGTTACAAGTTAAGCAGAAGATTGAAGCAGCTAAGAACGAAACAGCTCTTAAGAATAAAGTAGTAGGACAGAAATAACTAACGATATGGATAAGTCAAAACCTAAGTTCAGACCTCTGAACATATTAACAAAACCTCCAGTAAAGAAAGGAGAGAAACCAGTAACTGCTATGGCGGCTAATGGTTTACAAGATGTAACAGGAGCTGTAGGAGGAATAGCTTCTATGGTAGGACAGTTCGGAGCTTTAGCAGGTAATGAACAATTAGCTAATACTGGTAATATCACAGCAGGTGTAACCGGTATAGTAGGAGATATGGCAGGTGAGTTTGCCAAAAGAGGTACAAAAAGCACCACTCCTAAGTTGCGAAAAGGAGCTAAAAGTATAAAATGCTAACAATACGCTATAGAACATATTGATATTATGAAAAAACTTCATAACTTTGATGTATTAACTAACTAAAACTAACTAATTTTATAACATGTCAGGATCAGTAATACCGTTTGCTAGTATGTGGGACTCAGCAGAGACCGCACCTAAGATAACACCTGAAACAGTTGAAGGCGTTAATGAGGATGTTCCTCATAATGTATCAGCTGATGATGACTTTGTTCAAGATACTCCAATCGTCATTAACGGAGGAGATGATATTGAAGAAGAAGAAGAGAACACCGCAGAAGATGTAACTATAGAGTCAACTCCTATATCTAGTCTAATCGAGACTTTATCTAGTGAAGGATTGTTCTTATTTGATGAAGAGAAAGAGTATAACTTAGATGAGACGGGCTTGAGAGAGTTAGTTGTTGAGACTAAGGAAAAAGCTAAAGAGATTGGTAAGCAAGAATACAGAGCTTCTTTAGGTAATGAGACTTTACTTGACATCTTAGAGAACGGAGGTACAGTAGAAGACTATCTATCTTTAAACGAAGAAGTAGACTTTAATCAGATTCCTATGGTTTATGCCAACGGAGAACCTCATACAGAAAACCTTATTCAGTTAGTAACAGACTTATTAGAACGTCAAGGTTACGAACAAGAAGAGATTGATGCTACTGTAGAAGCTTATGTTAAGTCTGGTGTAATCGAGAAACAAGGTGAAATTGCTAGAAAGAAGTTAATAGGACTTCAAGCTAAAGAAAACGAAGCTAAGATTGAACAGATTAAACAAGCTAAGATAGCTGAAGAGAATCGCTTAGATGAAGAACGTATTAAGTTCAAAGAGCAAGTTCTAGCTATCAGAGAAATTGAAGGCTTTCAAGTATCTCCTGAAAAGAGTAAGAAGTTATACGACTTTATTACTAAGGTTGGACCAGATGGAAAGACTGAATTTCAGAAGAAAGACAACGAACAAAAAAGAATGCTTTATGCCTTCATGGTAATGGAAGGAATGTCAAAAGAGACGTTAGCCAGAGCTACTGCTTCAGAGCAGGTTGGAGCATTAAAGAAAAAACTAAATAACTTTACAGATAAGCAAGTTGGAGCTAGACGTTCTTCATCAGAAGATGTTAGAAATGAAGGAAGAGCTGCTGATCTAAAAGGTATCCCTTGGATGGGAATGTAACTAAGTATCAACTATAACTATCTATAACGATGGCATCTAAAACCCAAGTATCGCCTTTACAGGTCTATCAATCGAGAGACTTCACAGGCTTAACAGAGTCTAATCACCTAAGCAACGCTTACTTAACAGAACCTGAGAAGGTTGGTTCAGTATTAGCTTATGCTTTTGGTATCCAAGAAGATAACGTACTTTCTTTATTAACTGGAGGTATCGGTAACACAATGTATGTTTCAAACAGAGAGTTTGAGTGGGACTTACACATGAGTTCTGACAAATCTATCTCAGTTATTGAAAACTCAGACGGAGGTAATCCAACTCCAGGTTATGCAGGACAAACTTTCACTCTTATTTTAGAGGAAAAATGGTTCTCAGAAACTGACGTTTTATTAGCTGACGATTCAAGAACTCAAGCTCGTGTAATGCAAGAACCATATCAATCAGGTTCAGGTTGGGTACACGTTATGCAACCAATGGATCCAGATGATTATTCTTTCGTAGATCCTTCGTTCTTACAAGTAGGAGCAAGATGGTCTAAAGACTATTCTATTGTTGAAGAGTTCTCAACTAAAGGTGGTGGTCATGGTTACTCAACTCCAGTTAAACTTAAAAACTGTTTGTCTACTTTACGTAAGACATATGCAGTAACAAGAGATGCAGCTAAAGCTGTTATGGTTATTGAGTTATTCAACCCACAAGATCCTTCTCAGTCTACTAAGTTATGGACTAAGTTAGCAGAATGGACTGCAATGTCTAACTGGTATAAAGAGCAAGATCGCTTGATGTTATACTCTCGTTATAACAAAAACTCAAGAGGTCAAGTTACTTTAAGAGCAGGTAATAACAGACCTATCTACACAGGTGCTGGTTTCTTAGAGCAAATTGCTCCAGCTAACAGACGTTTCTATACTAAGTTAACTTACGAAATCTTAGATGAGTTCTTATTAGACTTGTCTTACGCAGCTTCTAAATGGGGTGGTGATCATAAGTTCGTTGCCTTAACTGGTAAAATGGGCTTGAGAGAGTTTGACAGATGTATCAAAGAGTACACTAAAGGTAACAACATTACAATCACTCAATCAGGTACTTTCATCAATGGTGCTGGAGATTCGTTAACGTTCGACGGTTACTTCCAAACTGTTAAGTTCATGAATGGTATTGAGTTGACTGTTAAAGAGTTCTCTCCTTATGACGATATTACTCGTTTCCGTGAGTTACATCCAATCTCTCAAAAACCAGTTCAGTCTTATAGATTTACAATCTTAAACTTTGGTCGTAAAAACGGCAAAGCTAACATTCGTAAAGTGGCATTAACTGATTCAGAGAATGCAATGTGGCACGTAGCTGGTTCTACAGATCCATACGGTGGGGTTTGTAAATCTATCTCAACAGGTAAAGCTTCTGGTATTGACGGTTACGAAGTTCACTTCTTATCTCAGATCGGTATTATGGTAGAAGATCCTACTTCGAGTGGCGAGTTGATCCTACGTGTTGTAGCATAATATTTTTACAAAAGTTCTTGGATCTTAAATATATTCTTCGTATCTTTGATTATACTAAAACAGTAAAATTATGAGATACGAAGTCTATAAGATCCAAAACACAGTTAACAACAAGATCTATATTGGCATAACTACCCAAGGGTATAAAGCTAGATATAGATCTCACTTATCAGAAGCTAGTAGAGGTTCTGATTTTAAACTATACAGAGCTATACGAAAGTATGGTGAAGATAAGTTTAAACTTTCACTTCTTGAAACAGTTGAAACACTTGACGCTATGAAAGCTAGAGAGTCTTTCTGGATAGAAGCTCTTAAATCTACTGATGACAACTTTGGTTATAATATGACTAAAGGAGGAGATGGTACGTTTGGAAGATTACATTCAGATGAAACTAAAGGTAAGATTTCCGAAAAAGCTTTAATGGCAGACTCGATCAGACATGTTAAGGTTACAGCATTGATCATAAGTACTAATCAAGTCTTAGATTTTAAAACAATACAAGAGGCTGCTTTGTTTTTTGATATAAGAGCTAACACATTAGCTATAAAACTATCAAAAAGTAACGTATCTCTTAGTAAAGATGACCTTGATTATTTACTAATTAAAAGGGATGATCTTAAGTTTGAACCTAAACCTAAGTTTACAAAGCGAGATTCTGACCAAGTAGCTGAGCACATGTTAAACATGCAAGCTAAGTCAGCTAAGTCTAGAGAAGGTAATGATTCTTGGAAACAGAAGATTCAAGAAACTAAGCTTGAGAAAGGTATGACTAAGATAGTTCAACAATGGAAAGGTGACGAGTTAATAGCTGAGTATCCTGGAGTAAGAGAAGTAGTTAGAAGTAACGAAGATTACAATAGATCTGGACTACAGCATTGCTTAAAAGGAAGAAACAGTTCTTACAAAGGCTTTGTTTGGAAGTTTAAAGAATAACATATATATTTGTAGAGGAGGCTGATAACTTCCTCTATGAACAACCGAGTTGAGGGGCTCAAAAACAAGAACAATATGTTAGTTAAAATCACACATGCAAATACCCACTTAGGATGGGGAGCAACAAATCCTAAGACTAATAAGCTAGATCCTAAGTTTGAGCGTTGTTTTGACGTATTCACTCCAGGCATCTCAGCTAAAGCAAAAGCTTTAAACACAGGTCTAACCAAAGAGTTAGAAGCTAAGTTTGAAACAGAGTTATCTCTTAAACCAGGAGATTTAGCTAAATGGAGTCCTTATTGGGATAACTTCTCAATCCGTATTCCTAACGATGGTTTAGAGTTAGACACAGATATTCCATCTGAAAACTTATTTTACCATGTACTTAAAGCAGATCCGGGAGTAGCTACAAGTGTTCAAGGTATTACTAAACTAGGAGTTCAGTACTTAATGATCTCTGAAGAAAACGTAGCTAAAGAGTCTAACGGTAAACGTGAGATAATCGCTAAAGCTTGGGCTAAGTTCTCTACGATGACAGACTCTGAAATCAGAGATGCATTGTTTGTATATGGTAAGAATTATACAGAGACTAACATGGAAGTTTGCAAAAACACGTTAGGTAACTTCATTGAAGAGAACCCTAAAAAGTTTTTAGAGTTAGTAGTTCTAGATGAAGACTTTGCACAAACAGTGTTTATCAACAAGTTGATAGCTGCTGGTATTATAGTTAAACGTACTGCATCTAGAGGTAAGTCTCAACCACTTTACTTCAACGATGTTCACTTAGGTAACGAGATTAAAGAAGTAGTTAACTTTATCAAAGATAAAGAAAACTCTAACATCTTGATTGCCTTACAGAAACAATATAAAGCTGATAAAGCGTAATGACAACAGTTCAGTTACATAGAGAGTTTAAGATAGCGTTGGATAAAGCAGATTCGTCTGCTTTTCCAGAGCTTAGAGATGTGGAGATAGATATCTATCTTAACACAGCTCAGGAGAAGTTTATCAAAACTAGATATGGTCTGAACAATCCTTATAAGGTAGGTTTCGAGCAGATTCAGAAAAGAACAGACGATCTTAAGGCTTTAGTTAAGACCAAGTTTGTTAGTTTAAGTACTAATAACAAGTATGCCTTAGCTGGAATAGACAAAGTGTACAAGTGCGATCTAGCATCTCTATATGAAGACAAGTTGCTGACCACTGCTAGTACTGATGTTTATATGTTCTTTGTTAAAGCTATGGCTAATACTTGCATCGGAACTTGTTGTGATTGGGAGCCTGTTTCTCTAGTTCAACAAGATGACATGGGTACAATAGGATCTGATCCTTTTAACTCTCCTGCTGCTGACGATCCTAAAGGCTTCTTTGAAGAAGATGATCTATTCTTATGGGTAGATAAAGATAGCACAGTAGCTAATGTTATGTTAACCTTCATTAAGAAACCTCTTGCTATGAACAAAGGTACTTATGGAGGATCTGTTGTTAACTGTGAACTATCAGAACATACTCACCGAGAGATATTACAATTAGCTGTTCAGTTAGCTCTTGAGAACTTAGGTAACCCTAGGGTTCAGTCACAAGATGCTATTGTTGTTCAGCGTCAAGAATAAAACTAAATAAATCGTTCAACCCTAAATGTTCAGACAATGTCGAATATTTCAAACGTAAACAGAGTGCTTGTTTCGGATGGCTTTAACTCAGCTGTGCCTATTGCATCTCTATCAACTATTCAAAAAGGAGACTTAGTCTTACTTAATGAGGCAGGTACAATCTTAACAGCAACAACAGCTGCTGCTTTACCTCGTTTTGCAAAAGTAACAATCGGTGTAGGTATTGCACCTGGAATAGCGAACTTGTCAGCCCCTATACAAGGTAACACCGTTTCTAAATACGAAGGACAGAAGTATGTTGCTCCGGTAGAAGGTGTTCAGTACTTAGGTTATAATGGTACAGCTAGTACTAGTATTCCTGCAACAGATACCACCTATAGATTGCGTATCTTAGTTAAAGACAAGTTGCGTGTACAAGGACAAAGATCAACTCTTGTTGATATTGCGGTTCCTTCTTTAGGTGCATCTGGTACTGCTGCTTTATACGCTAAGCAAGTTGCTGGAATGTTTGCTCAAAAAGAGTATGGTCAGTCTTTCCAAAAGTTCTTAAAACTTAAGTTAGACAGAACTGCTAACGGTACTAAAACAGCTTTAGCTGCTGCTGCTGTTGTAACTAACGGTTCTAAAACTGTAACTGTAACCGGTCATGGTTTAGGTGCTGCTGGGACGTCTGTTATTGTTTCTTTAGCTCCTACTGCTGTGGCTGCTGCTTTCTCTGACTCAGTATATACAGCGACTGTAGTTGATGCTAACACTTTATTATTAGACGTTCCTTACAATGGAGCTTCTGGTTCTATTGCTGCTGGTACTGGTGCTGGTCAAGGTGCTTCTTTAGCAACTGTTACTGAATGGGGTTTTAAAGTTTCTTCTACTGCAATTGACTCTAAAGTTAATAACGCTGGAAACTCTCCTTTAGATCAGTATGAGTGGACTATATTTGATGCTACTTATACAAGTGGTTCAAACAACTATGCTGGCGTATCTGGTAATGTTGCAGGTATTAAAACTGTAGTAAGTTCTCCTTTACCAGGTCAAGGTTATTGGAAACAAGTTGCTGATCGTGAAGAAGCAGCTAAAGGTTATTATGGTGATACTGATAAGCGTAACTACTATGCAATCAGAATCCCTTCTTTAGTAGATGTAAACACTACTTATAGTTCTATTGTTATTTCTCATGCAGCTGGTGATGTAAGTTCTCTACAAAACCTTAGTCAACAAGAATTGACTACTGAGATCTACATTCCTTCTGGAGCTATTGCAAACTCTACAGGTGCTCAGTTATATGATACTGCCACAACTTCTTTTTTAAGTATCTTGAATGCATACTTATCTACAGTTGTTGGATTTGCTCCTATCACAACTGATAGTTTAACCTAGTCTTGTGATTAGTTAGTTAGTAAAAAGAAGCCCTTCGGGGCTTTTTTTATTGTACAATCTTTAACTATCTTTGTGCTATGACACATGCTGAGATAATATATACAGTAAAGAACCTTATCGAAGGAGGGGTTTCTTCAGATGACGACAGGTTAACCAAACGTCAGATAGCATTTATAGTGTCGTACTATAGAGCTAAGCTAATAAAACAGGACCAAGATAAAGGACGATTAAACATAGCTTCTTATACTCAGAACATAGGTTCAGTAGAGTTGATACAGGCTGATAAGAATGGTTGCTGTTCAGGAGGAGAGTGTATATTACGTTCTAAGTATCAGTTACCTAAGCCTCTTGAAACTAACAGAGCTCTCAATATTACCTTTGTAGGTTTAGTTGACGGAACTCCTTTTACTAAGACTTATCATAATGCTGCTTACTGGTCTAGTGCTGCTAAGTTTACTGGTAAGATTCCTAGATGGTATTGGTTAGATGGGTATATCTATGTGATATCTCCTCCGACTTTAATGTTAAAAACTATCAACATACAAGGTGTATTTGAAGATCCTGTTGAAGCTGCTAAGTTTGATTCTTGTGTGTGTAACAACGGAGGAGATTGTGAAGGAATAACTCGTAACTTCAACTACGACTATCCAATGCCGTTACATCATGTAGATACCTTGATTAAGTTGATCGCTCAAACAGAACTACAGATATTGAGATCTGTTTTACCTGATACTTTAAACAACTCAAGAGATGAGAATTAACCAACATTATGTTATAGCAGATGCCTATAAACAGTATGTTGAAAGGTACTCTAAGAAAGAAAGTGGAAGGCGAATCTGGCAACCAGGAATGGAGTTAACTAAGCTGAAGTTTTGTCAAATAAACAAAGCTTATTTTGCTAAGTTAAGCGAGAGATTACTGTCTGGTCATAATATCAAAATACCTAACTTGGGATACTTTTGTGTTATAAAACATAAGTGTTCTTATACTAACAAAAAGGTAGACTTTGGTTACTTGAAAGAGACAGGTAAAATAGCTTATCATACAAACCTCCATTCAGATGGCTGGTTTGCTAGATTTAAGTGGTCTAAGATTGGAGGAGTTAGAAATGCTTCTTTATATAAGTTCAAGCCAACTCGTCGTAATGCGAGAGCTCTTTCAGCAATAATGCAGACTAAAGATGGTCATAAACAGTTCTTCACATGATATATAAACTAGAACCTCTGGATAGAACTATATTCCAGATAATAAACGACTTAGGATTAGGTCAAGAAGATGTACCTTATGGAGACTTTGTAGAGTGGATTGCTGCCGGCTTACAACAAATAGGTAGTTATTATCAAATGCGAGATAAGAAAGGATTAGTAGTTATTCATAACTATGAAGGTGAACTTCCTTGTGACTTTGATAAGATGATCTTAATAGAAGGTAGTATTCCAGTTTTAGGTAAGTCTATAGGAGGTATTTACGCAGGTAGTTTGCAAGCTGAGTTAGAATGTAAAGGCGCTTTTGGTATTACAGAGTCTGAAGTAACTTACCCTGATGGATCTACTAAAGAAGTATTCCACTTAGACACAATGGGGCCTTATGATAGATATAACACTCTTACTCATGGGTTAAACACTCCAGACATGAGAAGTAAGTTCCAAAGACACTTGGTGTATAATGGTTACTTGATAGGTAATAATCATGGAGAACATAGCGACTTTAAGATAGAAGGTAATAAGATAACTAGCGGTATGCAACATGGATATCTTGAAATATACTACCAAGCTCTACCTATAGATGATAGAGGGTTTCCTCTTATACCAGACAATCAGTCTTTTAGAGATGCGTTATTCTGGAAAGTTGCTTATCATTTATGCTTACGAGATCCTGATATCTTTAAGAATCCTCAGCTGAAGGACTTGCGATACACTAAAGGTCAATGGAACTTCTATTGCGTTCAAGCTAGAGCGGAAGCTAACATGCCTGACGAACAAGGAATGGCTAGATTAGCTAATAATTGGTTAGACTTACTTAAACCAACTCATTTACATCTCCATAAGTTCAAAGGACTTGGAGAACCTTCACACCTTAACTTAACTGGAAGACGATGAACATTATTAACGGTTTTACAAAAGGGATGCAACTTGACGTTCATCCTTCTAAACAACCTGAAGAAACTACAGGAATAGTTGAGAATATGGTGTTACTTTCTAAAGGAGGTAATATCTTCTCTTTATCTAATGAGAGTGGTACAGTAGATACAGGTACGATATTCCCTACAGGTTTTAAGGCTATCGGCCATACTGTATTAAATAATGATATTATAGTTTTCTTAGTTGACGCTACAGGTAAATCTCAAGTTGGGTATGTTAGAGATAATGTCTACACTTGTTCTTTTCCAATAGGAGGTGCTACTAACAACTCAGAGTTAGGTTTAGTTCAAGAGCATCCTGTAGATTGTGTTGCTAGAGTTCTTATTAATGGAGATAGGGTTGTATATTATACTGACAACTATAATCCTGTAGGTTTCATAAACTTAGACAGACCTCCTAAAGTAGGAAGTGCTAAAAGCGAAACTAGCTTACTGTACACTAATAGAATACCTACCATAGACTTTAACGGTATTGTTGAAGATGTTGATTCTAAGCTGCAAAACGGCACATACTTTTTTATAACAAGGTATGTTACAAACTCTGGGGGTTATACTGACTTCGGTATTGCATCTGATCCCGTTCCTGTTGTACCTACTAAAAGATCTGTAGGAGTTAACTTGTATCAAGGAGGACCTTGGGTTGAAGATGTTTACTCAGGTAAAGGTATTGTTCTAACTTTCAGTGATATAGATACTACATATCGTGAGATGCAGATAATAGCTTGTAGTTTTACTGGAACAGCTAATGTTATGACTTCTAATGTAGTAGCTAATATCCCTATCGTTGGTGATACTGCTACTTTTGTTTATACAGGTCAGTTAGAAGAATCTGTTATCATAACCCAAGCTGAGATTAGAAAAGTTCCTATCTCATATAACATAGCTAAGTGTATTGAGCAAAAAGATGGTGTGCTATTCTTGTCTAACTTAAGAGGTAGATATATAGATGATCGAGTAATGCAGGAAGTAGCCAACAACGTTGAAGTTTCTTATGAAATAGAAAAGATGCAATATTGTAACAGAGAAGGTGTTTCTTCTTCTATGAGTACTACAGAAATGTATCTACAAAAAGCTACTGTTGGTGACCCTAATATAGTAACTCTTACTTTCACCGAAGTGTTAAGCTTGAGTACTACACCAGGATCTTTCATACTCAACACAATAACTACAAGAAACGAATATAGTATAACCATTGTTAACTATGCAGTTTTAACAACATTACCTGCAACTGTTACAATACCTGCCGCCGGAATAGCAGGACCTGTTACATATACAGCTTCAGCTGTTGAAGGCTCTGGGTTGTTTGTAGCTGGTACAGATAATACTACCACAGCTTCTAATTTAGCTTCGATTATAAACAACGACCCTTTAGTTACAAACTATATAGCTATTGCAACAGAAGCTGTTGTTAAACTATACTGGAAGTCTAATACAACAACTAATAACTCAAACCCTCCTACAGTAGTGGTAGGTACACCAGGAGATATAACAGTTGCTAGTATTAACCCTATTGCCAACTTAACTCCGCTAGATGTACCAGCTGTTTCTATAAACACAATAGATGGTACTACTAAGGTTATATACCCAGACTTTAACAAAGCGTTTGTAAGCTCTGATGATTCTATCGAAGTGACTCTTGTTACTGACTCTACTGGACTTAAGACCTATTCTACAGGAGGTGTACCTGTTGAATTTACTGAAGAAACAGAAGGAGGTATAGACCCATCAGGTGGTTACACAGACTTCATAAACGAGCAGGCAACCTTCTATAAGAAAACATATAGACGTAATGAAGTATATTCGCTTGGTCTAATGTTGATGTATGATGATGGTTCTACTTCAAGCGTGTATCATATACCTGCCAGGTTACAAAACCCTACAGATTCTTCTTTCTATAATTATCTACCAGGTACTTCTAACAAATACCAATCTCCAGATAATAAGTTAGGAACTTATGTGTCATCTTTAAACTATCCAACAGGACAAGGATATCCAGGAAATGTAACAGGTGACGATCAGTCTTCAGGTGTGACTAATAGGAGGATTAAGCACCATTTAATGCCAAATGCAGAAGCTGAACCTCTTTTTACTAACAATGCAGATGGGTCTGTGGACATTAACTTAATAAAGCTGAACTTTGAACTAACTACAGCAATACCTTCTGACATACTAATAGGAGTTAGAGAGATAGTTTTTGTTAGAGAACGTAGGAGTGCTTCAGGTAGTACTCAGAACAAAAGTGTGCTAGCACAAGGTATTGCTCATAGGTTAGTTGAAACAGCTGACTTCTTTAACAATGCAGGTTATGTTCAAGACGCTATGAGTAGAGACAATACCTCAACGTTGAACGTTAGAACAAACTATCACTTAATGGAAATGCCTTTATGTAATGCATTAGCTGGAATGCTACAAGTAGATAGCAGTCAGGCTTTCAAAGATCCAGGCGATCCTAACAGAGGCATTGCTTACCCAGGAGGTCAGAATCCGGGAGGAGGTAGTTTCAGTGATGGTACAAAGTTAGACACAGCAATAGTATCAACTCAAGGAATGTTTCACTCACCTGAGAGTGTGTTAAATACTTCTTTCAAACCTCTTGCTTCTGCTGTAGCTTCTGCAAGGTTGATCCCATCACACGATGTTGTCGCTACTATTAACGGAGACAGTGTTGATAACATAGAGACTTGGGAAAATAGATCTAGTGACTTTGGACACATGAAAAACTGGTATGAAAGTAGAAGATTGTGTAACTATAAAAACATTGCAATTACTACAGAAACAACTAAATCCTTATCTGCTGCTCAGTATTTACTAGCTCAAAGCGACAGAAATCCTATATTAGGTACACCTACTCCTAATAGACCGAACTCTGTTAGTACTAGATGGTCACAGGGAGGATTGCATATAAGGTTAGCTAGTGGTACTTTGTCAGGTTCTGAATCACTAGGCGGATCTGTTATTAAGTTCAAACCTTCTTATAAGTACTTGAAAACAGCTATTGCTTACGGTTCAGGTTTAGTAGATGCTGCTGCTGTACAACAAGGTTCTTATGTTATAAGGAATACTGTGTATAACCTTGAAATATTCAACATATCACAGTATGGTGAGATAGGTCAGGCTGAGTACATACCTATTAAAAGATTCCCAATATTACCAACAGGTGTAGGTTCTTATGAAGGTGTATTCTCAGGAGATACTTTCATAACAAAGTATGCTTTTAATACTGGTTCTTTATTGAGCAGAACTCCGTACTACGATACACAAACAGTGTTTTCGAGAAAAGGATATAATAATGTATATGCTGGTACATCAACTGTAAACTTTATAGGTTTTCCAAATAGTCTTAGAGAGACTAAACAGACTAAATCAACCCCTCCTTATATTAATACAGACGGTATTATAAAGAGTAATATAGGGCCAACTCCAGCCGGTAGAGCTGAAGGTTCAGTGTTCAGAGAAGTTAACTACATGTTTGTTGAGTCTGAGATAAATACTTACTACAGACATAAAGAAACAGATGGTTCTGACTATTTCCCTCATTCAGATACTGAAAACACCTTAGTAAACTGGCTTCCGTATAACGGAGACATTACGGCTTACAACGGTCAGTACTCTAATGAGAACGCAGTTCGTACTTACTTCAACATATCTTCTACTCAGATTACTGTAAACAACTATCCTAACAGGACTATATGGTCAGAGATAGCTCAGTCAGATTCTATAGTAGATAACTACAGAAGTTTCTTAGTAAACTCTTACTATGATCTACCTTCTCATACAGGTCCTATTTGGGACTCGTTTGTGTATGAAGGTGCGCTTTGGTTACATACTCCTAAGACAGCTTGGTTGACATACGCTGAGTTATCTGCAACACTTCAGTCTAATACTATATCTGATGTTGTAGTTGGGCTAGGTAATAGATTCAGTAGACCTTCTGAACCAATCTCCACTTCTGAAGGAGGTTATGGAGGTACCATATCTCAATGGGGAGGTTTCTTATGTCCGTTAGGTTACATCTATCCAGATGCTCTTCAAGGTAAAGTGTTCTTACTAGGAGCTGCTAAAGGTGGACCAATGTTGAAAGACATATCTGAAGATGGGTTGATGACTTACTTAGCTGAGAATATGCTTACTGGTATTGACACAACTAAGGTGACAACTGAGGATGCTTACTTGATAGATAATCCTGGACTAGAGATTGGATTCTCTGGAGGATATGACTCTAGGTTAAAACGAGTGTTTATACAAAAAGCAAACAGCTTTAATATATCTTATTCACTACTTAGTCAGTCTTGGACATCTTTCCATGGTTACGAGGCTAACACTTATATCTCTCTAAATAACAGATTGTTCTTCTTAGTTAACGATACTACATGTTCTATGTGGGAAGGTAACATAGGAGATAAAGGTGTATTCTTTGGAACGTCCCCTTTGATATCTAAACTAACAATAATAATAGGGAGAACTCCTGGTGAGATGACTTTCAACAACTTTATAGTATCATGTTACGTGAAAGACACTGGTGTTAAAGTTAGAGATAACTTTTTCAATACCTTCTTTGGATTAACAGACAAGATGTGCACAGGACCTATAAACTTTGCACATGACAACGGAGTCTTGGAATATGAGCCAGCTGATAATGAAGCTCTTGTAAAATATAGAGCTGATGAGTACAGGTTTCAAATACCAAGAGATATTGTAGCAGATAATTCGCTAGATCTGCTATCTCCTTCTAACTGGTACAACATTGGAAGTGCTTCAGGAGGATATGACAAAGACGAAGACTACTATTATAAAGGAAGACTTAAAGGAAACTACGGAATATTTGAGTTTACTTATGATAACTCTACTAACTATGATTTTGTAGTTAACTCAATAAACTGTATCTTTGATCCTAACTTGAGATAACGATGAACAGATATATAGGAATGCAAGCACAAAAGATATCCCCATCTAAAGTTAGAACAGATGGGGATGTTGCTATGGGTGCTTTTCAAATGGGACAAGCAGGAACCCAACTAGGTATGCAAGTTGGTGGACCTTGGGGAGCAGCTGCTGGTGCAGTAATTGGCACAGGAGCTGGGTTAATAGCAGGAGGTATTGGTAGATCTAATGAAAGAGCTACTAGATCTGCACAAGAGTCTTATAATAGATCAGCTGACTTTGCTAACTCTAAAAAAGCAGACTCTGAAATAGTAACTCAAGCTCAAGCTAAGTATGGATTAAAAAAGACTAAGAGTAGATATGTTCTTGCAGAAGAAGGAGAGGTTATTGTCAAGAAAGACGGTTCTTTCCATGACACAACCAAACCAGGTACTTCACATGAAGGTGTTGAAGATGTACGAAAAGTTACTCCACAAAGAGAAGCTTCTCAGAATCCAAAGAACACTATACCTGAGGGAGGAGCCGTTATACCTGCTCAAAATAATCCTTTAAAATACGCTAGGATAATAGCTCTAGCTAAGTCTGTTAAGTACGGTAACACTGATGCAGGTAAAGAAGTACGTAAAGAAGTTAGTAAACTACCTAAAGATAAATAATATGGGTAATGATAAAAAACCTAAGCGATATTCAATGAGTAAAGACTCTACAGCTAACTCAGATCCAAATTTAGACAAGTTCTTAGGTGAGCTTGCTGATTGGGAAGAGGCTAATAAAGGAGGTAAGGGTGGTGGTAATCAATGGGGTACTAACCGACCTTATATCAAGTCTAGAGATGAAGCTGTTGCTTTTTATAAGAAAGAGTACTTGCCTAAAGTAAGTAATATGCCAAAAGGACTTCAGTATAAAGCATTACAAGCTGCTATTAATACAGGAAGACATAAAGGGTTTGCTTTAAAAGCAGCTGGTTATTATGACTCTAAAGGAGATGTTACTGAAAAAGGTAAAGCTGCTGGAATCACAGGAACACTTGCTGAAAACTCAGATGGCAGAAACGACAAGTATTACGACAGACTAGCGAGTGATATAAATAAAGAGTATGATAACAACCCTGGAGCTTTCAAAGAGAACTACGGGGCAGCATCTGACTATCATTATGCTAACGCTAAATGGAGTGACGGCAGAACCTTTAATGAAGCATTCGGTGACTTCCACAATAAGGAGTATGACATATCAAGCAAGTATGATAAGGATCTTGATGGAAGCACTCCTGCTAAACAACCAGCTACAACAGCTATGGATAAAACAACTAAACCAAAGTACTCAATGAGTGGGGCTAATCTGGTAGACAAGGTTAACACCTTAGTGAGACCTGACGGTATTTATAAACAATATCCTGATGGTAAAATGACTTACACTAAAAATGGAGGACAAGAAGAACATGTTGGTGACTTGAAAGCTCAAGCTGCTATTCAGAAACTAGATAGATCATTTGTTCCAACTGTACCTAAGTCTCAAGTACATGATCCTCTTAATCAAGGCGATCCAAACTTAGATCCTACCATATTTGGAGAAAGACCAACTAGTCCAGCTAAAGGCTATAAAGACGCAGAGTCTCAAGACTTAGGGTTTGGTTATAAAAAACCTGCTCTAGTAGCTCCAACCAAAGTAATTCCAGAAGATGTTTTACCTGTAGATAAATCTTATGCTCAAGAACCTATTGCAAGACTTGAAAATAAAGGTTACAACTTTGGTAAGCCTTTACCTACAACAGGAGAACCTGCTAAAGTAGAAGTCCCAGGTTCAACAGGAAGTATTGAGTCAGGCCCAGGAATACCTGAGTTAGATAACAAAAGAGAGTTTAATCCTGGTAGGTTGACCAATATAGCATACAACATGCTTACAGCTAACTCGCCTGTTGATTATCCTAAGTTAGGTAGGTTTATGCCCGAAGCTTATCAGTATGCTGACATGAGTGCTACTAAGAGAAAAGCTCTTATTGAGAACAGGAACTACATGACTAAAGCTATGCAAGGTTCTGTTAACAGAGGAGTTTCCCAAGGTAACTTAGCTGGTATTTCTGCTCAACATATTGGAGCAATGGAAGCTGTAAACGAAGGAGAAGCTCAAAGAGCTATGCAACTTAAGTTGGCTAATGTTGACATGAAAAACAAAGCTCAAGAATACAACTTAGGTAAAGGAGATCAAGAGTCTATATTTAAGTCACAAGCAGAAGGACTTAAACATCAAGCTGGCCAAGCCGCTGCTGTTGAAACTGCTGCGTTAGCTCAAGCTACTGATATTGAGAAAGGTATGCAGAGACAAGATCAGAACAGATATAACATGGATAAGTGGACATTAGAGTCTGGTTTAGTAGGTACTGCTGGAACATATTATGATGAGAACGGTGTGCTTAGAACAAGAAAGGGATATAAACCTGCTTATGCTACACAAAAGAGAGGTAACTATAACTGGAACCTTGATCCTAAAAATGACGAAATACAAGTAAGATCTAAGTAACATGAACACTAATCCATTTATAAAACCAGAAGTTGGGCAGCAAGCTCATACTTACGTAAGTCAATATGTTCCTCTTCCTTTTGAGATGATGCAGAAAAAAGCTGACATTATGCAAAAAGATCTAGATCTTAATAATGCTAAAGGAGGTGCTATTATGGGTATGTTGAAGGTTAAAGGTCTGGGACCTAAAGCCCAAGCTTACGCAGACGCAGAGCTATCTAAGATAGAAGATCAGATTAGACAAGTTAGCTCAATAGGAGATCCTACTGCTCAAAGTGAAGCTCTTAATCAACTAGGCGAAGAAGTTCATACAAGATTAACAAGAGGTGATTTAGGACATATACAAAGTCAATATGATGCTGTGTATGGTAAAGATCAGTATGCTGACCAGATTAAGAAAGATGCTGATAGAGATCATATCACCGGAGTATTAGCTAGAGATTACATGGGACGTACTTTATCTGAATATGATCAAAACTTTGATCCTAAAAACCCCACTAAGGTAAAGGTTAACCCGTATATCATAAACAAGAATGTATGGCTTGAAAAAGAGTTACAACCATTTGCTGCTCAGATTCAAAAAAAGGTTACTGAAACTTTAGGTCCAGTAGGCTCATTAACTTACGATGGTATTACTGGAAACTTCATAAAGAATTATGGCCATAAGACTGAAGTTATTCCTTATGAGTATGTAGCTAACATTGCTAAAGGGCTAATTGGATCAAGTCCAGATATACAAAACCATCTTAAGTATAATGTTGAAAACCTTTATGGGTTGGATGCTAGAAAGTTTTTAGAGTCAAGTGCTATCGCTAATATAGCTGGTATCAACACAGTTAATAATGAAATGAGTAAGACTACTCTTGATCGCTATACCAATCCTGTAGGTGCTGACGGAAGACCTCCTAAAGACCCTAACGATCTTAATCCTAGTTTTACAACACCTTATGTTAGATTAAATCCTGAAGACTCTTTCTTAAATAACCCTGACGGAGATCAGTTAAAGTTGTTTGGTGAAGTTACCTCAGATGCTATTCATAACATGAAAGTGTCTTTTACTGACTCGTACAAAGCTACATTAAATACTAAGAATAAACCTTCTGCTGCAAATATAGAATCTTCAATAGTTAAGACTTTACATGGTGCAGGTTTATTTAAAGGAGTAACTACCCTTAATCCAGCCATGGAAGAAGAGTTCATGAAGAAAGTAGCAGATGGTAGTATTAAGACTATCTATGATGCTAATGGGGTTGATGTGTATAAGAATAACAAACCAGCTTTCATAGAACTTAAACGTAAGGCTGAATCATACAGTAATCAGATAGAAATGGCTGAGCTAAAAATGCAACAAGCTATGGAGAATGTTGGCATCCCTGATAGTCAGAAACCTTTGATTAAGCTAGCATCAAGAGCGGGAGGAGATGCTATAAGAGCGGAGAATGTTTTTAAAGCCAACTTGGAAAAGATAAAGAAGGATGCGTCTTGGACACCTTTTGTTAACTTCAAACCTGGTATGGGCTCACTGGAAGATCAAGTAGAGAATATGGACTTAAGTACAGTTAATACAATACTTGATCATTACAAAGAAACTTTAAACAAGTTCCCCACAGTTAAGAAAAGCTTATTAGCTCTTAAGGAATCTAGAACAGCCGAGATGAAAGTCAAAGGTAATATGGATAAGTTACAGACAGAGTTGAAAGTAATGGCTGAAGGGCAACACACAGCTCAAGAAAGTCTACTCACTACTATTAAAGTTGTAAACCCTAAAGGAGGTGAGTCTATTAAAGTCAACTTCTCAGACGCAATGGCTGATATTGTAAACAATCATCAAGGGTCTTTTGCTAGCATGAGTGGTGTTGGGGGAGATGGTACTGTGAGTAAGTTTACAGATTTTATCAATAAAGCGGTTACTAAGATGCCTGAGTATAAAACAGCTGATGAAAAAGCAATAGTGGGACTAACAGCAAGATTAACAAAAACAATAGCTACAGGTGCTAAGCTTAGTGGTACTAAAGACAGAGATGGTAATTATCAAGTAGTATTTGAATACGGAGGTGAGACATTACACATACCTGTTTCTTTTGGAACGTCAGCTGCACCTTTAGGAGGATTTAAGATAAACAAGACTTTAGATCCTGCTTATAGCTCTAATATTAATGCTGAAACAGATGTTAATGACGCCCTTACTAATAAAGCTTCATTCACACCTCTGGGGTTGATGAGTAATGGTGTTAGACTTGAAACAAACACTGGTATTTCTTTACTGGATTCGCATGGAGAATTGGTACCAGATGGTTGCACAGTTAAGATAGATAGAAGTGCTTACAAAGAAGGAGGTAAAGGGTTTTTTGTAATACCTAAAACTATGGTTCCTAACTTTGTTCGTGACTATCAGATTATTCGTGAGAATAAAGGTTCTCAGGCTGCAAAAGAATGGGTAGCTAAATTCCTGCAAGATAACAACGGAATATAATATATTAGCTATATTTGTAAAAAGATACTACTATGCCATTAGACGCAACAAGTCAAGAGACTTTAAAAACAGATAGTTCTATTTTAGATGAAGCCAAAGGTATAGCTAGTGCATACTCTCAAGCTGAAGCAAAGATTAATGATAGTACTTTCATACAAGCTCCTATTTCTTCTAAAAGAATAACTCAGTCTGAGTTAGAAGATGCTCAAAGATATGGAATACCCACTACTGATGTTCTTGGAACTTATAATAACACAAACACTCTTTTAGCTAAATATCAAGGAGGAGGAGAGCAAGCTTGGAGAGCCGTTTATGGAGGAGTTGGTAAAGGAGGATTAGGTATCTTGGAAGGCTTAGGTTATGTGGCTGACATACCTGGATGGTTTGCAGCCTTACAAGATGTCGATAACACTTTTGCTGACAGAGACAACTGGCTCTCTAAGACTATGCGTTCTGGTAAAGAAAGTATAGATGAGTCAGCTCCTATATACAGAAGAGATCCAAATGCTTCGTTTGACTTTGGTGACTCAGGTTATTGGGCTCAGATGTCACAAGGGGTTATTGAAAGCGCTTCTCAGTTCGTAGCATTAGGCGCAGGAGTAGGTTCTTTAGTAGGGCGTACTGTTGGAGGCTTAGCTAGAATGGGAGCTTTAGGGGGACTTGATCAAGCTATAGTATCTCAGATTGGAACTGCCGTCTTGACTAACATGGTTGAGGGCAAGATGATGGCTATTGATACTCAGAAGAAAGTCTATGATGCTGCTATTGCTAAAGGGTTGTCTGAAGAAGAAGCTCAAAAACTATCTCTTAAAGCAGGTAGTGATGTAGTGTGGAAGAATAAGATAAACATTATAGGCGATGCTATCCAACTTAAGACTTTATTTGCTGGACCAAAAGCTTTCTCTAAAGTAGCAGATGCAGCTAGAAAAGAAGCTACTAAACAGGCTTCTAAGTCTATGCTTAAGAAGGTTGGTACGTTTGCTATGGAAAACATGGCATCTGAAGGTCTTGAAGAAAACACAGGAGACTTGATTGTTAAGTCAGCTGAAGAGAGTGCAATGGCTACTATTGAAGGTCGTAAAGCTAAAGGGTTGTTAGACTTAGGTCTTGACTATTTTTCAACAGCAGCTGCGTATGAGACATTTGCAGTTGGTGCTATTTCAGGTGGATTAATGGGTGGTGGATTAGCTGGAGTTAATAAACTAACAGCTCAAAAACCTATGAACAAAGAAGATGACCCTCAAGCTCCTAAGTTTTTACATAACCCAGACTTGAAAGCTCCAGGTGAGTTTAAAGAAACTGATCCAACCGCTGACTTTAAAGACGAAGAGTTTAAACCTAAGGGTGTTTTACAAGGAGATAGACGTAATGTAACAGAAGACTTATCTAAAGATGAAATCGACAGACTTAACAATGAAGACATCCAATCTCAGAGAGAAGCTTACGAAAAAGGCAGAGAAGCTAGAAAGAAAGCTTGGAAAGAAGAACAAGGTATCTACGATGAAGCGCCAGCAGATGGAAACCCTGAAGCACTTACTAAACACGAAGAGTGGAAAAAGAAGCGTGAAGAACAAGTATTAGCTGAGAAAGCTACTTATGAAGAGTCTTTAAAAGCTTATACTGAGAATGAAAAACTTAAAGAAGCTGACATGGCAGCTCAGGCTAAGTATGAAAAAGACTTAGCTGAATATGAAAGACAACATGGTTTATCTAAGTCAGCTACTGAGAAAAGACTAGATGATGTTTTAACTAAGTCTGAAAAGATAGCTAAAGCTAAAGCTGACGCTATTGCTTCTGGTAATACAGAGTATGCTGAACAGTTAGACGAGTTTGGTTTTACTGAGTTGGCTTTAGATGCATATCAGAGAGGAGCTGGTGATTCTTTCAAAGAGATTGTTGAAAGTTACGCTAAAACTGAAGTTGATCCGGCAAGTCCTGATCATAAAGAAAAGGCTGAGATGAAGAAGAGAGCTTCAGAATTGTTACCTAGCTTAGATAAACTTGAAGCTAATTACAACAAGAATGTAGCTAAGCACGGTGCTAAGAAAGGTATGATGGTTACTCATGTTCAACACTTAGCTGATGTTACTTCTAAATATGTTACCAAGTATGGTAATAAAATGTCGGCTGCTGAGACAGTTCTTAACGATCATTTAGATAAGATTGGAGCTAAAAGTCAAGCTATTCAGATTCAAGTTAAAGGAGTACAAGCTACTATTGCTGAGTTAAACAAAGCTGAAGCTGAGATTAAAAAGTCTTTAGTTAACTTAGATCCGGATGTTACTGAAGCTCTTACTAAGAAAAAAGAAGCTTTGATAAAGAGTTTGAATGCTAAACTTACAGGATTAAACCAAGCAATACACTTAGAGAACAAGATAGCTGAAGACTACGAAGATACTTTAAAGCAAGCTGGTATTAAAGACACACTTGAAACTTATGAGTTACCTGCTGTAGAGTTAGGAGATCTTATAGATGCAAGTAAACAGAAAGCTCATGCTATCTTGACTAACATGATGTATCAAGCTAAGTTTGAAGAGCTTAGTAATCCATCATCTCAGTCTAAGAAAAGTAAAGCAGTCTATGATAAGGTTATTGACTATGTCAACAAAACTTTATCTAAGCAAACTCTTAAAGATACCATGGTTATGGTTCTTGAGAATCCTACTTTATCTAAGAAACATAAAGAAGACTTAGTTAAAGCTATTACAACTAGAGGTTCTTTAATAGAGTTAGGTATTACCAACGCTGTAGTAGAACAAGATAGAAGGTTAGCTAGACAATCAAGAGAAAAAGGAGCTTTAGGTAAACTTAAAGATATACGCAATAGAGTGAGAGCTCACTTCACACCTAAAGGTAATGTGGGAAGACTTGAACTATTAGAGCTAAGTCATGTATTAGATAACGAAGTTGAGCTAGATCCTGTAGCTAAGAAAAGAGTTCTTAATACAATCGAACATGTAGTCGCTGTTAAGAATGCCAAAGCATTAGGTCTTAAAACTGAGCAAGCTATTGTTGATGAGATTACAGAGTTATTTGGAGAGTTTAAAGAAGAAGTTCCAGAGATAGATGTTGAGGATATTCCAGACACGATCACTTTTCAAAAGTACGATAACAGGAGTGAGTTTGAAAGAACAGGTATCTTTGATAAAGACGTTGAAGCAGGACAGTTTCCTTTGTTAGGAGAAGGCCTTTGGAATCACGAGTCTTCACCTTATGAGAAAAGCTTAGCTAATCTTAGTAATCAGTACTTAGATTACCTGATTGACATGTTGGAGTTCTCTAAAGGAGATACTGCTATTTACAAGCTTTACTGTTGTTATAATGAAAAAGCTAGAAGAGAACTAGAAGGAAAAGGTATCTATGAAGGAGACCCTGCTAATCCTTTTGTTGTATCTGGAACTAAGCTTACCCGACTAGAAGGTTATACTGAAGAGCAGTTACAGACTGAGTTTGGAAGTAATCCTGAGATATCAGTTGATGGTAACATGCTTAAGTATGGTGATGTATGGTACACTTTCAAACTAGGCTATGATGAAAACGGAGAAGTATTTGAGATAGAGTTTACTGCTACAGATGATGATACTGATATTCATAGATTCATACCTTCAAATGAAGAGTTTGCTGAGTTACTTGCTGCTATCAATGCCCATAAGATACTTGAAAGTCTTAACCCTACTTCAGTAAACAAAGAAGATGTTAGGGCTTTGATTGACACTATTGAAGTAGAGCTAGAGGGAATGTCTACAGTAGAAATAACTCAAGCGTTAAGTAACATAAACTCAGCGATCAACACACTTGACGGTGAGCTAGAATGGAGTCACAATAAAGGAGATAAACCTACGAGTGATGCTTTGATAGATCTTATTCGTGAGTGTATGGAGTCTAGAAACAATATCCTAGATCATTTAGCTAAGTTTAAGTCTAATCAGTACAAGCTACCTTTACCTAATATTAAGTACGAACCTTTAATAAAACTAAACTATGACGCTGCAACAGATGCAAGAGAGGCTGCCATTGAACATACAGAAACAGTTAGTGGGCAAGACAGTGAAAGAAAAGTCAGAGATATTAAGTTCACTGACGAACAACAAACAAGGATTGACGAGTTCGAGACCCAACTAGAAGACTTAGTTGAAGCTTTAGAGAATAGTCCCGGCTTAGCTAATACTATAAAAGGTATGTTAGCTGGTTTAGATGTTCAAGACTTAAACTTATCAGACTTAGTTAAAGTAGGACTTATCACTCAAGAAGAAAGAGAGCTACTTAACGAAATACCTAAAGCTAAGATAACTCCTTCTAATAGTCTAGACAGTATTGTCAACTTAGACATAACTGGTCTAACTAAGGAAGACAATAAGGGTAAGTTCTTAAATACTCATGATGCTAAGGTTGGTCCTGAGAAGAAAGCTGCTTTAGAGGATTGGTTAGATACAGTTAATATAGAAGATTATAAGCTAGAGTTTTTTGAAGATGTGAATAGTACTTCAGCTTGGAACTTTGCTAAAAAGCTTGAAGAATATCATAACTACGAAAACACACCTGGTAAGAATCCTTTAGACTTTCCTATAGTTGTTAGTATTACAGACAAAGACGGTAATGCAGTTACTCATAAAGGAGTTACTCTTGAAGGGTTTCCTTTTGGTAAAGAGTTGAGAGTTGTCAATGATACTAAAGACAAATCTGGATATCTTAGAAATGTTAAAACTTTTGATGAACTGAGAAAAGCTAAATATCAAATAGCTGAACAGTTAGCATCTGGAGGAAGAGTTATTTCAAGCTTTAAGTTAGGTAATCCTACACTTAGAACTGACAAGATAGATAAGAAAAATGTCTTTGAAGTACTAGGGGAAGGTTTAGATCAGGGTCACAAGCTGTTCATAAGAGGAGGTTGGGGTAACGACTTTGAATGGATAACTCCAGGACTTGAAGCTCTTAGTTTATCTGAAAACAGTTCAGGAGGTTTTACTTATGTATCTGTTAAAGGAGAGAATGGAAAGTCTTATCCTGTAAGATTGAACTACTCTAAAGTAACAGAACCTAAAGCTCAGTTGTTGTTCTACATTTACTGGAAGATGGCTAATAGTAAGATGGATGAGTTCAGCTTAACTCACATAGTAGATTCTTCTTTCTATAAAGATCTACCTGCTCATTTATCTAGTTTAAAGGATAGCTACTCAGGTATGACAGTGGCAGACTTAATCTCTATGTTAGCTTTAACTGGTGAGATGACTGCTGGTAAGAACTCACATATAGAATACAGTAAAGGTATTATAGCTAACGATTTGAACATCACTTTAGATGAGTTGAAGACTGCTGTTAAAGACAACTTATACCGTCAATATGAAGAAGCATTTACTACTCAGGTTATGAAAGCTTATTCTCCTGTTTATGAAAAGTTCTTAAACAAAACAGTTGGTGAATCTGGTTTACATCAAGGCGTACCTCTAGTTATAGACAGTATTACATTTGACGTTAATACTAACTATAATGACATTGTTGTACATGAAGAAATAGGTGTGCTATCTACCAATGCTGCTCCAATAGGTAAGTCTTTGTTTGAGAAAGGGTTTATAGAACCTTATGGTGCTCAGTATGTTAGATCATCACCTGCTCCGGTTATTACAGATGACCTACCTGACATAGATATTACAACTGATCCAAGAGCTCTTACCATACCTGACTTACAAACTAAGATTAAAGGGTTAGAAAGTTCTATAAACAGTAAGTTAGGAGATCCTAACACATTGAAAGTCAGAGAAGAAATTAAAACTCTTCAGGAAATACTTGATCAAAAGAAAGCTGAGGCTACTAAAGCTAAAGAAGCTAAACCTAAGAAAGCTAAAAAAGAGAAGCCTGTTGTTCAAACACCTCCAGCTGTAGTAGATGAATCAACTCCTTTTATGACTGATGAAGTTCAAGATGTTGAAGAAATCACTATTAAAGTAAAAGATGACAGTGAGTTGTTTAGTACTACAAGTGAACCTCTTACCAGATCGGATATATCTAAGATGATCGAGGATAATATAATAAGAGAAGATTGTAAATAACACAGGTTCTTCATAACTTGCGTTAAAAATACAAGCTATGAACTGTCAGTACATACACGAAGGTGTTGTTTATAATAGTGTTGATGATCTTTTAAGTAAGGTTAACGGTACAGCTGCTAACTTAACAGCAGAGCAAGAATGGATTAACTCTGTGTTACCTGGAGTCCCAGTGAGAATAGCTAATACTCTCATGGGACTTCCTGGTAATAAAGTAGCTGAAGGTATGTTCTCTAAGGGAATGATTACCTTAATGAAAGGTGCTAAAGAGGGAATAGGTTATCATGAAGCTTTTCACGCTGTTACTCAGATGTATCTTACTGATTCTGAGTTGAATAAGCTATACTCAGATGTTATGAAGAAAGAAGGAGCTATCTCAAGAAGAGATGCTGAAGAGTTTTTAGCTGAAGAGTTTAGATCGTACATGAAAAACAGAAAGGTATATCCTAGTAAGATTGTTCAGTGGTTGTTTGATCAGATAGAGAAACTTTTAAACTTTTGTAAAGAAGACAAGTATAAACTTTTTAACAAGATTGCTACTGGAGGTTTTAGAAACTCAGCAACATTACAGAGAGATAATGGTACGTTTTTCTCAGCTACTGATTCACTGAGACTTAAAGCTGATGAGCGTAAAGCTATGTTGGATTACGCTACTTTTGTGACTATTAAAATGTTAGAGAAGGAATCTTCTATGACAGAAAAAGAGTTGTTTGGTACACTAAAGGGTCAGTTTACAGCTAAGAAAGAAGCTTTTTTAGCTAAAGGAGATATCGCTAAAGCTAATTTGTTTGAAAGAGCTCATAGTCAGTTTGGAGTACTTCTTCCTATGATCAAAATGAAGCTTTCTAGATATGATGTAATAACAACTAAGTCTAAAGAAGACGACACTGATACGGTGGGGGTTACAAGATTTACCCTTGAAAGTAACGAGAAAGACTTAGACAAAGAAGGTTCTGGTTTGGTTAAAAAGAAGCTAGATTTCTTATATGATGTAAACATCTTAGATCCATTAACAGGTTCTCCTAAGTTTCAAGACATAGGTACTCCAAGAAAGTTGTTAAGAGAAAGATTAGCAGGTATAGTATCAGACTTTGGTACTGAAGGTAAGACTGCGTATGATAAGATAGTAGATACTGTTGAAGAACTTGCTGAAGTTCATACTTACTTGAATCCTTTACTGAAAGACTTAAAGTCTACCGATCCAGCATTACTTAAGTTTCAAAACGCTTTCTTTAGCGAGTTTTCTGTTACCAGTAATAGCTATATTACAAGTAACTATAAGTCAAGTCAATCAGGTCCTACTCAAGAAATATTATACCCAGATCAGAAAGGTAAAGCTAGAGTATTAGCAACTCAAGTAAGCGAGTTTATTAAGAGTGAGTTCTTTGTTCCAGAACAATCTGGAGATGAAGTTACTTATGACTGGATACCTGAGATGAAAGTCGAGTTCAGAGCGGTGGTAAATAAACTTAAAGAGATTAACCAAGTTGCTTCAATAGGTAATAGAGATTTTACTGAACAAGAGTATGAGATATTATCTGAAGAACTGTCTAAGATAGGACTTCCTTTCTATAAAGAGCTTATTAAGTTAGCAGATGCTAACATGAAAGTAGCTAAAATTAAAGGTGTCACTAAAGCTGTAGCAGGTTTAAATGCTATCTTCCAAAAGATGCTTTCAAGAAACACCTTAGATGAAGACTATCAATGGTTAGAACAAGATTCAGCTAAACCTTATTTTCAAGCACTTGCTGAGTTAGAAGGAGAGTATGGCGCCAATACAATACTTGTTGGAGATAAGATAGTGTTTACTAAAACACAAAACACCTATCTCACAAAGACTATGGCTAGATTGCATAGTGATCCTGTTGCTTGGTCTGATCATATTTTAGGAGCTAACGGTAGTTTCTCAAATGACTCTATTATACTTAATGGGATAAGAAACTCTGATAATCCTAAAAAGTTTTTCCAAGCTAAGTTATATGCTTCTTTGCAAGCTAACAACAAGTCAACAGACTTTCAAGACTTATCTGACATAGATGAAGCTGTAGATAGAATGATTCTTTCTCAAAAAGGTTGGTTTGCTCCTATGGCTTTTGCTGATAAGAAAAGTATGTATTTCTTTAAAGTAGAAGAAGGTTTGTTACCTAGTAGGGAGAATATTTTTGTTGATGGTAATTATTCAGATAAAGTTCTTAATACGTTTGTAAGTTACTTTAACACTGAAGTGCGAAGAATAAAAGAAGTTAAAGCTCATACAGGAGAAAAGATAGACAACTATCACAGTAAGACAGGAGGAGAAGCTTTCCACTTATTCCCAAGCATGAACTTCACAGAAGGTTCTAAAGATCCTTTGCATAACAAGATTTGGTCTGTGATAGGTGATGTTATATACGATCCTTCAGATTCTGAAACTAAGGAGCTAGTACGTAAGTTTTTATCAAATGTAATAGATCAGAGAATACAAGCTGAAAAAGACTATGCTAGAGAGATTGGTATCTTAACAGGAGAAGGTAATACTATATCTTTAAAAACAGTACCTGTTGGTACTAAGACAGGTGATAAAGAAACAGAAGTCCATAAAGTATTTGCTGAGTACGCTGTTCGTAATATGATTATGAATATAGAGACTCTTAAGATATTTATAGGTGATCCTGCTTACTACAAGAACCTAGCTGATTTATCTAAGAGAACTCCATCTATTATAGCTCCTGGTTATGATATGAGGATTGCTTCTAAAAACTTAGAAGATTCTACTTATACGGTTAGTGTTGCTAATGATGAAACCATCAGCTTAGATGATTACCCTGTAGTAGGTGAGAACGGTGAGGAAACTACTGTACTTAAACAATATCATGATATATTTAAAGAGTATTTTGGAAGAGTAAGAGGTAAGAGTGAGGAAGAAGCTGAACAAGCTGTTTCTGACTTACTATCTCCTTATGATGGAGGTATTGAAATAGGTGATGGCTTTGCTATGATTCGTCCTGCAAGATTCAGAGCTGAGATGATAGGATTAGGTGAGTGGGACATGTCTCCGAACAGCCCTCAAGAGCGAGCTTATAAAAGATTAACTAATCCTGATACAGTTGTCACCTCTGATGATGTGTTAGTAATGCAACCCCAAAAAGGTATGCATTTTGAGGTATTAGCTGAAGGTATTCCTGTTTATTTAAAGATGTCTGAATCTGTATTATGGCCCGCTTTAGTTAAAGGTACTCCAATGCAAGGAGTTCTTGAAGAGATGGAAAGACCTAAAGAAGACGGAAGACCTACTGATATGTTAGTAATGAAGTCTGGTATTAAAGTAGGTGCTCATAAGAAAGGAGACTTGAACTTAGGTAAGGATAAGAACTACAGACACTTCACTGTAAGTAATGAAAACTGGAAGAAACAACAGAAATTACCAACTAAGTATGCCGAAGGTAAAGGTGTTCTTACAGTATCTCCTTTACGTAAGATGATGTTATCTAACTTACAACATGGCGCCAACTATGAGTACAATGGTCAGATGGTTGGAGGTGAAGTTATAGTTAACGAGTTGTACAATACTGAGAAAGCTTTATCTGACATGGGTTTAGCTAAGCTTAAAGAAGAATGGGGTATTACAGAAGATTCAACTCCGTTAGAAATAAGAAAAGCAGTGACTTTTTCTATTATCAGAAAGTTGCAGATGGATGAAGCTCCTGATACAGTAGTAGCTGCACTTAAGTCTGGTATTCCTTTTGAGGCTATTCCTGGATATGCTAACAAGCTAGAACAAGAGCTGTTATCTAAAGTGAGTAAAGCTTCAGTTAAACAGAAAGCTAATGGAGGAGGGTTTATACAAGTATCTAGTATGGGTATGTATAATGACTCTTTTGGAACTAACACTGCTTGGGCTAACTTATCTAAGAACGATAAAGACGGTATTATATACTTAAACGACGGAGCTAAGTTACAACCTCCTAGAATAGTAGACGGTAAAGTTAAAGGAGGTCAAGTATTTCTACCTCAACGAGTTATTAAAGATATTCCAGGTGCTTATGATATGCCGCCAGCTCAGCTGAAGAAGATACTTTTAGATAGTGGTATTATGGAAGGCTTGATAGCTTGTCGTATCCCACTTCAAGGTCCTTCTTTCATAGACTTACTGGAAATAGCTGGCATCTTACCTGAATGTGCAGGAGACTCAATGGTAGTTTATGGTACAATGCCGGCTAAGAATGGTTCCGATTTTGATATTGATAAACTCTTTGTTTACATGCCTAACTACAAGGTTGAGTTAAACGAAGATGGTTCTTTTAAAAGCTTAACTAAAGTAGATCCTTCAGGTGATACAAGAGAGGCTTTAGAAAACAGGAAGCTCGCTTTATACAGAAGTATCTTAGAAAACAGAGATAAGTTCATTGAGACAGTTACTCCAGCAGATAGTGCTTGGTTGAAGGATAATGCTTACTGGTGTAGGTTTATGGGAGAAGAGTATTCTAAACTACCTTCTGAAGCTAAAGCTGAGTTTGATAACTTAGGCATTATGTCTAAAGCTCAAGAAGCTTATGTAACCAAGTATTACAAGTCTAAGAAGTTAAACTCTCTTGAGTGGTTCTCTCCATCTTATCAGATGAAAGTTAAACAGTACTTTGGAGGAGGTAAAACTCTTGTTGGTATTGCTGCTAATCATATATCTAATCATGTATTAGGTCAGAGAGCTGAGTTAGGTTTTAATAGTGGAGTATTAGGTAGAAGAGCTGGTGGGCCTAGAGTAGATTTCTCTAAGATGTTGGATGAGAGTAAGAATAATATCTTTGACTCAATGAGTGCTGTGTTATCTGGAGCTGTAGATATTGCTAAAGATCCGTATATCTTCTTTGTTAACATGAACACTTTTACAGCCAATACTATGTTTGCTATGATGAGGGCAGGTGTTGATACTAAGTATATAAACTTGTTCATGTCTCAACCTATTATCAAAGAACTTGCTTCAGATTACTACAAAGCTAACTCTAAGATAAACAAGAGTAAGAAGTCTTTGTCTGACTTAGAAGCTGAGTTGTTTAAAAGAAAAGGTTTGACTAGGATAGAAAAGTCTGTTAGCTTAGACGACTTAAGTGTTAACACTTTATACAACGGACTATCTGGAAACTCAGATAAGTCTCATGATGCTAAAGTGTTGAAATGTTTTATGGTTATAACTGCTATTGGAGCTGAGCTAGGTCGAGTTATTAACTCTACTAAGACAGATACTGAAGGAGCTGGTCAAAACACTGCTGAAAGTATTGTTACTTCAGAGATGAGAAGAGAGTTGATGGATAAAGATAATACTTCAGGCTCGATAGTTAATTACAGCAAGTTATTAGAAGACACTGATCTTAGTACGTTTGTTGAGAATGGTCCAGATTTCGCATCTAAGTACTTGTTTGACTGGTTTTCTAAAAGCTCACAAGATTGTAGAGATATAGCTTCTGTTATATTTAGCATGATTGGTAGTGAGTATGTTAACAATGAAAAGTTGCTACGTAAGATTCAAAACGCTTACTATACTTACAAAGTTTCTTCTATACCAGGTTTAAAACTTAACAGTACTGAGATAGTAGAGTTGTTTACAGGTAAGAATGATATAGGTAAAAGAGCAATAGCTATGCAAAAACTGTTTAAGAAGCGAGGTATAAACAACTTGTTTGTTAAGAACATGGTGGCTAAGCCTGCTTCTAAGTTTAGATCTAGAAACAAGCATGCAGAAGTAAGTATACTATCTACAAGAAAGAAAGATGGAGTTGACTTTGACTTAATGTCTGATGCTTTTGGGGAGTTATTAAACATGGAAGGTCTTAATAAGTATGACTTGAAAGAGAAAGAGAAAATAGCTGTAACAAAACTAGCTGAAGACTTAGTTAAGTATCAACTATATGCTACAGGGTTTGAGTCTAAGATAGGGATGTTCTTTGATATAATACCTCCTCAATATCTTAAAGACTTAGGTATTGAGGCTGCTTTGTCTACAGAAACTATTGAAGCTGAAGACTTTATAACTAAGTTCTTCCTTAACAATCTCCATGATAACTCTTTTTGTAGAGACCTGACAGGCAACGCTCCTAAAGAACATCAAGGTTTGTGGAGCACTTCCATAAATAAAGCTAGTTCGTTATATAGTAGTAATAAGCCGGCTCCATTTATCAAGTGGTCTAATGGATTTGATACTGCTTATGCAGAATTAGCAGGAGTTAAAGACGGTTGGGCATACTATTCAGAAGTATCTCCTATGAACCCTGTTATAGACGATATTAAAACTGCTGACTATACTTCGGATAGTAGAGCTCAAAGAGATGAACATTATGAAGAATACGTAGCTAGGTTTATACCTCAAGTAAAAGCACCATTAGAGAAAACAGAAGAGTCAGACCTAGATATTGAAGATGAAGCTTCAGAGTTAATAGGTGAATCTGTTATGATGGATGATGGTTTTCTGTTTAAGTATAAAGAGTTTGGTTACGATTTTGAACTAGAAGGTTTAGAAAGTGGAGATATTACATTATCTTTGTTGATAGGTGAGGAGTCTATACCTTTTAATTATAACACTTACGGTAAACTGGTGAAGTATGATGACGCTAGTTCTGCTGTAACAAAAGCCTATAGTTATCTTAAAAGCATAGACAAAGACGAGCTAGATAACACTATAAAAGCACTGTTAGACTGTAAGTAATATGAAGGCATGTCCTATAAGAACAAATGAAGACTGGATGAAGTCTGTAGCAGAGTTTGGTGAAACTGAAAGCTACTACAGATTCATCCTTAACGACTATCAAGTACCTCCTTTCACTGTTGATAGAACAGTGAAGGATAAACCTCTTGATGATCACAAGATACCTGTTGAACTACTTACTGAGATAGAGCTACTCAAGAAAGCAACTGAGTTAAGAGAGGTTGTTATTAAGCAGACTATAGATAAGATTAACCAGTTTGCTAAAGTTGAAAAGAAAGGAGCTAATGCTCAAAAGATAGCTTTGAGAAGGAAGGAGTTGATCGACTTACTAGATGAGTTGAATAAAAACACTTCTTTACAAGGCTTGATCAACTTTGCTGAAACCGGTATTGGTCTTATGGGAAGTGCTTTAAACAGAGTTTATAAAGCTACCTCTCTTGAGGAGTTACAGAAGGCTGAAGAGTTTGCATCTTCTTTCAACAGCATCAGAGATATTATCAACTTGCTTAATGAGACAGGTGAAGAAGATATGGTTAGAATGGCCGGTGCATTAGGAGGAGCTCTTAAGATATCTAACGAGATAGAAGACGTGTTCCAACGTAAAGAACGTCATTTTGTATCTGAGAGATTAGCTGAGATAAGTAACATAAAAAGAGATGCTCAAAAGCTTAAGTTAGAAGTAGAGTTTGACAAAGCTAACAAAGATAAGTTTACTGATGACAAGGAGTTTAAGAAAGCTAGGGAGGTTTGGGTTAATAAAGAACTTGGATCTCAGGAAGAAGAACTTAAACTTAAAGATAAAGACTACATAGACGAGTTAATGATGGTTGCTCCGAGAGATATAGGAGGATTGACTATGTGGACAGTTGATGGTAGAAATACTAACGATAGAATCATACATCTTACTTCAGTATTGTTAGACAAAGCTCACTATCAAGCAACTCAAGACTTCATAGATGACCAGAAGACTATTGTGGGAGCTTGGGAGAAGTTTGTAGATAAGAGAAAGTCTTCAGGTGTTATCTTAACAGATCCTATGGAGTTGTACAAAGACATTATAGAGGTTAAAGATGGTAAACCTACTTCTTACTTAACCAGAGAGTTGTACAGTGATTACTATAACGCTCAGTCTAAGTTGAGAAGGTCGCTTGTTGATCTAGATGAAGAAGGTGTTATGAAAGCTATGGAAGAGTTTATAGCTGAATATATGATACTCCCTTCTAAAGAAGAATTAGCTAAGTTAGCAGCATCAGACAAAAAGCTGTATAACAAGATTATGAAAAACGGTGTTATCAAACTCAACTCAGTTGAAGACTTAGATCCGTTTATACATGGTTTTAGTCCAGCTTTTATAAACAAAAAGTATCATAATCCTTCTTATAAGGCTATTCAAAAAGACCCTGTTAAGAAAGAAGCTTACGATTACCTTGTAAGTTTAAGGAAAGAGAGTGATAAAGTATTACTACCTCAAGATAGATTAGGTTATAAACTTCCTAGTATAAGTAAGAGCTTGGGTCAGCAGTTATCTACAGTTGGATCAGATCCTAGAAAGTTGATGGGAGTTGTTAAACAGAATATCTCAGATACCTTTAAAGTTCAAGCTGACGATGAAGGTTTAGTTAAGCATGTAAAAACTAACGATAAGTGGGAAAAGCATAAGAGAATAAACGTCTACTTTAGAGGTGAGTTGAGTCCAGAAGATCAGTCTTACGACTTGTTCAACTTGATGATAGCTGATAGATATGTTAGTAGACAGTTTGCTGAGAAGTCTAAAATAGAACCTATATTGAAAAGTATTGGTAATATCATGGCTACTAGAAAGGTTAAGTCTATTAGTGACAATAAAGCTATGAAGATTAAGGTGGACCATCCTGATGTACCAGACTTAGACTTTACAACTCAAGGTATTATCTCTAACTCTTTTAAGAGATATCAGAGTTTATTAGCTGACAGATTGTATGGTGTGACAGACAACGATGTTAACATACTAGGAATGTCAGCTCAAAAGTTAGCAACAGCTTTGATTGGAAGATCAGCTCAGTTGATGATGGCAGCTAATGTTAAGTCAGCTATGTCTAACTTATTACAAGGAAAGGTTGCTAATATACTTATAGGAACTAAGAGTAAATGGTACTCTAAAGAAGACAAGATTAAGGCTGAGAAAAAGTATGCGGCTGACTCTATGAATATAATAGGAGATGTTACTAAGACATTACCTACTTCTAAGACTAACCTATTGATGAGAGCTCTAAATATACAGAATGTTGGAGCTAAAAGTTTAGATTTACTTAATGACAACTCACTTAAAAGATTGTTAAGTACAGACTATATGACTTCAGGTTTATCTATGGGAGAACATTACATAGCAGCCAATATTATGTATAGTAGACTAAGTGCAGTTAAGTGCATGAACGCAGATAAACAGTTCATCAACTCTAAAGGAGAAGTCGTGTCTAAAGAAGATGCAATGTCTATAGATGAGGCCTACTCTGTTAAAGATGGCAAGCTTGTTCTTAAAGACGGAGTTCACTTTACAGATATGGACTTACATAATGATCTTACTAAAGGTAAGGATGGTTTATTTAAGGTTGCTATGCAGATCAAGGATATCATAGACGATGCTCAAGGTGGGCGTGATCCAGCTAACAAAGCTATGATTCAAAAGGAATGGTATGGTAAACTAGGTATGTTTTTAAGAGGTTGGATGCCTAGAGCTTTTCAAACTAGATTTATGGGTATGAGTGACACAGCACTAACTGACAAGTTTAAAATACCTTTTGAAGAGTTGGAGTTACATGACAGATTTCACTCTGAATATACAGGAGACTTTAAACAAGGAACTTATACTTCCCTGGTTAGATTTGTTCGTAATCACATAAATGAGATGCAGTCTTTATCTGACTTGCTTAAAACAGCAAGTGCTAACAAGCATCTTACTGATTTAGAGAAAGCTAATATACACCGAGCTCTTAAAGAGCTGACTATTGGAGCAATCTCTATGATAGGTGGAGCTATGGTATTAGGGTTAGCTCTTGGTGACCCAGATGATCCAGAAGATGACAACTTGATGTTAGCTACCGTAGGTTACTTGATGGTGAGAGAAGCAGGCGATGTAGCTTTCTTAACAGGGCTTTCAGTTAACGAAAACCTTCGTATGTTCTCTAGTCCAACTGCTACAGTTAAGACAGTGACTGATACGATAAAGATAATGAAGCTTTTGTTTGGAGAGTTGATCATAGACCCTATAACAGGAGAAGGGTTTGATTGGGAAGAGTATAAAACAGGTAGACGTAAAGGGCAGTATAAGCTTCTGTCCCTGTTGCTTAGACAAAACTCATTCTATCGAAACGTGATAGATTCAGATGTTATATCGACTCTGGAGTACTTGGAAAGAGATAAATAAATATTACCTTTGTGTAAATAGATAAGAGATGGACAATAGCATAAATAATGACTCTTTGATAGAACTATTAGCTGGTGTGCGTAATGTATATCAGCCTAAAGAAGTTCATGATTATAACTACTACTCTAAGTATGTAGGATTGGGTGTACATAGGTCTGGATTCTATGGTAGAATATCAGGTACAACAGTGATACCTTTAGAGTTAACCGAGTTTGTGTTTCATTCTAAAGAGGATGTGCTTCTTGTAATAGAAGGTAGGGTTGATTTAAAAGCTACTCCAACTAATACAGGTATAGGAAATCTTTATCTAACAGGGTACGGATTCCTAGTTGTTAACGGAACAGTTACCTACGATGGTAGGTTGAGTTCTACAGGAGATGTTACCAAGTCTTATGTAGACTTAAATGACGCTCTTACTTTACAAGCAGCTAAAGATTACACAGACTCTAAAACAGGAGTTGTTGGTATACTACCTTATGAAAACCTAACATACAACTCTGGATGGGATAATGGTGATGTACTGGAAGGTGTTGTTAACACAATGTTTCTTTTGCAAAACGGAGACGCTAGTGAAAATCTTATAATAACTCCTCCCTCAACTTCATCGGTAAATGGTGCAATATTTGGTGTCAAAGATGGAGGAGTAGGTATTGCAGGTAATGCTGTGTTGTCAGGATTTAGTGGAGTATTTGGTAACTATCAGTTTGTTAAGTCTGGGGAAACTATAATATTTAGATGCTTTGATAATGTATGGACTGTCTTAACTAGATACAATAAAAACTTCAGTACTAATAATACCTTTGCCGGTTTAAGTGATGTGAGCTTCACATCTTTAAATAACAAGAATCTACCTTGGTTTGAACTATCTACTGGGTTGTGGAAAAATGCAACCATAGAAGACATACTCGGTTATACTCCTGAGTCAACAGGTAATAAAGTAACTAGTTTAAACTCACCTAATGACACTGACTTTCCTACAACAAACGCAGTTAAAACTTATGTAGATAATGCTGTAGTAGGTCTTCTTAATGATAGAGGTTCTTATGACCCTATCTCAGGACAGTATCCTACAACAGGAGGATCAGGTGTAGGAGGGGCTGTTCGTAAAGGTGATATTTGGTACATATCTGCTACCGGCACAATTAATGGTATTTCTGTAACAGCTGGATCTTCCGTAAGAGCTATTGCTAATAGTCCAGGTCAATCAGATGCTAACTGGGATATTTTAGATGTCGGATTAGGATATATACCTGAAAATATAGCGAACAAAACTACTAGTATTGTAGGTAATGAGGCAGATGTTACTAAATACACAACCGCTAAAGCTGTTTTTGATTATTTTGATGTATTTGATGCAGCATCTCTAATACCAAGATTTGACTTGAAAGCTAACATAGCTTCCCCAACACTAACAGGGATTCCAAGAGCACCTACAGCTACTTATGGGGGAGCAGAAAGTAATACTACTCAAATAGCTACAACAGCTTTTGTAACAAGTGCTATTTCTGCAATACCTTCTTATACAGGTACTTCTAACAGGATAACAGTAGCTGCTGGGGTTATAGACATTGCTTCAACTTATGTAGGGCAAACCTCTATAACAACACTTGGTACAATAGGGACAGGTGTTTGGCAAGGTACTGCTATTGCAGATGCTTATATTGCAAGTGCTGCTACATGGAATGGGAAATTTAGCACACCTTCGGGACTCAACACTAATAATATAACTAAGTGGAATGGTACAACTTTTGTAAATAGTCCATTATCAAGCACAAGTTCAGATGTGACTAGTACTAACGCTAAAATAGTGGTTAATAGTAGTTCAACAAATGGAACAGTGTATCAGGAATGGATTAATTCTAGTAGTACGCTGAGTATGTATTATACTTCGGGGGTTGTGTGGAATTGGTTCTCAAATACAGCTAAATTTGTTTGGGAGTCTGCTACAAGTATGCAGTGGGCATTGACTAACAATGGGGAATTTTCATGGGGGAATGGATCTGGAAGAGTTCTCACTGTTAAGACACAAGACTCTGCTACAAGTATGATTGTTAGAAATTCTCTAGCAGTAGGCGAAGGGTCGGGAGTTCCAGTAAATGCTAATACTGCTTGTTCATTAGACCTTCAATCAACATCTAAAGGTTTAGGACTTAACTTAGTAGCAGGTAACTTAGGTACAACTAGAAATGGTTTATTGTGGTATGATTCTACAGCCAATGTGTATAAAGGCATTGTTAATAGTACGGTTGAAACATTCTTGACTGTTGGAGCATTGGTTACTAGTAGTGCTGCTACATTAACTCTTAGTCATCGTGTTGATTATGTGTTCACAGGGACTACAACTACTTGGACTTTACCAGCTGTTAATGCAAGTGTAACAGGTAGAGCTAACGCTATTATCATCAAAAACAGAGGAACTGGTAATATAACACTAAACACCAATGGAGGTTCTAGTGTGTTATTCACAAGTTCTCTTGTCAATACTCTAACTATATCAGTTGGAGATTCTGTTACTCTTATATCAGATGGTACTTACTTTAACGTAATATAAATATGTCTTACTTTCCAAACGAGATAGTGTTTGTTGCAGTCAAGTCTGACTTTCCAAACCCTTCAGGAGGTGTAATAACTTTATCTAATAATACTACATACTTTATAACAGGTACTGTCGACTTAACAGGAGACAGACTTGTATGTGGTGTTAATACAGTCTTAATAGGAGGTTCTAGTGAAAACTGTAGGATAAAATCTACTGGTTTAGTATCAGCTTTAATAACTTCTGTATATTCTTTACCTATGAGAAATATTACTATTGAAGCAGCTTTAGCTCTTAACCTTGATGGGGATGGTACAACTACAGCTTTAGACTGGTTTGGTGTTAACTTTACAGATTGTGCTGTGATTGGTACAGTTAAAGATTACACTAACTTTATTATGTCAGATTGTGCCTTCTTAAACAGTGGAGGTATGACCTTAGATGGTACATTTGGTTCCGTTGGGTTTTCTCAATCTCTGTTTGACTGTAATACTGGCAATACTGTATTTATACTACCTGCAACTCTGACTATAACAAGAAGGTTTAGGATTATATACTCAGCCTTTGTTGTACTTAGTGGAGAAACAGGTATAAATGTAAATGCAAGTGCTAGTATACCTACAGAGTCTTATATCTTAGATACAGTGAACTTTGGGGGTGGAGGTACTTATATAACTGGAGTTAATCATACTTCAAATGATGCTTTGTTTAGTGGATGTACTAATATAACAAATACAGCAGTAAATGGTCAGTTATATATGCAAGCTAATGCAACAGCTACTACTGTAAGTGCTACTAATACTTTCTATAAAATAGCTGGAACAACTACTGCAAGTGCTGATAACAGTAAGTTTTCTCACTCCAACAATAGACTTACTTGTGATGCTGTTATAAGTAGAAAGTATTTGATACAAGCCCATCTGTCTTTTACTTCAGGCTCTACTAATGTATGTGAGTTTGGGTTTTATGACAGTGTATTAGCAACAGTAAGAGCACCTTCAAAAACAAAGAGTACAGCCAATGCAGCAGGTAAAGCAGAAAATATATCTTTTGCTTGTGTTGTGACAATGGGACTGAATGACTATATTGAGGTGCATTGTTCTAACACAAGTGCTACTAATGATATTACTGTGGACCAGTTAAACTTTATAATAACCGAGATAAAATAATAAAACTATGAACATCACTAAAGAAAGTGTAAGTGTAAAGGTAGATTGGGGAAGAGGTACTGCTGAGGTAGTTCCTACCAACTTACTAGAAGACGATGGTATGTTGATTACCACAACAGAAGATGATGGTACTATTATTAAAGAGTTAGATGTGTTTTATTCAAGAGAGATTTCTAAGGACAAGATGCATACTAATGTTGCAGAGTTTGAGTATTCTAACTCAGCTAAGATATTTATCAGAAAACCTAATGGAGTATTGTCTAACCGATACAAAGGTGAAAGCAGGATGACTATGACTGATGAGATATTCTTCAAGCCCGTTATAACTAACGGTGAGATAGTTGGTTATGATACTTCAGATGGTACTGAACATCTTATTGATGATTTAACTAAAGAGATATTAGACTTAACTGACCCTAATAACCCAGTGTCTTATAACCCAAAACAGTATGAGAAAAAGGTTGATTATGCATCAGGTTGGTTACCAATGTTCTCAACTTTTAAAGCTCAAACTAAGATTGTTGCTCTTACTTATGCAGATGCTAGTCAGAGATGAAAACTATGACTCCTATTGCTATTCATACAAGGTTTAATCCTTGGATAGCTAAGACTTATATTAGCTTGATTATAGCTAAGTATATACAAGGAGAATACTCGCATATAGCTTACTTGGTTGAAGAACCAGGTGGGCTATTTGTGTTTGAATCTTCTGGGGAACTAGGTGGGGTAGTTAAAACACCTTATATGAAATGGAGAGGAGTTAATAGAGATAAGAGTACAAACTACTTAAAGTCAGTGCCTTATATTAATGACTTCAACTTGGTAGTAGGTAAGGACTATGATTATGGTAACGTATTTAACAGGTTCTTGGAGATAACCTTTAGACTTAAAATAGACAGGGATAATCCTCAAAGATTCACTTGCTCTGAGTTAGGTGCTTGGGCTAGAGGGTTATCTAAAGGTTATCGAGTAAATCCTCAAGATATTGTTGAAGGTTGTCTTGCTTAATATGAAGATAGTTTATATCTTTGATGCAACTAACTAAACTAATATTATGGAACACTACATTGGAGTAAAGCAAATAAAAGCAACACCTATGAACAGGTTAGCTTACAACGAGTACAGAGGTTGGGAACTACCTTCAGATGAAAACGGAGAAGATAAAGGTTTTCTTGTAGAATATACAGATGGAGGAAAGTCTAATCATCCAAATCATGAAGGTTATATTTCTTGGTCACCAGCTGATGTGTTTGAAAAAGCTTACAGAGAAACTTCAGGCTTAACCTTTGGCTTAGCTATTGAAGCTTTAAAACTTGGTAAAAAAGTATCAAGAGAGGGTTGGAATGGTAAAGGTATGTTTATATTCAAGCAAGTTCCTGCTAACATAGGTCTTGATATTATCCCTAAGATGACCTCTGTGCCTCAGTCAGTTAAAGATACAATGATTGAAAGAGAGCAACATCTTAACTACAGAAACCAATGTGTTATTGTAGATAAAGATGGTAATGTTGATAACTGGGCTCCTAGTATATCAGATGTATTTTCAGAGGATTGGATTATCTTAAACTAATTATTATCATGGCAACTAAAAAATTATCTTACTGGGTTATCAACAGTCTTTTATCTTTTATAGATGGTAAAAGAGAAGGTGAAAAACTTGTCATCTTAGGTCTTGCTAATGAGGCTATTACATCTGGAGTATCTATCAGATTAGCTCGTATTAAGAAAGAGTTTGTAAAAGAGCTTACTACTTTCCAAGAAGAGTTCAATAAGATTGAAGAAGGCGAAGAAGCTAATGCTAAGAAAGTAGAGCTTTGGAACACTGAGATTGAGGTATCTTTTGAACCTATCTCTTTAGAAAAAGTTGAAGACTTAGTTCCTACTAAGAATGACTTTGGATTCACACCTAGCTATTCAGACCTTTTAGAGATTATAGCAGAATGATAGCTTTTATAAAACGTCACATAATACTCTTAACTATGGGAGTATTATTCATAGGTTCTATTATTTACCACCTAGTATGATATACATTATCTCATTATGGCTCTCCTTTATTATAGGGAGGGCCATTATTGATTATACGCTAATCAATAAGAACAAGACTATCTCACATGAAGAAAACGCAACTGTAACATGTGTTGTTGCTATACTTCTTAGTATTGTAGATAAAAGAGTTGTGATGTTTCCTGTATTACTTTGTACTTACTGGATACTCTTTGATATAGCACTTAACTGGTTGAGAGGACTACCTTTACAATACTTAGGTAGAGGAGCTGTTACAGATAAGTTCTTAAGAAAGTATGCTAAAGGTAATGTTATCTTGTTTAAAACAGTTTTGTTAGCTATCTTTGTTACCATATATAAACTAACTAACTTATGACAACTAAATTTATCAACGCTTGTCTAGCTACAATTACTCATGAGGGTGGGTATAACGATATTAAACATGATAAAGGAGGTGCTACTAACTGGGGCATCTCACTTAGATTCTTAAAAGGGATTGAAGAAGATATAGATGGGGATGGTCTTATAACCTATCTTGATATTAAGAAAATGACTAAAGATCAAGCTATCTCTATTTATCACGATAATTTCTGGAAACCTTTATATGAAAAGTTTCCTGATAAGCTAGCAGCTAAGACTTTTGATGTATCTGTTAATGCGGGTTCTAGTAGAGCTCACATCTTACTACAAAGAGCACTTAATAAGTTAGGTTCTAAGCTAGTTGTTGACGGTTTAATAGGAAACGCTACTTTAACTGAGATAGCTAAGTACACTGATCAAGCTATAGTTAACTCATACTGTACAGTTCAGTTAGAGTTCTATAAAGGTTTAGTCCTTAAAGATGCTAGTCAAGAGAAGTTCTTAGCCGGTTGGACCAATAGAGCAAAATATCTTCGCAAACTTTAACGTATCTTTATCATGGAAAATGAAGAGAATATGGAACCAGGTTTTGCAAAAGAACTTAAGAAGTTTGCATCATACGCTACATTAGTAATAGGAGCATTAGCATGGCTAGACAACAGATATATGGGATCTCACAAAGAGTTGTTAGCAACTATGGAGACTCATCATAGCGAAGTTGTAGCACTAGAAAAAGATGTTATCAAGATAGATAAAGATGTTGAGTATCTGAAGTTAGATTTAGAGAAAGCTTTATCTCAAAATAATAAGAAAGACGGTACAGATAGAAGTCCGTTTAGAAAACACAACCCCACAGCTTCTCTATTCGCCATACCTCCTAAAGATGAGAGTGGCGATGAGAGAAGAAAACACTATATATCTGCTATATGAAAAAGAGATTTACGTTCTCAATATTTAACCTGTTTGAAGAGACTTCATCTGAAGTTGTTAAACTGCAAGGTATGTTTAAAGGTTTACTAACTGTTGCAGCTGGTACATCTTATCTAACTGTGTCTATAGAAGCTGCTGCTGTAGCGGCTGTAGTTGGCTTTATAGTTAACGAACTATTAGGTTGTTTAAAAGTAGTAACAGATGAGCAAGAGTAAACCTTACTTATTTGCTGTAGTTTTAGGAGTCATCGTATTCCTGTTACTTAAACTTGGATGTAGTACTGAACCTAAGATTATTAAAGTGGAAAAGCCTTATCAGTTAAAGTTCGATAGTACATATTTCAATGATCGACTAGATAGTTTAGCTGAGGTTATATGTCACTTAAAGGCAAAAAAAAGCCCTCTATTCCAACGTCAGAAAGACGAAAGAAAGAGGGCTGATTCTGTTATATCTAACATTCAAGAAACTAAGTCTTGTGATCAAGTTGATACACTTGTTGATCTGCTTTATAAAGAACGTAAGAATTGTGACTCTATAATCGAACTGTACAAGAAAGATTCTTTAGTTAACATAGAGCTTGTATCCACTCTTAGAGCTAGAGGGGATTCTGCGTTCAAAGAGTTAAAAGTAATAGTTCCTAAACTAGATTCTAGTAGAGCTGATAACTTTAAACTTAAGTTAGAAAATACTAAACTTAAGAAGCAACGAAATGGATCTTGGTTAGCTAATGGGTTGCAATTACTTTTATTACTTGTTAAGTAGGAGATTAGTCAGATTATAAGTAGCTTTGTGTAAAACTTATAATCATGGCTCTACTTACCATACCTTTATATAACTGTAGCACCGGAGGTGTTATAAATGCTCCTATTGGAACTGTCACAGTAGACGGTGATAGTAATACTGGAGTTAGTTCTTCTCCTTCTTTTGACATTGACTTATTCAGTGAAGACATTTCTGTTTCTGTAAACATACCTGGGTTTTTACCTTATGTAACTACTATCAGAAAACTATACAGCAATGCTACTTTTAGAATAAACCTTATCGACGAAACTTTAACAGACTATTCTGCTATATTAGTCTATTTAAGAATGTATAACACTATTGTAAGTGTTGCTGACAACTACAAGCATGACTTTTATCCTTGTGCACAACCAGGTGTTGAACATAGATGGTATAAAGATAATGTGTTATTTAGCACTGATGAAAACTCTTCAACCAACTTATGTGTTACAAATAATATACCTTTTAGTATAAAGCATGAAATAAACTACAAAGGAGATATTAGTGATCTTTCTCAAGATAAATATGTAACCCCTTACAAGCCTGCATTAACTATGACAAGGTCTACTACAACAGGTTTGCAATCTTGTTGTTATCTAGTAGATGAAAACATTACATTTACGGGAGCTGTAAACATATTATCTTTAAACAGTCCTTATAACAATGCTACCAGTTGGAGCGCTTTGTATGAACTAAAAGACTCTGAGGGAGTTCTTATTGATTCGTTGTCTTTCCCTGATCTTACAACCTTTGATGATTACACAATCGGTTTGACAATGATAGGTGATTATACAATAACACTAAGTGTTACTAATAAAATAACAGAAGTTGACCCTACTCTTGATTCTTACTTTGAGATAACTGAAAGTATAACTACTTGCGATAAGATCTACTTAGAAGAAACTGAATGTGGTAAACTACTGTTTCATAATCTAGGACTTACAACATTAACGGTTAAGTTAAGAAACTATGCTAATGTGTTATTCACAAGCACTGATGTGCTAACTGGAACTAACTTATCTATAACACTTCCCGATGTTTCTTTGTATATCATAGAGATTGTAGAAAGTAGCACAAGTAGATTCTATATCGTAAACAACTACTGTGTCATAGAAGATTGCATAAGCGCTTACATTTTAGAGTTAATATGTCCTATTACAGATAGATGTGAACCTTGCCCTGATGATGTTGTCTTATCTCAAATGTTATTACTTAGTTATACTTACTTTATGAGGTTAAACTCTGAGTACACATACAACAACATGTACAATGCTTTGAACTCTACTAAACTTGCTGAGCTAGTTGAAACTAAGCAAGTTATGGATAAGCTGTTAGAGTTTTGTGGCAGAAGAGGTTGTTTAGATAAGCGAAAAACAGTCAATACTGTAGTAGCTCCTTATATTGGTGAATGTAGAACTTGTAACTCATGAGTACTGAAATATTGATAAACGGGCCTGAGAGGTCTCGTTTATCCAGCTTACATCAAACCCCTACAGTAGCTGTTAAGCCCAATGAACAAGAAGCTATTGTGAAAGAGCTTTATGACATTATTGCTCCAGGATTATTAACTACACTTAATGAAGGGAGTAACTTAGACTATCTGGGTAAAACAACTTCGCTCAAGTTGTACAAAGAAGGTAATATGAGTCTTTATCTGTTTACTTTAGGGTTGAACATTTATAACTACATGGTGTCCGAAGGTACTTATCAAGATCAGACTAAAGAAACAGCTGTTGTAACTAGATATAGACTTGAATGTTTAAGAGAAAAGCTACTTTGTTTAAGTAAGAACTCTAGTTTAAACTATGTTAAGATCTGGTCGCAAATAGAAACAGCTATTCACATACCACGGACATGAGAAAAAAAAGACCCAGAACACCTTTCGGCATCTGGGTCTTTTGTTATTCTTTGTTCTTAATCTCTTGTACTCCGAATCTAATATCCTGAGCTAAGTTTTTAACATCTTGCATAGCTTTACGAACTCTTGTTCCAGCTGCTTGATTATTTTTATTGTAGAAAGCTTCAAAGTCTTTCTTACTGTCTTCTACTAGTTTAAGTAGTACTTCGTACTGTTCCATTGTTATAGTTGTTTAGTTTATTATTATCTAGGTCTTGTTAAAGCACCTGCAAAGAAGTTCTTTCTACCTTCCTGACTAGCTGCTTGAGCAAAGTCTATCTCAGGTTCTTCTTTCTTTAGTAACTCAGGAGCAACCTCCATTATCTCCAATAGTAAAGCTGTTCCAGCTGGGTTCACTTTACCTTCCAAGTAGATTACTCTACCATCACTTAGCCTACCATAACCGAAGCTATGTGGACCAGTCTCATTAGCGTTAATAACCATACTCCCATGATTATCGTACATCTTATTCACAAAGTCTATACTCTTTTCAGAGCTTAAGTTCTTTGCAATAACATCTTTTAGTTCATCTCTTCTCGCTGGTTTCATAAGTTCTTATATTAAACACAACACTCTCATCGTTGGCTACTTGCTGTCCACGCCAGGTACTCTTTTTCAACATTCCCACTAACTTCGTCCGCTATTGCTTTCTTGTTGAGCTTCTAGTATATATTACAGGTCTTCTACGTCACATCGGCTTTCGTTATTAGCTTGTTGAGTGTTGTGTTTGATTAACTCATCTTTGGCTCTTTTCAACATCCTATTCACCATACTTTCCCTTTTAATAAAGAGGTTGTCTGTTTCGCCTAGTGACTCACAACAGTTAAGGTTTCAGTTCAGTATTAAGAGTTAATCGCTTGTTGTTAATGTTTTAGTAAGTCTGTTAATCTTTGTACTACATCTTGTGGTGTGTGACCATCAAACTCATACAAAGCTTTTTCTGTTTCTGGTATGTTAAACAAGTCCCAATCTTCAGCTTTATAGTGATTACTGATCTGACCAGTTGGCAATATAGCAACTACTATAAACCAACCTCCTCCAAAGCACAGTTCTCCATCATGATGTTTCCAGGATTTGTGAACATTGTATTCAGGAAAAGTGCACGGCTCATCAGGCAGTTGCCACTTAGGGTTAATTCTTACAATCCTACCCCACTCATTAAACAAAGCTGCGTTATACAGTTTTCTGAACTCATAAAGTTGATTATAGCTATGGTAGCCATCGGACACATCTCCTATTTCGACATCATTGTTCTCACATTGCTCTTGCAAGTCAATGTGTATTAGCTTTAGTTTATCTTCTACTTTCATTAGCTTAGTTGTTTCATCTCGTTCCAATTAAAAGGAGTTCCGTAAGTATTTACTAACCACCTATATACGTAGTCTAAACCTTGACCTTTAGGTACAATATGTCTAGCTTTTAAGTTCTCTAACATCTCTGCTGCTAACTCATCTTCCGGCCAAAACAGTATCTCAAAAGCTGTCAACCTGAATATCACATTGTCAGTAAATCTTCTCCAGAACGTATGATCTAATCGTTGTTCATGACTCAGCTCCATAGCGAATATCATAAAACCTTGCTCAGTCATAAATGGTCTGTTATCTACTGCAATCCTCCTTATCTTAATAACCTTTAACTTATCTATTGGTGTTACTCTGAACTGATGAAAGAAGTCTTGATTATGAGGCACACAAGCTTTATTAGCTGCATACCTCTCTGTAATCTGTCTCTTTATACTATGCATTTCTTCAGTAAACAAACAGTCTCCTATAAAGTCAGTCCAAGTGTTTAAGATAGGTCTTACCTGTTCAAGGTTATGGCTTTGAAAGTTGTTACTCATTTTCTAACGCCCTTTCTAATGCATCTCTAAAGATTGCCCAGTAATCACGTCCTTGTTTGGACAAATCCCAATCGAAACCTCCATGAAGAGCTCTCATCTTGTTTTCTGGAATCTCGGGTACAAACTTTTCGTCATAACTATCTTTAGCTTGAGTTCTATAAGGTTCAGGAAACTCGTTAAAGAACTTGAAAGTAGCTTTCTTACGCTCAGACCAAGTGGATTCATTAGATTGATCAGCTAGTTTATGCATCGCAGCTTCGTAGGGAGTTGGAGCTATTGTAGATGCTGAAACATGATTGTAGGTAGTTGATATTATCTCCCCTTTAGTGAAAGAGTTATTAGCTTCATGATAGTTATAGAACATAGCATTACATTGTATGTGCGCCATGTGCGATATACCTGACTCTTTATCTAGTAACTCTCCATCCATGAGAGCTGTCAAGTGACGCATTGTAGACTCAAGAATCTCAGATCTGTTAAGTCCGATCTTCCAATTGTCTTCTGAGTACTTTTTAGCACCCATTTCAAGAACTCTTACCATTGGCTCTAAGCTCTTGTAATGAACTAAAGACCACTTAGGTTTATCTTCGTTATATCTTAGTGATTTTTCCATGTTTCTTTAGTCTTTTAGCTACTTTATCAATACTAAGTTTAACACTTAAAACAGCAACTAGTACAACACTACATAGGAGTTTTAAACTACCACTTTGTGTTACTTGAAGTATCCAAGACACAAAGCTTAAAGTAC
>JACCEC010989041.1_pt1 | contig 93791 bp, 83 predicted proteins | sample 7450121 | NCBI WGS metagenome assembly JACCEC01 (sample SAMN15323455, study PRJNA562643) | freshwater metagenome | isolation source: river surface water | place: USA:Blue River Watershed | collected 2017-08-18
CACCAGTAGGTCCTGTATCACCAGTAGGACCGGTTTCTCCTGTAGGACCTGTATCTCCAGTTGGTCCTGTGTAACCTGTTGGTCCTGTATCTCCAGTTGGTCCTGTTTCACCTGTAGGACCTGTTGATCCTGTAGGTCCTGTGTCACCTGTAGGTCCTGTATCTCCTGTTGGACCTGTTTCACCTGTAGGACCTGTTTCACCTGTTGGTCCTGTATCTCCTGTTGGTCCAGTGTCACCTGTAGGTCCTGTATCACCAGTAGGACCGGTTTCTCCTGTTGGTCCTGTATCACCAGTAGGTCCTGTATCACCAGTAGGACCGGTTTCTCCTGTAGGACCTGTATCTCCAGTTGGTCCTGTGTAACCTGTTGGTCCTGTATCTCCAGTTGGTCCTGTGTAACCTGTTGGTCCTGTATCTCCTGTTGGTCCAGTGTCACCTGTAGGTCCTGTATCACCAGTAGGACCGGTTTCTCCTGTAGGACCTGTATCTCCTGTAGCACCTGTATCTCCTGTAGCACCTGTATCTCCAGTTGGTCCTGTATCACCTGTAGGACCGGTTTCGCCTGTTGGTCCTGTTGCTCCAGTATCACCAGTTGCACCAGTATCACCTGTAGGGCCTGTATCACCTGTAGGGCCTGTTGATCCAGTTGGTCCAGTATAACCAGTTGGACCAGTAGGGCCTGTATAACCAGTTAGACCAGTAGGACCGGTTGATCCAGTTGGTCCAGTATAACCAGTAGGGCCTGTATAACCTGTAGCACCTGTATAACCAGTTGCTCCTGTTGGTCCTGTATCTCCTGTTGGTCCTGTATCTCCTGTAGGACCTGTATCTCCTGTAGGACCTGTTTCACCTGTAGGACCTGTATCTCCTGTAGGACCTGTTTCACCTGTAGCACCTGTGTCACCTGTAGGTCCTGTATCTCCTGTTGGTCCTGTATCTCCTGTAGGACCTGTTTCACCTGTAGGACCTGTATCTCCTGTAGGACCTGTTTCACCTGTAGGACCTGTTGCACCTGTAGGACCTGTTGCACCTGTAGATCCTATTCTTGTTTCATCAACATATAATGAATTATTATTAATGTTATACCATAATGTACCTGTAGTACCTATTGCAGGATTATTTGCTTGTGGAGTTAAAATTAAACCAATAGGATCAATAAGTCCATCAACAGTTAATTTACCATGGATTATCAATTCACCTGTTGAACCACTAGTATGATCAAAAATTAACCAATCTGAACCAGTTACACCTGTACCATCATAATATAATACTGATCCTGTTGTACCACTAAAAGTGAATCCAGAACCAGTAGGACCAGTATTACCTGTTTGACCTGTTGGTCCTGTTGGTCCCGTTGCTCCTGTTGGTCCGGTATAGCCAGTTGGTCCTGTGTCACCTGTAGGGCCGGTGTCACCTGTTGCACCAGTATCACCAGTAGGACCGGTTTCGCCTGTTGATCCTGTAGGGCCTGTATAACCTGTTGCTCCTGTTGCACCTGTTGCACCAGTCTCACCAGTAGGGCCTGTTGGACCGGTGTCACCTGTAGGGCCTGTGTCACCAGTAGGACCTGTATAACCAGTTGGTCCTGTGTCACCTGTAGGGCCTGTATAACCAGTTGGACCTGTTGATCCTGTATATCCTGTATCTCCAGTTGGACCGGTATCACCTGTTGGACCTGTTGATCCTGTTGGTCCTGTTGCTCCTGTTGATCCAGTTGGACCAGTATCACCAGTTGGCCCAGTATCACCAGTTGCTCCAGTATCACCAGTTGCACCAGTATCACCTGTAGGGCCAGTATCACCTGTAGGGCCTGTATAACCTGTAGCACCTGTTGGTCCTGTTGATCCAGTTGGTCCAGTATAACCAGTTGGACCAGTAGGGCCTGTATAACCAGTTAGACCAGTAGGACCGGTTGATCCAGTTGGTCCAGTATAACCAGTAGGACCAGTATCACCTGTTGGCCCAGTATCACCAGTTGCTCCAGTATCACCTGTTGCTCCAGTATCACCTGTAGGGCCAGTATCACCTGTAGGGCCTGTATAACCTGTAGCACCTGTATAACCAGTTGCTCCTGTTGGTCCTGTTAATCCTGTTGGACCAGTATAACCTGTATATCCTGTAGGTCCTGTTGCTCCTGTTGGACCGGTATCACCTGTTGGACCAGTATAACCTGTAGAACCTGTATATCCTGTAGGGCCAGTTGCTCCTGTTGCTCCTGTTGCTCCTGTTGCTCCAGTTGATCCAGTTGGTCCAGAATAACCAGTTGGACCAGTAGGGCCTGTATAACCAGTTGGACCAGTAGGACCGGTTGATCCAGTTGGACCAGTATAACCAGTAGGACCAGTATCACCTGTAGGGCCTGTATAACCTGTAGCACCTGTATAACCAGTTGCTCCTGTTGGTCCGGTTGATCCTGTTGGACCAGTATAACCTGTAGAACCTGTATATCCTGTAGGTCCTGTATAACCTGTAGAACCAGTATTACCCGTAGGACCAGTGTAACCAGTGTAACCAGTAGGGCCTGTAGGACCGGTTGCTCCTGTTGCTCCTGTTGATCCTGTAGGACCAGTATAACCAGTTGGACCAGTTGCTCCTGTTGATCCAGTTGGTCCAGTTGCACCAGTTGTTCCAGTTGCACCTGTTGGTCCAGTATAACCAGTTGCACCAGTTGCTCCAGTTGCTCCAGTTGCTCCAGTTGCACCAGTTGGTCCAGTATAACCAGTTGTACCAGTTGCTCCAGTTGCACCAGTTGCACCAGTTGGTCCAGTTGGTCCAGTTGGTCCTGTTGGACCATCAATACCATCTAAATTAATATTGTATGGACCAGATCCAAATGATCCGATAATATTTGTAATACCTGTGATTGTTAATGAACCTGATAGATTATTATATACTAAAACAAAACCTTCACATTTAGAAGACACATCACTTTTTACAATAACAACTGAATTACCTGGTACATATGCTAGATTTATATCAACAGTTATTGGTCCAATAGTACCACCTTCAATTGGTAATGATATTGATCCTGAATAAGTAGTTTGATAACGATCTCCTGATATTCCTGTTGGGCCTGTAGATCCAGTATCACCTGTAGGACCTGTTCCTAATGCACCAGTGGGACCTGTATTACCTTGAATACCAGTGGGACCTGTATCACCTGTTGGACCGGGAAGTCCTGTAGCACCTAATGCTGCATTTAAATTGACAATATAAGGTGTATTTGATGAAAAACCACCATTAATATTTGAAATGTTATTAATTTGAATTATACCAGTTGAAGTATTATACGATTGAACCTGTCCATTAAAATAATTATATGGATTACTTGCACTAACAACAATAACATAATTGCCAATTACATATGCTAATTGTGAATCAACATCTAATATAACAGAACCGCCTGGAACAGGTCCTATTATTGTTGATACTGATCTGGTATTATAACGATCACCAGGTATACCAGTTGGTCCTGTTTCAGTATTACCAATTGGACCAGTAAAACCTGTAGGGCCTCTAATACCAGTAGGTCCTTGAACTCCTGTATCACCTTTTGACCCAGTAGGTCCGGTCCCTAATGGACCCATAGGACCTGTCGGACCTCTTATATCGCATCCGCTAGGACTATTTACAACACAGCAACCAGTACATCCTGTATATCCTGTTCCGCCGCAATTACCGACGGCCAATATTCTACAGATTAAATCTAAAGAATCTGATGCCATAATTCTAATTGTATATCATCATTTTAAATCAAACCAATAAAAACACATGAAAAAAGTGACAATACTTATTTTATTATATTTATATGTTTTGATATTTTTAAATATCGGGTTCTTCTGCGGGATAAAACTTGCGCGTTGCAGTGTTGTAAATACCCATCCATGCACCCCTGCTATGGTCACTAGGATTACAAACCCAGCACTCATTCATATCAGTCTTCCAATAAAGCTTACCGTTAGGTCCAGTCCAGAGTTGCAAATCCACGACTGAATATTCATCATCATTCTCTTCTTCTTCAAATGTTGCACGCTTAGTAATAGGCGCTGTCGCCTTCTCACGTACTGAGGCACTTGTAACCGATGGCTGAGAATCCGTTATTTTAACGGGCTTCTTAGTCGGTGGCGCAGCCTTCTCTGCCTCTTCTGCTGCCTTCTTCTTCGGAGACGCACGAACCATGGCCTCCTTGTATGTAATATTATAAACAGGCTTTCCGTCCTTAAAGACCGGATTACCCGCAGCATCAAGCTTCTGACCTGATGCAATCATTTCATCCTTGACAAGATCCTGCCAATTCTGAACACCTTGAGACTGCTGTCTCTTTGGAGTGTTAGGGTCCTTGACCTTCTTCGCTCCCTTTCTATCCTTCAATTCATCCTTAACCGCCTTCTCATGCTCCTTACCAAGCTTAGTAATAACACTTGCTTGAGCCAATGCATGAAGATGCTTAAACGCATTCATAATCGTCGATGATGGAGAGTATTCCTCACCACCCTTGGGTGCAGGACTCTTCATATCATTAATCACAGATTTCAAAGCTGAAAATTCCATTTCGTCAGATAATCGTATATTATATTTATAATATAACTGTACGTTTCAGTTTTTTTTACCATTTACTGTAAAATTTTATGGATCCAGAAAAAAAACTGAAAATGTATCTTTACTTATTAGGTCATTGAGAATAAGAAGATTATCAGATAGTGATATTCTGTATATAATAATTTGGATCAAATAATTGAAGATTGCTTGCAATGGGATATTATGAGAGAAGATGAAGTAGATGCATATGAAGATCATCGTTTGATCATTTCTCCAAACTCTAAAAGTGATTAATTGGACTAACATTTAGGAATTGAGATGTAAAAGAATAAGAAGATGATATTGAAAAGGGGTGGAATCCGAAGTAGATTGATTTTAATTATTGATCTTTCCTGCAAAGGAAGGAGACATTGCAATAACTGAAGTTAAGAAGAATAACAACAATTAGAGGGCGAAGAATTTGTATTTCAGGTATTAGTTTACGCTTGTCGGCAGCAATGCAGACAGACAGAAAAACTAATAGGGGCAGTTGGAAGACTGTTGGGAGGGTTTGGGAGAAGGCCCGTTGTCTTAGGACGACCCTGAAATGTCTTGAACGTCTTACAGATTGATATCTAATTGAAATTGATCAGTGCTCCAAAAGCACTAGAACAGTTGTGGTGGCTAATAATTAATATGGGTTAAATCCATGGAACATATTAAATACACGGCACAATTAGAGAAGTTTAGCAAAAAGAGAGTTGCTTGTCTAATCCGTAAACGTAAAAACTCATTATTCTCCAATATATTAAATGATAATTCGCAAACTAGCTAGTTGCTTATTACTCACGTTAATATATTCGAAAAACATAAAAATAAAAAGAAATAAAAATATTTTTATTTGTCGGCTTTCGTCGCAACACAACAAAAAATAAGAATCCTATTTCAAGGACATCTTTTTTTTGGTTTCATTGGATATCTCCAATATGCATCCCTAATTGTCGTGCAAGCAACTTTTAGGAATGTATACTAATTGAGAATTCATCACTTGCATAGTGATCCACAATTAGAGGGTATATGTGTCGCAACATACCAGTGCGGTAATACGTTTGGCTTTATCTATGGTTCCTCCCAGTCGTCCTAGTCATGTATTACTACTATCCATTTAATTTTGAAAGTGGACGTTCCTTTTCAGGATTTTCCTTTAATCTCACAAGGTGTTGGATCACCGATTCGCATCTGTTGTTCTTCGCAAGGACTTCGTCCTTGAGTAGAATAACAAACTTTTCTCACTCTATATCGCGGAGCACCGTAATTCACCCTTCGGCGAGTGCATCCTTGGATGCACAAGCCTTACTGATGCAAAGCATCAGTTCGGCAAATCGAATAGACCTGCTTACTATTTCAAGTAAGTCTCCCAGCTGCCTTTGACGTTGGCACTACCCGTTACGTGAACATCAACAATTAGAGCTCTAACTATTGAGGTCCCTGCTTCTTTTAATGGTAGCATTTTTACCATGTCCAACTCCTGTGTAAGGTGGGTGTGGACTTACCCCCATTATTAAGTACTTGCAAGTACTTGATAATAATAAGGGGATAATTTAATTTTCAATTTTTTTTAGTGGCTATCAAAAATGGACGGTGTCCGAAAGTTTGAAGAGGCACCTCGACACCTTGACGTCTGCATGGAACGTCTCGGATCATGATTATGGGTGCCTTGCCTTGGTCGTTGCCGATGCACATACGCCGCTCTCAATTATTATTCACCTATGAGCGGTCAGGTGTCCTGCCATTTAACCCTGGCAGGTGGGTGAGCCCCGTACCCCCCGGGTCTGGCTCTGATCGAATTCCGTCAAAATTGATGGTTTCAGTTTTTTTCTCCATCAAAAAAAACTGAAAGTGTATTTTATGGTATACAGACATTGGGGTGGAAGATAAGGAATATGATTAGAAAACCTTAACCCCGCGCGGGTGGCGCCCGCAATCTAACGATTAAATAGCTAATTCTAGGCTGGTATACCTGTTATAGTATACTCATGGGCAACACCAACCTTCTGCGTTGCAAGCTCCCATGTAAATATCTGGTGTTGTCTGAGCTTGTAACCAGTGTCCGCAATGACGTAAAACTATTTTTTATGTTTTCATTGCAGGGCAATGAAAAATGTGTTTTAGCCTAATTCTGGTTGCTTGCAACCAGAATTTCGTAAAACTATTTTTTGCACTTTTTACTTCGCACTATTAGATGGATTTCAAGACACAATTTCCTATAAAAGGAATTATGGTTTTTTATTTACTAATTGTTGCAAACTTCCTTGCTCCACTTTTTAATTGTCGTCTTCAAGATGTGTTAATAAATAACATGATCCTCAAACATCTCTTCGGTTTCCTCACACTCTTCTTCTTCGTTGTCTTCGTTGAACCAGAGCATTCCGATAAAACATTTATGTATCAAGTTGCTATGGCTATTGGTCTATATATCTGGTTTATCTTCACAACAAGAATGGAAATCCACGCCTTTGCACTATTTGTTATTATACTATTCTCATTATATATGTTCAATATTTACTTCGATCGTAATCATAAACATTTAGATAATGATAAAAAAGAACAATTCAAAGAAAATATTAATCGTTACGGATTACTATTAGGTGTATTAATTACTATAATTGGATTCACTTCATATGTTGGACAGAAAAAAATAGAATACGGTAATCGATTCAATTGGACATCTTTTTTTATAGGATACCCTCAATGCAAAAAAGAGACTCCTATTGAAGCAAGAATGGAGACAATACAAAATATTCCTAGATTCATTGCAAAAGCATTACACTGAACTTTTGTGCAGCACTTTTTAGAAAAAATGCCCAAAAACGGTTGATGTCCCCCAAAAACTTTCATTTATTTTTGGACACTTTTTCTAAAAAGTGCTACAAAAAATAGTTTAACCTCATTACGGAGGGACCATCATTCGCGCGATAATGGACGGATCACAGTTGCATATTGAACATTCGCAACTCATGGCTATGGAGAACAGATGTGTTCAGCTCCACAAGGCAGTAGTGCAACACCACACTACTCCTTCTACAGGATTTTGGCTCCTGATCGGCCGGCGCTTAATGCTTCCTAACATCAGGTGTTGCCGCCAATATATATGTTGATAAAAACACACTTTCAGTTTTTTTTTAACAAAAAATTGATTCATCTATACCTAAAATGCTGTTAACAAATTTTGTAAGATTTTACAATTTTTTGGCCCGGTTTCGTCATGTTTTTAACTTAGCTCAACGGTAATTGCTACTGCACCCAATTACTGGTGGATTTTTTCACGCCTGTTTTCTCAGCGGTTTATAATTTCGTAGGTTGGCTCCTACGGATTTGGTAACGCTGTGACCATCGATCTCAGCGGGTGATTTATGTCTCGCGGACTCACCCCCGCGGCCCGTTTTCGTCACGAATTAGCACAACGCTTATAGTTACTACACCCTATAAGTGGTGGCCCGGTAACGTCTTGATAGCACAACGATTCTAGTTTTACCTCAATTTCGGAGGGCCCGTTTTCGTACGTTTAGCTCGACGCCCAATTAACACCTCGAGGGAAGAGGGCCCGGTTTCGTCTTGTTTATTTAGCACAACGCCCAATTTATTCTCGAGAGGAAGAGAGCCCGGTTTCGTCTTGTTAATTTAGCAACAACGCCCAATTTTTTTACATCTCGAGGGAAGAGCTGATAGATTATTCTTTTTATAAGCCCACCTATCAGGGGCAGTATATATAGGCAAAAAACACCTATTTCAGTTTTTTTTTATGGAAAAAAAATTGAAATTGATGTTTTTAGGACAATTAGTGGAGAGTTGTAGATATAAGCTAGTCCATGCGTGCATCTGACAGATATATTCTCTCCCCTTATGTGGTGCAAAAACACCTATAAGTAAGTACGAATCTACAATATGTACTTAATGACCTTGACATAGACTTCAAGGCAACGGACCAGTAACTGTTTGCTGGGTGCTCTCACGTGGCATAATACAGGTGACGAAGCCTCGCTACCACGGTAGGTAGGAGGCGCCATTCCAGGACCTTGACAGGATCAAGGTGCGGATACGGTAATGGCTGTGGGCAGCCCCTGAATCCATCAGGTAGCATGGTTGGCAATTTCCTGAAAGCCAAAGGGACCCGCCGTAAAAATATTTGATCAACGGAATGGAAAGGCACCATTCGGGCGTCACTATGTGATACACGCGGCCTAAATTATAATCGGGTGTACTCCGCAACGAGTTAAAACTATTTTTTTTCGTTATTGAGCCGAATAAAAAAAAGATCTTGCGATCTTTTGATTTTTTGTGTGGTTTACTCCACATTGCCTCATATTAACTGGTATGAGGGACAGGGACTGTTATCTCGTATAACAACAATAAATAGGGTTAAACATAATATGCACAATAAGTGGATATCGAAATTAACACATATTTAAGATATATAGTAGATATGGTTGCCAACCAGCCGTGTTTTTGAACAGAACGGGGCGAAAACTGTTTTCACGGAGCCGCCGTGAAGCCATTCCCTATCGTAACTCGTGCGACAGGCCACAAGCACTCTGCGCCAGTGCTCATAACGCCTATATATCTTGGATATAGGGCTGCAAGTCTCGGAACAGTGGACCAACTGTTGCCTACTATTATTTCGTTCAGTAGGAAACGATGATTTTTCGCAAATCATAAACGCATCAAATACAGTTGATTAGCTGAGTCTAGAACCCTCACAGTAAGACCACACTGAGTCTAACACAATACTAGTAAGACTACACTAGGGTCTAGCACGATTACTAGTAAGACCACACTAGAGTCTAATACGATCAGTAAGACTACACTGTTGCCCACTTATATTCGGCTTTGGGCGCCTAGTCCCATTGACATGGTCAACATCTCTATTCAGGGCAAAAATTTTCAGTTTTTTTTACTTCTATAGAATAAAAAACTGATTATATGTTTATTAATATAAACATATAGACGTTTACAATGGGAGTTTACATCAGCAAGATGATTACGCCAGTGAAGAACTATTTCTCTGACTTTTGGATGGCAATCTTCGGATTTGGGCCACGGATGCAGGGAATGATGGAGCAGCCGACAAAGGCTGTAGAGCAGCCGACAAAGGCTGCAGAGCGACCTACAGAGGTTGCAGATGATATGAAGTGCTCGCATTGTCGCGGGTCAGGAATCAAGAAGGCCCCCGCAGCGGGACCAGTGGCTCCTAAGCCACAGCCAAAGAGCGCCCCTACAGGGAAGCCGCCCCACAAGAAGCAGCCGGCAGCAGCCGGTTATGCTGGGAAGCCCGACTTCTATATTGAGGGCTATGACAAGATGACACCAGATCAGAAGCGTGCAGCAAAGCAGGCGAAGTGGGATGAAGTCCAGGCGGCACGTGCTGCCAAGGGACAGAAGCCACTCGATGCAGCCGCCGGCACTGGACTCGAAGAGTGTGCTATTGCAACCAATTGGGGTGACTCCGTACATAATGGAGAGTGACTTGATTCTAACAGTAAAAATGGAAAGAGAGGCGAGAAGGCCCCTCATTTTTACTACCTACGAAAAATTGAAATTTTTTGTTAACCTTGTAATAACATCATAAAATGCCTTGGCGTATTGTGGATTATACAAGCATACATGAAAATTTGGAACAACAATTAGTATTGAATAGGGCTAGTAATATTACATATAGGTCATTCAAGAAGATTCTTGAAATTGCTAATGGAATGTTACAACAATATTCAGGAGAATTCGTTGTTCCAGAGGAATTTAAATTTAAGAAAGAAGAAAAGGCATCACTATTAGAAGTGGGACACATATCAAGAGGATTTACTATTCCAGGCACTGATATTGAATGTAAGATTTATATAGTTGCAATTAATGCATATAAACCACCAGTTGCTCCTATCGAAGAACGAAGACGGTCAGAACGTGTCCGTGATCCAGTAAATTACGCTGAAGACAATTTCAATTATGAAAGATGGGAACGCCGTTTAGATCGACAAGAAGAAAGCGATGAAGATGAAGAAGTTGAATTTGTTGAAGAAGTTATTCCACATGCACTCTTACATCAATTCAATAATATGCATATTCAAGAACATGTGCCTGTGCAGGCACAGGTACCTCGATTTCTATTAGGAGAGTTTTAAATACATATAATAAAAATTTGATAAATTTTTTTATTGTAATAATATAATAAGAAAATGAATCACAAGTTTACAATTGTTGCCAATCCCTTCACTCTTCCTTTTGAAGAAGTTATGTTGAAAATTTCATCGATGCTTCCTGAAGCCGATACATTTAATTTTATTGGTGGAACTGATAGTAATGGATTGAATTGTATTGCTGAAGAAGGAGAACTCTTCAAAGCAAAACCATTCTTCATTGTTTCAGATAAATATGATACAGAGGACTTTGATTTATCAATGCATCCCTCTGGTTGGCTCGTATTCGATCAATCACGAACAAAAATTCGAGAGTTTCTATTTAAAATCTATAAAGTTCTACGTGCTGATAGCACTCAGATGAAATTTTATAGACCTCATTTCGATGATTATTCTAATGGCCTCCGTGTTGGATGGCCACAGGAAGAAATTATAATTAAAGAGAAGTATATTCCTACATATTCTAATGTAGGAAAAATCTTCTCTGGCGGTGGTGGAGGAAGCGGTATTTATACCGCTATACCTATGCCACACAAACTTTCAGTCTTTCAAATTCTTAACATTGTTATGACTTTGAAAACAAAAGAACACATTAAATATATTATTACAAATAATAATTATGCCTATAGTATTAGTGATAGTAAACCTGCTATTTTGGCATGCGAAAAGGCTCCCATTATTTCATTTATGAAAACACATTATAATTGTCTATTAGTCGAGGGATTTCCTCATCAATATGTTACAAATGTATGTAATGAATTATCTGCTCGATTGGAAAATAGATCAATTATGGCATTTATTGAAATGGATTATAGACATGTTCGATCAACCTTAACACATGATGGGAGTTTGTATATATGGCTCAATGTATACAATATGATGTATGATATTGAATCCGATATTCTTTCAGGTTCTGAACTATCAAGGAAATATGGGCAGCCTCAACGCGAGAACTTTACTAAAACAGTTAGGATTAGTATTGCCGACCCAATGTCATTTGACTTTTAGTAGGTACGCATAAAAAAACAATATTTTTAATTAGATGCCTTATTAATAGTAGCCAAATAGACTATAGATCCAGCGAGCAAACAGTTCCCAAGAACTTAGTGGTTTGTCACGTTGATAAATAACCAGCTGTTGTTCAACGGCCTTCTTCTCAGCCTCTCGTTCCGCTAATTGGCGCTTGTAGAACTCGATCAAAACTCGATGTTCTTCTTGCATCCGTCCAATATGTTTCTGATATTGTGTCTGTACATTCTCAATAAGTTGATATGTATTCTGTGACTGTATATCAATCTTACTAATGTTCAGCTTGCCTGTGAAACGATTAGACGCATTCAGGCGATTAAACATTGCACCATTCCTCATCATATAAGATGTCAAGAGGGATGGCTTCACTGTGACAATAATAATTTTTCTACGTACACTTGTCAACTTGTGCACTTTAATCTCAAGGTTCTTCGTCGTCAAACGCTCACCTGTAATTGTAATAATAATACCAAGATGGATCAAATTATCGACTTGTAGAATAAACTTGTCGATCTCCTTATCATTGGCAAATAGACCACGAATCTCCAAATCGTAGTCCCTAACTCCGAAAATCATGTGCCCTCCACCCTCATTGAGCATGGCACATAATGTCTGATATACCTTATATATCGGTAACCATATACTCTCCTTGTACTCTACTTGCTGCCCCTCAGGAAAAGGGGCATATCTCATCGAGGTAATATCCTCGGGAATCACTGGTACACGGCTTGTCATGGTAATTGTCTCGGTCTATAAGTTACTTATTAAGTAAGGCTATTCAGTTTTTATTTAGTACGACTGCGACTTCTCGTTATATTATTTTGAGGTCTCATTAATCCAACAACTGTACCTGAAGCAGTATACTTTAAATCAGTGATAGGATTTTTATATATTTTCTTAATAGTCCCTTCATATATAACAACTTCCTGTTCGCCAATAATTACAGATTCAGTTTTGAAGTCAAATTCCATGATTTTTATTCCAGAAGGAAATCTTTTCTTCGCAATATTTGAGATAACTGATTTTAAATACTTCTCCACATATTCAGTCGACCGGAAAAAGGCAAATTCACTTCCAGAAATATTATAAGAGACTGTTCCTAAAACTTTATATTTATCTTTATTGATTTCTTGTGATTCACTTATAGGAAGAGCGAACTTCGGGTTCTTCGATCCATAAAATGGCTTTCGCAGTCTAGTTATTACTGCCCCTCCTCTACGACGAGTTTTACGCAAATTCATATTCTATTATGTTCAACTAAAAATAATCATAATGATTCATAAGTGTTTAATACTTCTGATCATATACATATCCTCTACCTTCCGCGATTAATCGCTCACGCTTCCGCTGCTGCTTCCCTGCCTTACCTGTAAGGGGCTGGTCAGTTGCAGATTCATCCACATTATTATCTTCTTCTTCAACTTCCTCTTCAGCATATTTCTCCAAGATAGCCTTATTTCCTTTGGTAACAGGTATATCATCATCCAAATCATCTAGACTGACATTCTTCTTCTTGTTTGGTTTGGACTTCGTCTTAGAGACTACTTCAGAGCCTGCACCGCCGCCTCCACTTATAGGTGGAGGAACTGGTGCAATAGTTTTTGATTGTACAATAGCATGATCGATTAAATCAACGAATGTATTTCTAATAGACACTTTTGTAGGTGGTGGTTGCTCATGGCGACCGCCGCTTCTAGCCATATGTCGCGGGTCTTGTCTTTCAGATACAATGTTACTAAACCGATCTGATGGACCAGCTCGTTCACGATCACGGCTCTGTCGGCGTTCTTCTGGACTATGGACCTCAATCGTTCCAAATCGTGCATCTGCCTTATATTCAGGTTTCCTATGATGTGCATATCTCGCTATTTCTATTTCACTTGTATCAATTTCACTAAATCTACTATCTGTTTTTGGAATGAAATTGTGTGTTGAAATTGTTGAATGACGATTCTCTGTTGGAATAGCAAAACGATCAGATGTTATTTTTGTAGTACGCGGTGATGATGGTGCTTTTCTAGAAGCTAAACCATCTAACGGTATATCAAAACGATTCGGTGCTTGATTCATTGTATCTAAAATGTTAATAATGTAACGTTTAAGAGACTTTAAAAATCAGTTTTTTATATTTATAGATCCTTTTCAATCTTACCTTTAGCTGTAAGATTACCTATATATGGACCAACACCATTAGGTATTTGATCGTATAATTTTTTATTTATTGCATCAAACCAATATTTAGTTCCATCTACTTCGTGTTCTTCGACATTTACAACATATACTGATGATACTTCTATTGGTGGATTAGCACTTTCTTTCCATTTAGCAATAATTGATTGAACATGTTTTACAGGACCTATTCCTTTTACTGGATTTGGTTTCTTAGGTGGCATATCAGTTTCCTTACTTTTAGATAGAGTTTCAACTTTAGCTTCCTCTTCCTCTTCTTCGTCAATTGTATCTCCTATAATCTGATCAAATAGATCTTTCAATCTATATTCAATTCCTTTACGCATTACACGACAAACTAGACGACCATTTTGTAGAGATTGACTATGCGAATTTGCAAATGCTGTTGCACTTTTATATTCACGATAAGGACGTTTTCTCTCAATTAGTAAACCACGATCTTTGTCAAATATTGCCTCATATATTTCTTCACGAGTAACATGATAAATAATCTCTTTATCAAATAATACTGCTTCTAATGGTATAGATGCATTATCTGTAATTGCTTTACTCATTTTATTAATATCTATTAGTCTCAATTTGAATTCAAATTTTATGCTTCATCGTAGACTTTTAGGGTACGGGCAGAGGGATCCGTTGCACCTTCAATCCAACGCGGCATCCACTTATAGGGAATGACTTGACCGCGATCCTTGTATAAAGATTCGAAAATAGTACGATAATAAATATCTTCGGGTGTTTTGGGAACCATATGATTGTAAGTATTGATTGTTGGTAAGTTTACAATACGGTCCTGGATCTCTTGATACCAAAGTTTTGTTGGACCAGAAACACCATCAGAGAATGCCTCTTTCTTACGCCATAGCACAGCATCAGGAAGAAGATTAGTGCCTGCAAATGCTTCACGTAAAATCCACTTCTCTACTTGTGAACCTTGGATAGGACGTCGAAGATTGACAGCAATATTGTGTGCGACTTGAACGAATGTTTTATCCAAGAAGGGAGTTCGTGGTTCCAGTCCATGACTGCTAATAGAACGATCAGAACGAAGTACATCGAAGTAACAAATATCTTTTAGAAGACGAATTGTTTCAGATTCATATGCCTCATCACTCGGAGCCTTATAGAAATACATGTAGGAACCGAAGACTTCGTCAGAACCATCACCATTGAAGACCACCTTACAGTCAGTCTGTCGTCTAATTTCACGGGCCACTAGCCAATTACCAACAGAGGCACGAACCGTCGTTGTATCAAATGATTCAATATCCTTAATTACTTCGGGAATAGCAGCGAAGAACTCTTCAGGTGTTTTAATAATTTCATGATGGTCGGAACCAATATGATCTGCAACCATGCGGGCAAATCGAAGATCTTCAGATCCAGCGAAGCCAATACTAAATGTTTTCAGAGGAAGAGCACCTGCGGCTCGAAGTTCTTCCGCGACTAAAGCAGCAATTAGGGAAGAATCTATTCCACCACTCAGAAGAGCAGCTACAGGACGCTCAGTCAACATACGCTTATGTACTGCAGCCTTCAAGGCAGTACGAATGTCACTCTTCGCCACTTCAAAATCAATAGTGACTTCCCTTTCAATATCACCAGGATATATATGATATTGAGTACGAGTCATTAAAGTCATTGTGGCTAAATCATATGTATGGAAGTGTCCAGGGCTAAACTGTTGGATTGATTCAAAATCATTAGTATCAGATAGGCCTTTTAGTTCAGAAGAGAATCCGAGAAGATCATAATCTGCAAAACGGTTATTTGATGCACATGTACCAACGAAAAGAGGACGAACACCATATGGATCACGACCGACCATTAGGGTGCGACGTTTCAGGTCCAGAACGACGGCTGCAAACACGCCATCCAATTCACGCCAAAAATATTCGGGACAATCAATGAAATGGCGATAGAGATGTGATAGAACTTCACAATCAGAACCAGATGTCAGAGTGAAATTGTATTTAGCAGCGATGGCCTTGTAATTGTAGATTTCACCATTGCAAATAGTGACAATATCACCATCGATAAATGGTTGCATACCATTAGGATTGAGTCCATTGATGGCTAGACGTGTGAATCCGAGAATGACTTGATTGAGGAATGTTTCAATTCGAGTACCTTCTGGTCCACGATTCTCTAAACGCTCAACAAGTGCTTTAACCTGATTATCAGAAATGGGAAACTGATTAGAATCAGTTGCAGATTTAATTAAACACCAAATTCCACACATGCTATATGGAAATTGGTATTTTACTTTATATTGTATTTTTATTTACGATTTTTCCGTGACTTACGGGACTTGCGATTTCTGCGTGTTTTGCGTTTTCTGCCTCCCTTCATTTCACGCTGTAAAGGCATTTCATTTAGGACTTTTGACACATGTTTAATTGTACTTCTTCCCTGTGATGAAAATGGATTAATACTTTGGAATCTAGCAGCTAATTCATATAAATTCTTACCATTAGGCATTTTACTAGTATTCTTCTCACGACGTTTTGCATATAAACTGGTTAATGTCGCCCATTCAAACCAAACAGCAGGTTGAGATGAGCCAATTATAATTCTGTACTGTTCCATTAGTTTCAATGCATCACCAACAGTATCTACTCGTACATTTGTTAATTCTGGATGAGGTGATCTTGGTGCTGCTGGTGCAGAACTTAATGGTATTTGTGTAAGACCAGCACGGAACAAAACTAGTTTCTTCTTTAATGATTCACTAACTGCTGTGTCAAATCCAGAAGATTTTAATGCATATAATGCATCATAAATTTCACCATCAAGTCTAATTAAACCATCAGGACCTTCTACAATTAATTTATCCAAGTCAGATTTAACAGCTTCATTTTCCTTTTTAGCATCTTCTTCACTAATTGTATGGAAGGCTGCATAACCAGCTGATAATAGAATAGCTGCTAATAAACCCATAAAATTCCAATCAGGATCTGATTTAGGATCTACACTAGGACCCTTAGAGCTATTAGAACTAGTGCCTGTATTACGAGGTTTAGAATAAGCCGCTTTTTGTCTGAGAATAGATTCAGCTTCAACTCTACTTTTTTCAACTTCTCTCAAAGCCTCCTGTTCTTTTCTGTAAGCATTAAGTGTTGCTTGATCGGCTTTTGCTTTTGCGGCTGCAATATTGGCCTCTGCTTGGAATGCCGCTAGACGTTGCTGATGTGCTAAGTCTAACGCAACCTTTGCTTCTGTACTTATAGGGCGGGCTAATTGCCCTATTCTTGAAAGTCCTTTTGGTATTCCTCTCGAAAGCATAATTCTATTAATAATTGATAAAATTATATTATGACATTTAGGGCTTATATTAATTACGTCTCGATCTATTACGTCTTGAACGCTTTGATCCACTGCATTTAGAGCTGCTACGCTTTGATCGCTTAGAGCGCCGGGCTTTACGCTTTCCACCTTCTAACGTTTTAGATCCAGACCACCAACCCTTAACACCAGCATATGCAGCAGATGTAGCTTTTATAGCTTTCTTATGCAAAGGTGTAATCAAATCGATATATAATTCTTCAGCCCCACCTAATGTTGTAGGAATGGTTGTTGATCCTTTTTGTGTTGAAAAATATGTTGCACGATCAAAAATCTCTTTTAGCGTTGTATCAGTTTCAGAAGAACCAATATCTTGATTAGGATTATAACCTTTGACTTTAGCCTTTTGAATTGCAGAACCGAATGCGGTAAGATATTTAATTTTTTCCGCTTCTGTCGTAGGTTCAGAAGGAGAAATATAAAATGTACTTTTAATAATGGGTGCAACATTAGCAGCAGTACTTTTAAGCGCCGTAGTTAAAGATGCACGTTCTTGCGGATGTGTATATAAATATGCCATAGCAGGTGCACCAATCATTCCTGCTCTAGTACCTAACCTTCCAATACGTGATGCCATTATCTATTAATAGATTGAAAAATATAATGTCTTCAAAAAATAGATGGAGACGGCAAAATCTGTTCCGAGAATCGTGATTCTGGACAACGATCAAACAACCGGCGATTACACTATATTTTTTAAATGGTTGTATTGGCTGGAAGTCGCAAATGTCCGTAAATATATTGACATAATTCCGATCTTAACAGTCTTCACAAAAATCTTCGAACAAAATCAAATCTTCCGTCCGGGTCTCAAACCCTTCTTACGACGTCTCGCAGAATTGAAACGCGAGAATAAGATTGATTACATTGTTATCTATACAAATCAATCAGAAACACATGATCCTATTTATGATAAGAATGGAGCTCCAATAACAATCCCTTTCTTATTACAAATTATGTATAATTGTCTAGCTGAAGAGTCAATCATTGATCTTCGTTTAACGAGACCAGCAGATGGAGGCAGTCCAACAAAATCTTTTAGTCGTGTATTTGACGCACTTGGTATTCCACCACATTTAGGAGCATCGAAAACATTGTTCTTCGATGACCTTATAGAACATTGTCCTGAAACAGATGATATTGGTTTCAGTGAAAATGGTCATGTTCGTGTAACTGATTACCGAACTCTTTTTGATCCATATCTATTTCTACGTCTTTGTCGATTAACAATTAGTATTGTTGAAAAAGAGAATCGTGGTACCTATAAACGTTCCGCCGCAGCTCGTGATATGCATTTAGCCCAAGGACTAACTGAAATAATGGAAAATGACCTATTTGAAGAGTTAAGTAGACCGTATCGACAAGTAGTAAAGACATTAGGTGATCCACGATCTTACGGTTTTAGTAAATATATTGAACGAGTTGAGAGGACATTTAATGATGTTGATCTAATTCAAGTATAGAGATCAAATGCCTAAGAGAGAGACGAAGACGAAGGAAGAACGATTAGCTGATGGAATCAAGATTTTGAAGAAATTGAAGGAACTTGGAGTTCCTCGCGATAATGAAGGTTTTGCAGAGACAGAGAAGACAATTAGGAGATGGATCGAAGATGGACTTGGAGTTGAAATAAAAAAGATTAACTTCTATCCATATGATCGTGAAGGCTATATGATTCTTCCTGCATTAGCAGGAATAGAACCTACATTTAGATTAAGATTAGTCAATGAATAATAAAAATTGATAATACAATTTGATAGACAATTAGGATAGGAAACACAATGCTAAGTGAAGATTTGGCAGTTTATTACAATACTAAGGCGAATGTTCGGGCGATTCTTGTTCGTCGTCGACAACTTTTCCTATGGGAAAAAATTGTAGAAGATGAACAAAATATTGATTACAGTGTTGTGACATATTGGCGCAATCAATTGACAGCCCTATATGGGCGCAGCTAAGTCGCAAATCTATGAAATCCAATTAAATATTTCGGAATAGCACCATATCGATATGGTGTGCAACAAATATGGGGAAGTGGTGCCGCGGAGGAAACACTTAGATCATATTTTTCAGTGTCCGTTTTTTGATTTGCGGCTGTTGTCGTTCTGAGTCCATCAATAACATCCGCCAAGAACATAAATTGTAGTTCTTCTTTTTTATCACGAGCATATGTGCTACTTGTTTTTGCTTCCGCGCTGAAATAAGTACCTATTCCATATGCACTCACCGTATTATATTCAGGATCAAAACCTCCAGCGATAATATTATTAACAGCTTTTTCTGTAGTACCATGAAACAATGACATAATACTGATGACTCCAAGGCCTCTCTTCTCTTCGAGTTTCTTCTTCTGTTCTTCAAATTGTGCTTCCAAGAAATCATTGTGAACAGATTCTACAAAAACAACACATGCATTCGGATACGTCTTACGAATTCGCTGTGTCACTTCTTCATAAATTGGATCACTTAATTCCACATATCGTGTTGGCATTTTTGATGTCTTGATAAAGCAACAAAAATTTTCAATTTTTCCTCTAGGTCTAATAAATAATTTCTACATGCCCTTCATCTTCTGTGGGTGTATCGAAGTATTTAGTATACATTCGATATGCGATTTCAGGAACTGGTTCTTCTCTTAATGCGTTAAATGGACGACCATCGCGAATAAACCAGAAGATACGAACTTGATCTTTTGTTGCACCGACTACATCGACTATCTCTTGTCGCTTTTCGCGTGATGGATTTGTTGCATCAATTATAACTGAAGATCCAAATGCCCAAGCATCCTTAGCTGCTTTAAGTACCTTGCCTCGTGTACCAAGAGTATCTTGATTAATAACGGCATATCTAGCTGCACTAAATTTAGCAGCTAGAGTTGATTTCCCAGCTCCTGGATTACCGACAAATAGGATCAGTTCTTTCTTGACCGAAGGTTTCGGCTCCTCGACATGAGGAAATAGCTCTAATGGTTCATGAAACTCTGCATCTATGTTTGCAGCAAATTCAGCATCTGATGAAGCCCATCTATAAGATGGATAGGTGGCCTCAGGACCAACTGCATCACCAACATAATGACGTTTTATAATAGAATTTAATTGTCCGAGTTGAAGTATAAGATCATATATAGCGGTTTCAGGTTTTCTGTAAGGACTTCCTTTACCTGTAGCGACAGCTTGAATGACAGTTGGAAACAAGATTCGTAGACGTTCAAACTTCGCCGCAGCCTCATGCCACATTTGTTGATTAGAGACAAGTGCAACAACAGCACCATCTGCCTCTAGAGAAGCGAAGACTTTATGAATAGGTCCAAGAAGAATAAAATCTTCATCGGCAATTTTGGAACCCTTCATACTTGTCAAAATAGTTCCATCTACATCAAACATCCAAATTTTCTTTGCATCCCTCTTAATTGTCGTTGGAATATATACGAAGAAATCCTTCGTTTCAAATATTGTTTGTGGTGTAGCCATAATCTTATTGTATCTAATATTTATTCTGTGATATTATCAATTTTAAAGATTCCGGTTTTCTTCTGTGTTTATAAATATTATTATATAATATAATGCGTAGGAGAACTAATAAAAGAAGAAGTTGTAGAAGGCTTCGTGGTTCAGGCTTTAATAAAATTAAAGCCCAAACACAATTGTCCTTCGGACAAAGTGGCGGGGCATGTCCTCCTGGTATGCCCCCATCTATATGTCATAAACGTGAAGAAAGGGAGAAACGTAATAAATATTCTGTGACCCGGAATTTTAAAATAAATCTAGAACAAAGTTTGCGAAATCGTGAACGTCGATTACTACCAGAAGAAGAACGTGTCGCTGAAGCACGTGCAGCATTCAACTGGAAAAGTAGAGTTCCAAGATTTAATGCTATTCGTAGAGGTGACGGTAATGAAAATAATATTTCCAATAAAAATCTTCAAAATATACATAACGCAACTAATTTAAACTTCCCATTATCGACTGGCACTCCAGCAGCTTTTAATACATTTACTGGTCCACCACCATTAGGGCCTATGCGCAAAAAGATTTATAGAAATAATAATATGAGTTAACAGTAATAATGTCGTCGGTAATTCCAACAATAGCAACTGTTGTCGGATCTTCTGTCTCTTCAGCTGTCTATACATCAATCGTTACTACCGGTGATCTAGGTGCAACAGCATTAGGTCGAGGGTTAAATTATTTAGGGAAAGGTGTTGGCTATGGCGCAGAACTATTAGGCGGAGATCGCGTGGCGATCTTGGCACGTGCTGCTGGTGAAGCTGGCGAAATTGTTGCTGCTCCTGCTATTCGTGCATCAAGTAAAACATTTGCACTTGGTGCATCAATAGTTATTGGTACCGCTGCTGGACTTGTTACCGCAGGTATTGCCCATGGCTCTGTCGCTCTCTATGGATACGGACTCTCCGCATATGAACGCTACAAAGAACCAGTATATACTGCAATCACAGATGCTGTAAACGTTGCATCTGATACAGTTATGAAGAAGATCCAGCCAATAGAATTGGCGGAATCTATAGCTGAATCAGAACCAGCACTAGTGACAATTAAAGAAGAAAGTGTCCAAAATACGGAAAAATAATTTATGGGAATACTTAGTTTTTGGGCACTAACCGTTTTTTGGGCACTAACCGTTTTTTGGGCACTAACCGTTTTTTGGGCACTTTTCCTAAAAAGTTCCTTAATAGCTGAATAGCAATGTTCCACGACCACCATATACGCGGAAGACATTATATGTCTCGGCATATATGCGAACAGTATAACGATCTACTGTCATAGGATCAGTACAACCTCGTTGTGGTGCAAATTGAAGACGAAGTTCAGCTCTCTTCAATTTATCCAAGTTGGCTTCGCCAAAATGTAGTGTCAATGGCTTCATACCTGGGAAGAGACCAAATGGAAGTGCATACATGTATCGATTGATCCAGGGTGTCTTCTTAAACATAGGACCAACTAATACTGAACGGAATAATGATGGCGCAGTCGTTGCATAACGAGCAAGTTGACCTTCATATACAAACGATAATGCAGCTAATGGTTCTGAATCACGTAACCCAAATCCTGGAATAAACTTCGTTGGAACTGCAGCTTCTTGTAGACCTTGAGCATTTGGCCACCATATATCATCAATATTGTTCTGTTGATTATATGTAGTCGTTAAATCACGAGTACATAAGAAATATGCATTGTATGCTGGTACTTCATAACGTTGTGGAACTATATAGAGTGCTCTACAAGGATTAGGAATACGAATAGGAATATTTGCATATGCTTGTCCTTTATTGTCAAACGGTTCTACAATATAATGTTGTACAACTGGCACACGAATATCAGCTACACGGAAACGATTCGCCTCTGGTTTATCCACATAAATGTATTCACACAATAAATATGCGTCTTGTATATGGATATTTGATTTTAATGGCATTGCATAATTCTCAAGCTGCGAATACTTTGTGTCTGGACTTTTAGGATTTAACCCTGGTACCAATATTCCACCACTATCTTCCACGTAGAAAGATGATTCACTAATATTCCATAGTGAAGATCCATCAGTTGATGGATCACATGGATCTGGATTATCAGGAAGACGACTCAATGAAGTTGTCTGATAACAACCCGAGAGACCACGGAACTGTACGCGTATCTGAATCTGGTCAGCCGGCATAGCATCAATTGGTAATGCAGCTGCTGAATCACCACGACTAAACCAAAATGGAAGTGGTGTATATGTAGTCATCGGTCCTTGCATACTTGTATTAGTAAAACCATTATCGTAGCGACCAATCAGCTCATTGACTGCAGGAACCTTTTCTAACGGAGTATGATACTCATCAAGTACTTCTAACAATTGACTATCAAGTGTATCAACAGTCTCGCCACTAATTGTAAAATCAACGCGATTAATGAGTGCATGGCCAATACTATTAGTATAGCCAAACGTCGGTAGTGCATCTGCAGGGAGAGGGGCTCCTGTAACCTTATTATTAGTTGTTAATGCAGGAAGTGAACAGACTAAGAAAACACGATTGATGAAATGACCTTTACGAACGAGATCACAGGTTGTTTGACGACCGAAATCAGCTACTTGATTGAAGTCAAGACGAACCCATTGAGTCGTCATACGACCTGCCCTCATAAAAACTTTTAGATATGGATAAATTCGACAACGGTCTTTATGGACATTATATTGAATTCTCTCATCTTGTAGACCTGATGTTAAAGGTCGGAGTAATGATCCGATCATATCTATTTATTGGATTGTATAAAAGTCTTAGACTACTATTAGAGCAGTGTACCATGTTATGGACAAAAGTATGGACTGAACCAATATGGCGTGTTGACAGTAAGAAAGGTAAAACAGGGAACTACATAAAAAATATCTATCCATTTGATCGCCCGACCTATTTTCTAACTAGTTCCGATCATGCACAAGGATATATTGATAACTATGTCAGGAAAAATAACTCTGGACGTGGAAGACTATATTTCTATATCAAACAATTCGTTCCCGTAAAAGAACATCCTTTAGGTCCCGTCAGACTGTTAGATATGGGAAAGGCTGACACTATACGTGCACTATTAGATGTTTCTGAGGTCGAAGATGCAGAAGCTATAAAAACAAGTTTTCAAATTCAGGCCGATAATTCAGTAAAACGTTATTCGGAGCCTGAAACGAAACATATAGATGATATAGCATTGAGAGCAATTTGTCGTTATTGTGATGCACAGCTATTCGAAGGTTATTATATTGATGCACCTGGACTACATCCAGAAATAGGTCTTTGCCCTCAGGCTTTCCGCAGATTTCAATTTGTTGATCAAATTGAACGTATTGAAGCCCCCCGAGTAGCTGGAAGGAAACGAACCCGTAATAACAATAATAATAAAGGGCGTAGGACAGTTAAACGATATCGTTATAATTCAAATTCAAACTCAAATTCCAATAATTTGATGTCTCCTCCGCCGCTCCAGCGGAGATTAGCTCTTTAATTTCCATAAATGGGTGCACATAGGCCATTTTGGAATCGGAGCCAATTGATTCCTAGACCATAAACGAAAACTTCCCATGTCTGTGCTTCAACGTCATTAAAAGCACCAGGTGCAGCAGCAGGAACACGAACATTTAGAGTGAGCCGAATTGACGATGTACGACTTGCATTAATTGTTCCCGAAGGTGTCAAGGCTCCAGGTTTTCTGGCAAAACTATAACCATAAATAAATGACTGATAAGGAACAATTCCACCACGATGTAACTCTGCTATATGATGACGGAACCAACGTCCTGATTGAGCCACAATAGGAATTCCATTAATTGCGATACTTGCATCGACTAAAGGATCCTGTGGTATAATTGCAGTATTGTCTGAGAGTTGCTTTTCTGTATAGGCCGTGAAATTTAGCCAATCATTGTTAATATTCACGGCTTTCCGACGGATAACCCAGAAAACCTCCTCTATCGGGTGATTAAGTTCAAGTGGCAGTTGCACACGGACTGTATCAATATTTGGATTAGAAGACGCAATAGCATATTTGAGCGGCTCTGCAAAAGGAAAGGATTGTAAAGAACGATAAATCATTTCATATGGCGCACGTATATATGGCTGTCGTGCATCATCTCCTAAAAGTGAAGAGAAAACAATCATCTTCACATCCTCAAAAACTGGAGCATTAATGGCTGTTTGGACTATTGCAGTTCCACCACCGCCGGCGACATCGAAGAAGACAGTCTTCCCTAAAGGTGTTTCTTCACAAGAGGATCTAACACCAGATGATCGACGAACACATTCTTCAAAAGATCGAAGATTAAAGTTTATTCTAACCTTCCCTTGCTGCACACTATTATTAACACTTAGGAGAGGGAATGATCCGCGATAGGGTTGACGAGTGAAGAAGAAGGGGACAAGGCAAAAGATATTTCCATTCTCAGTTGTAAACGGTCTTCGCGGATCAAACATACCAGTAGGCTCCTGTGCAAAAGAAGTTGATGGACTTGTAATCATTTCATTCAAATTTGTATAGCCAACTCCATCACGACCAAAACCGAAGATATTATTCAAATCTGGGAATAATTTTAAAATAATATCAGCTGCGATAGTGTCAACTGTCTCCAGAGTTGTATCATCAACTTGAAATTCTGCAGACTGAATCAATGCACGACCAATTCCATTTATATATGTCCATGCATCCGCTGTTGGATTCTGATATTTATAGATACCTGATTGAAGTTTTGTTCTTGTATCTAGATCGAGCCAATGACCCAGACGTACTTGTAATGCAACCATATGAATTAGATCACCGGCATTGACACGATCTAAATCAAATGTGAAACGTCCACCCCATTGCGCAGGACCACGGTATTGAAATGCCTGTACTTGTGGAGTAAAAGGGACTGTCCGACGGTCTGGAAGTGCTGAAAACCATGATATATCCGCTTTTACAGGGAATAGTTCATTATCTTGATCATCCCTATCTGTAGCATCAAGAACTGTCTTAACATCACCACGAGGCTGTATAAAATCTCTTTGTTGTGTTGCTATACGATCTAAAACAGGATTCATCACCTGTGTCGTAGGTTCCATATCTATCTAGCAGCGTCATAGAATTTTAGGCACCAAAAGTAGATATTTGAGATGTTCGAAATGTTACAGAATATTGAATGGCAAAAATATATGCCTGTCCTATATGTAGTCGTATTTATAGCTCTAATCGGACTATTAGCATGGTTCTTTACCTATAAAGGTCATACAATGCCTGTTGGACCTGTTCCATCAGTTGTAAAAGGTGTCGAAGGATTTTATGGTGGAGCGGCTAATGGAGCTGGTGAACCATCCTGTTTACGGACACTTAGTGATGCAGCTGCTGTATATGTTGCCGTTGCGGGGCGAGCAGAAGGCTCTCAGGATTTAGCCGAATTCAAATTATTGCTCAGTAAATGGGCCTGCTTGAAGAAAGACTTAATGTCTCCTTCTGGTATTGTCGATGCAACACGACAGATTCCCTATTCTGCTCTCCATGATCGTATCCCTGTCCCCGACCTCGCTGGTCAATGCAATGCTAAGTCCGTACCATTACGTGATCTAGATATTACATTTGATACATGGGCTAGTCGTGCTAAATACCTTTTCCGGCGACTAGCTGCAGGTATGAATAGTAATGATGTAGCCGTTTTAGAAGGTCGTCTCATGAAAGCATGGGCTGATGTATATGATGTCGCTAAAAGTCAGTGCATTGGCTCTGTACCAGCTGGTAAAATGAATCCTCGTGATGCTGCACCTATGACACCAACTGAATTAGTCGATCTCGGAACTTATTCAGGTTACTATTAAAAATAACAATTATATATAGTGTAATATAATATTGTTTTTTTACTATATTAGTAAAAAAACAAGATTATATAATGTAATATTATTTAATAGTAATATACAATTGCTGAAAATGCTGGATATGCACCAGTAGGATTTCCAACTACTTCAAGTGTTGCCTCCAACGTATCATTTTCATCAAATGATACCGATTGCGTCTTAATAACTTTAATATTTTCTCCTGGATTTAATGTAAGAGACATAGCAGGCGGTGCTAATTTATTTCTGTAAATATTAAATGTAACTGATTGACCAACAGAAAGAGTTTCAGTATATGTTATATTTAATTCAATAACAACAGATGCTTGAGAAATAAGAATTGGAAAAGATTTAGCAGGATCAAATGGATTTGTTCTGGGCTCTCTTATTAAATCTGCTGCTGTAACTGCTCCAGGTATTAAATAATATCGTTGATCTGCTGCTAAACTGTTAATAATACCAAATTGGAAAGATGCTGGCGCCTGTGTAACACTAAATGAATTTCCATTTGCATCATTATTAAGCAGATCCGTAGTGCCAAGTAAAATTGTACCTACAGTTCTATTAATATCATGAGCTGTTGCACCGATTCCTGTTGAATTACCACCGAGTGTTGAAGTTTTTGCTTCAAAATATGCACTTGCATCCGTTGTCTCTACGCCGATTATATTTGCTCCTGATCCACGTGCATATACAACAATATCACGTACTGCGAAACGATTTGGACCACTCACTAAAATACCTCTTGTTATTCCCGCACTACTTGAAATAACATTAATTGTTGATCGCTGAATTGCATTCGGTGTTGAATAGGCTATTGAAGAAGTGCCTGCTGATCTGATACCTATAATAGTAGGACTACCTGTTGCTGTTGATGTAATTGTCCAAATAGAGTTACGAAGTTTTCCAGTAATAGAAGTTCCACTTGGGAAATCTACACCTATTAGATCATAATTACCAGAAGATGATAAAAGAGCTGTAAAATTCTCAACACGACAATTAGCACCCATTGTTATTAATGTTGTATTAGATGTAACATTCAATTGCTGAATGACTACTGCTTGTGCTCCATCACCAGTTAATGAAACATTTGCAGGAATAATTAGCGATTCATTGTATGTGCCTGCACGAACACGTACATTTTGACCAGCTGACGCAGCATTAAGGGCAGCCTGGATAGTTAAAAATGGTTCTCTATAAGGATCTGCTGCTGCAGTTGTATCATTGCCATAAATTGAATCTACAGTTAAAGTATTTCCTTGTGGTGCTGGTATAGTATTACCTGGAGGTCCAGTAGCACCTGTATTTGTTGCTGTACCTGGGATACCTTGTGGTCCTGTTAGCCCTTGAGGACGAATTAATGAATAGATTGGACCTGTTGGCCCTGAACCATTAATAGAATTCTCTTGTGCAATCAGATCATAATTGGACGTACCTTGAATACCTGTGGGGCCAATACGCCAGCCACCGCTCGCTAATGGTACAAGTTGACCTGGACCGACATTTATATATGGTGTTGCTAGACCACTTTCAGTGTAAATAATACCCTGTGCATCTGTACCAATCGTACCAGATACTGCGGAACCCGTTGGACCGGCAATATTAATTGTTCCTGGACCAACAAACATATCAGCCCATCGAGCTCCAGTAGAACCAATAGAATATGCCAATGATGTTGATGGAATTAGGTTTCCGCCGATTGAAAGATAATCGGCTGAGCCATCATTAAGAACTTTTAGGGCAGAGTTGTAATATGCCGATGATGAACCCTCAGGATTATTCAATAGGATAGAGCCAGTTCCTGAACCCACAACGTTTAGTCCACCAGCTGGACCGGTTGGACCAGGGGCACCAGTTTCACCAACTAAATTAGTTGCAATTGTTGTAATTAGATTTGTTAGTGTATTATCTCTCATCTTCATATTAAAGCCAATTGAACCAGCTGTTGAAATAGCTTTAATTACTAATTGAATACGACTATTAAGAGATTGTAAGGTATAAAATTGTACATATGAAGAATATGTGAATACACCAGCAACAGTATCAATAATTGTTCCATTAATTGCACTTCCTGTTGCAATTGATCCAAGAACAGTTGTTCCATCTGCTGCGACTTCATTAATATCAAACCAGTAGAGAAGATTTCCACCACCACCTGAAGTACGTTGTGCGAAGAGATTGAGAGTCCAGAGACCAGGACTGATAACTGTTGTGAGAAGAGAACCAACTTCAGATACGAAGTTTGCAACAGTAATTGGTGTCGTTTGAATAGAAGATGTTGTAATTGTTGTTTGATCACCGACATTAGGAATAACTAACATATTATTATTTGGTGCTGTAAATGGAACAGTCTGACTTATAGTCGGTCCATCTAAATATAATACAGTTCCGCTTGATATTCCATTAATACCTTGTGAGCCGGTTGGTCCTTGATTCCCTGTAGGACCTGTTGGGCCTGTTACACCAGTGGTTCCAATATCAACTGCGACTTCCTTAATACCTACAATGATAGAAGGAATATCAGGGCCAATTGTTCCTGTATAACCAGCAAGAATCACATAGTCCTGATCAGCTTGACATACAAATTCAACATAATCGCCTGCAATTAATGGAATATTATATATTACAATTGGTAATGAATCAGAGTTATTACTATTAATAGAAGTACGACCATTAGTATCAGGTACATCAATTCCATTTACTCTGAGCCATGTGTAAAAATATGTATTAGTACCTGATTGAGTTTTAGCAAGCTGTACTGAGTAATATAATTCATATATACCAGTTTTCTCAATATAAATCTTCGAATTATCAACTAATGTTATACCTTGTTCGACAGCAGTTGAATCATATTGTAGAATAGTTCCTGTACCTGTAGGAACAGGAAGTGTTGATTTCAAATAATATGATGCAACAATATTTGTTCCTTCTGGTGTAGCACCGGTTGGTCCTTGTATTCCTTGTGAACCTGTTGGACCTGTATATCCAGTTGGTCCTGTATCACCAGTAGGACCACCAGCAGGTCCACCGGGGCCTTGTGGACCTGTTACACCAAATCCAGTAGGACCTGTAGGACCAGGATCACCTTGAGGACCTTGACCTGTACCAAAACCCCAAATCTTCAATCTAACAATATCAGCACCTTCAGGTTGATAAACAGCAATCTTACTTGAAAGACCACCTGATGCTGGGACCCAGAAATAGATATGTCCAACGACCTTTGAAATCTCAAATGCAGTGAAACCATTAGCCACCTCAAGGTCGGTTGATCGAATGACTATAGTATTATATTGATAATAGTCAGTATAGAACATAAATTCAAACCATGAAAAACGACTTTGTAAATTGGCCCATGTATCCAACATACCACCAGGATAGGCTGCATTGAAGTTGATGGGGGTCAAGTTACCTTCAGGAATAGCTGTTTGATAATCCAAGATAAGTGTTGTATCTTCAGAATATACTGTCGCCCCTGTAGGGCCTTCTGGACCTACTTGACCCCTAATACCCATAATACCCTGTGGACCAGTAGGACCGGTTGATCCATCAAAGCCGGCTGGCCCAGTAGGACCAGGTGGGCCACCAAATGGACCAGTAGGACCAGTTGCCCCATCAGATCCAGCGGGACCAGGACCACAATTACATGTTTGTAGTAAAGGGCAGACAAGAGCATATGCTCTCTTCAAATCAGTAAGATCACTTGATGAACTCATTCCTAATAGTCTTTACGATAGACTTTTAGGAGTGATATTTTTGTACAAAATTAATTATTTGTGATGACTTCTATTTCTATGCGACCTATGGCGAGGCAAAGGATGACCTCCCTGTGGTCTATAACCGGGACCAGCAATCCATCTATATTCAGGATATGAGTGCCAACCACCATAGCCCCCAAACCAATTCCAATAAGAAGCCGGCCATACAGATTCATCGAAATCACGGCCAATCACATATACCGACGGTTCTGGTTTAGGGCTAGATCTAGGTAAAAGTAGAAGAAGGACAATAAGGAGAAGAAGTGTAATGATAATTATAGCTGCAAACATATCTCTACCTAATTGGGTTAATATTTAGATATTTATGGATAGCTGCTAAGACTGGTCCGACAAATGGATGAGATCCAATTAAATCTTTATTTGATAACCATGCATTATTCCAGATAACATAAACGTATGTATATGCAAGATTAAGGAAAGTTATAACAAAGATTACAGTAGCTATCCAAGAAGTAGAAATGCATGAACCAAATTCAAGACATTGTACTTCTCTAATTGTCAGCTCTGTGATAATACCTACAATTATGATAGCCCAAATTGCAGGTTTGGGCCCGAAGATTTTATAATTAGCAAAAGCTGCAATTAGGGCTGTAATTACACCTGTTATTAATACGTATTGAGTTTGCGGTTGCATATACCTACTTTTAGGAGTGAAGAGGTTTATAGCGGAGCCATTAAAAGAATAAATGCTTTGAGACCGAGGAGCATCCAAATGGATCGACTAGGTTTGCAGAATGAGAAGAGTTCAACAAGAACTGTATTCCAGAGCCATTGTCCAAGAGCCGCAATTAGGATGATACTGAGTATGAAGGCAAAAATGGCCGCGGCAACTTCAGTATATGCCTGACGGCGATATTCACTTGTACCGGATACTGTTAATCCTTCGACAACTGCACGTGCACATGAAGATAACATATTCTATTTATTGATCTTCAAATTCTAGTTGTTCATAAGTAAGACGTTCGCTAACTTTGGTTTCGCGATGTTCAGTAATGAATTTAATCACTTCTTGTGCCTTCTCATCAGATTTGAGAGCATCGGCAATTAATTTATTGAGAGTATCACCACTTAGACCTGCAGTACGTTTACTTTTCTTATAAAGAATACGTTTACCGGAACTCTGTAAATCGAGAGCACCAATATTGTTCCGCTTCATAATTTCGAGAATGAAGTTTTCAAGTGCCTTAGAACGACGAGTACGTTCACGAATCTGTAGCTTGAATTGAGTGATCTCCTCCTGAATACGACACCACTCCTTAATCGCAGTTGGTAGAGTCGCAGTATCATTTTCTGTTTGACTCGCATTCATGGGATTTAGACCACCGGGAGGCATTCCAATAGGAATTGTTTGACCAGATGTATTAACGATAGTATTAGATAAATTCTTAAAATCCATAATCTATATCTCTAGGAATATTGTGTATTCCGTTTTTAGGCGCATAAAAATTGAGATATCCTCGCGAAAATTATCCTTACTAAGAATCATGTCATCCGAACAATGGAATACTCGTGCCGATACAATGAGATTCTTAAATTCAGTTTATATGATTTTGATTGAAAAACTATTAGAGAGAATCATCAAGGTGACAGAGGTTGATGAAGAGGTTGCGACTGCATTGAGACAACATATGTTGAAACCGATGTTATTTCATGTATTAGAAGATGAGGCACCGATATGGCGTGACTAGATGCATGAAAAATAACCTCCCCATCGGGCTAAGACCATTTTTCTTGCTGTCTTTTGTCTCTAAATCCGATCAATATCGGCATTAGAGAACTCACCAGCCTCCTTCCGCGCACGTCCTGCTGTAACGCGCCTCATTTTCTTGCGACTGTCGTGAGATGCCTCGGACGAGTCGCTCTCGTCACCGTCATCCTCCTCTTCTCCGTCGCGAATGAAGAGATCATCTTCCTCGATCTCTACAGGTCCGCCGGCGCCTCCGCCTTGTGCCTGGATAGTTTCAATGTTGTTCAGAAGTCGATGATTGAAACTAGGATCATCCTTCTTCAGTTTGCCATAGAGTGTGGGATCAATCCGATCAAGAACATCACCCATTTCCTTTCCGCTATTTGTCAAGCTAAGACCCTCACGCATTGAAATCAATACAATATCACCGATCATGATACGAATACGCTTTCTCTTCAGACGACCAGGGAGAGAACAAATCACCTCCTCTGCATCATTTCTATAGACCATAACTTGACTGTTACCGAGATTCTTAATAACTCGTCCCCAGAACTGATCAAATGCACGATCAGGCAGTTCAGGCTTCACCTGCTCCGCCTTACGGGCCATCTTCTTACCGATCTTACCTCCTTGCTTTGGTGGCATCTTAACTATAAACTCTATAAATGTAATTGATAGAGTTCATTGTCAGTTTTTTTTATATTGATTAATATTGCTCATCTTCATGCATTTTTTCTGCATCTTCTGCTGAAACAAATGATGGAACAGAGTCTACCGGATCCATTCCTCTGTAAGTGACAACTGTTGAACCTGTTGTCGCACATTTACCGGATCCGCATGAAACCATTGTTGGGCCTGCTCCTCGTTGCTTTCTGGTACGAGTACGTCTCATGTTTTTACGCCTCCTGCTTCTTCTAGTACTTCTTTTCTTCATTCTATTACTTCAAAATAAAAATATGTTGATGACGAATATTTATTCATAAGTGACACCATCGCTGTATCCGCGGTCACGTGCGACCTTCTCACACTTCTTATTCAATTCTTCGGTTTTACCAGCACGACTAACACCTTGACTATAAAGGAAATGATGTTTACCACGATTATTATCTTTAGGAATAATAAGTGTATTCTTCAAATCACGCTTAAACAAACTATTGGTCGAGATCTCTTTTAATGAACTAGTTTTAGGACTAGGTTTGTATGTACAGGAATATGAACTATGTCCATAGCTGCAACAAATACCGCAATAAGTAGCTGCTCCTAGAGGGCAGTTTTCTTCTGAATGAGAGAAATAACCTTTACCGAGTACATGAGAGCAATGGTCACACATTCCTTAGATATCTAATAATCAAAATCTAGGTCCATTTTTTTCAGCTTTTTTTCTTGATGGTAGTTAGAAATGGCTCGTAAAAATACACGTAAAATGCGTAATCGCAAGAATCGCAAGACAATGAAGGGTGGTGAAAATAATGCAGCCCTTGCCGCGAATGGTGCTGCTCCTCCTATGAACAATGCAGCTGCTGCAGCTCCTGTCGCTAACAATCAGACAGGAGGCCGTAAACGTAAAATGAGTTCCGGCGCTGCTAAGTGGCGTGATCATATGATGAAGGTGTATCGTGAGATGAAGTCACGTAATCCTGCCACTAAGTTGGGTGATGCTATGCGTGCAGCCAAGAAGACATACAGTTCTTAAATGCATGGTGTCGAGTATCGGTTTAAATTGTTTTGATAAAACCAACATTAGACTGAAATGTTTTGTGCCGCGGGAAGGACAATTACAGCAGGTGATCCTGATCAAACAACACCTGCTGTTCAAATTAATAAATTAGTACCCAGGGGTGAGCGCAAAGTAGTATTATTTGCTTCAGGAAAAATGACTAATGAATCTGTATTTACTAATGGTCTATTCCAAAATATTTTTTATTTATATCAATTGGCTGAAATCTTAGGTTATACACCTATATTTCTATTCAATGAAAAAGATGATGTAGAAAAAAGACCCGAATATCTGAAAAATAAAAGAATTGTTGTACTTGATGATATTATTAAAAATCCAGTTCCTATACATGCATATATTGAAATTGGTATGAGTATTAATTCTGATTTACGGCGACATTTAAAGACACTTGGTACACGAGTTATAAAGTTGTATTTGGGTAATATTCTTAATATTGATATTGAAACCCCAACGTATTACATTATGCAAAACTTCGCCCATCATGTTGTTGGTAATGCAGACGAAGTGTGGGTTTCACCACATTATGAGATGCATCGTGAATATGCTGCCACTCTAAATCATGTACCTTTGGGTCCTAAGACCTCAAAAATAGCGGCATATGTTTGGGGTCCAGATTTTATTACTAAATTTGGATCATCTAGTATTCGTTGGAAACCTGATTCTGGGTCTCTTACATTCTTGATTATGGAGCCAAACATCAGTTTTCAAAAAGCATCAATTGTTCCTTTATTGATTTTGGAAGCTTTCCATCGATCAAATCCAACTGTACAGTTCAAAGTTATTGTTGGTAATGGACAACGACTACAACAAATACCTTATGCTACAAACTGTTTTTTACCTAATCTAGAAATCTTCAAAAAGAACATGATTGAATTCCATGGACGTATGGACATATTTACTGTTATGAATAAATATCCTTCTGCATATCCTATTTGTCATAACTTCAATAATGAATATAATTATATGACATTAGAGTACTTATACTGCGGTTTTCCAGTAATACATAATAGTCCATCATGGTCATCTGCAGGATATTATTACGAAGAAGATTCTATTCAGGCAGGTGTAAAAGCTGTTGGATTAGCATTAACAATACATTCTGAATCGGTTGATACATTTATTGCACAAGGTGCATCTATTATATGGCGTCATAGTGTAAATAATCCTGAAGTACAAAAAGCATGGTTAACACTTTTAGGATAACTAGCATCTAAACATTATAATTAAATAAATTGCAGATATGTTGATATATGTAACAGGATATTTGCAATTTTCTATCTTTAGTAGTGGTCATAATCAAATGACATTACAAACAGCAATTGGTCTTCAACAATTAGGGCATTTTGTGAAGATAGTAAATATTTTAGATAATAATGCAACAAGTTGGGAAGATTTCAATCCTGAATCTATAGGGTTCTCTGTTATTCAAAAAATTTGCCAGGAGCGTGCAGATCTTCTAATAGACACAATTGGCTGTCTCCAAGGGTCAGAGCGAGAGGCGCTAGCGAAGGCGACGGTTCTATTTGTTCGCGAACCGCCTCTATTAAATGAAATTGAAAAATGCATTTATCCCGCAAATACATTAAAAAGATCTTATGAAGGTATAAATGAGATTTGGACTTATGATTTATTTACTGCAAATGATTGTCTTGTGTTACAATTATTGGGTAATTGTCCAGTGCGTATGTTACCATTTATTTGGTCACCATTGATTCTGGAAACATATTGTAAAAATAATGGAATTGCTCCATGGTTTATTCCTGCATCTTCTGTTAAAGATGCAAAAACAAATTTAATGATTGCGGAAGTTAATATGAATATTAGAAGTAATTGTACATTACCATTAACAGTGTGGCGTGAATATTCATTGGCACATCCAAATACAATTAGTGAGGTGAAGGTTGTAAATGGAATACATTTAAATGAAAGACAGTTCTTCAAAGATAATGTTCTTGCACATGTAGGGGGTGGTGCAATACTAGAAGGAAGAAGTCGTTCTGTTGATTGGACTATGAATCCGAAGTCAATTGTTCTTGCACATCTCCGATTTTCTCCAATTAGATTGTTATATTTAGACTGTGCCTGGATGGGAATCCCTATTGTCCATAATTGTCTTTTACTCAAACAATTAGGAGAAGAGTTAGCGGAATTTTATTATCCTAATAATTCGGTTAGTGAAGGTGCCGCAGCTCTCAAAAAATGTTATGATTGTGTAAATAATAATTATTTTACTGAACAAAAATTAATTCGAACACGATATGTTTTGAGTAATGGTTTATCTATTAATAGAGATGTGGCGAAAAATAAATGGATTGAAGCCATTAACTTTACACAGGTTCCACACACACATAATATAAAGCCTTTAGAAACAATTAAAACAGACAGTCCATATGGCAGAAGTTATTGAAATACAGAGTTATAAATACCAATTTATTACATCCATTAATAGATTATCCCTTGTACAATTACAAACATGGATGAAGACAACACATATGCAGGCAAATGGTATAGGTACAAATGCATCTATTATTTTATATTATACATCTGATTTATCGGTTGATATTATTAAGGCTCTAAAAGAAACTTATATGGATGTAATTTTTAAGGAAAAACCCGCTAATATTTTTTCTGATATTTTGGGTTCTAAGAGTGAGGATAAAACTATTAGTATTTACTTTCCTGTAAATTCTGTAATGTCCCGTCTTCCTCTTAATATGATTGATAAAGCTATTAAAAATGGTGCTGCTGTTTTACCATCATCTTGTATTGGTCTATTTTCATTAAACTCTGTTGTAGGATCAATGGCTCTACAGACAATCTATGAAAGTGATGATGGACAGTTAGTAGGTGTTCCAGATACACTATATATGAATGATGAAGAAAATGTATGTACTGTTTCTTTAGAAGAGACTTTTAAGAGATGTAAGCCATTTTATAAATATGCTGGACAATTTATTCCAACCCTGAATTCTGATAATTTACCATTAATAGTATATGTTGTAAATGCAAATGAGAATACTTCTAAACATATTCTTGAATATGATTGGCTAAATGAGATCTTTGGACGGAAGATTGAAATTAAGAAGATGCCTGAAACTTCGGCGGATCTTAAATCAGGAGAACAGATTTGGGTTCTTGCAAGTCGTGCAGATCTTCATATTTGGCAAAATATCTTCAAAAGTTTCTCAGCCGAAAATCGAAACTTTAAAGTAATTCATTGTAGTGATGAGTTCGGGAAAGATGATATTTCATGGTACACACTTCCTAATTGTAAGGCAATTGTGCGTAATTATTATCGCCCTGAATGTGAATCAATGACTCATGTAGTCCAGATTCCACTCGGTTATTCTGCACGAACGGATATTTCGGATTTACAGGAAAAAAAATATACTTGGTCATTTGAAGGCACAGCATGGTTTAATCGTCCCGAGAAGTTAGCTATTCTTGATGCTGTTAAACCTAATTTTATCAAACTATATCCTAAGTGGAATGATTCAACTACATCAAGTCGTGAAGATTATTTTAATAAAATAAAAGAATCTATTTTTGTTCCTATTATTCGTGGAAATCATTTTGAAACATTCCGTCTATATGAAGCCATAGAGGCACAATCTATTCCTCTAATTGTTCGGGAACAAGGTGATGATGTTTTCTGGAATTGGCTGAAAACACATCTTCCTCTTCTTGAAATTAAATCATATGATCATGCTACTAAAACTATGAATTTCTTACTCAAAAACAAAGAACATTTAGAGAAATATCGTAATGAAGTTTATCAGGCTTATATGAAGTGGAAGACTGATTGTAAGAATAAAGTCAGGGCATTAATCTAAAGCATATAATATTATATTAACAGATCATGTGTTCTTTACAAGAGTCACATAATGTGTTAACAATTTGTTTTGTAAATATGTGGGAGAATTTTCAACCTGATTATAATTTCTTCACTCTTCTTCTAAATACTGCTCTCAGTTACAGAAGTAAACCGATTACAGTTAGAGGTATTGGATATCCGACAAAAGAAAAACCAGATCTGGTTATTATTGGTCCATATGCAAATCAAACAAAGGATATTCCTTTTCCTGGTGTTCCCACAGTATTTCACACTGCTGAACAAGTTCCTATACCAATTGAACATCCTGATATCTTCTTGAATCTGGGTTTTACACATCCTGAACCTGCACATGGCGGGCGTGTAATACGTCTACCACTGTGGATGATGTCTATTGATTGGTTTGGTGCTGATAATGATCGTCTTGTAAATCCAAAGCTCATGCCAATTAATAGTTGTTGCTCTGTTGAAAAAAATGGTGAGCGTAATAAGTTCTGTGCATTTATTGTATCAAATCCTATGAACCAAATTCGTAATAATGCATTCCATACTATTAATGCATATAAGCCAGTCGATTCTGCAGGTCGTCTCTATAATAATGTGGGTCCAGAGCTATTTGCTGGTGCAGGTGGCGGTGGTGGTGAGCGACGTAAATTAGAATTCTTGAAAGACTATCAATATGTAATTACATATGAAAATCAACGTGCACCAGGATATATTACAGAGAAGATTCTACATGCAAAGGCTGCAGGTGCTGTGCCGATTTATTGGGGGGCTGAAGATATTGCTGGAGATTTTGATGAGCGAGGTTTTATTAATGCTAATAGACTAGAAGGAGATGAACTTATTCAGGCAATTAAAGATGCAGATTGGAAATCAATGGCTGCTGTGCCAGCTCTTTCAATCGAGAAGCGTGATCAAGTTCGCCGCACTCTAAGTGAAGTTGCATCAAAGATATTAGGACATGTCTTGAAAGAGAGTACTTCCTATATCCCGTCGATGTTAGGTCAAACGGAAGATTTTGATCTTGACAATATTGTTTTTGCAACGTATTTTTCTGCAGCATTTATTGATTCTGCAGGTTTGTGGCTTGATGCTATTAATAATTTTAGACAAGTAAATTCTAAAGCACAAGTCTATATGTTTGTAGCTGCAGATGTATCAGATAGATTTATTGAAAAATTTAAGAAACAAAATGTAATAGTACTTCGTGTACCAAAAGAGACTCCAGCTGACTTCCCTGATATGTGGGCTGAAGAACATTATGTTGGGAAAATTTATGTAAATAAATTTCTTACTTCTATGCCTGAACTTGAAGGGAAGATAGTATGTCTTTCTGATGCAGGATCTATTATGATACGATTACCAACTGAAGCAATTGAAGTTGCTAAGACAAAAGATATTTGTCTATATGAAGACTTTAGTCAATTAAATAAATTTTGGTGCAAAGATTCTTTCAATAAGATTCTGAAGACAACTGTCGAAGAACTTGAATTACCACAGACTCTTTCTGGATTAATTACTTTAAAAGTTGGTCCTGTTAGCCGTCGATTCTACAACGAAGCATGGAATCTGGCACAACAACGTGATGTTATAGCAGGCCCTAAATGGGAAGGTATGCTACCAAATGGGCAGCCATTTGGTCATCGCCATGATCAATCAATTATCAGTATTCTCGGTCGCCGCTATCATATTGGTTGGATTAACTATAAGCTAGGTTATAATCATGATTCTGCACGTGAAGCACATTTACAGGGGGCTGCATATTATGTTCACCGTCGTAGACCAATTGAGAATCGTAATTTCATGGATATTTTCACAGACAGTTATGTAATTAATATGGAACGTAGAAAAGATCGTCTTACTAGATTCAGAGACCAGAGTCAGCTTATGAATACAGTTAAGGTGTGGAAGGGAATTGATGGACGAGCTTTAAAGTTATCGCCTGCAATAGCTAGACTTTTTAGACCTAATACTTTTAATTGGAAGAAAGGTGTAATGGGTTGTTCATTATCACATTTAGGATTATGGAATCAATTATTAAAGGAGCGTAATCCAGATGCGAAGTATTTAATTTTTGAAGATGATGCACGTATTAGTTCTGATTTTGAGACACAGGTGAAAGCTGCTATGCAAAAGGCTCCTGCTGATTTTGACGTATTATATTTCGGTGGATGTTTACCACCAAATAAGGCCGCTTTACAACAATTGAAAGAATATGTAGATCATGGGAATCCATGGTGTCGTGTAGCTCTAAATAAGATATTTGGCCAGCAGCAATTAACACGGTATTTTCATTTTTGTGCATACGGATATGTATTATCTAAGCGAGGAGCTGAGAAAATGATGAAAATCATTGCTGCAAAGGACGGTTATTATGCTGTCTCTGATCATATGATGTGTAATCATGCTGATATTTTTAATATTTATTGGTTAGAAAGTCAGCCTGTTTCTTGTTATCAGGAAGATGATCCCGCTTATATGAATTCACAATTTAATAATTATGGGCGATCAGATTCATTTGATAGTGATTTATGGAATAATAATGATCGTTTTACAGAGTCTGAATGTATGACAGCGCTTATTGGGAATCCAGAGCTAAATATTGACGCAGCACTAAAAGATGCGAATGATCCTATTTATAGAATTTCAACAATTATTACACAAGATAAAATGTCATTTACTGGTCTTAATCATCTTCAGAATTTAATTGATGGACTATTAGAAGAGGGAACTGTATCAGCATCAGCACCTGCACCTGTACCTGCACCTGCACCTGTATCAGCAGCAACAACAAATTTGGAGAAACTATTAATGACATCAGTGACTGGACAAGTGCAATCTGAATTAACAATTCCTAAACCAGCAGCAAAACAAATTAAACTGATGTTAGTTTCGACTCACTGTAATCAGGTAACTGGTTATAGTAAAGTATCATATAATCTTATTAATCAATTATCACAGATTCCCTGGCTAAAAGTGATTCATTATGGTTTCCAGCGTCTAATCAGTGCAGATTCTATTGATGGTCGTATATATCCATCAAATATTGATGTAATTGATGCTGCTGCTTTAGAAAAACCAATTAAACAAGGATTTGGATATGATCAATTACCGAATGAAATTGCTCGTGTGAAGCCAGATATTTTAATGATTTATAATGATATGGTTGTAATTACACAATTTATGGAAGCAATTAAGCGTTCTGGTATTGAGCGTAATTTCCAAACCTGGTTTTATGTTGATCAAGTATATGATTGTCAATTAAATATGTTTATTGAGGTTATTAATCGTGAGGCTGATCGTGTATTTGCTTTTACACAGTCATGGAAAGATTGTTTGAAGGAACAGGGTGTTCACAGACCAATCGATGTGATGGCACATGGATTCGATTCAAAGATGTTTTATAATATTCCGAAGACTCTTGCACGTAAACGTCTGAATTTACCTGATGATCTATTCCTCTTTGTTTCAGTTAATCGTAATCAACCACGCAAACGTTATGATCTATTGATCATGGCGTTTACCGAACTTATTGTTAAATATCCTAATAAGCCTATTGCTCTTCTATGTGTATGTGACAAGGGTGAAAAAGGTGGTTGGTGGCTTTTCGAACTATTTGCACGTGAATTGAAACTTCGCAAGGTTCCTATTGAACGTTTTGGTAATCGTCTAATGATTACTAATCGTGATATGTCTTTTAAGGATGATGAGATCAATGCATTTTATAATGCAGCAGACTGTTGTGTTTCTACAGCTGATGGAGAGGGTTTCGGTCTCTGTACATTCGAAGCCATGGGTGTTGGTTGTCCTCAAGTTGTTCCTGATATAGGTGGTTACAGGGAATTTTGTAATAAAGATAATAGTATTATTGTTAAACCAACTAGTCGTTATTATCTTCCTTCTCTTTTCTGTCCAGTAGGTGGAGAGGCTCATGCATGTGATCCTCATGATATTTGTCTGGGTATGGAACAGTATTTGAATGATTCAGATCTAAGAACACGTCATGGTTCCTCTGCTGCAGAGACAGTTAAGAAATATACTTGGGACGCTGTTACTAAGATCTTTGTGCGTCGACTAAAACAACAATATGATGATCTGATTGACAATTGTTAAAATTGGCGACCATGAACAACAGCAGGGTCACTAATAAAAATATGAGTGTTATTGAATAAACCTTTATATAAAAGATTCTGTGCATTGTCTTTGACCATGGACCGAATCTTTGATTTTAGATTACTAATATCTGTTGGTGATAAATGTTCTGGTACAATTGAGTCCAGAGTTAATTCAATATCAATAAAAATACCAGCACTCACAGGTGTATGTTCTAGCGTGCCACCGCTTAAATTGAAGTATGCACTTCTACTTCTCAAGGTTGTAAAAATATGATAGTTATTTTGCGTTCCATAATAGGTAAATGGTACTTTATTTGCTGAAAAATAGTCACCGATCTTCGTTTTAATTTCTTCGATATCTTCTTCACTCAAAGTTGTAGGATATCTTCCTGGAATTTCAAATTCTAGACTTGTAGCGACATAGTGTTCATTTAAAAATCCACCTTTTTTTCTTCTTTTAACTAATGTTCTTCGTTTTTTACTATTTTTACGGGTTTTTAATCGTCTTACCATTCTATTAAAGATGAAGTATTATTAGACAATTAGAATGAAATTTCCGAAGATTTATTATATTAATTGTGAACATCGAGCTGATCGTCGATCACATTTAGAGGCGGAGCTTGATAAACTTCGAAGAGTTGTTCCAGAGCTTGAAGTAATTCGAATTGTTGCGACCTATATTCCTTCTAATGGTGCTCTTGGTTGTGGTCTATCTCACATTAAGGCACTAGAGGCTGCAATAACATGTGGTGATGATGAAGTAATAATTTTAGAAGATGATTTTACTTTTAGTGAAGGTGGTTCCGTTGAAATGCGAGAGAAGATTGAATTCCTACAGACCGGATTAATTGATTGGGATGTTTGTCTACTTGCGGCGAACTTGAAGAAACATCAGCCTATATCTGGAATGGAATTCTATCATTCTGTTAGGCAGGCATATGCAGCAACAGCATATGTTGTGCGACGTGATTATATTCCTCGACTTTTGAAGACTTTTACGGGTGCATGTGAAGGATTGGTTCGTGCTGGTACACAGGTTCATGAGTACTGTATTGATACTGCATGGCAACAATTACAGCGATCGGCGGGTAGCCGATGGATTTGTTGCTGGCCTCTGATCGGTTATCAGTATCCGAATTTTTCAGATATTGAGAAACGTGAAACAGATTATAGGGCGCTTATGTGTACTTTTTAGGGATCAGCCCAAAAATTTAATATCCCGTTTTTGGGCTGATCCCTAAAAAGTGCAAAAGTGCAGCTTAGTTGCGACGGCTGCGGCTTTTACGATTACGACGGGTCTTACGATCACGGCGATTTCTGCGAACAGGGCTTGGTGCAAAAGAAGAACGATTTTCATATTCATTTAATGCAGCAGCTGTAGTATTAAGACCACTGTAAGCCTGCATATTGTTATTTGACATAGAGACTACAGAAGATCGGCGACTTGAGTTTGCACTAGGGCTAAATGCAGGGTTATTCATAGTAAATGAAGGACCTGTAGGGGTAAATGCACGACCCTTAGGGTACCGGAGTGTTAAACCGGCGCCACCACGATACCGTCTATGAGTACGTCTGCGTTTTGCCCTACGGGCAGAACTACGACCGCGTCTACGTCTTCTGCCACCAGCCTGTGCAGCATTGGTTGCTGCAGGAGCAGGAGCAGGTTCAGGCTCAAGCTCGGCCGCAGGAGCGGGAGTTGCGGCTGCCGCATTAGTTAATGATGAGTTTTTAGCCGCATTATTTGCAGGTTTAGAACCATTGTTCATAGGTGCTGAAGCATTATTTCCCATTTCTATTAATGCTTACGTTTTTTCTTATGATTATGACTTTTAGGAGGATCGGCCTCTTTGAGAGGTGCAACTGGTGCAGGAGCAGGTTCAACTGCAGGGGTTGGTGTAACTTCTACCGCAGGGGTCGGTGTAGGTTCAACAGCAGGAGTGGGTGTAACCTCAACAGCAGGAGTAGCGACAGGTTCTACAGCAGATATACTAGTAGTAGTTACAGTAGTAGTGGTGGCAGTAGATGCCGTAGAAAAATAAGAGGTAACGTTTCCCATTTCTATTCTGTCTGCGTAATATATCTTTAGTTTGCCGCCGCTACTCAACAAGATCAAAGATATAATATGCTAAATGTATATATTTTATAGTTTCATCAGGCTGGATCCCGAAAAGATTACATAAACAGTTATTAGGACTAATCCTATATGTTCTACGATTAAGTAAATTATTATTGTCAATATACCTTGAAATTGCGAAAACAATATCTCTATATGTCATCATCGTACCTATAGGCACATTTAGGAAATCTGCTAAAGGATCTTTAAGTACCCTGGGAATACTGTGAATATTGAAAACAGCCGGCATATTTGTTGATAGTCCTTGGATCCTTTTAAATTTTCAATTTTTAGATTGATTCAATGTAAAAAATATTGTTATTATATTGAATATAGTCACTCACCTTTCAACAAGATCAAAGATATAATGTGTTACATTTAAATATTTTATAGTTTCACCAGGCTGGATTCCGAAAAGATCACATAAACAGTTATCTGGACTAATCCTACGTGTTGTACGATCAATCAAATTATTATTTTCAATATATCCTTTAATTGTTATAATAATATCTCTAAGGGGCATCGTTGTACCTATAGGTACATTTAGGAAATCTGCTAAGGGTTCTTTAAGTACCCTGGGAATATTGAAAACATTTGCCATACTTGTGTAATTCTTATGACACTTTTAATTTTTTCAATTTTATATATTGATTTAATGTAAAACATATTTTCATGCTTAGCATGAAAAATGTGTTTTAGAATATAAGAGGCGAATTGTCGCCTCTGATACGTAAAAAATATTGTTATTACCTGGAATAGTAACAACAGTATTTTTTGTGTTTTTGTAGTGTTTTATATGTTTACAATAATACCTTTAGGGTTATCAGCGCCTTAACCAACGGTTTAAGCAGAAGCGGCGGCCGCCTGCTTCTTCTCATAGAGCTGGTAGAGATACTTCTGGATGTTCTTGTAAGTGAGAGTCTCACCGGCCTTGAGGCCGAGAACCTCGCACATACGAGTATCGGGATGGATCTCATGCTTCTCACCCTTGAGCTTGTGCTCATCGATGTAGACCTTGACGGCGCGAGTCACATCCGCGGGGCTCATCATGGTACCCACGGGCTTTCCGAGGAAAACCGCAAGAGTATTCTTGAGGAGCACAGGGGTGGTGAACACAGAGGGCTTAGGTGCGGCCTTAGCCTCACCATCAACCTCCTTCTTCACACGACGACGCTTCTTGGCCTCCTTGAGCTCCTGATTGTGACGCTTCTCAATGGTCTTAAGAGCAACGGCCGCCTCACGAAGAGTCTCGCGGGCACCATTGATCTTAGCATTGAGGGCGGCAATCTCCTCGCTCACCGACTTAACGGTAGCAGGGGCAGCTGCGACAGCCTGAGCCTCAGGTGCAGCTGCAACAGGTGCAACGGCAACAGGGGTCTCGGTCTTGGCAGCAGCCTTGGCCTTAGGGGCAGCCTTCGCCTTCACCTCAGCTGCGGGGGCAGCAGGGGTGGGCGTGGCAGTAACAGTAACAGTGACATCAGCCTTCTTTGCAACGGCGCGCTTAGGACCAGTCTTCGCAGAGTTCATGTTGTTCGTGTTGTTATCGGTGGTAATATTATTCATCTTTTAACGCACTATGCTCCTTATTGCCTGATTTGACATTATCAGTTTTTTGTATCTTCAATTATTTGGGGGATCCAGTAGCTAAATTCTGCCGGATAAATACCTTGTTGGTCGGATTTTTTTTTGAAAATATGTCGGAACCCTAGGGAACAAAGGGTGTTTTTAAACCGGCATTCATAAATTTGAAATTCAAACGCACTTTTGAATAGCCCCTCCGGCATTATCGATTTAATAAATTTTGATGGAGTTTTATGGAATTATATTGAATTTGTGTTATATAACATTTAACCAGGAAGTATGACTACTACGAAAAATTGAGACTAGGTGCGTAAAATAATTATTCATTAGTTCGTGAGCAATAATACAATGTCCGCCGTTGTCCTCCCTGAGAATTTTAACATCGCTAAATTGACTATCAGCCCTATCAAAACTTCCGAGATCGGCTCCAAGTCGGCCTACGTGAACTATGATGGTGGTAAGCTGATCCTACAGACCGCCGCTGAAATGACCATCCCATATGGTCTAAATGTATTTAAGGATGGACCCAAGGCAGACAATCCCGATTATTCTATTGATGTATCATTCAAGGGTTATGATGCTCCTGGTGCAGTCAAGACTTATCACGATGCTCTCTCTGAGTTTGATAACTTCATTCTCGCCGAGGCATACAAGAACCGTGTTGCATGGTTTAAGAATGCAAACATGACTAAGGAGGTTATTCAGGCCTTCTATACGCCGACTATTAAGGTTGCGCGTGACAAGGAAGGCAATCTCAAGCCTTATCCTCCTACTCAGAAGATCAAGCTCCGCAAGATTAGCGGTGACTTTGAATCAAAGATCTATGACAGCAATGGCAAGCGCCTAACTGATCCCATTGACGAGCTACTCGTCAAGCAATCCGCGGTCACCGTTATTATTGAATGTGGTGGTCTCTGGTTTGCAGGTGGCAAGTTTGGTGTGACTTGGCGTGCTAAGCAGATCATGATCAATAAGAGCCCTGAACGCCTCAGTGACTTCGCATTTGTCGGTGTCACTGGCGGCGGTGCTGGGTCCTCTATGGTTGATGATGATAAGGAAGATGAGATGTTTGCAGCAATGACTAAGGCGCCCGCGCCTAGCCCTGCACCTGCTCCTGCAGCAGCGGCCGCCGCATTTAACGATGTGGAGGTCCCTGAAGAAGATGAGGAAGCAGAGGAGGTTCCTGCTATCAAGAAGCCTATCGCTAAAAAGAAGGTTGTCCTCGGCAAGAAGTAAAACAGTATAATATATATGACTGTTTAAATAAAAAAAATTAAACAATATATTTTTATTTAATTGATATTAAAGCTTGATTTTTAATTTGGTATAGAGTATGGGTCAGGAAACAACCTTTGTAACAGCATTTTATCCTCTTAAGAGACCCGATGGTCAAAATATTCTAAAACCTAATGAATATCTTGAATATTTTAAACATTTAGTTGATACAGGTATTAACATTGTATTTTTTCATGATTCATATGAACCCACTCTTGAATTAGTTCAAAAACTAAAAAATAAATCTAATCTTACATGTATTCTACGTCCTCTTACATCATTAAATACATTTAATCTAATTGATACCGCAACAGGAAATGATACTATTTCACTTCCTGCAGAACGTTATAAAATTAAGGATACTATTGATTTTATGACAATTATGTTATCGAAAGTTGAACTTGTTACTATTGCTAAAACAATTAAAACGTCTCGCTACTATGCATGGATAGATGCAGCTATAATGAAAAATATAAAAAATCTTCCTAAGATTAAAATTACTCTTAATAATATTCCTGTAATTGATGAAACAAAGATATATGTACCTGGAAACTGGAGTAAAGGAACTGATATTGATTCAATTTACGATAAAATAAATAAACGCTTTTATGGACATTTTTTTATTGGAACTGCAACAGTATTAGATCAATTTAATTCTCTATTTATGGAAGAACTAAAGAAGACTCTTAGTGAGAAGAGAATCGTTTGGGATATTAATATCTGGACTTTAATTGAACAACAAAAACCAGAACTATTTGCATGGTATAAAGCAGATCATAATGATGGTATGTTGATAATTCCAATTAAAGAGGAAGAAAATCAGATCATTCAGACTATTACAGTGGAAGATATTGGGCAGGCACCAATTACCCTTCCACCTGCACCTGCACCTGCTAATAAGAAGCGAGTAATTCTTCTGACAATGGTTAAGAACGAAGAGAAGATTATTGAGCGTCTAATTAAGTCTACTTTACCTGCAGTTGATGCGGTATGTGTCTGTGATACTGGATCAACGGATTCTACTCGAGTTATTGTGGAACGTTTGAAAGGTGAACTATCTGTACCTGTAGGTTTATACCAAGATGAATGGAAGAACTTCGGACACAATCGAAGTCTGAGTTTTACAAATGGTCGTCATTTCTGTGAATCTCTCGGTTGGGCCAAAGAAGATACCTATGGTTTATTACTGGATGGCGATATGGTATTAAAAATTGGACCAAAGTACAATAAGGAGTCATTAACAGAGGGTGGTTACCTTGTGATTCAGCGCACTCATTCTCTTGATTATTTCAACACACGTTTTGTTCGTTTCTCGGATAATTGGCGTTGTATTGGTGTTACTCATGAATATTGGGATGGGCCAGCTAAAACGGAATTAGCAACTGATTTTATTCATATTGATGATATTGGTGATGGTGGTTGTAAGTCAGATAAATTTGTTCGTGATATTCGTTTATTAACTGAGGGTATTGAAAAAGAGCCCAATAATGAACGTTATTACTTCTATTTAGCACAAAGCTATCGTGATTCAGGGCAACCAGAAAAAGCCGTCGAATTCTATAAGAAACGTATTGCTAAAGGTGGATGGGCTGAAGAAGTCTGGTATAGTTATTATTCAATTGCAAAACTCTATCTATATCTGAAAAAACCTTTTAAGGCAGAAAAATGGGCAATGAAGGCATATAAGATTCGTCCAACTAGAGCAGAACCTCTCTTCTTCCTTGTACAGTATTTCCGTGAAGTTGGTGATCAATACAGAGCCATGGCATATTATAAACTAGCAAAGACAATACCATATCCTAAAGATCTTCTCTTTATTGAGAAGAATATTTATTCTTATTTGCTGGATTATGAATATACTATTCTCCACTATTATGTAAGTCCAAATAATAATTTCTACGGTTCTCGTTTTTGTCTTAACTATTTAAATAAAAATCGTTATCATTGGGATAATGTCTTCTCAAATCTACAATATTATATTCCTAGACTAGCACACGAATTTGAGCCAAAGAAGATTAATGTGGTGTGTCCAGATTCTGATTTCCGTCCTTCATCAATTTCATTGATAAAACACAAACCCTCACCTAATAGTAATGAACAACTTTTAGCAAACATTCGATTTGTAAATTATAAGATCAGACCAGATGGCGGATATGATATGATGGAAAATGGTATTTATAGCCCAAATTATTGGGTTCGCACTAAAAATGCCTATCAATATTATGATCCACAAACATTGGAACCAACATCTAATCTGGTCATGATGAATGGACTCATTGATGATGTTCCTAAATTCCATGATACAAATATTCGTGGTCTTGAAGATGTTCGTCTATTCAAAAATAATGATGAAATTCATTATAGTGCTACTACACGGGAATTCTCTTACAATGGGAAGAATCGCATTATAACAGGTAAATATGATTTAGTTAATCAGACATATAGTAATAATATTTGTATGAAACCTCCTAGTGAAACTGACTGCGAAAAGAATTGGATTGGACATGGTAATAATTTTGTTTATAAATGGTCACCTTTAGAGGTTGGACGTATTAATAGTGAGACTAAAACGCTAGAAATTCATACTAGACATAATACACCAATATTCTTCGAACGTCTACGTGGTTCATCGTCAATTATCAATTACAGAGGATTATTATGGTGTGTGACACATTCAGTCCTATATGTTACTCCACGTAAATATTACCATAATCTCGTTGTTCTTGACCCGGCAACGTATAAACCTGTTAAAATGTCTATTCCATTCGCTTTCCGTGATACTAAAATTGAATATTGTCTTGGATTCGAACGAATCGATGATGATTTCATTTTCACCTTTAGTATGAATGACTCTGAACCACACTTCGTCCGTGTTCCTATTTCTTGGTTCAATAAACATATGATGATTGAACTATAAATTTTTATTCCATGATTTAAATAGGTATGTATCTGATAACTACTATAATAATATTGGTTATTATATCCGCTATTTGGTTAACACTTAGAAAGGGTGTTGAGGCATTTGCATCAGAAGTAAAAGGAGATATTATTGTACCTCCTGTCGATTATGGTCTTGCAATGAAAGAGATTGGTGATAACTTGGCTCGTGAAAAGAAAATTATTACATCGTTAGTACCATATTATGAGAAACTTGTAGGAATTGCTGCAGGCAATAAGATCGATTCGAGCAAATATAAAACGAAGGAAGAAATGAAGGCGGTAGCTGATCGTGAACGTCCATCAATTAGAGCATCAATAGAAAAGGAGGAACCAGGACGAGTATTGCCTCTATATGATATCAATCGTGCATTAAATACAATAAGTTCTGTTGATAGAGTAGCGGACGAAGTAAAATATTTTGTCAGTTATATGTATTTACCATTAGAGGTAGTGACATACAAAACGACTGCAGAGTTCCTTAATATAAAATGTATTGATGTTTATAAATTTTTAGCGAATTTAGGTGGACCTAATTCAGACACAGCGAAGGTCCGTGGGTCATCTGCTGAAAGTCTAGGAGTTACAGTTAGTGGGTTCCAGGACATAAATATATCTTCAACCTCTATCAAGGCTAAAGGTAATTTACAAGATATTTTGAGTCAATATACTGTGAAGTCAAAAGAACAAAGTCTTAATATAGGTCCTGAAGATATTCAACAGTTATATCGTATTAGTAAAACACGTATTTTGAAGTTAGAAGAGTTGAAACTAGGCCCTACAATCTTCAAAGAACTGGTTGAAAACTTCACTAAATTAAATCAATTAATCGCACAATTAGAAAAGGCAGATGATAAGACTTATGCAGCAGTAATTGCAGATGGTAAGACACCAGAAGAGGCACTTTCGGCTTTTACTGATTATGCCGATGGATTTGCCAACGGAGTTGGCATATCACAAGGTAATTATATTACCGAGGGATTCACCAATGGAATTGGTGCAGCCCAAGGCAACTATGTTGCCGATGGATTCGCCAACGGAGTTGGCATATCACACGGTAATTTTATTACCGAGGGATTCGCATATTTAATTCGTTAATGTGATCTCTTGGTTTTCTTAGTTTTTGACTTCGATTTAGATTTCGATCTAGACTTCCGTGTTCCAGAGCCTCTCTTCTTCTTCTCTTCTGCAGCCCGAGCAAATTTTTCCCTCAAAAGAGTTTGTTTACTCTTCTGATGGCCACTACACTCTGTACTCACAAATGGAAATTGACTTCTGGCAACATGTGTCCGCAAATAGTTTGAAATATCTATCGCAGCCTGTGCTTCACAATTAATTCTCATTGGAAAGAATCTTCGCACCATATCATTATTCGCTAGCTCCAAACTGAAGTATAAAGTAATCAATGTATCTAAGGATGCAATACGAATTACACGATTCTTATAATTGATTGTATTATATGCATGACATGCTGTTTCTTCAATTAATAGAAGAACAGGTCTCTTATTCTTACTAATAACAGTTAAAGGTGGAACAGTTTCACCAATCTCTTCCTGATGCTCTATAGTTACATGATCTCCTAATAGACTTTTAATGGACCCTGCGTCCATTTCGAGATTAGGTGAATACATAATAATAGGAAGTCTGGACTTCTCAAATGAAGATCCATCTTGAAACTTTTTCTTCGAAGCTGCATACAAGTCCAAAACAGAGTTTCCAGCGAAGACACGACTATTATTGAGACCATATGCGAAGATTGAATCAAAATCTTCTTCTTCAGATATCTCAATGTCTTTTATATCATTAATGACTTTGCAATGTTTTGGTTTTGCGACATATTGAAGAAGAAGTATACGTTCATATACTTTATGCCACCGTTCAACATCACCACGGGGTCTACTAATTTCTAAATACATCATCATACGAAGACTGTCGATATCCATGAAGGAAATGCCTTTAATTACTTTTGCCCGAGCTTCAAATATATTATATAGATCTTCAGGTATTGCACTTATATCAGCAATCCCGAAGTAATTTAGGAATACCTTCATAGTACCTGCATGCATACCAGGACGACTATCAACATCAGTGAAGCCTTCGGCTTTCAAAGCTTTGACTAAATCATCTACATCGCCTTCAACATCGGGGCTGAAGAAATCGTAGTCGGGAATACTTTTAGCAGGATCGTAGAATTTGTACTTCTTCGGTAAATGTGCATTCATCGCCGAACCACCATAACAGACACGATGTTTACGACGAAGAAAATCTTCGACAATACGAATTCCCTTCAAAATATCCGGATCATGAGCTGCATCATAATCAATCTTATCCTGTAATAAATCCGCAAACTGGTCGATCTGTTTTAATTGTCCAGAAAGATCAATTACAGCCCTATATGATTTTGGAGCTATGTTTGCACCGTTCATCTACTATTAGAGCGGCTATTTAATTTGAGTTGCTGTACTCCAAATACCTTTACCTCTTCCATTATAAACAACAGCATTACAATCATCTTGCATTGTAAATGTATATGGTCCAACACGATCCTTCTTCTTTTTGGGATTAGAATAAGCAACCCATATGGCGGAATTATTGGAATCTCTTATCACAAGATTACCGTCTTGTTGCATGATACCACGGAATGGACGAGAATAATTGACGGATTTTGCAGCTGTATTTGTTGACCAACGTACACGACCATTACGATCCTGAATCACGAAATTACCAGTGTCTTCTACTACAGCTTTACAACCATGACCACCAAGTGCTTGAAGTTCTTTGAATTCTCCACGAGTTTTTGAATATGGTCCATCACCTGCTCCAGGAATAGGTAAACGACCTCCGTAGGCATTTAGTGTAGGTGGTGCCATACCGAGTTCTACTGGTTCTGGTTTGACGAACCGAAGTTCTTTGGGTTTAGGACGATAACCTGTGCGACCGAAGAATTCATTTGCGAAGACATTATCGAATAGTGTTTTAGTATCTTTGTCAAAAATGTTAATAGGAATACAGGCAACACCGCTTTTATTTAGAAGAAGATCTAATGTCTTCTTTTCTGGAGTAGATTCTATGAAATTATTCATTGCAATTGTCCATTGAACTTTAGTGCGAGCAATCTGTTCGGCCTGACGATCTCCAGGAATATTACTGAAGTAATTTATAGTTTCAGCAATTGGACTAATAGCACGTGATTGAACTGGAGGAGCGACTAAATGAAGATTTTTGGAAGAATTTGAATGGATACGAGCATGGATCCAATAGTCTAGATCTTGACTAATAGGAAGATTCTTCACTAATGTACGATTTCTAAACCCTGTTGTATCTACATTTGTTAAAACAATGAATTTACCATCGAAGACATCACGAGGTTTAATAAATAATGTATCCTGTTGTTTTTGACGACTGAAATCACCCTCAGATGTCATAGCAAGAAGTTTAGGTTTTAATGGTTCCAAGCCTCGAGCTATATTTGACATAAAATTAATACTATGAGGGTGATGAGCGTCTTTATCTGGAAGTCTATGCACAAATAAGATTACTATAATAGGATCGGCTTCGGAGCCTCGTGGCACTCCATCGGCAATTGCCTTAATTGTCCGTGCAATTGAACCGACATTATTTGATATTTTATCACCACTTGCATTACGTACAATTAGAACTGGGTCTCTAGTGCCATCAAGGAAATCAATATGCAACATGAAGGCACGACATCCTGCCTTATATGCTAAGTCAATTGCTTCCTGTTCAGCAAATACACCATTCATTAGAGGTCCGATATATCCTGCATTATTACAAGTAAGGATAGAATAGTTAATCAATGCTAATTCTGATTTAGCAAGTGGTGGTATAGTAATATTTGGTGTTTTCAGACCAGAACGTTCAATTTGATAGGCAGGTAGCTTATCGCGTTGAATATAGACAGGATTAAATATTTGTAATTGTTCTTTTATAATTCGTGCATTGTTTTCAGGATTTGAAACGTTTTCCTTTGCATCCTGATGAACACGGTCGATTTTTCTTATAAGAGCGACTATACCCCATATAATAAGACCAACGACAACTAGAATAAAAAACCATTTTAATATCATCATAAATGAAACAGCTTTCTTCTGAATACCTTGTGTAACAGCAGTTGCTGCTGTTGATGCTGCATTTTTAACTGTTGTGGCCGCAGTAGACGCTGCATTTGTTGCAGCATTTTTAACTGTTGTGGCAGCTGTTGTCGCTGCATTTGTTGCACTCATCTAAAAATATAATATATTCTTTAATGGTGATTAAAGATGCAAACGCATAAATGTATCACGATCAATAATAGGTATACCAAATTTCTTTGCACTATCCACCTTCGTTGATTCATATGGTAATGATGGCACAATTAGGAATTTGCATGTACTAGCAAATGAATCTTTTGGTATCCAACCAGCTGCTTCAACACGGGCTTTCTCATCAGGTTTCAAACGGAAGCCTGTAAAACATATAGGACCTTTTGATGGAACAGTTGTTACTGATACTTTATTAATTGGAGCCTTAGCCGGGAATCGGCTAATCCAAGATTTAATATCTTTTTTAGCGGCTTGTAGCGAAGCCCATGTCTGTGGACCAAAACCTTCAATAAGGGGTCCATCAAAGTCTGCTCCTGCGTTAACAAATATCTCAATACGACTTGAGCCTAGACCAGGAGGAAGATCAGGGAATGATAGAATTTGTGTTGTAAGATCTGCAGCCTCTATCGCAGCTGTAATACTTTCTTTCAACTTTTTCCCATTTGAGGTTCCTATCAAGGCCTGCAAGGTAGAAGTTGTTGCTTTATTAATATCAAAGATGGTCAAATAACCACCTTTAACTAGTTCTGAAGCTGCTGCTTCACCTGCACCTTTGATTCCAAGGACTTTTAGGGAATGTAGCAGTTTACGAGCAGGGTCTCCTGTAGAGCCTTCTGCTGCGGGTTTAATATGCACACCGTCCCATTTAAATGTACCTTTAGGAGGGAGTGCGGCTTCTACAGGTACGAGAACGGTATCAATAATAGGGATAACGTCTCCTGACCTGCGAATATTTACTGTTGCCCCTGGACCAATGCCCGAGTCAACAATGAATTTTGCATTATGTCCTGTCACTTTACTAATAGTTGCTCCACCAATTGTAACAGGATTAATTATGACGCGAGGAATAAGTAGCCCTCCGCGACTGAGATTCCATTCAACTTCTGTAACAGTTGTTTCAGCAATCTGTTCAGCAAGTGACATTTTGAATGCCACTGTATCTTTAGGATTCTCAATAGTCGGCTTTTCGGGTTTTACCGTAGCCGATGTTAGAACAATTCCATCAATTTCATAGGGGCCTTCGGCCCTTTCTGATTGATATAATTGAATCATCATAGGTTCCACACCTTCACGATTACGATCATTGATCTGAAAATAACCATGAGGTGGGAGTTCATAATTTGCCGCCTTCAGGGCCGCAAATTGTTCTTTAATAGGTGCCGACGAATCGACAATTTTATATGCTACGAAACGTAGCAGACCCGTGGGGGGTAGAGGTTCGCCTTCTTTACGATGGAGAACACCATTAACCCAGGATCGAATAATCTTCGCCTCTTTAGGAGCTTCTGCTCTACGAATAAGGATCTCTCCCCTGATCATTTTAGGAGCAGCGCGGCCTGAGACACGGCTTAATCCAGCAATAATAGGAATAAACCGACTGAGATCAGTTCCTTCGCTTCCATCACCGCGATTATATAGTCGGCCCTCACTAGGAATCCAAAGAGCACTAATACCATCTAACTTCGAAGACCATTGCATCTCCCCTTCTTGTTTGGCTAACCATCGGATCCATGACTTTTCACTAGGTTTAACTTTATCCAGGGAAGGCATAGGGATAGGTAACTTCACAACATTTTCTTCAGGTGGAGCACCAACTGCCTTTAGAACTGAGGCATCAGGTGCTTCGCGTGCAAGAATCATTTCTTCGGTATCATATTCGTAATCTTCCATAATAGGTTCACCAGTTTCAAAATAATGACGTTTAGCTTCTTCCATCTCTTTCACAAGACGTTTAATATTAACTTCATCATCATCAGATGCTATAAGAGCGCGACGACGTTGAGACATTCTTCTAATTATTGCTAATAGGAAGGTTTTAACATCAATTTTAACGACTCTCTCCATTAATATTAAATTTGAATTATATATACTATGATTATAATTAATAATTATAATACATATCATGACCAAATGTGCAATATGCTATGATGATGATAGCGTTATTCCCTATACTACAATAAAAGTTACAGCGTGTGATTGTAAATTCCATGCTGATTGTATTGATTACATTCTATATGCACCAATATTTAGATATAGAACGGCTGAAGGAGAAAAGGAACCACAAAAACTTTGTATTAATCATTGTGATCGTTGGCACGGTAGATCTATAGATTGGCATAATCTTAAAAGTGGTCCATTCATTTGGCGTCGCTCCGATGGAACAATTAAAGCAGAAGGTTTTCTAAAAGAATTGAAAATAGATGAAGAAGGAAGGAGATTAAATGGAATAATTATGACTAAATGTAATACATTTGCTAGAAATGGTAAATGTTATGAATATGCTTATGTTTTACATGGTCTTTATAAAGAATACGATACAAATGGAACACTTATACGATCAATGAATTATAATGATGGTGAAGTAATTGGAACCTTTAAAACACATTCAGATGTGCAAATGAAACAAGAAATGGCGCCTGGAGGTAAAGTTCATGGTCTTAGACAAATACAATTAGAAGATGGAACACAGATTACAGAAAATTGGCGATATGGTGTAATCCATGGCCCTCGAACAATTAGATGGACTGATGGATCAGAGACTGTTGAAGAATATGAAAATGGTTATCTTATAAATCCTGTTGAACCAAAGACTAGTATGTGGAAATGGTTAATACACAAATTCTTTTAAAATAAAAATTTGACTAATGATTATTATTTATATATTTTTGCAAAAATGTTCAAACCTACCTATGGCCCATATTATGATTTCTATCCTACAGGACAATTAAGAGAAGAAGGATTTATGATTGATGGATTACTAGATTATTCTAAGACATATGATAAAAATGGTACTTTACGTAGTAATAAGCAATATATAGATAATAATATATATAAACATATATATTATCAACCTAATGGTCATTTGGAAGAAGAACTATTTTATAAGAATAAATTGAAACATGGACAGAGCAGACGTTATCATTATAATGGTACAATTAGGACAGACATGTTTTATTATGAAGATTCGCCAATAGGTCAATGGATCTATTATAATAATGATGGAACTGTTATTATGAAAGATACTTTTAAGGGAAATATGAAATATAAATTGATGAAGTTATTTACACTTGGAAGATATCCTAAGATTAGTGCCCAGCTCCTCCTGTAGGTTCAAGGCCATATAATTTATTAACGGCAGCATCAAATGCAGCTAATTTTTCTTCTGTTGACATATTTTCCCCAGTCTTCTTTTTCATCTTCGGTTTCCCTTGTTTTTTGATGACTTTTCGAGGAGCTGGACGTGCTAAAATCTCTTTGAAGAACATTGGTGCCTGTGATACTGTACGACTTATAAGAACAGGGTCTTTAAAGACGGGACCAGCAACAGGATTCTTCCATTTTGGCACTTCACATAAGACTTGAAGAAGAATAATTAAAAGTTCTGTGCGTTTCCTACCGGTTAAAATACTAGTAGGAGCTGTTCTATATAAATATGCAAGAGCAGCAACTTCTTCATTCATCTTAATTATAGGAGGATTTGCCGTTGCTGCCTCTTTATAAAATTCAAATGCACATAGGAATAGAAAATGTATGGGATTTGCACGTCCTTTCCCTCCTTTAGATAAGGCGATTCCATGATCAGAATTAGTAAGACCACCCCCCGATTCTTTCTTAATTGCAGCCTCTTCATCGGCTACCCACTTCACCCAAAAGAGGGCTCTCTCCAATGCTCCCTCTTTACATGCATATATCATTTCATTGGCAGCAATGAATAGTTCTATCAAATCTGAAGAACGTATATAGACTCGACGGACAGCGGCTGATTCAGGTGCACGTCGAACTCCATTCAACCATGTAGCATTCCTGTGTGTTTCTGAACCAACAGTTGGTATTTTCACCTTACCTTTTCTGGGACTACATTGTAAAGTTATGATAATTTCTGCCAATCGTCGCTGAATGGCTTCACTTCCATAAAATGTGTCAGCAGGTAGGGCTTCATATTGTTTGTCTAGATCCTTAAATCTTGCAATCAGGTATTGGAATATTTTGAGTGATGCAAGGCCAATATGATCAATTGCATATTCATAACAAAACTTTTGCCACAAATAGTAGCCACCACTACAAACAACATCAGCAGTGAAATGTAACGCTTTTCCCATAGATGTAGTTGATGGATCTGCGAGTGCAGTATCAAGTGCTTTTAAACAATCAGCTGCTAAATATCCCATACGTGTTCTTATCTCTTTTTCATCTAATTCAAGTGTATTATCTGATAATGATACAATTGGAATAGTAACATCAAAGTTCTGCATACTTCTGTTCTTTTAGGAGGAACTCTTAGAGATCCATTCAATCTCATCTGCATAATTTGCTGGATGATATTTTTTATATATTTTATTGACATGATTCTTCCAAGCATCCGTCGAAGATTCTAAATCTGATCCATCAACTTTGAAGGGTTGTCCGATAATAACTTGTACCGGATCTATAGGACGATTTAACCAATCAATCATTGAAGATTTAGAAGGGGGTTGTAGACCTCCACCAACGGTTTTCATGATGGTTTGTGCGAAGTTAGAGTTTTCTTTTTCTGGTCGTTCGAAGAATTCATTTTCACCAAAAGCGAAGATTGGAATTAATGGTGTCCCAAATTCTTGTGCTAATCTTAAAAAACCTTTACGACCATCCACGAGTTTCATTTTCCCATGCTCTGCTAATGGGACTTCTCGGGCACCACCTGGAATAATTAATAATGATGTACCTTGTTTTAAAGTTCCCTTCAAATTATCATAATCACTTCTTACTAATCCAAATGCTAATGCTATTTGTCTTATTGCCGGGATATCAAAAAATGGTGGTGCACTACATTGTGCAATAGGTCTTTTCCATAAATTGTCAGCCATATCTCCAGCAACTAAAGCAAATGGTGCTATGGCGAAATGACTATGCGGATACCACACATAAATAGCTTGTTTATTATGATCGAACTTACTTTTATCTGTAATTGTCCATCCTAGGTCTTCTGGTGTAGGCATAATTGTTTTATAAATACTGCGAGCCCACCAAGTATTTGGACTTGAATATGAAACAGATGAAAAGGCTCCAATGACTCCAACTATCCATATAATAAGTACTACAGGGCGACTAATTGGAAATACAATTGATAAATATAGTGATAGACTAATTGCCGATAAAATTGTGAGTGCGATAATATTTGGCCAGAATAACATTAAGTGTGTTAAAGTAACCATAGTCTCAAATTACTTTTAGGGAGTATTCTTACTTTGTGTTATGATCCGCGCTCCACCCCTCTCATCGATATTTTGCACTAACAATCTTCTTTCCCTTATTTTGTTTAGATGTTCTGGGTATTAGGCCTTTAGCTTTTAGGGAACTAGTAGCAGTAAATCCAATTGATTCACCTCTACGCCAGCGTCGTAAAGTTTTAAGATTCTTCTTCGTAGGTCTGTAGCCAGCACGACCAATATAACCGAGTGATTTATTAGCACATCCGCAACCTGCTCCTTTAAGTGTTCTCCGTTTATTATTAGTCATAATCTCTATTATTGTCGAACAATTTTATGATATTTTCCTTCTTTATCAAGATCAATTATATTTTCTGGTTTTACATATTTTGTACATTGAAAATAACGAATACTTTCACCATTAGGAATTATACCTGGACGTACTGTATATGTTTGTAGAGCTTCAATCATATTTAAAGCATCTAAATATTTAGGATGGAAAATAAAATAATCATCTTTAATATATTGTGTATGTAGGTAACCACAATAAAATTTATCAGGATCTAAGGTATTTAAATCATGAAAACCGGTTAATAAACAATCTTGTCTCATAACAATAATCCAATCATATTCATGTAATTTACCTAATTTTCGAATTAAATTTGTAACTTCAGTTGTAGCTACCATTTGACTGCAAAGTGCATCAAAATTTCTATCATTTACCATACATTGTGAAGAATCAATATGATCTAACATTTGTTTTCGTAGAGGAATGAATCGATTATCTAATAAAAAATTGGGTTGAGGCATCCATATTAAACGTTGTAAATTGGAAATATAACGTTCAAATATAATATCTAATGTTCTAGGATTAAAATTACGATGTATACCTGACCAATTTGATCCTGTCATTGTTCCTTTTTCATTAAACCATGTTTGATAATAAACATCCGTTGTAAATGTCGGATTCATTAAAATATGATTTTTTATACCTTTATAAATCTCTTCATTTTCAATACATCGTGGTTGTCCCCAAAAACATAATGCAATCTTCATATATTAATACAATTTAAATATCTTTATATGTTTAAACACAGAGATATGCGACTTATTGCCCATAGAGGAAATATATGTGGTCCAAATCCTGAACTTGAAAATAATCCATTACAGATTGAGGAAGCAATTAGATTAGGATATGATGTAGAAATTGATGTACGACTTTTAGGAGGTGAGCTATATTTGGGACATGATGAACCACAATATAAAGTCGATATGAAATTTCTATCAAAAATTCGTGAAAGTGCATGGATTCATTGTAAAAATTTAGAAGCTTTACATTTTTTCCTAAAAATGCCAGAATTTAATTGTTTTTGGCATCAAAATGATGATTATACAATTACTAGTCATGGCTACATTTGGGCATATCCTGGTAAATTAGTAACATCAAATTCTATTGCAGTAATGCCTGAATATGAACCAGAATTTGTGGTACCAAAATCTGTATTTGGTATTTGCACTGATTATGTTTCACAATATTATATTTAAAGTCCTATTATATTAAATGTAATAATATGCGGTTAAAATACTTCTTATTTGATTTAGATGGTGTATTAGTTAACACACATGAACTACAATTTATTGCAACACGAGAAGCTATTATTGAATGTTGTAATTATGATATTGATGATGATTCTGAAATTAAATCATTATGTAATTCAACTATAACAACTATGAAAAAATTAGAGGCCTTAGCCGAGCGTAATATTATACAATTCTCTGATATTCCAATTATATATGCTAAGAAGAAAGAAATTGCTGATAAATTATTTGATACTGAAATCAATTTTGATGGAGAAAAGGTAGAATTATTTGATGAATTAATTCGACGTGAAATAAAAATTGGAGTAGTAACAAATGGTAATTATAATTCTGCAATAAAACTATTAGAACGGATAGGGATATATGGTAAATATGATGTTTTGATAACAAATAAAGATGTAATACATCCAAAGCCTCATGCAGAACCATATATTCGTGCGATGATTGCATTATGTCCATCAAATATTGAGTCATGTATAATATTTGAAGATTCAGAAATTGGTTTACAAGCTGCTCGTGCAACTGGTTGTAGAGTGTATCATGTGAAGGATCCAAAGGATATAAATCTGCGGAATCTTAGTCAATTTATTGAATAAAAATCTAGTTATAATAAGATGAAGACAAGACTCACAAGACGACATCAGCGGAAATGGTTTTTTCCTGAGAAGTATTTTCATGGCCTTAGTGCGGCAGCGACTCATCGTCGTAAACGTGAAATTAAACGATTCGGCTCACTACATTGGAAGAATCCGAAAGCTTATAAAGGATTTGATACAGATAAATTGGCTAAAAGACGTACATCATCATATACTGCTCGTTTTAATAAATTGTATCCAGATGCAAAAAGTCTGGCAGAAAAGGCAGCAGTTACAGGTGTTCCTGAGAAATTCTTGCGCGAGTCCTATAATCGCGGAATGGCAGCATGGAGAACTGGACATCGTCCGGGCGCGACAGAGCAACAATGGGGATATGCCCGTGTACATTCACTTCTCCTATGTGGAAAGACTGCAAGGCTAACTGATTCCGATATTGTTAGAAGAGCAAAAAAGACTTCTAAAAAAGCCCGTGCTTATTTCAATAAACGCGGATGTTAATTACGATGTAGTACTACTGCAAGTATACTAAGACTAATACACATTAATGAAAGACTATTAACAAATGTCTGTTCTTTAATAGCACTAATCTTTTCTTTCATCAAATTATGTGATTCAATGGCCAACATATTTGACTGTCCAATCTGTTTATTCAGATTCATAAATTCTTGAATCAAGTGAATCTGAAAATGCTCGTTCTCACTCTCATATTCACATCTACAATTTTCCTCTGACTCAGTAATTTCACTCATTCTAAAAGTCTTTCTTAAGGTTTTTAGAAGGAGTTAAAAGTTTTCAATTTTTGTTATCTTTTGCAAAAAATAATTATGCGAAAAGGTGCAAAGGTGCGCCGAGTGATAGAGAATTGCCGTGGCTTTTAGACGGTGCAACAGGTAAATTCCATCGAAGCCAGACGATCTCTTTACCGACAGTATATCGCCAGGCATAATCAGCAGGTCCTTTTACATCATATTCTTCACGTAACCGCTTATTTTGACTAGCAGACCATGCACTTTGAATATTCCATGCATTTGCAGGACTGAGATTATGTTCTCGGGCCATAAGCATAGCGTAAAAGAGTTCAGCCCATGCCTCTGTTTCTGCTTCCACAGCAGGTATAGGTCGACTGTGATCATCAAGACATGCGGCATGCATCATTTCATGAATAAATACACGAGTTGCATCTTCTCTTCTATAAATGACAATTGTCTCTGGTCTGCATGCTTGACAGTAACCTCCATTAATATTTTTGGGACCAACCTTATCACCTTTAAAAGGAAATATCCGTTTTTCATCTGATAAAAACCAATAGACAATATATTGTTTTAATGGTTTTAGTGCTTGTATAATAGGAATCCATAGTTTAAGAGTTTCCATATCTTTATTTGTGAATGTACCAATAGCATAAACGATGTGCATGCCTATTGAAATACCTGTCAATTGACCTGTAGCAAACATTTCTTGTCTGAAATTATCTCCATCAAAATTTGAAGGTTCATCTGCAAATGTTTTGATAAGTTTTTTTTCATTATCTGATAGAATAAATCTATTGACATTTAGAGGTTTCATTTTATAGGCATTATCAATCAAATTATAAACTTCATATATTCTTTCCATCAACTATTAGGAGCGAAGAATTTTAACTATGTCGAGTAGAATATATTCCCACAATAATGGGATACGATAAGATGGAATGATTTGCCACCCTCCACCTCCTTCGGCAAAAGTAAGGATTCGGAAGATTGCAATTTTTTTGGATCGAGGTAAATCCGATTCTTGAATAACTTCGGTCCAATAATCAATTAATTCACACCAACGAAGATTTCGCTGAAGACAGAAGTAAATCCAGTTTCTAATAACTTGAATATTAGAAGTATTCCACGAATCTGTATTCCATGCATCTAAAGTTCTTTTGAACCAGAGTTTCCATCCAGGCTCCTTATTTTCAGGTAAACCTAGACTCTTGAATAAATAATTTGTCTTATTAGGAATATATATTTCCATGAAATGATCCGCTAATCTATTAGGGAGTGGATAATGACTAGTGAAGAAGATTCGAAGACAATTAGAGTATTGTTCTAGTTTTTCCTGGAGAAATATGATAGATTCTTCTGATAATAAGTGTGCGTGGTAAAAAACGAAGAAATGATAATTTTGACGACTTAATACATACGAAGAACCTTGGAAATTTTTAAAAATAGTATAAATATAATTTTTATCTTGTAGAGACATTCGAGCAATATTGTAACCTTGATGAATAGCACTTACTTCAAATGGAAAAGACTTTCCATCAGGACTTGGTCCATCTTCATCATTTTTAGATGTATTTTTAGTTGTGGCTGGACTATCATCATCTGAATCAGAATCATCTGCTGCTCCTGCACCTCCAGTACTACTAACAGTATTAAGTAGTTTACCCATCAAATATTTTGTTTTAATATTAAATGGAACACCTTCAGACGCTGCATAAGATCTTAAGAAGTTATGCAATGCTGTTTTTTTACCAGTTCCATGACCACCTATAAAACACAGATTAGTTACCATTCCTCTTGATAATAAGAATAAAACGGTGCTTAAATTCCTGACGCATGGCATTAATTATGGATCTTGCAATTCCAGCACAACTTTTAGAAGTGGGAAATATTCATATGTTACCATTTGAGCGAAAAGGAAGATATCCACCAATGTCTTCTCTTCAATACATTACACCAACAGTTGAATTAGATTCATGTTCAATTTTGACGCCCCCTTTATTGGTCGAAGATTGGAATTATGAAAAAGGAAGACTTCGTCTGAATTGCAAAAAATATCCATATTTAGAATCTAAATTAAATTCAATTCAAGACTATTTGATTAGTTCTATATATGTTCATCAACGTATTTTAATGCTTGATAGAATAGTGGAAAAATCAGAAGTACATGAAACATTTAAGAAAATGTTTGATGGAGATAGACTTAATTGTTATATAAGTACATATCATCTGTTCCCCCTCTATGAGGGTGGGGAACGGGTGATGTTAGATGATTTTAATAAGAAATTAAGACCAGGTCGTTCAGTGAGACTTATTTTACAACTTAATGGAGTGAGTTCATTACCCGGAAATATTTTCCGTATTCAGCATCAGATTCTTGGAGCATATTTAATTAGCTAATTTGTTTATCAATCATACTAATACAGAGACTGAAACTAGACATACCAATTGCAAATATAGCTGCCGTAATTGCAAAGTAAACTATGTATTCGGGTTGACGACTGAAATAGATCCAACTTCCAATTGCAAGGAATATCATGGAAACAACAATTACAGGTGCAGAGATTGCAACATATTTTCTGATTTCCTGATTTGAATCTGGAGTACCGACATTAGTACTCAAAACAATAATTGTTATCAAAGGTGCTAAAAAACCAATTAAAATAAAAGCATATGGGTATATTTTTTTTATTAGGCCTAATGCCTTTGAACCCATATCTTCACCCTGTTGTCCAGTAGATGCTTGCATTTATCTACTAAGAACGAGATAATGATCCCGGTTTTGTTGGGTTTGTTAGACCAAACATACTTACTGTTCCTAAGGCCTTCTTTACATCTCCTAATGATCTACTTGTCACTTGACCAATAGAACTACTGACATATTTATCAACTGGTGTTATGAATAACATAATTATCATATATAAAAAACTTAGCCCTATAAGTACAGGAAATGCAATATTATATAGTCTAGTAGGTTTAAATTTTTTAGGAGCATATTGTACTTCCGTATTTTGCATAAATGTTAGATTGGATGACATATATCTGCTGTTATAATAGAAATGCCTCAAAGGCGAAAAACACTTAGAAGAATAGTTGGTGGCTCTGCCTCCAATAATAGAAAAACTCGATGGACTTTTAAAAGACCGACTACAATTCCCTATGAAAAGGTATTAGGTAAACGTGGATGTAAACCAGGTAATGCAGGATCAGAAGATTCATGTATTCCGATAGAAAATCTTCGTGAATTTGCAAGAGAAGCGGGAGTTGAAGAACCGTCTAATCGTTCAGCGCTTTGTAAGAGTTTGAAGTGTGAAGAAGACTCAGACAAGGGACTATTAGAACATGCAAAGATGTCGAAGACGAAGAAGGAAGACTTGTTGAAGAAGTTCTTCCGTCCACCTCCACCGGAAGAATGGAATAAAGATCCCGATTCTTGGTTGGATAATCATAGTATGGAAGCAGTGTTAAAACAATATGAAGAGGCAGATCCAACCTTTAAAAGTTTAGGAGCAGTTCCTATTGATTTTGCAGCACCAAGTCCTTATGGATCATCAAAACAGTGTTTACTTCCAGAATTCTGTAATGTAACACTTGAAGGTCTGAAGAAAGATGGTAAAACAGGTGTTGGTGCTATCTTCAATTTAGATCCGCACTTCAAAGATGGAAGTCATTGGGTATCATTTTATTTAGATGTTAATACACCCGCAGCCTATTATTTCGATTCTTACGGAATGAAACCTCCGAAACAAATTCGTCTTTTAATGGAAACGTTTTGGTCACAGGATCATCGCTGCAAATTAGCTTATAATGGTCGACGTTTCCAATATGGTAAAAGTGAATGTGGTATGTATTCTCTTTTCTTCATTACATGCATGCATTATGGAATCAAATTCCAACACTTCGTTAAACATCGTGTACCAGATAATGTAATGCTTTTCTTACGTTCATGGTTCTTCAATACCGATTTAGTTAAAGAAAAGAAACAGGGTGGATTCCTAGACGAGTTGATCATGAAGTTAAAAAGCTAACAATTAGATGAAATAATAGAAGAGAGAGATGGATAAACGCACAATGTTCTTTAGTCCAAGAAATAAAGATATATTGAAAAATAATATTATACGAGAATGCGAAAATACAATTGGAATTCCCTTTAATCGCAATAATATTTCAAGACTTGATAAATCATTAAATCATTATATGAATGAAATTTGGTCTACACAATCACAAACTTTAATGCTTCCTGCACTAAATAGAGAAGTGAACATCGTGACTAGTCGCGAATTTATATCATATTTAACCAAGCCTGTAGCATCTGTTTCAAAAAAACAGATTCCGGCTAGGACCCAATTACAAACAAGCATGGCTGCTACACAGCTGGGCTATGCCCAGATGAGTACACCATTAAATGAAATTGTTTTTCAGGATACTGAGCGGACACTTGAAGATGTAAGGAAAGAGCGACAGGGACAACAACCTGAACGTCCTCCGATTCCCGATTTCCGTATATCTTCCGATGAAGATGGTCCAAGCCCCATGGATCTCTATCAAATGGCGAAAGCTGCAAGAGAACGCGAAGCAGCTGCTTTAGCATCTCAAATATCGACTAAGGAAGAAAATGACTCAAATGTTTTCAAAACAGTTCTCGGTAATGAAATAATTCCGTCACATGGAACATTACCACCACCTATTAAAACGAAGAAATCTGTTAACGAAGCACCACTAATGCCTCCTCCTAGAATTATGGATCCTTTTGCTCTTGATCAACCAACACAACCATCAGGCAAGCAACTGACGTTGCTGCGCCAAGATGATGTCATTCAATACAAAGAAATTGAACAGAATCTTTTCATCAATTCTATGGACCGTGATTGGACCAAAGACTCTGTTCTCTCAATGAATCGCTATAATTTCACTGTCAATTTCGATCCATCTGCTGCTAGTCAAACAAATAATTTGACCCCTTTTGCTGTCAAAAAATTCCGTAATATTGTTCGTATTCAATTAGTGAAAGCTATTATAAGTCGTGAGACTCTAGATGTATTATTAACTAAATTTGAATCAGGAGATGATGATTTACAAGCTATAAATCAAATTAATGTTCTTTCATTTCCATCTGTAAATGTACGTATTGCAGAATTTCAAGGTAATAATAATGGTACAAATAATCGTCTAGATGATAGTTTTGGTGTCGTTCATTATGATGCACAATGGACATCTGACCCAGCGGGTAATTCAGCACTTACAATTACTGGACAATCAACAAGTAATGGATATGTTAGCTTAATCCCGAAATTTTTAACATGTGAACGTATTTTTGAACCAACACCATTAGCCACGCTTCAAAAGATGTCTATTCGTCTTGAAAGACCAACATCACCTGCTTTATTAAGTGAAGTATCAGATGTAATATCTGTTGCTGGTCTTCGTTTAAGTACTAGTGTAACTAATACTATATATAGTAAAACAACTAGTCCATCATCACATATTTTTATTCGTACAGATAAATGGTTTTCTAAATTTATGTGGCAAGTAGGAGATAGAGTTAACTTCAAGGGTGTTAATGCTAATCTCGCAGGCGGTACTAGTGCTACAACTATAGCGTCTATTAATGCACTTGAAGATTTTATTAATAGAGACGAAGGACATTCAATAGTTGCAATAGGAACTATAAATGGATCATCATCAGGTACATGGAATATAATAGATAATGCAAATTCTGTTGGATATGCACAAGTAATTATTATACAAAACCGTTTCCAAGATCCTACTACTGGATCGACAGCACCATATCTATTTGGTAATGAAACTGACATGTATAATGCATTTGATGCAGCCACTGAGTGGACAGGTTCCGGTATAAATGCCTCACATCAAGTACAACTTGTCTTCAAAGTTGTAACACGTGAATATGACCCGGCGACCAAAGTTCGTCCTGATAATACATATTAATTATAATGAGCTTGAAAATAATAATTTAATAATATATTTATAATATTAGATTATTATGTCATCTGGACAGCCAAATAGAGCATTGATGGATTTTGGTTCTAAAATGGCCAATCCTGGTTACAATTTGATGAATCCTACAAATATACCTTACGGCCAGGATCCTCGGACGGTTACTCAAAATCTCCGTGCAGCGACTAACATGATTAATGTTGAAGGTGTTCCTGGTCGTGATGCATATCAAATTAAGCCTGTGCCAAACACGATGGGTGTACCTGATAATTCTGGATCAAGGTTACGTGAGGCAATTAAGATCTGTGAAGCTGTGAAGGAGCCATCATGTAATGCCTTTAAAGATCCTGCTTTTGCTGCAACATGTATGATGACACATGGACCTGGGCGTAACAGTAAAGGTGAAGTACATGCTGGTGGTTTAGTTCTTTTTAAAGAAGATTTAGAAGATCAACGTCAGGCGAATCGTGGTAAAGGACGTTATGCTACCTTTAATCCTACTATTGGTGAATCTGCTTCTGGAAAGACAAGTACAGATTATAAATCATGTGTTGCAATGGATGAAAAAATCCGTTGTGAAGCACAAGGCAATTTCGATATTCCTAATTGTGCTATGTGTATGAATGGACAAGGACGTTTTGCCCGTGTTGACCCTGAAGCAACATATGTTCCTCCTCGACTTGTTGTTGTTGGTCGTGGTAATATAACAGTTTATGAAAATGGAAATGTTGGCAATGCAGAAATGAATGCTTATATGTATCAAGGAGATTTAGCCAAAGATGTTGAAATGAGTGAAACAAATCCTGTTACAATTGATTTAACGGCTGATAGTGAAGGTAAACCATTCACAATTAGAGTGAATAATCCTAAGGGTAAACCAACATTGGCTGGATTCTTAGAAGGTTCAAATTCAACAGGGCTTACACGTATTGATCTAGCCTTTTTATGTGATTATGAATTTGTATTTGGAACTAAACCTGTTTTAATAGGTTCAACAGTTATTGATGGAGAATCAGTCTCAATTATGACTACTGCTGCAAATCGCAAAGTTCTTATGAACAGAAGAGAAACTGCATTAGTGACTAATGGAACTGCAGATATTATAAATATAATGAATGTCAGTCTACGTATTCCTTATACATTCTTAGATTCAAGTGAAGAGGCCGCAGCAGAATGCCCTGGCGGTCCATTCTCCAAGAAGGAGGCCTCTGTGACATTTTTATCAAGTGATCCTTGTTTCAAACCTAATGCCCCTGGTTCGCATAAATTAGAATGTCTGCAGAATAAATTTATTCAGGCTGGATGTACAGTTAGTGGTGAAGGATATCCTGCAAATGAAGAACTAGCTGGTAAACTTCGTTATGTAAATGGCCGTCCTCAACCATTAGGATCTATTGCTGAACGAATCTATAAAACATCTATTGAAGCAGCAACTGGTATTTCTAATGGAACAAAGATGCCTTTAGCTCAATGGGATGAAAAAAGTCGTTGGTGTACAGGTAAAGCTATTAGAACTCCTTGTATGGGTTATGATATGGTAAATGGACCATTAGGTGATGATTGTATTCAGTACTTGTTTGAGAATAAGGGACAAATTGCGCCAGGTAGTTCAGCAGTAGAAGGAAGAACATATACCTTAGGTCAGAAATATGAGAGTTTGAATGATGGCGGTAAATTCTGTACGCGTCAGGGATCTGCTGCACCTTATAATCAGGCGAATTTGGAGAAAGCGAGACAACAGGGAGGTGTGGATGGTGTGAAACGTTATTTCAATCAACTACAATTGCGGGCTCAAGATAATTCATTAAGTGATGAAGCACGTAAACAGGCTGTGAAAGACTGTTATGGAGTTGATTTAGCACCAGTTGAGACGCAAAATGCAAATAATCCTTTACAACCTCAAATAGGTGATAATGTTGTATTTGGAGTTCCTGGGACAGATAGATATCTCCGTCATGCAAGTTTCGTAACATGGCATCATCCAAATGATGGATCACAGCTTTTCCGCCAAGATAGCAGTTGGAAACCTACACCACCTCTTTGTGGTAAGCCTGGATACATGAGCTTCGAATCTGTTAATTTCCCTGATCATTATTTGATCAACAATAATGGTCGTGGACAGATTGTACCTAGGGAACAGACACCTGAATACAGTCAACGTGCGTGTTGGCAAGCATCTGTTACAAGACCAGATGGATCAAGAATGAATATAATGGACCCTAATGAGAAATTGCAGAATGGTGTTGGATGTGGTCTACCTGGTATGACGGGATTAGAAAATGCATTTACTCCTGGTGCATTCTTACGTGCTGGTCCTGGTGATGCAGCTGATCTATATATTCCCAAGACAGAAGCTGATCGTAAAGCAACATGTTTCCAAATGGGAAATCAATTAGGAAATGCAAAGGCTAAATTCTATCAACATTGCAATTATGGTGGACGTGTAAGTGAATTAGGTATTGGTGACTATGATCTTGGTCTAATGGGTATTGACGGTGATATGATAAGTGCAGTAAGAGTTCCTCATGGTCTTAAAGTTATTCTATACGAACATCCACAATTCCGTGGTAGATCACTCACTGTAACAGAAGATGATCCTTGTTTACAAAATGACGGATTCCATGATATTACATCATCTTTAAGAGTTATGCGAGCATAATTTTAATTGATAAAATTTTTAAACATATGTAACATTTAGATATGTTTGCAAGTTTCAAAGAAGGGTTTAATGATAATATGAATTTCCGGCAATCAATGGATAATGTTTTTAATAACATTCTACCCAATTTCATTGGTACAACTAATGAAGGTGCACGTATTGTCCGTGAAAACCCAAATGTAGCTCTTGGAATCGATGCTGCAATTATGGACAACATTGGTGGTCAATCTGATAAAGTAATTATTCCTAAAGCTGATACTATTTTTCAGAGTATTGAAGCAAGTCCTGCTTTACTTGAACAACAACGTATTTGTAAGACGAGTTCAGTGGATGAACTGATGTCTAGTCAGAATCCTACTGATAAATATCGCTGTGGATGGATTTATCAACCAGATCCTACAGGTGTTGCACCTAAGATTAGTACAGGTTATCTTGGATCTAGAGGCGGTCCACTACAACTCTTTGGACAATCACCACCTGGTCAATGGTTTTGGGATCTTGATGCAGCTAAACGGACAATGTTAACTGATAAATGTGCTAAAGTAACAACATGCGAACATTTAGCAAGTCCTTTCTTTAAAGGTGATTGTGGATGGTGTAATACAACTAAGAAATCCGTTATTCTCGGTCGTGATGGTAAACCATTATATCCATCTATGATTGGACAAAACTGTATGCCAGATAAAATTACACAACAACGGGAGCAATGTCCTCCACCACCACCTCCTGGTCCTCCTAAACGTGATGCTGAAGGTAATATAATTCCTGATCCTCCTAGTGCCAATGTATGCAAACAGCTTCCTAATGGAAAGATTGGTCGTGATTGTTTAGTACAACAATTAAAATTAGGAGGTTGTGGTGATGAAGGTTCTTTGGCACAGGCATTAAAGGCTAGTCGTGATCCTCGTGATATTCTAAATCAGATCCGTCCTAATCAGGCATTCATTGTTTATCAGGAACGTAGTCCTGCTAAATTGAAAGCTGATATTATGAAGGACGGTTCAATCGCAGCTGACCTAGCATTAACAGACTTTACAGCACTTTATAATGAGGCTCAGAGCACAGCAGCGACAGGTTTGAAAGCGGCGGCACAGGATTTATGTGTTCGCGCAGGGGCAATTGAAGAATTCGATTTTTGTACAGAAGTACAAGATAGTCAACGTCCTCCTTTTGGTTTAGATTGTATGCAAAAAGAATTCAGAAAAGCAGGCGGTCTTCCTGCTGGTATCAAATACCCTACACCAAATACTATGGCTGATTATAATTCATTACCTAATTGGGGAACTTATAAGGAGTTTGTTCGTGATTTAGCTCGAAGAACGAAGAGTACAGATCCTGAGATACAGGCGATTGCATTAAATGAATTCATGGGAATCCGTCGTGAAGTTCTTGGTAAACCGAAGATGCCTGCAATTAATGCATATGAAGTTTATTGCTTCCAGGCACATGCAAATGATGATGCTCTATTCATGGGTCGTATGTATCAAACAGGTACAACTGGTATGCCTATTATTCCTGATACGAGTAAAATCCCTGCGCTTGCTGGTGCAAGAGATTCATCTTTCGTTATCTTAACTGATTTACGTCCATCATCTGCCCAAGATATTCAACTATCATTCCCTGCTGGTATGACAAATGGAGTTAGTGCAACAGTTAATTCAGATCGCGAACGTTTCTGGGAACGTAATGCTAATGCACCAAATGATTACCGTCGTGATTTCCCTCATAATCAAAATGATGCTGTTAATAAATCTTGTACTAATCTGAAATCAGGTGGTAAAAATTACATGAAAGTCTATTTCAATCACTCTTCTGGTCCATATGCAGCTTTCCGTATGTTATATAAGCCTTGCAATTCAGGCGGTGCAGCGATGACTATACCTTCAAATTGGATTACATTATCACAGGAATTCAAGGCACCTATGTTGTCATTTGAGGTTCGTAGCCGTGGAATCAGAGGACGCCAAGCAGTTATTGGTCTACACGAATATCGTATGCCAGAATTTTTCATTGCAGATAATAGTAATGTCTTTGTTGAAGATCGTGGTACAAATGTAGGTCCTAATAATATGAAATATATCAACTTTGAATCTACAAATAGTAAATGGGAGATCAATAAATTAATACATCCTGATTCTTGGCAAACTATGACATTCTGTTTCCGTCTAAATCGTCCCAATAAAGCAAACTCTGAAGCAATTATGGCATATCGTATTGGACGATTAGGAATAAATTCATTGAGTGATGGATCTATTCAATTTAATCTTCCTGATACTTCACAGAAATTTGGTGCTCGCATGGGCAAATGGTATGTTGTTAATATCACCAAAAAATCTAGTGCTGGTTTCTTAAATAATGAAATTATGGTTGCAATGTATGAATATGATGTTGCACGTTCTGGTGTTTCATTATCAGAACCAGGAAGTGTTTTCAGAAAGACTTATATGCGCAATAATCCATTGACTCCTGGTCCTCCTTTCGGTATTATGAGCTGGGGTGCAGATTCTGCTGGTCCTATTAGTGCTGGATTCTCTATGGCATGGGTTCGTCTATATGATTATGCTCTTGATTCTGAGAACTTTAAGAAGGATGTTAATAATAGTTGGATGCGTGAATGGAGTGATGCATAAGGTATGATAAAAAATATAATATGTATTATCAAATAATATACAATTATATTTATAATTTAAATCAGGCGTTGAGGTTTCCAAGGTAAAACCTTGGTCACCGAAACTTTTACTTAAGTAAAAGTTGAGGTTTACGATTACGATCCCATGTACCAGTGACAGGATCTTTGAACAAGCGATAAATAGGTGTTTTCTTTTTGAGATCAAGAATATCATAAGCGAGGAAGACAGTAGGATCTCCTGCTTCGGGATCTGGCTCCAAGAAGAGTTTTTGTCCTTTGAGTTCAATAACTTGACGACCAACACCTGGTTGTTGCTCCTCCGCTGCTGCAGCTTTCGGTGCAACCCGTTCTTCGATTTCACCAGCATGTACATTTGTTTCCAAATTAGGTTGTGCAGCACTCTCTGATGGGCTTCCATTCAGACCCTGATAACATTTAAGACCTGGTTCATTTTGACCAGAAAATAGTGGACAGTCAATAGCAGCCTCTTTGATAATTTTCAAGAAAGCTCCAGTAAGTTCTGACTTCTTCTTTGCCAACATTAAAATGTGTTGATCTGTTGTCTTCTCTTTATCCTTGATTTTAATCGCCTCGATAACCTGTTTTTCGTCAATATCTTCTTTGGTAAATTCCATAACGTATGTGAAGATACTGACAGTACGTTCTTCTGGAGGTAACTCTGCATGTGAACAGATACGAACAGCACGACCTTTAGCCTGATCAGTCTGTACTTCATTCCAATGTGGCTCCATGAGGTGAACACCACGAACAAATTTGAGAGAAATACCTTCTACACCTGCCTTCGTAATACCGAAGACTTTACAGATTTCACCATGTTTATTACCTAATTCTTCATAACCAGATTCACGCATAATCTTCTGAATTTTAGGAGGAAGTTCATTAATACGACCATTAAAGATTCGAAGAGCAGTCTTCCGTTGCCAGTCTTCACCGGTGAAGAAGGCAAAACGATTTTCCCGTGCACCAGGACCTTTACGAAGAGATGCTTCTGCTTCAGGTGTTAACACAGGATCTGCTTCTGTACCTGTAATTTCAATCTTCGTAAATCCATTTGCCTCTAAAGCATAACCGAAAATAGTTAAACCTTCGGCTGTAATGAAGTTACTATAAACAAGAGATGATCCAGGTACACGTTCAGGATTAGTAATATTTCGTATCATTTCGGCGAATTTAGGACTATATTTCTGAAGATTTGAATCAGTTGGACCATCAAGACGTAAATACTGTTTCTTCTTCACATATAATTCATTAAGAGCTTTATTAAGACGAACATCATATGGATCAATATGTTTTAGAGGTTCAGTTGATAGTTCATCTTCGAATTCTTCCATATCAAATCCTGCAAGTCTTGCCTCTTCTTTGGCCTTATTCAGGAAATCACGAACTGCTGCATCTTCTTCCGCCTTGCCGCCACCACTCTGCTCATTCTCTTCAAGTCCAACCATTTCTCGCTCCACAGCTAAATCTTCAGCCGCTGCAGCAGCCTCTTCAGCCAATTCCTTATCTGTTACGTCATATTCATAATCACTAACAAGTGCTAATGTCTTATCTTCAGTTTCTGATGCAAATGCTTCTTCGGTTTTAATTGACTTATAGGGACGACGAATCCCAGGAGGGAAGGCGAAGTTACATGCTTGACGACTATTAGTACGATATGCACTGGGATTAGTTGCACTCTGAACTTTACTATATTCGTCATATGGATCAGGATCGTCTTGTTTCCCAAGCAAGTCTTTACTTTTCTCCGATAATTCCTTTAATCGACGAACAGTATAATATTGCATTGCATATTTTGAAAATCGGATCGGCACAATAATATCTTCCTTAATTGCGGGTACTAGATCTTCATTTGAACCTTTATAATAAGAAACAAGACCATAGATACGTTTCTTCATAACACCAACGTGTTCTGGTTTATTGGTATTTGCATTGACGAAATGATGGTCAAATTCTTTAGGATTGACAGGAAGGATAGGATAAGACACGAGTTCAAAATCTTTCTTAATTGCAATATTTGCGACCTTAATTTGTTCAGTAATCTCTTCTGCAACTTGTTGAGTTGTTAAGGATGTCTCTTCATCAATATCAAGTTTACGAACTCCAAGGAATTCTCCAGAACCATCAACAACTTTTACATAGCCATCAGGGAAGGTTGTCATTAAGATCTGTACATCAGTTTGTCCAGGTGTAATTTCGATAAAATCGATACGAGGATGTTTTAATCCAAACTCTTTAACTTTATTACGAGCACCTTCAGTTCTATCTGCAATGATAAATTTAATTGCATGTGTATATCCACCAATCATATTTAGTAGAGGTCCGAGTTCTGATGGGAAGTTGATTAAAGGTGTACCAGAAAGACCAATTACTTTAGAGTTACGTGCTTCTGAAATTAACCTATAGAGAAGGAATGGACGACTATATTTTTTATTGAGAGAACAGAGTTTGGGTTTCCATCTATTAGGGGTAACTGGTTCAGGAGGAACAAGACGTTTAGCGGGACCTCGTTTTGTCATAATATGTTCCATCCATCTATGGAGATTATTGTTCATAGCTTGACTTAAATGATGAATTTCATCAATAACAATAACGGCGTTATCGAAATGTCCTTCTGCACCGTCACCTTTTTCAGCATCATCACATAACCATTCACGTAATGTCGCCTCACTAATACCATTATAATTTATAAATTCAATACGATTTTCAAGAACCGATGTGATTTGTTGACGGATTTCAGTTTGACTTGTAGAGTCGAGATCATTATAATTAGGTTGTTGGTCGAAGTCAGGAATCCATAAATTTCCACGACTAGGTTTACGCATAAGACTATTAAAATAACTTTCTGGAATGCTGACAACATTTAGGGCGAAGTTTTTAAGAGTTGCTGCAGAGACACCTGGGACAGTGCGATTAACATTGATAGAAATCCAATGATTTCGACTCAAACTGTAATGACGGAATCCACATTTCTGTATTTCTGACTGGAAGTTTTCGCGAATGGATCCAGGTGTCATAACAATAATTTTCTTATGTCCTTGACCGAAGAGAGCCTCTGCAGCTCCAATAGCAGAACATGTTTTACCTGAACCGAGACCATGGTAAACAAGAAGACCCCGATAAGGTGTATCAGAACGAAGATATTCACGAATAAATTGCTGATATAAGAATGTTTCTAATTGATCTGCTTTACCTAGTTTCTTACATGCATCCCAGTCTTTCTGTCCTAATAGTTTAGGTTGAAGAGTGAATTGTGCTGCAAATTCTCCATCGGAGGCAAATGTTGCATCGAAGAATTTGGTGAAACCGCGACGTGTAGGGGGTACCCAGGCCGGAGGGGGTACTTCGATTTTATAGGGGTTTTGTTCAATTTCAGCAGTTTCTTGATCTTTGTATTTAACAAGTGCTTTTCGTTCAGCACTTGTTTTTATTTGTGGTGTGTGTGTTTTCGTTTCTTCAGGAACTACAGGCTCTACAGGTTTCTTTTGTAGTGTTGGCGTTTTCGTTTCTTCAGGAACTACAGGCTCTACAGGTTTCTCTTGTGGAATATTTTTTTGTATTCCTGAATCTATAACTGCAGCTGGACTCTCACCTTTAGGATTAGCGATTGTTGATCCATCAAATGCTTGTGGAACCGCTTTTAGACGGTCAGTATCGAGAACACCAGGTGGTGGTGGTACTTCATCATCTGGTGCTTTTTGAACCTTAATTTTCATTGGAGCAAAAACAGGCTTTCTCCGTTTTTGATTTTTTGAAGTCTCCATCTAATTCTATTAATATAGAATTAGATAAATACAATTAGCACGCATTAATTAAGCAGATGGTTCAATACGCTTATCTGCTCCGAAAACAAGTGAGTTTTTAGGTGGTTGGACATAGTGAGGTGTTTGATTGAAACCAGGTACACTACAAGGACTTATATATGATGATGAAGGTAAACGTTCATCATAGCAACATGTACTATAATAGATACCTAAAGGTTCAGAGGGAGGAGGAGCTGGGCTACAACAGACAGCAAGGCCTGCTGCTTTACTGGTAAGAGCATCATATGTAATAGTTCGACCGCCAGCAGATCCAGTTTGAAGACGACTTGTAGGGAACCCGTTAACACCCGGACTGATACTTGTTAATCCTGCTGGTGTTAGACAACAATCCGAACCAGGAATATATGATGTAGGGTTTTGAAGACTTTGAGCAGCTGCCTTCACACGAAGATTATATGTGTGGAGACTTGAATCGGAAGGAGTTGCACGACTTTTGTATACTTCGGCAGCTTGACGACGAAGTTCAATTAATTTACTGGCGTCCATACTATTAGGATGAAAGGATTTTAATTATAATTAATAGAATGCCTTCGCGTAAAACACGTCGCCTGCTCGGCAGGAGCAACCGCCGTCAAAGTGGCGGGGGATTTTTTGATGGAATTAAGAATGGATTCCGTCGTATTTTCACAACATCGGAATCTGCTGCACCAGCACCTGTTGCACCAGCACCAGCACCTGTTGCACCAGCACCAGCACCTGTTGCACCAGCACCAGTACCTGTCATGCCTACGGCTCAACCTATGACAGTAAATAGACGGCAACGTAATATCTTTCCACCCCCAGTTAATAGTAAAATTCCGATGATTGGCGGATCTGCCCGTAGAACAAGACGACGCACTCATAAACGCCGTTAAGCTTCCAGAATAGCTAATGCGAGACGACTAGCTTCCTGTTCAGCATCCTTAATATTTCTACTTGTAGCCTGTGCTAACACTTTACCAGTAGGATCTAATACACCCATAGTGAAAATCCGATCATGGGTTGGACCTTCAGCACTTATTTCAATATATTTGGGAGGAATACGATAATGAGCCTGGAACCAACGAAGAAGTTGGTCCTTGTAGTTAGTATCATCATGAATGAGTTGAGCAAAATCAATATGTGATTCAAGAAGATTTGTAATCCAATCATAACATGTTTGGAATCCACGTCCAACCTCCTCTTCTTGTGAGTAAAGTGCACCAATCCATGCTTCTAACATAGAACCAAGCATACGAAGATTTTTCCGTCCATCACACACCTCTTCTACATGTCGACTCATAATCATCCATTTTCCGAGACCAGCATCTCGTGCTAATGCACCTAGGCGTTTGTTATTAACAATACGTGTACGCATACGCGTATGGAACCCTTCACCTTCACCTGAATAGCGCTTAATCAAATATGCGGCAACAATACAACCAAGAATACTATCACCTAGATATTCTAGTTCTTCATTATCAGCAGTTCTAAGAGGCAAACATCCTTCTGGACGAGGGGCAATAGGTAAGGGCTTTCCGGTCTCTGATTGCTCAGCCCACAAATCAGGACGGTCTACATATGATTTATGTACACAACATTGCTGAAAAAGGGCGATTGATCGCACTCTACCGCGCCAACCATAGCGCCGTAGGATGCGATGAACATCATCGAGTGAAATCTCCTTGTTATTCGTATTCCATGGATTAAATACTTTTAGAGTTTGTTGCTGCATCTTGATTCTACTGATATATCGTAACTGACTTTTAGGTAGTTGTTTTCATGCGTGTCTTAGTATAAATATTATTATAATGAAATGATAGATGTCAGATACTGTAAATTCTGAAATGGATATACAAGAAGTAAAAAGAAGAGATCGTGGTGGTCCTTCAGGTCGTGGAGGTCGTATGGATCGTGGTGGTCCTTCAGGTCGTGGAGGTCGTATGGATCGTGGTGGTCCTTCAGGTCGTGGAGGTCGTGTTGGTCCACCTGGAGGTCAAAGCAATGGACTTAGAAATCGTAGACCATCGTCGGGACCAACAGGCACTACAGCTGAACCTGAAAAAGAACAATTAGGAACAGGAGCAACTGGAGAAACTGGAACAACTGGAACAACAGGGGCAACTGGAACAACTGGAACAACTGGAACAACTGGAACAACTGGGGCAACAGGAGAAATAGGAGAAACAGGGGCAACAGGCACTACAGGAACAGTACAAGAAGAAGCTACAGAAGAGCTATCGGGTCTTCGTCTTCGTCGTAATTATAATCAAGAATTGCGTCAAAAAATCGATGAATCATCTGCAATACCAAAACCAAATATTACCCAAATGCTAAATGTATTAGGTGATACATATAATCTTACTCCTACTGAAGGTGGTATTAATATCAAAGGTGGTCCTAAGTCGTTAGTTACTTTTGTGACTAATTACGGAATTAATCCCGATTATAAGATGGATGTTCCTATGACAATTAAAGCGTTCTATAATGTTTTTGGAGACGATGGGCAACCGAAAGAATCCTTTGATGCCTTAATGAAAAAACCTGCCTATCATTTTATTTGCAATCATATGTTATATCGCATGGTGACATTAAAGATGGAGATCCAATTACAAAATCGTTCTTCACTTCGTCGTGGTGAACTGGAAGCGATGTATGAGAAATTCGACGATTTCTTGAAGAAGGGTAAATGTGGATTTATCAGCAAAGCTGCAGCACAAGAAGCCTTTGAACGCGAAGAACATAATCTTCTTGTTCCTACTGGTAGCGGAAGTGCAATGGTAACAAAAACGCTCGAAGATAAACTGAATTATATTATTGCTATTCTTAATAAATTTATCGAAGATGGTATGCGTGAGCGACTCAAACAATTACAGACAAATGGATTCGATTGTGGCATAATGGAAGAAACTCTAAAAACATTTATGAATACTACTGATATGCCTATTGATACAATGATACAAAAATATTTAGATGTTGGTGTTCCTTCTGGAGGCTTAAAGGTCTGTTTAGGACAGATGAAGATGCAGGCCCAGGAGACAGGTGATATAGGTATTTTGATAGAATTATTCCGTGGAATGAAGAGTGGGACTGAATTAACACCTCAACAATTAAATAAGTTAGTTATTATTTTACAGAAAGCAGGTCTTGAAGTCAGTAAGAAGGGTGAATATGAAAGTTTAACAAAACAATTAGAAACACTTTTAGAGCTTGTGACCAAGGCTCAGTCATGTAAAAGTTGTGCGGCTGAAGTAACTGGTGTGCCTTCTGTCAGCGAAGTTGCTTCTACTCCTGGTGCAGCTAGTCCTGGTGTAGCTAGTCCTGGTGTAGCTAGTCCTGGTGCAACTAGTCAATCACCACGTTATTCCGTTCCTATAGAAGATCAATCGATTAAAGGTACTAAAAGTATCAGTCCACAATCCGAAGAATCCGCTGTTGATAATCCAACAGTACTTCCATTGCCTTTAATTAATTCCTATGTTTCCTCATTATGGATTGAAGGTGAAAAGAGACTTACAATGAATCAGGATATCTTCAAAAGAATGAAAGAAATTAATTTGAGTAATACAGATATCTTCTTCTTACAAGAAGGTCTTGGATTTAAATTATTAGCACCACCAAAAAACTTCAATTATCCTAAAGGAGCTGAAATTAAAGAACTTGATCCAATAGAAATTGATTTTGGATCAATTAAATATAAAGATCAAATACGTCTAACTATTGTTCCTCAACTTTTCGATGGAAAAGTCTATCGTTTTACAATTAAGCCAAAGGGTGTAGATGCTTCTTCTGTTACACAAACCGAGATTGAAGGTGAAAAGTCACCTGAACAGGATTCTGGCGAAGAACCATTAACGAAGATTAAAATTACTTCTGAATCTGTAAAAGATAAGGAGGCGAGTCCAGCTGGTCAAGGAAGTCCTGCACCTCAGCCACAAGAAGTACAAGAAGATGATTATAAGGTGTATGATAGAGCTGGACAAAAAATTATGGTGAAAAATAAGAAAGGTGAAAATGTTCCATTACTAGTACGTCCAGAATTTGTGAAAGAAGAACTTGAAGTAAGTAAAGAGATAACAGGTCTTGATGATCCTGTATTGATTCACAAGAAAACTGGTCTACCATTTTTAGTAAAACTTGAAAGTGGTGAAGGTTTTATTACCAAGAACGATGAAGGACGTTATACTTGGAAAGCTAAGGGATCCTCTCCTTCACCAAGTCCATATGAATCTTTTAGTCCCAGGTCTAGTCCTGCTCCTCCTTCATCTCCTCCTTCTTCCCCTTCTCCACCTTCTCCACCAACTCCACCTCCTGGAGCAGCAGTACAACCATCTGTCACAGGTGATGAAGGTGTTCTAAAATCCGAAAAGACTGTTACACCAGAAACAGCAGCAAGTCCACCTGCTGAGCAAAAATTAAAAAAACAATTTGATCAACGCATTTTAGATTTTATTCGTGCTGAAGCTGCAAAAGAAACTGCTGAATCAAATGAACAAAAACCATTTACAATTATGAAGACATACTTTGATATTGATCCAAAAACTAAAGATAAAACTATAATTGATGATAAGAATCGTGTTAAACTATATAATATTATGCAAAATCGTTTTAAAATTACTCGCAATATTCTTGATATGATGCCAATAGAATTCAATTATAAAGGAAAACCGTATAATATTCGTCAATTATTTGAGCAAACATTAGCAGATCGTATAGGTGAACCAAAAAATTTCAATGAACTATTAACTGAGTTGATTGAGTCTGTTGAGCCTAGTCAGAAAGAAACAGTAACAGCAGCAGTTACAGCGATTAGAAATAAACCTAAATTAGCTTCTAAGTTATCAGAGAGTGGAGTTATTGATGATTTAGATATTGATGGTGATGATGCGGATAATATTCGTGCTGTGTTCCGTCAAAACTACGCATATTTAGCCGGTTATTTACAAACAGGTTGGTTTGTCCCAACAGGTATTTGGACTACAATTAAGGATAAATTCCCATCATGGAAAACTCTATTAACTGGAAGTGCAGCTGCTCTTGGTACAATTGCATATTTTTTGTCTAAATCTACATCAAAAGGAGGTTATTCCCAGGGTTCAGCTAATCGTATCCGTTATACACGAAAACGCCGTGCCACAGAATAAATAATTAATCTACTATTAGATTAGATGCCGGCTGGAAATAATACTTCATATCGAAGTAATATAAATAAATCAAAACATCTTTTACAAAATATTGAAAATGTGTTGCGTAAAGGAGGTCCCGGATCTAAAAATTCTGGCAACGTTAAACCTGGTCCCACACCTCCTGGTCCCACACCTCCTGGTCCCAATATCCCTGGACCAACACCTCCTGGTCCCACACCTCCTGGTCCCACACCTCCTGGACCAACACCACCAGGACCCACACCTCCTGGACCAACACCTCCTGGACCAACACCACCAGGACCCACACCTCCGCTACCGCCACCACCAGGACCCACACCTCCTGGACCAAGGCCCGTACCACCCCCACCACCACCAAAACCAAATAAGAAAATTATAAAATTAAGTAATAATATTAATTCACCTGATAGTTTCATAAAAAAGAAGAATAACAGTAATAAACGAAACAAAACAAATTTTGGTCCTACAAAAACGCGTGGAATTATAAATAATACACGTAAAAATAATAATAAACTAGTACCCCCACCTCCTGGACCTGTGCCACCACCACCTCCACCTCTTGGACCAACAATTAAGAAGAATATTAAGATTAAATCTGTTGTTTCAAATGTAAACACTACAAACAAGAAGATAAATAATATAAAAAATAATAAACGAACCATAGAATCATTACCTACTCCTGTAATTCCTAAACCACCACTAACACCTCAACCCCAACCTATACCTGTGAAGAAAAAACCAACTGAAGCTGAGATTGAAGCATTTAAGAAGAAACCAGGACAATGGCAAAAAATTCTAGCTATGTGGGAAGAAGAGAAGAAGACTAAGGGGCTAGATCAACATACAGGTATACAACCACAATTTGTTAAAAATAAGGTGGCAGAATTAATGGCACAAGAACAAGAACAGAAAGGTGGTTCTCGAAGAAGAAGAACACGTAAAAATCGTCATAACAAGTAGAGATGGTAAATAATCGTAATCAAAACATTTATAATAAACTTAATAAGCCTATTATAAATGTAGTAAAACCGAAAAGGAAGACTCTAAAATTAAACAATAATATTAATAATAGTCCACGCACGACGACCATGCAAAGCATGGAATATAAAGTCGCATTTCCTCCGACCCATATCCGTGATTGGATGAACGAAACAAAACCGGCTTTAAGCCCCCAAGCTGCGGAATTAGGATGGATGGGATCTAATGGTAATTCTGAGCGAGGCTCTGCCTCTCGAGGCCCCAATAGTATTGCACATAGTTTGGAAGCTCTTCCAGTAGATCCTTTAGCCCCGGTTCCAGTTCCATTAAAAGATTTACAGCCGATGAACAATAATGTAGCAAATAAAGGTATCAAGCAAAACATGATTTTTGCTCATAATTTACGTGGTCTGACACCTAAAAGAAAGACACAAACAAAAGTACCATGGTATGCACAGACTACAGCAGCATCTAGAGCGCGTGTGAAGGCAACAAATGTCGCTGGACGTCAAAAAGCTATGGCTGAGCATTATCGCAAAATCGGTTCAGCTCCCAGAAAAGCTGGGAGCCAAACACTTAGCGGGCTAACAAGGCGAAATAAGAAAAGTCGAAAGCAGAAGTAGATATGGAATTAAATACACCATTACTTAATACATCTTTAAGAGCTGCAACAGGACGTAATAATATAAAAGCAAAAAATACCTTATTAGCTCGTGGTAAAACTCGTAAAAACTGGAAAAATATGTTATTTGGATGGATGAAAAATTCTAATGCAGCATCAACTATTAATGGATCTGAGGCTGAATCAGTATATAATTCAAATATTAATTCTATTAAAAGTAATGTATCAGTTGATTCTATAGTGACACCTGTCAGTTATTCTCCTAAAAGTATTAATACAATGAATGAAGAAATACAATTAAAACCTGGTAATTTGAGTAAACCAAATATTCCTTTAAATACTATTAAAGATAAGGCAGTTAAGAAATGGTTAGAGGCACATCCAGGAGAATGGAAGAGGATAACTCAATTATGGGAGCAAGAGAAATTAAATAAGGGTCTCAATGCATATGCAACGCTACAACCAAAGTTTGTTCAAGCGAAAGTGTTGGAGATGATGTTGAATCAATCTGGTGGTTATTCACGTAGACGCAAATGCCGTGCAAGAAAATCACGGCGCTCTAATAGAAAATGAAGATCTCACTGCCATTCACTTTACCAACATTCAATAAGAATACTACCTTTCTAATTGCAGCTCTTGTCATTCTTGCGCTCTTAGCAATCTATTATGGAACCAGCTCTGTATCAGGTTTTGAAGATGCAGCTTCCGGTAAAAAGTTCTGTATGGTCTATGCTGATTGGTGTCCTCATTGTCAAAACGTAAAGCCTGATATGCAGAAATTCTCTGATGATGTCGCAGCCGGCAAAGAACTTTCAGGCAAAGGTGTTGGTGTACAATTAGTGAATGGTGATCCTCCTCAGGGTCAAGAACCTGATCCCCTCCTAAAAGTTCTTCCTGAAGTCAAAGGATATCCTTCATTCTATCTCCTCGATACTAAATCTGGTGCAGCAACACCATACGAAGGACCCCGTGAAGTCAGTGAAATGATTAAGTGGATCTCAGGAAATGTCTAAATTGATGCACGACGTTTACTCTTCATAACACAACGCATTGTAATATAATCTTTCGCAGCCTTATATCCATTTTCATATAAAAAACACCTATCTGTTGCGCTTAGTCCAAATTGTATTGAACTAATCGCAGGAGTTTTAATACATATTGTATTATCTTCATAACGATCATATAATAAACGACTTTTAGATGTGGATGTTAATTCATAAAGACGTAAAATAAATGAATCTGGGCCATCAAATTGATTCCATTTATCAATATATTGAAGTAAAATTATACCAAGTGCCTCATCCTGTTCCTTTGTTGATAATAGATTCATAGGATAAAGTCCATGAACACCTCCATCAACATATAGATCTTCACCTATATGTACAGGCCAAAAATAGAAGGGAAGTGACATAGATGCTCGTAAAGCATCAACAACTCGACAGTTAGGTGTATTAGCTGATGAAAATATAGTTGGTTCACCCGAAGATAAATTGGAAGCAACGACTTCTAATTGTAATTGCGGTCTGACTATCCTAAGTCCTTCAAAAGTTAGATCTGCTGGAAGACCTTTAATAGTGAGAAGTGCTTGCAAGAAACGAACAAGACGTTCTCCTGTGTCAATTCCATAATTGTCGATGAAAGAGAGGAAACCTTCTGGTGCAGGATCTTGAAGAATGGCGAAGTCAAAACGTTCGCAAATATCTTTTAGTGCTGCAATAGTATAACCAAGTACCATACCGAAAGCAACTAACGAACCTGCACTTAGACCAACATATTTTCGAACAAAACGAAGTACAGATGCCTCATGGAGTGCCTGTAACGCTCCAATATGTGCAATAGCTTTTACACCACCACCGCCAAGTACAATTATATGGGGAAGTTTCATTTATATTGCGATTACAAATTAATTGTTTAATCTATGCGCGAATTAGATGTCTTTTCGTCCTGGGTCATCGTCAAAGGATACTATTGATATTCCAGTATTACCAATAACAGATCTCTATAAAAATAGGTTATCCCGGGATGCCTCGAGGCTTCGAGCCTATAATAAACTATTAGAAACGATCTATCATCGTATTCGCGTAGTTTCTGCAATGCCTACACATCCTACAAGTATTATTTACACAATTCCACCTTTTATTCTAGGTGTACCACGTCTTGACTTACAAGACTGTGTAGTATATTTAGTCTGGCAACTTCGTAATAATGGATTCATGGTTGCATTTACTTATCCAAACATGTTATCTATTAGTTGGGGGCATCATGAACGTGATTATGTTGCAAATGATAGTCCTATTGCACAAGCAATGATGGCGACAACACCAGCACCACCTGCTGATACTAAGAGAGGTCAACCTGGCCATGGACAGCCGAAGAAATCTGCACTCAAGAAGAATCAGGCTTTCGGATCAGCCAATACAAATGATATTAATATTTTCAAACTTGATCAGGGATCAAGAACAGAACCACTATCAGCAATGGATTATCATCCACCTACTGGGTTCATTAATGCTGTGGAGAGACCGGCACCTACGACACAGCGTGGAACATTTACAGGGTTTTAATAGAGATGAATATCGATGAAGCTCGAGCACCTATGCCTAATAATCCATATATATTTAATGGAAGTCGTACTGGTCCTGGTTCAGAGTCAAAAACTAGACGTGTTGGTGGTCGACGCCGAAAGGTACGTAAGACAATTAGACGTAGATATAGACGTAGACATTAACGAAGTCCAGCAGCAGTCCATAAATTAATGGCTCGTGTGGCAACAGCATCACCAACACGTCTTGTACCAACTTTAACATCAGCAAGTGCTTTTTGATCAGCTCGCATTGTAGCGCCAGCTGAGCCAAATGTAGTTAACCATGCTTCTGCAATACGTGGACTAACACCAGTTACGAGACATAGCATAGAGGCACCGAAGAGAATAGGATCTTCAGAATTATTCTTCTTAACAACTTGAATTCCATCTGTTGCTCTTTGTGGAGCAGTCTCGACTTGGAAGACAGAATTATCTTCGGTCCATTGTGACCATAATCCTTCAACTAATTGTGCTGTTCCTTCGACACTTAGGGTACGAAATACAGGGATTCCATGACGATACATAAGACGACTTACAATCTTCATAATCGCGGTTTCTGATAGTCTTGAGCCTGCCATACCTGCCTTAACAAAAAGAGATTCTCCTATTTTTTGTTGGGCAACTGACGGCATCCCTTCAAGAATATATCCAATACGAGCACCTGTCTCAGATCCAAAAGCAAGTAGACGACCACGTTGTTCTCGATAACGTTTATCCATAATTGACGCTTCAAAATCAGCAAAAGTCTTACGTTCGAGGACGAGTGCAGGTTTATCAGCAACACCAATATGAATGTCTCCGACGTGTAGTTGTCGTGTATTATGTTGTATAGAGATAATTGCATTTAGAGCATTCTCTCTATTATCAATTGTAAGTGTTGATTCATTATTCATTATACTTAAAACTATATGTTATTATATAATATTCTTTATATATTAATATATTTTTATAAAAATACGATATTTATAATAATATTTTCATAAAATATAAATGACTAAGCTAATAATTGTACACCCTAACGTGTATGATTGTGTGAAAAATGCAGTCTTGATGGATTCTTTCAATCCAGATACAACAGTTATTAGGTATGTTGATAGTATGACAAAAGAGGATATTTTGAATTCTATTGGTACAACTGAGGTAACACATTTTGCATTTATGTATCACTTCCCTGGATATGAATCATTACCATTTTTCAATGTTCCTAATATTCCAACTACTAATACAACATCTGTATCAAATGACAGTCCATCAGACATGACTGAACTTATGACATCAACAATTAAAGGGGATAAATATTTATTTTATAATGATAATGTAATAAGTTTAATTAATTCAATTAAAGGACACTGTTCTGGTAAATTAATTGTTGATATTTTATCATGTTCATTATCAATGCCAGAGTACAAGGAAGAAGTATTAAAGATCGAATCTGATCTAGATATTGATATTCGTTTTTCAACAGATTTAACTGGTAATCCAGCTGAAGGTAGGAACTGGGTTATGGAAAGCGAGCTTCCTTCAATAGTAAATGTCCGTGATATCTATTTTACCGATAATGTATTATCATGGACAGGTGTTTTAAATAATAATATTACAGCAGCTATTAAAGCAGGTGGTCTTTTTGCACCATATATTTCATGGAATGCAACAACAAAAACGTTCACTCTATTACAAAATATTGTATGGACATCATTTGTTACTGCAACTGGTATAAATCTGACAGATTATATTGCTGTTAATGCCACAGAAGTATTCGACGGTAATAACAAAACAATTGATTTAACAGGTGTGTCTAATTGGCTCGGTCTATTTATTTCAACAGGTACTGATGTTGTAAATCTACCCAGATTTATCAATTTAGGCATGATTAATGGTACAAGTCTGGCAAATTCAGCAGGTTATATAATGAGACAAGATTGTCGCAGATTCCAAGTAGAAGATTGTTACAATACTGGTTTAGTGAATGGTGCCTATTCAGGTGGTATTGCTGGCTACAGAGCAGGATATATTGGTTCTGCGGGTGTTGGTAAAATCTATAGATCATACAATACAGGAACAATTACAGGTGCATATGCTGGTGGTATTGCTGGATTCTCTGTTGGAAATTCATCTGGTATTCTTATTATTGATGATTGTTATAATACTGGTGCAGTAAGTGGTATTGAGTCAGGTGGTATAACAGGTCCTAAAGCGGGAGAAGGGAGCGGTAATGTAACTGTATCAAATTGTTACAATACTGGTAATATTACAACAGATGGTTCAGGTGGTATTTGCTCCGATTTTGCAGGATTTAATTATGGTAGAGTAACTATTACAGATTGTTACAATACTGGCTCACTTACTGGTAGATATTGTGGTGGTATTGTTGGATATACAGCTGGTAGATACTTTGGTATTGTAACGATTACTAATTGTTATAACACTGGTTCTTTTGTCGGTTGGGACGTAGGTGGTATTGCTGGTCACCGATCTGGTGAAGATCGTGCTAATGTGACAATCTCAAAATGTTATAATAGTGCTGACATTACTACACCATATGCAGGCGGTATTTGTGGTAGTGTTATTGCATATAATTCTGGACTTGTAACAGTGGAAAATTGTTACAATACTGGTTTAGTTAGTACATTTGCTGGAGGTGGTATTATAGGTGGTCAATGTGGTGATACAAATGGTACTGTTGTAGTGAGAAATACTTTTAATACTGGTGATATCAGAGCAAATGGATGTGGTGGTATTTTAGGTAATTTTGCCGGCAATGTAGGTGGTACAATTACAGTTAGCAAATGTTATAATATTGGTAATCTAATTGTTAATGCTGCAGTATATGCAGGTGCTTTAACTGGTTCATGGACTGGTGCAAATAATGGTATTGTTACTATCGAAGATTGTTATAATACAGGAAATATTTCAGGAGCTTATTGCGGTGGTATATGTGGAGCAGATATTGCAAGATCACCCATTACTACTAATACAAGTACAGTTACAATTAGAAGATGTTATAACTCAGGTATTAAAAGTGCAACTTCAGGTAGTGTGGGTGGAATAAATGTTCGTAATTCACCTAATGGTACATTAACAATTGTAGACTGTGTTGTTAATGGTGGTATCACTGGAGCGAATGCTGGTTCTGGAATCACAGTAACAAATACTTCGACATCTATTACAGATATTAGTGGAGCCATTGTTGCTTCATGGCCTACAACAACATGGACCACAGGTACTAACGTAAATATTAATGGTATTTCCTATGCTCTCCCTATCTTAAAAGTTTTTCAATCAAGTCCCTGGCTATCAGTTAGCGCATCTATTAAATACTATAGTGCAGCAAATACAAGAGCGTATTTTTACATACCAGTTACAAGTGTTACAATTAATGGTGCTACATTAGTATATATGACAGCAACAACAACATTGACTGCAACTGTTGCAGAAACAGATGCAACTGATCTGTCAGTTACATGGTCTTCATTATCTTCTGGAATTGCTACTGTGAATTCATCTGGTACTGTTACTGGTGTTTCATCTGGTAATGCAACTATTAGAGCGACTAGTTTAATTACACCTGGTGTATATGACGATTTTGAAATTGCGGTACCAGCAACAACACCAGTGAGTGCAATTACTATTAATGCATCTCAATCATCAGTACATATTGGATCATCTATTGATTTAACTACAAGTGTTGTTCCGTCATATGCAACAGACACATCAGTTACATGGTCTGCATTAAATGCGTTTGCATCAGTAAACTCATCAGGAACTGTTAATGGAGTAGCTGCAGGTATTGCAACAATAGAAGCAAGAAGTGTTAGTGATTCAACCGTATTTGCAACTATTGATATTACAGTTACTGTACCTGTTACTAGTGTTACAATTAATAGTGATGTGACATCTGTTATGATTGGTGAAACAATTTCTCTATCAATTGATGTACAACCAAATGAAGCAAGTAATACAGATGTTACTTGGTCTTCTTCAAATGATGCAATTGCAAGTGTTAATACAGCAGGAGTTGTTCTAGGCAAATCAAGTGGTACAGTTACTATTACTGTAACAAGTGTAAGTACACCTAGTATTTCTGATACAATTGATATAACATCATTCCCATATGTACCAGTTACAGATATAACACCACTTACAATGACAGGGGGTTTAACAAATACATCATTATATGTGGGAAGTACTGCAACTATGTCAGCATCAGCAATTCCTTCAGAGGCAACAAATCCATACATTCGTTTTAGATCATCTCATCCAGAAATTCTGAGTATAGATCGTGATACAGGTGAAATGTCGGCCCTACAAATAACCACAACACCAGTTACTATTACTGCCGATTCTAACCTTGATGATAATAAATCACGATCAATTAATATAACTGTCCTTCCTATTCCTGTGACATCATTAGATCCTATTACAACAACTGGTAATGTTACTCGTCTTGCATCTGGTGGAACATTACAATTCACAAGTACAGCAAATCCACCAACTGCATCAAATAGAACAATAACTTGGTCAGTGAGAAATACTGATAATCTTATCACTACACCATTAGCAACAATTGATAGCGATGGTCTTGTAACTGCAGCTTCAAATGTAAGTGGACAGATCCAAGTTATTGCAAGATCTGAAAGTAATCCAAATATTTTACAATCAATAAATATATTTATTTTTACTGGCCCTACAGGTGTAACAATTACAAATACTAATGTAAATATAACAACCGTTGAGACAGATAGTTATCGTATTCAAAATAGAGCATATACTTCTAATCCACCAAGATTGACAGCGACTGTTGAACCATCAGATACTTCAAATAAAAAAGTTAAATGGACATCATTAACTCCTAGTGTAGCAACAATTAGCGAATCACTTGGTACAATAACTGCTGTAAGTGTAGGTACAACAACTCTTAGAGCGGAGGCTGATGCTGATAGTAGTATTTATAAAGAAGTTACATTAGAAGTTGTTCCTGTGTTAACAACTAGTATCACTATTAATAATATACCAACACTGTTTTATGTAACAAGTACTGCGACTTTAACAGCAACAACATTACCTGGAAATGCTGTTGATTCATCAGTTACATGGTCATCTAATTCGGCAAATGTAACAGTTGATGAAACAACAGGTGTAATTACTGGTGTTAGTGCAGGATCTGCAACCATAACTGCAACTGCATCTGATGGTAGTGGAGTGACTGGAATAGCAACAATTACTGTATTAGATATACCAGTAAGCAGAATGGGTATAATAGATTTAACAACTACATCAGGTATTTCATTAGCATCACAAACAACATTAAGAGTTGGTGCTGAGGCACAATTAATTGTTGAAATATTTGCTCCGTCTAATACAACTCCTCCTAATGACTGGTCGCCAACAGTTACATGGTCATCAAACGACTTCATTAGTTCATCAAATCCAACGATTACATATGATTCAAATACTAATAAATTCTATGCAAAATGCACAATAAATGCACTTGCTATTTCAACAACTGCACAACGTATGACTGCTACATCTGGATCTATTATTACTTCTAAATCAATACAAGTTCAATCAGTTCCAATCACAGGATTAACAAATATTAGTTCAACAGGAAATGTTTCAAGAATTACTATTGGTTCTCAATTACAACTATCATCGACTATCGAACCAAATAATGCATCAGAACAAACAATAACATGGTCTATAGATAATAATGCACTTGCAACAATTGATAGCAATGGATTATTAACAGCAAATAGTACTACTGCTGGTAAAGTAACAGTAAGAGCTTCTGCTGGAGGATTTAATAGATCACGTGATATAAATATATATATTCCAGTATCATCAGTAACAATTGAAAATAATACTAATTCAGTAATAACAACAATTAGCACTGATAATTATAAAATATTAAAGAAATTATATCTTGGTGCATCAGCATTTTTAAATGCCACAATTTTGCCAAGCAATGCAACTACAAAAGGAATTATATGGTCTTCATTAGATGAAGATATAGCAACAGTAAATGAATTAACAGGTATAATTACTCCTAAACTACTTGGAACAGCCAGAATCATAGCTACATCGGCTGAAAATAATACAATTTATAAACAGGTTTCAATTACTGTTGCTCCAGTTAAAGTTAGTTCAATAAAGATTAGTGGAGCTCCAAGTACAGGTTCCATTTTCAAATCTGAAACACTTTCATTAACAACAACAGTATTACCAGGAGATGCAGAAAATTCTGCAATTACATGGTCATCATCAAATGAAAACATCGCAACTGTTTCATCAACTGGTTTAGTAACAGGAGTAAATGGTAGCACCGATCCTGTAACAATAACAGCAACTGCAAATGATGGTAGTGGTGTAACAAATAGTATTACTCTAAGAGTAAATGACATTGTAATTGGAACAGTTGGTGCAATTACACTTGCAACATTGACACAAAGTACAATTAAGGGTAGAATAATTGGTATAAATTCAACAGTCTATGGAAAAGTACAACTAAGTCCACCGAAAAATATTACTGCTCCAGCTAATTGGTCACCTGTTGTAAATTGGACGACATCCGATGAAACGTATATTAGTATATCAGAACCATCTGTTATAATAGAAACAGGTAAATATTTCGCAATTGCAAAATTAACTGGTAATCTGAATACATCATCTGCAATTACAATTACAGCAACACCAGCAGAAGGAACAGCAAGAGCAAGCAAAAATACATTCACTGTTGCACCTATTAGGGTAAGTAAAGTTACAATAACTGGATCAATTGCAATGTCAACAAATGGACAGGCAACATATACTGCATCAATTACACCAAATAATGCTACAAATACAAATGTTATATGGTCTATTGCAAATGACAGAGGATTTCCAGCTGAGCCATTATTAGCAACGATAGATGAGACAACAGGAGTAGTAACATCTGGATCTAATATTGGAGGAGTAATAATTACTGCAACATCTGCAGACATTGCTGCAAATAAAAAAGCAACATTTAAAGTATCAATAAATGAACCGGCAACAGATATTACAATAACTTCTATTACAAATGCAATATCAACTGGAACAGATGAGAATGGATATGATACATATACTATATATAATGATCCAAATAAAAAATCTGTCGTTAATGCAACAGTTATTCCAAGCACAGCAAATAAATCTTATTTATTAACATCATCAAATACAGATGCTATAACAACATCTTCAAATATTATAAGTTCAAAAAGTATTGGAACTTCAACAATTAGGGTTATGTCCGCA
>JACCEC010573988.1_pt1 | contig 93546 bp, 91 predicted proteins | sample 7450121 | NCBI WGS metagenome assembly JACCEC01 (sample SAMN15323455, study PRJNA562643) | freshwater metagenome | isolation source: river surface water | place: USA:Blue River Watershed | collected 2017-08-18
GCGCTACCCAGGTAGCCGCCAATACCGCAGAAGCGATTTCGGCTGGAACCCAAGAACTTATCTCTGAAATCATCAAGAGTAACGGGCTAGAAACCGCCGACATCATCTCGATTCTCTTTACGGCATCGCCCGACCTCAATGCCAGCTTCCCTGCAGCAGCTGTTCGATCGCTGGGGCTTACCGACACACCCTTGATATGCGCTGTTGAGATCGATGTCCCTGGCGCCCTGGAGCGCACGATTCGAGTCATGGCCCATGTGGAGAGCCCCCTTCCCAAGGAAGAAATCGCCCATATCTACCTCCACGGCGCAAAATCTCTGCGCTCAGATATCGCCCAATAGGCCTTGAAAGAGAAACTTCCATGGCCATTTCTCATGTACAAATCATTGGCTCAGGCTTGATCGGAAGCTCAATCGGTTTAGGGCTCGTGCAGAAACAGATTCAGGTTTCGATGGTCGATACCGACCCTGCCGCGCAGGCCTTGGCGCGGGATTTGATAGCGAGTTCTCCACTCACAGAGCCAGATCTGGTGATCATCGCTTCTCCGCTTGGCTCGATCTCTGAGGTGCTTCGGAACCTTGATACCTCAACTGTGAAGTTAGGCTTTATGGATATCAGCTCAGTAAAGTCTAAAGTTCTGAGCGATGTTGAAAGTTCTGGCCTTTCTAGAACTCGATTTCTTCCATCCCATCCCATGGCAGGACGCGAAGTTGGGGGAGCGCAATCTGCTCGAGCCGATCTCTTTGCAGGCAGGCCATGGATTATCGATTCTCAGGGTGTCGATCCCGAACTTCGAGCCGCTGGAGTGGAAATCATTGAGCTCCTCGGGGCCACACCGATAGAGCTCGTCAGTAGAGAGCATGATCAAGCTGTAGCTCTTGTCTCGCACTTACCTCAAATCGTTGCATCATTGCTTGCAAGTCAACTGCAAGGAGCAAATGCCCAGTGGCTAGATCTCGCGGGCGCGGGGCTACGAGATACGGTCAGGATTGCTGGCTCTAACCCGGAGCTATGGAAAGAGATCATCGCTGCAAATAGAGATTTCATTGCACCCCTGCTTAAGAAATTTATCGCAGATGCTGAAAATCTCTTATCCAAAATTGATAATGAAGATTTCATTGCGGAAGTCATTGAAGGTGGCGCGCAAGGACGAGCACTTATTCCAGGAAAGCACGGTGGGAAACAACGCAGCTACACATATCTGCCGATAGTTATCGAAGATAAACCAGGTCAACTTGCAGCGCTCTTTAATGAGTGCGCTCGTGCGCAAGTGAACGTCGAAGATCTTGCAATCGAACATAGCCCAGGTCAATTCACCGGATTAATTACTCTAGCCTTATCTGAATCAGATGCTGTAAAACTTTCAGATCATTTACGAGCACATGGATGGAACGTGCACGCTCAACGTTAGGTAAGTCAAGGTACTAACGAATAGAATTACTCAACTGAAAGATGGGCTCATTATCATGATTGTTGTAGCGCTAGATGGCCCAAGTGGTTCTGGCAAATCCAGCACATCTAAAGAGATTGCTATTCGCGCCGGATGGAATTATCTCGATACTGGGGCGCTCTATCGCGCTATAACTTTCATCGCTTTGTCGATTAATAGTGAAAAACCAAATGAGATACTTCGCGAATTACAAGATACGCCGATAACTTTTAATTCAGATCCGCGGAATCCAAAGATATTTGTAGGAACGCAGGATGTATCAACTGAGATACGCTCGCATGAAGTGACAGAGAAGGTTTCTGTCATTAGCGCACTACCTGAAATACGAGCTGAGCTCCTAGAATTGCAAAGAAGAATCATTGCTAACGCCGAACGAGGAATTGTTGTAGAGGGTCGGGATATTGGCACTGTCGTCTGTCCAGATGCAGCGCTCAAGGTATTTCTCACCGCTGATATCTCAGCGCGAGCGCAGAGGCGTGACGCTGAATTGGCTGATAAATCTCACGGAGTGGATTCGGTGAGCGAGTCGCTGGCTGCCCGGGATGTTATCGATTCGACACGAAAAACTTCTCCGCTTGCTCCGGCATTTGATGCAGTGCATATCGACTCAACTGAATTAACCCTTCCAGAAACTGTAGACCGCATCTGGGAATTGCTCTCTGAGCGTTCACTCTTAGGTCTTCCCATTGTTGCCATTTTGGGGCGTCCCAATGTTGGCAAATCAACTCTCATAAATAGATTTTTGGGACGGCGCGAAGCGATTGTTGAGGATACACCTGGTGTAACTCGTGATCGAGTTCAGTATGAATGCGAATGGGGTGGTCGGCGCTTCATTGTCATGGATACCGGCGGCTGGGAATCAAAACCAGATGGAATCTCAATTCAAGTGAGTGCAAGTGCAGAGCTAGCAATGCAAGAAGCAGATTTGCTCTGCTTTGTCGTCGATGCGCAAGTTGGTGCGTTAGATGAGGACGATGTTCTTGTGCAAGAACTTCGTAAAGCAAAGAAACCTACTCTTTTAGTTGCAAATAAGGTTGATGGAGATAACGATGAATCTGATGCACATGCACTGTGGAATATTGGATTAGGCGAACCGCACTTTGTCTCGGCGCTACATGGTCGGGGAAGCGGCGATTTACTCGATGCCATCGTTTCGTTGCTTCCAGAGGTTGGAGCCGCCCAGGTACAAGATGGATATCGCAGAATTGCTTTGATAGGCAGACCCAATGTTGGTAAATCAAGTTTGCTTAATGCGTTAGCCGGTGAAAACCGCTCAATCGTCGATGATGTTGCTGGCACCACGCGAGATCCAGTTGATGAACTTATTGAATTTGGTGGAAGTATCTGGCGTTTTGTTGATACGGCTGGGCTCAAGAAGCGTGCAAACCAAGCAAGTGGTACTGACTATTACGCAACCTTACGTACTCAAACGGCGTTAGAACGTTGCGAATGTGCGGTTGTAGTTCTCGATGCATCAGTACCGATATCTGAGCAGGACCTGCGAATAATTACCATGGTTGAAGAAGCCGGTAAGGCGATGGTCATTGTGATGAATAAATGGGATCTAGTCGATGAAGATCGCCGTGATCAATTAGATAAAGAGATCGATCGCCATCTCGATCAGGTTGAATGGGCGCAACGAGTGAATGTCGCAGCGAAGACGGGTTGGCATCGCGATCGCCTAGCTCCTGCGCTTCGTACCGCCATTGATTCTTGGGAACGTCGCGTTCCGACTGCAAAGCTCAACTCATTCCTGGGAGCACTTATCGGTGCAACGCCTCCACCTGTGCGAGGTGGCAAACAACCAAAGGTTTATTACGCAACTCAAGCGGGAATCGCGCCTCCTAAATTTGTTATCTTCTCCAGCGGCTGGATTGAAGCTTCTTATCGTCGCTTCATCGAGCGGCGCCTACGTGAAGAGTTTAAGTTTCCTGGAACGCCGGTTCAGGTAGCTATCCGCGTGAAAGAACGGGATAAGGAGTAGCGATGCTTACCATTCCTAATGCGCTGACCTTTGCGCGTTTTTTGGGAATTCCACTCTTTGTATACCTTGCTTTAGTCGTGAAAGCTGATGGATGGGCCATCTTGGTTCTAGCGATTGGGGGAGCAACCGATTACTTCGATGGCAAGCTCGCCCGAGCGCTCGGTCAAGAATCAAAATTTGGCGAAATTGCAGATCCCACTATTGATCGTCTCTACATCGCAGCAACTCTGATAACTCTCTATATTCGTGACGCGATACCGCTTTGGTTGATTGCTTTACTGGTTTCTCGTGATGTGTTTATGGCCGCCGTTGCTGGAGTTCTCGCAGCTAAAGGGTTCGGGCCACTACAGGTGACGTATCTAGGAAAAGCGGCAACCTTCAATCTGCTCTACGCCTTCCCATTTCTTCTCCTTGCACTTAGCCAGACCTGGTATGGAACGCTGTCCTTTATCTTCGGATGGGCCTTTGCAATCTGGGGAGTCTGCCTTTATCTCGGGACTGCGGTAGGTTATTTCCTTACTGCTCTCTCCACCATTAGAGTTCGACCACGCGTCATCGAAGGGTAATTTCATGTCACAGATTCCAACAGATCTTCAATACACCAAGGAACATGAATGGGTTGCTCCAACTTCAACGCCACTTCGAATTCGAATGGGCATCACTGATTACGCGCAAGGGGCGCTCGGCGATATCGTTTATGTCCAGATGCCCAAGGTTGGAGAATCTGTCACCGCAGATCAGGTGTGTGGTGAAGTTGAATCAACGAAGAGCGTCTCTGAAATTTTCGCACCAGTGTCGGGGAAAGTCGTTGCCGTCAACTCCGAATTGGAGAGCGCACCAGAACTTATCAACTCTGACCCGTACGGATCCGGATGGCTGGTCGAGATTGAAGTCCCTACCGAACCAGCAGGTCTGTTGAGCGCGGAGCAATACGGTCAAATCACCGCTTAGCCCCGGCTTGATTTCTTAATTCCAACTCTCTAGTGTCACCCTTAAGTTGACGTCCAAAGTCAAGGGTTTTCTAGGTGGGAGGAGCGAGATATGGCAAGTGCAGATGCTGATCGCGAACTCACTAGCACCCTTCACCTTAGCCTTCGTTCTGTAGTCGGAGATTCCCCAACGACTCTGATTGAGGATTTCTTCCAGCAAGCAACTGACGAAGAGAAGGCGGTCATCACCAGTGCACTTTCTGGAGACGGAGAGAGCGCGATGGTCTTCATTCACCGCGGGGCTCAGAAAGGTTCACGATTCCTCATCAACCACGAGGGTGTGACTATTGGACGCGCTCCTGAAAACTCGATATTCCTCAATGATGTCACTGTTTCTCGCAAGCATGCATCTATCGAGAGGGATGGAAGAGATTTCATTTTAAGAGATTCCGGGAGCCTCAATGGTTCCTATGTCAATAACGTCTCAGTCACTCAAAAGAAACTTGTTTCTGGTGATGAGATTCAAATTGGAAAATTCCACCTGCTCTTTATCGGGGCACCATCATCAGGGGAGAAGTAACTTGAGCGTTCCAGCACGCGCCTATTTGAGCATCGGGGAAGTACTTACGAAATTACGAGGTGACTTTCCGGATATTACGATTTCTAAGATTCGGTTCCTTGAATCAGAGGGCCTGATCGAACCGCAACGCACCCCTTCGGGCTATCGCAAATTCACCACCACAGATTTAGATCGCCTTCGTTATGTCCTCCTAGCGCAGCGCGATCAGTATCTGCCACTCAAGGTCATCAAAGAGAATCTCGATGCGCTTGATCGTGGTTTACAACCTGCCGCAACTGGTGGCGTAGCAGCTCCTCGACCAACACTTGCCACTGTAGATGGCGAATTCGCACCCGCAAATTTCGCCGCGCAGTCAGAGATGAGATTGAGTCGTGATGAGCTATTAAAAGCTTCTGGATTAGAAGATTCTCAGTTAGTTGAACTTGAGTCATATGGGTTGATCGTGATTCGCGGACGTCATTACGACGGTGATGCACTCTCTGTTGCAAAAGCAGTAGCTGAAATGGCCGGTTTTGGAATAGAGCCGCGTCATCTACGCTCCTTCAAATCTGCAGCTGATCGTGAAATTGGTCTGATTGAACAGGTGATTACACCTTTCACACGTCAGAAGAGTTCTGAAGCTAAAGCTAGAGCAGAAGAAGTTCAAAAAGAGATAGCTTCTCTCTCTGTGCGTCTGCATGCTGCTTTAGTGCGTGGCGGACTCAATCGTCCTCGCTAATTTTTTCTCTCTCAGTGGAATAGAGAACGGTCCATGTTGATTCCTGTTGAAGTCGTCGGAGTTCGCATTGAGATGCCGTCGAATCAGCCCATTGTCCTTCTCAAGGAGATAGAGGGGACCCGTTTCCTACCAATCTGGGTGGGAGCAGTTGAGGCAACTGCTATTGCCTTCGCGCAACAGGGCATGCAAGCCCCCCGTCCCTTGACTCATGATTTGATACGCGACCTTCTGGATCGGGTAGACATAACTTTGACCGCTGTCCACATTACAAAGATTGAAGATGGAATCTTCTTTGCAGACCTACAACTGCGTGGCCATGACGGAGCCCTTGAGCCTCTCTCTGCTAGACCTTCAGATGCGATTGCTATCGCGTTGCGGACCAGGAGCAATATCCTGGTAGATAACGATCTGCTCGATTCTGCAGGTATAGATATCCCAGAACAGGTGGCTGCAAGTTCGTCAGCTGCGGGGGATCAGGAGTTAGAGGCTTTCCGTGAGTTCTTGGAGGGAATTAACCCTGAGGACTTTGCTGGCTAGAAGTCTAAACCTCTACTAGAGGTTTTATTCGTGTCGGTCATGGGCTGCGAGGACGTTCGGGCGTAACCTTTGATATCCCCACTAGTTGAAGGCGAGCCCCCTCTCGTGACAGATCAAGAATTTGAAATTGGATATCGCGGCGCAACAGCATGTTCTGCTGCCGGAATTTCTTATCGTCAACTCGATTATTGGGCGCGCACTGGGCTCGTAGAACCATCGATTCGCACTGCTAACGGTTCGGGTAGTGCACGTCTCTACGGTTTCCGTGACATCTTAGTTCTTAAAATCGTCAAACGACTCCTTGATGCTGGTGTATCTCTTCAAAATATTCGCACTGCAGTCAACCATCTGCGAAGCCGCGGAGTAACAGAACTTGAGAGCATCACGCTAATGAGCGACGGCGCATCAATCTATGAATGCGCAAGCGCAGATGAGATCGTTGATCTACTTGCAGGTGGACAAGGCGTCTTTGGAATTGCAGTGGGCAAGGTGTGGCATGAAGTCGAAGGTTCGTTAGCGACGCTTCAAGGTGAAGTCAACGGTGAAGTTTTTGTTGGCGAAAATAGTGATGAACTCTCGCTCCGTCGAAAGGCGAAAGGCGCCTAACAGACATATATTTCCTTCCCTAAGACTTACGGGGATAGCTATCCCCGGTCAACTAGGGGAGCGCTGTGGCAACAGATAAAGGGTTTGAAGATCGCCATATAGGACCGTCTGCATCTCAAGAAGACGAGATGCTGCAAGTTTTAGGCTATGACAATCTCAAAACATTTATAGCCGATGTAGTCCCGACGAATATCGCGATTGAAAAATCACTTGCTCAAACTTTAGATTCGGCAAAAAGTGAAGTAGAAGTTATCGCCGAACTTCGTGAAATTGCAGCACAGAATGAGGTGTTCACTTCACTTATTGGGTCTGGATATTACGGAACCATCACTCCTGCTGTGATCAAGCGCAACGTCTTAGAAAATCCCGCTTGGTACACCGCTTACACCCCATATCAACCTGAGATTTCGCAAGGTCGTTTAGAAGCGCTCTTCGCCTTTCAAACTGTCGTATGTGAGATGACTGCGCTTGCACTTTCAAATGCTTCAATGCTTGATGAGGGAACTGCGGCAGCAGAGGCTATGACACTTGCGCGGCGCACATCCAAGGCTGCAGATGGGGCCGTTTTTGTAATTGACTCCCATATTCATCCCCAGACCAAAGCCGTCGTTGCTACCCGCGCTAAGCCACTAGGAATTGAAATTGTTGAATGTGATGCGCTCTCCATACCGACCGATATTGACTATTTTGGAATTCTCGTGCAGTACCCAGATACCACAGGAGCAATTACAGATTTTGCAGAAATGGCTACTGCGGCACATACAAAGGGCGCTTTGGTAATCGCCGCAACCGATCTTCTTGCGCTCACAATGATTACCCCTCCGGGAGAGTGGGGTGCAGATATTGCAGTTGGCAGCGCCCAGCGATTTGGAGTTCCGATGGGATTCGGTGGACCACATGCTGGATTCATGGCGGTGCGCACTGGACTCGAACGCTCACTTCCGGGTCGTCTAGTCGGTCAGAGTATTGATGCACATGGAAATCCAGCTTTTCGTCTTGCGCTGCAAACTCGCGAACAACATATTCGTCGCGATAAAGCTACCTCCAATATCTGCACAGCGCAGGTACTGCTTGCAAATATGAGCGCTTTCTATTCGATGTGGCATGGTCCAAAGGGCCTCAGGGCAATTGCAGAGCGTGTACATAATTACGCTGCTCAACTGGCAGCAGTTGTCGAAACTGAGAATAAAAGTTATTTCGATACCCTGACCGTAAAGGTCTCTGATGCGAGCGTTATTCATGCGGCAGCGAAGAAAGAGCGAATCAACCTGGGAATCGTTGATCAGACTCACGTTCGAATCTCATTCGATGAAACAGTTACCGATCAGACCTTTGAGACGATTGCAAAGATCTTTGGGGTATCGACAAAGCCAGCACAGGGCAGTGGCATAGCGACCAAGCTGGCGCGGACATCGCTCTATCTGCAACATCCAGTCTTTAATACCTATCACTCCGAGACTTCTATGTTGCGTTATCTGCGCACGCTCGCTGATAGAGATCTTGCCCTTGATCGCACGATGATTCCACTGGGTTCTTGCACGATGAAACTCAATGCAACAACTGAGATGGAAGCTGTGACTTGGCCAGAGTTTTCATCGCTGCATCCATTTGCACCAAGCGATCAGAGCAAAGGCACTCGAAGATTGATAGACCAGTTATCGCAGTGGCTCGTTGAAATCACTGGCTATGACTCAGTCTCGTTGCAACCAAATGCAGGTAGCCAAGGAGAGTTTGCTGGGTTGCTAGCGATTCGGAATTATCATGATTCACGAGGTGATAATGCGCGCAATATCTGCCTCATACCATCGAGTGCGCACGGAACAAATGCAGCAAGTGCAGTCATGGCCGGCATGAAAGTTGTTGTTGTTGAATGCGACGATCACGGCAATGTGAGCTTGGCCGATTTGCAGTCGAAGATCGCCGAACACGCCTCAACTCTGGCCGCTCTCATGGTTACCTATCCATCTACACATGGGGTCTTTGAATCAGCTATTTCAGAGATCTGCGCAATGGTGCATGACGCGGGTGGACAGGTTTATGTTGATGGCGCAAATCTCAATGCTCTAGTTGGAACTTCACAACCAGGAAAATTTGGGGCCGATGTTTCACATCTGAATCTCCATAAAACTTTCTGTATTCCTCATGGCGGTGGGGGACCAGGTGTTGGTCCGGTTATTGCAAAGGCACATTTGGCGCCATTTCTACCTAACCACCCGCTCGATGAGAGTGCAGGTCCAGCAACTGGGCCTGGTCCAATCTCTGCAGCGCCATTTGGTTCTGCGAGTATTCTGCCAATTTCTTGGGCATACATCCGACTCATGGGGGGAGCAGGTCTCACTCACGCCACAGAAGTTGCAATTCTTAATGCAAATTACATGGCAGCTCGTCTACGTTCTTCATTCCCAATTCTGTATACAGGGGAGAAGGGGTTAGTTGCACACGAATGTATTCTCGATGTTCGAGAAATTACCAAGATCTCAGGTATTACCGTTGATGACATTGCAAAGCGGTTAATGGATTTTGGGTTCCATGCCCCAACGATGTCTTTCCCGGTAGCCGGCACCTTAATGATTGAACCTACTGAATCCGAAGATATTGTTGAGATGAATCGCTTCATCGATGCCATGGTTGCCATTCGCTATGAGATTCAAGAGATCATTGATGGCAAAATTGCTGTCGAAGATTCAGCCTTGCGCCACGCACCACACACTATTGGTGCAATCGCAGCCAGTGAATGGAATCGGAGCTACTCCCGCGAAAAAGGTGCATTCCCAGCAACCCTCACTGGTCTGATACCAGGCGAATTGATAGGCATGAAGGGCAAGTATTGGCCCACCAGCGGGCGTATCGATGGGGCATATGGTGATAGGAACCTGGTCTGTTCCTGCCCGCCTATAGAGGCCTTCGCCTAAATCGTCATTACTTTACATAATGTAACTTATCGGCGTTAGGCCGTAAACGTCGAGATAGGCCCCATAGCGTGGTCTGCCAGAGCGCTTCTACAACAATCGCCCTGCTCATCTTTGAAACGCCATTGACTCTTTCAACAAAGGTTATGGGAACTTCAATTGTTTTCGCGCCAGCTAATACTGAAGCAAGCGCCATTTCGATTTGAAAACAATATCCAGTTGCAGTCATCTGATCGAGTCTCAAACGTGAGAGTAATTGCGCACTATAGACGCGAAAACCCCCCGTGAGATCGTGTAAGGGAATTCCCAAAGCGATTCTGGCATAGGTAGTTCCGGAGCGAGAGAGCAACTGTCGACTTTTTGGCCAGTTCACAACGCTCCCACCAGGGATCCAACGAGTTCCTAAAGTGATCGATATCGGTTCGTTTGTGGCATCGAGCATCGCCGGAAGATCTGCCACCCGATGAGAGCCATCCGCATCCATAGTGACAATCTTTGAATACTTGTCCTGCGGAAGAACGTGAGCAAAACCAGCGCGATAGGCAGCGCCAAGACCAGCTTTTCCTGGTCTACGCAGGACAGTCACCCAAGAAAATCCTAAGGAATCAACGATGTCTGCAGTCATGTCGGGAGAATTGTCATCCAGTACGACAACATCAAAATCGCGCTGATGATGTAGAACGTTCAGAGAGTTCAGTAACTCAACTATAGAAGTTGATTCATTGTAGGTAGGTATAAGAATCACGGGTTTCATTAGTTGATTCCTGCCTTCAATGTACGTAACAACATATGTTCCTACCAACCAAGCGCTGATATTAATCTATCAACACTTGCGCCCAATCCGTATTCTTCTTTGAGGGTGTAAATTTTCGAAAGATCTTTTGGAGCCTTCGGCATTGCGATATCTAGCTGCGGTAAGGCCACATCTTTTGCGCAATGAACTAATGTAGGAGCTATCGCTAAGTAATCGGCACCATCGATGATCTTCTTAGCAAGGCTTGGCGTAAGTGCAGAATGTCCAGCATGGGCAGCTGCCAATGCATCATCAACGCTTGCAAAATGGCTTGCAATGAGGGCAGCCCCCTTCTCGCCTATCCCCTTTACTCCTGGCAAGCCGTCAGAAGGATCTCCACGAAACATTGCGAAGAGGGCGTACCTATCCCCTGGAATTCCATATTTTTCGCTCACCCATCGAGTATCAACCAAATCGTGTTGCGAAATTCCGCGTGCCAGATAAACCACTTTCACATCACGGCGATCGTCTACCAATTGGAATAGATCTCTATCCCCTGTCACGACTCGAATTGGCCCCTGCTCGCGAACTGCAAAAGTTGCCATGACATCGTCTGCTTCATAATCATCAACGCCCACCATGGGAATCCCAAATTCATCAAGAAGATCTAGAAGGATAGGAATTTGCGGCGTGAGAGTCTCTGGCTCTTCTTCCTCATCGCTTTCTTCTTCAAGTCGATTAGCTTTGTAGTCAGGAAAGAGTTCAACGCGCCATGAAGGACGCCAGTCTCCTTCGATGCAAGCGACAATTCGATTCGGCGAATACATGCTAATTAGGCGGGCCGTCATATCGAGATAACCTCGAATTGCGTTCACCGGCATACCTGAGGGCGAAAGCAAAGTGTCGGGCATGCCGTAGTAAGCGCGATACCAGAGTGAAGCGCTATCGAGCAACATAAGTGTCATACATCCGCCAACATATCTGAAATCACCCCTCGATCCAATCTTTTCACCCCTTCTCTACATAGAGGGCGAAGATTTTCTGCCGCGCCTCCTATTTGAGTTAATAGATCAATTAACTGACGAATACTGCGAACGAAATCTCCAACTGTCATATCTGTTCCCTTGAGCACGTTACTTAAGGAGTGGCCATTTGCCCAACGATATGCGGCGTAACAGAAACCAAAGTCAGGCTCACGTTGCGTCTTCACTTCAAATTCATTCTCAATATCTTCTAATTCCACCCAGATTTTTGCGACAGCCGCGAGAGCGCTTGCAACGTTCTGATGGGGCATCTTTGGTGCGTAATTCTCAGCGCTGCGACTTTCATAAATCATTGCTGATGCGACAGAGAGAAGTTCAGGCGCGTTGAGATTTTCGAAGACGCCTCTGCGGATTGACTCTGTGAGAAGGAGATCAGATTCAGCGTAGATCTTAGCGAGAATTTTGCCTTGCTCCAGTGGCTTCTCACCCTCTATGTAGCCTAGATGGGTAAGAACGCTACAAATACGGTCAAAGGTTTTTGCGATAACGTGTGTGCGATTTTCTACTCGCGAACGCAATCCATCTGATTCTCGATTAAGCCGATCGGCTCGTTCTGCAAGGCGCGCATGAGCTTCACGATCATTACACGAATGGCAGGGGTGTTTACGTAGCAAGCGACGCATTTCATCTAACTCATTCTCCATGTGAAGGCGTTGTCGCTGATCGAAGGTGCGCCGACCATCACGTTTGCTGAGAAGTTTTTCAAGCTCCTTAATCTCGATGCGAATTCTTGAGTATTCGCTAAAGTCGCCGAGATGACATTGTGCTGCTTCGATTAATTCAGCAGCGAGTGACTCATTCTTTCGTATCTGACGAACCAAACCCACGACCGCTCTATCGGCCTGGAACTGGGCAAAGGAAGATTCCAGTGAACCACGAGCCCTTTCGCGACCAAATCGTGCAATCAGGTTGATTGACATGTTGTAAGTCGGCGTGAAGGAGGAACGAAGCGGATATGTACGAGTCGATGCCAATCCTGCGGCGGTGGCAGAGTCTACGGTTGGAGACCATTGCACTACGGCATTTCCCTCAATATCGATACCCCGTCTACCTGCGCGTCCTGTTAACTGGGTGTACTCCCCTGGAGTGATGGATACATGAGCTTCACCATTCCACTTTGTTAACTTCTCGAGAACAACTGTGCGAGCCGGCATATTGATTCCGAGGGCAAGCGTCTCAGTCGCAAAGACAGCCTTTACTAAGCCATTCTTAAAAAGCTCTTCGACGGCACCTTTAAAACTAGGTAAGAGACCGGCGTGGTGAGCTGCGATACCTCTTTCCAGCGCAAGTAACCAATCACGGTAGCCCAGAACTTCCAAATCTTCTTCAGCTAAATTCTGCGTGTAGCGTTGGGCGGTCTTAACAATCTCCAATCGCTCCTCTGTTGTGGTTAATTTAATGCCAGCTTGCAGACATTGTTTAACTGCTGCATCACAACCAACTCTTGAGAAGATAAAGGTGATTGCCGGAAGTAAATTTTCGCGCTGTAATTTATCGATAATCTCGGCACGAGATAGACGATTATCGCTTTCGCCGAAACGATCACGCCTGCCTCGCGGCGTCTTAACTCGCCTAAGCGCTTCTCTTTCTAATCCCAAAATTTCTGGATTGACACGTCCTGGCTCGCTAAAGAGGTCAATTAATCGATTTCCGATTAGTACGTGCTGATACAGAGGAATGGGACGAATTTCGGAGACGATAACTTCTGTGGTCCCACGTACCTCGCCTAGCCACTCGCCAAACTCTTCTGCGTTGGAGACAGTTGCTGACAGTGAGATTACCTGCACACTCTCCATCAAATGAATCAATACCTCTTCCCAAACAGCGCCTCGGAATTTGTCCGCTAAGTAGTGAACTTCATCCATGACAACTGAACCCAAATTGGTCAGAGTCGAGGAATTAGCGTAGAGCATGTTACGTAAAACTTCAGTGGTCATTACGAGAATTTCGGCCTCAGAGTTAACATTGGTATCTCCGGTTAATAGACCAACTTTCTCCTCACCGAAACGTTCAACAAATTCAAAATATTTTTGATTTGAAAGAGCTTTGATTGGTGTCGTGTAGAAACATTTCTTTCCACGTGCCAGAGCGGAAAATGCTGCAAATTCCCCGACGACTGTCTTACCAGCCCCAGTTGGCGCGGCAACTAGAACCCCTTTTCCATCTTCAACAGCGTGGCAGGCGGCAACTTGGAAATCATCAAATCCAAATTCAAATTGGCTTATGAACTCAGTCGTGAGTGGGTGGGTTCCCCGCCGTTTGGCAGCCGCATATCTCTCGGCAGGTGTAGCTAGAGACTCCACGTTAAACCCGCTCCCCTAATACATTCAGCATAGATAGGAGCTGGTCCAATTCGTTCACCATCGGCATAGGCAACAGCATCAGCGGACAGACGTACCTTAGCGCTGCGAAGGACCTTAACCCTTGGATGGGAAATATGGGTTCCTGAATAAACAGTGGGGAAAACTTTAAGGAACTCCAGTTTACTGACCGGTTCAAGGATCATTACGTCAAAGAGACCATCATTGAGTTGAGCTTGCGGACAGACATACATACCTCCGCCATACGATCGCCCATTCCCAATCGCAATGAGCATCGCCTCAGTCGAGATCTTTTGATTATCTAACTCAATCTCATAGCCAATAGGTCTAAAACGCGGTAGCTCTAAAGCGATTGCTATGTTGTAACGTTGTGGACCCCTCGGCCAAGTCAAAGAATTAGCTCTCTCATTCACCACGGAATCAAATCCTGTACTCAAGATCGCTGCAAACCATTCAGAATCTACGATCCCAAGATCTATCCGAGTAGCTTTTTCACTCGTGACTCGTTGCAAATAGGAAGATATGTCATCGAGTGACCAGCCCAAGGTTCTCACGATGTCATTTCCGGTACCAGCTGGCATAACCGCAAAGGGAATCTGATGAGGAACTGCCAATTGCATAATCAGATGGGCTAACCCATCTCCTCCGACGCTGATGACACCTTCGCAGGAATGGGACAACAGGAATGGCTCAAGCGATTTTTTGAGATCGTGAGCAGAGGCACCTGAAAACACTTGATAGGGAATCTCTTTTGAGGAAAAAAAATCAACTACCACTTTCCCGACTACTGCACCTTTTCCCCGACCCGCAGTTGGGTTGATTGCAATCGCCCACATGGGCTGACCCTATCGGCTATTCATCGATAGAGGTTGGTGCCTCTATTCGCGGGCTACTCTTTTCTAGAGCCTCCGCTTTTCGATCCCGACTTCTATCAACCAATATCGCTATTCCACCAGCCATGAAGTAAAAGAGAATAAGAGGCGCTGAGAGCAGGATCATGCTGAGCGGGTCAGCTGTTGGCGAAAATGCCGCAACGACAAGGAAAATGGAGAAAACCCAGGCACGCCAGGGTTTGAGAATTGTCTTTCCACGCAAAAAACCAATGAGATTAAATGTCAGAAGAAATATTGGTAGTTCAAATGCTAGACCAACGAGCAAGATGAGTCGAAGAACAAAATCTAAGTAATCATCGAAGCGAACCAAGTTACTCACTGCATTAGGAGTAAATCCAAAAAGTGCTTGAATTGCAACTGGAAGAATGAGGTAACCCAGAGTTGCTCCCATGATGAAGAATGGCGTTGCGGCTGAGACAAAAAGGACGCTGTTGCGCTTCTCTTTCCTGTGCAGAGCTGGTGCGATGAATGCCCACAACTGATACAACCAGAACGGTGCAGAAACGATGACGCCGGTTAAAAGTGCTACCTTGATTTGTAAATCCAGTGGGCCTAGTACTCCACTGATATAGAGCGCTCCACAACTATCCGCCCCGGCTGCTTGAGCTGCTCGAAGGTCGCAGACAGGTTTAGCGAGCGTGACAATTATAGTGTTGTAGAAAAACCAGCCACCACCGAAAGCAACGATAACTGCTATAGCCGAGACAAGAACTCTGCGGCGGAGTTCGCGTAAGTGGTCAAGCAGTGGCATCCGTCCTTCATTTACAGACGCCATCTATTTATCTCTCTTTTTTGCCGTCTTCTTCTATCGCGGCGTCGTCAGCTTTCATCTCTTTCATTTCACTCTTAAAGATTCGCATGGATCGCCCGAGTGAACGCGCAGAGTCAGGAAGGCGCTTTGCGCCGAATAGGACAAGTACAACAATGAGGAGAATAACTATCTCTCTTGGGCCTAAATTCATTCCGGTAACTCCTTAGCTGATATTTGAGCCTAGGTTACACCAGGCAAGTTTCTATGGGTAGGTGGTTTTCGTCTCACAGGTAACAATCGAGTATCGATTTCGCCTTTTTGGCGATTGAATCTCGAATATGGCTCGGTGAGATTAACCTGAGTGAATCGCCCGAAGCCAAGACAGAGCGCTCTATCCACTGGACAGAGTATGAAGTCGACTGAAATACCACTCCTTCAGTCATCGGGGAAATAGCAAAGCGCTCTGCGGTATCTCGTGATGATTTGAGTACACAAGCAGAAAATTTGATTTGATCAACTGCCTGAGCAGATACCTTTTCAGGTTTCTTGACATCGGATATTTCCGCAGTTGTGATTCGATCAATTCGAAAAAATCGAAAATTCTTTGCGGATTCACAATAAGCATGGAGGTAAGAGTTTCCTTGGCTCTGCGTAATTTCAATGGGAAAAATTGTTCTTGACGAAATTTCGTCGCGATATAACGCATGGTATTGAATAGATAATCCCGACTTCTCATATAAGGCTCGGTCAATAGTTGCCTGGATCTGCTGGTTCACCTGAGGGATCACCGAGACTGAGTCGGGCAGATTTACAACTTGAGAGATTCGCCGTCGCAATGATTCGATGTGTTCAATGAGGTCTAAACGATCTGGGGAGATTCCAGATCGGATAATGTCGAGACCGAGCAACAAAGCCACTCCTTCTTCATGGGAAATCGTCCGCGGCTTCTCAAGTGTTTGTGCATTTCTGATACTGACATAACCCGAATCAAAGTCTAGATCCATCAGTTCTAATGGCGTGTAACCAGGTAACCCACACATCCATAAAGTAGTGAGATCCTGAGTCAATTCCTCAGTAGTGATCCCGAAAGTAGTGGCGAGTTCACTCAGTGAAATCCCCTGATGCGCATGAATATATGGGACCAAATCCAACAAACGAGCCGTTTTCTTGAGTGGCGATTCAGTCCTCTTAGCCATGGTTTGCCACCAGTGCTTGTAGATGTGTGATGACTAGATCGCGCAATTCACGTGGTTCAACAACTAGGGCATCTTCACCATGCCAGAGAATGAGAGAAGTTAAAGTATCAATATTCAGAATAGGAATGGTGAGTTGATCCCATTCCCCCAAGTTTCTTTCATGGGTGGCTAATCCACGAAGCGCCCAACCTTTTCCATGTCTAACATCTACGACCGCATGACGTGTGTTTGAGTGAGCGTCGAAATCTTTAGACGGGATAACATCTTCTGGGAATTCAAAGCCAGCTTGAATCTTGCCGAGCGTGAATTCACCATGGACTCTATCCAAGCGAAAAGTTCTTATCTCGTGAATATTTTGGTCGACACCCGTTAGGTACCAATATCCTCGTCGACTCGATAGTCCGGTGGGAACAATTTCGCGGTCTTCTTGAACGAGATTGTTATCCAAATAAGCAAACTTAACAATGCGATGTTCAGCGATCGCTCGAGATAAAAGAGAGATCTCGGGGCCGGTGTCAGGCAGCCTTTGAGAAACTCCTGGGAGATCTAGTTCATCTGTCGGAATACCCAAAGCCGAAAGCTTTAGAAAGGCACTTAGTGCTGCGTTGTTGAGAGAGGCACCTTCCCACGCTTTAGTGGCCAGCGATAGAAGAGAAACATCTACTGGAGTGACTTGCCCTAAATCTAGTTCGTAATTTTCTCTTCGAATTCGATATCCAGCTTCATCGTTAAAAAGTGGGTCAAAGGAGCCAACTTCAATTTCAATCCCTAGTGAGCGCAGATCATCCTTATCTCTTTCAAACATTCTCTCTTTTGATTCGCTACTGCCCTCATAACCTTCAACGGCCGTGAAAATTTCAGATTTTGTAAGGTATCTCTTGGTAGCAAGAAGGGCGATGGTGAGATTTACAAGCCGTTCACTCTTCCGCGACACCGTAGACACCTTTTGCTGGACGTCGGCGTCGAGGAAGAACTTCTACTCCCGGAGCCATTCTTCTTGTGAAGATGAGAAAACCGGTATGCCCAATCATTCTCTGTTGCGGGCGAACTGCCAGGCCTTCGTGATGCCAACCACGGACTATGGTTTCAGAACTTTCTGGTTCGGTGAAGTGCCCGTCTTCCTTAATAGCTTCAGCGGTTGCAGATAATTGAGTCGTGGTTGCAACATAGGCAAGCAAAACTCCACCAGGACGAAGTACCTCTGCGGCTTTAGCCACACATTCCCACGGAGCCAACATATCTAGAACAACGCGATCAAATTGATGGTCATAGGTTTGCTCTTGTAATGAGCCAATATCTAAATTCCAGTTTGTGGGTCTACTTCCAAAATAGTTTTCAATATTCGTACGTGCATTCTCCGCGAATTCGCTTCTGCGTTCTACTGATTGGACCAGTCCTTCAGGTCCCACGGCCCGGATAAGCGAGAGAGTCAGTGCACCGCTTCCTACCCCTGCTTCGAGAACTCTGGCACCAGGATAGATGTCAGCTACGCCAATAATCATTGCGGCGTCTTTGGGATAAACAATGGTTGCACCTCTCGGCATCGAAAGTACGTAATCCGCGAGTAAAGGAATGAAAGCCGTGAACTTCAATCCTGCGGTAGTGCTGACTACAGAACCCTCCGGTAATCCCACTAGGTCATCATGATTTATCCAACCCTTATGAGTGTGCCATTCTTTCCCGGGAGTGATTGTGAAGCTATATAGCTTTCCCTTTGGGTCGGTGAGTTGAACACGATCGCCAACTTTGAAGAAACCTGGTGTAGACACAGGGGAATCCTAGGTGAAACTCCCCTACTTTCGTCACTGGGCCGTTGTATCGTGAGCGCAATGGATATGTTGCGTTTATCGCCGAGTCGCATCAATGACTTCACGAATTGTCCGCAACTCTATAAATATCGCGCCATTGATCAGTTACCCGAACCTCCCAGTATCGATGCCGAACGTGGAAAATTGATACATGCTGTCCTAGAGGATCTCTTTGAACTACCGGCGCCGGAACGGACCCTTCAATCCGCGAAGGATGTTCTCCCCCTGCGGTGGCAATCAGCGCTTGCTGAGAATCCACAACTTGCAACGTTGGTACTCGATGAAAAGGAATGGTTGGATCGTGCCACATCCTTGCTTCTGAACTATTTTCAATTAGAGCAGCCCCACACTTTTGAATCCACCTATCGCGAATTGCATTTAGAGCGAAATCTCAGCGACGAGATGTATCTACATGGCTATGTAGACCGTATTGATATCGCGCCCACCGGTCAGGTCAGAATTGTCGACTACAAGACTGGGAAAGCTCCCAAACCAGGATGGGAGGAAAAGGCGCTCTTTCAACTCCGTGTATATGCACTCCTCTATTGGCAGAACGAAGGTGTACTGCCGACACTTTTGCAATTGATCTATTTAGGAGATTCACAGATCGTTAAGAGCTCTCCTACTGAGGCGCAGCTTCTCGCAACCGAGAAAATATTGAAAAATATCGGTTCAGAGATACTCACCGCGATCGAAACAAACTATTTTCCACCGAAGAAATCACGCTTATGCGACTGGTGCTTCTTCAAAACGATCTGTCCTGCCCATCAATAAGGTCTGGGGCGCTAGTTCGCGTTAAAGTACTTAGCTTCTGGGTGATGAACAATGATTGCTGAGGTCGATTGTTCGGGATGTAATTGAAACTCTTCTGAAAGTACAACACCTATTCTTTCGGGTTCCAAGAGAGTACAAAGTTCGGTTTGTTGCTCAATATCAGGGCATGCGGGATAACCGAAGGAGTAGCGGGAACCTCTATATCCCTGATCAAGAATGCCTTGTATATCAGGAGCGTCATCTCCGCGAACTGACATTTCTTCGCGAATGCGGGCATGCCAGTGCTCGGCTAGTGCTTCGGTGAGTTGCACTGATAGCCCATGAAGTTCTAAGTACTCACGATATGCGTTAGCGGAAAAGAGTTCATTGGCTGCCTTGCTCACGGTATTACCCATCGTCACTACGTGGAAGGCGACGACATCTGTTTTTCCTGATTCTCGTGATGCAAAAAAATCTGCGATACATAATCTGCGATCTCTCGACTGGCGAGGGAAAGAGAAACGTAACCTCTCCTTTCCTTTATCAGGTCCCTCATGGTGCAATATAAGAAGGTCATTCCCTTCCGAAACACAGGGGAAATATCCGTAGACAACGGCCGCTTCTAGCCAACCCTTTGATTGCACTTCATTAAGCAGCCTGCGGAGCCGAGGCCGACCCTCACTTTCGGCCATAGCTTCATATTCGCCCCGGGCGCCTTTAAGTCCCCATTGACCCACAAATAGCGCTCGTTCATCCAGCATGCCAACATAATCGGCTAGCGGAATTCCCTTAACAATTCTTGAACCATAAAAAGGCACACTTGGAATATCAATATCTGTGGCAACATCGCTTCGCTGCATGTCGATAACAATCTCTTCTTCTTTGCGCGCCACAGGTTTGACTCGTCGTTCGCGTAATGCAGGAAGAGCAGCTCCTTCTTCACCACGTTTGACCGCCATGATCGCATCCATCAAACGCAAACCTTCAAAGGCATCGCGTGCATAGCGAACCTCGCCAGGAAATTGGCTCGCCAAATCTTGCTCTACAAAGGCTCGAGTGAGTGCCGCACCTCCTAAAACGATTGGCCACTTCTGATCAAGACCACGGGCAGTCAACTCTTCAAGGTTTTCCTTCATGATGACAGTTGATTTCACGAGCAGGCCTGACATTCCGATGGCGTCTACTTCATTTTCTTGGGCGGCATCGATAATCTGATTAATCGTCTGTTTGATTCCAATATTGACTACTTGATAACCGTTATTCGACAAGATGATATCTACTAGATTCTTGCCGATGTCATGAACATCGCCTTTCACCGTTGCCAAAAGAATGCGACCACGACCTGCATCACTTGTCTTCTCCATATGCGGTTCGAGGTATGCCACGGCCGATTTCATCACCTCAGCACTTTGCAGTACGAAAGGAAGTTGCATTTCACCTTTTCCGAAGAGCTCTCCAACAACCTTCATTCCCTCGAGCAGATGATCATTGATAATGGTCAGCGGTTTAATACCTTCAGCCATTGCCGAATCTAAATCATCTGTGAGTCCAACTTTTTCACCGTCAATTATTCGACGCTCTAGTCGCTCCTTAAGTGGCAAAGCTGCCAGTTCAGATGCTCGGATGTTGCGGGAAGCCGCTAACTCAACTCCCTCAAAAAGTTGCAAAAATTCGCTTAGTGGGTCATAGATGCAATTATCTCCATCAAAAATTCGGCGGTCGTAGATGAGATCTAGCGCAACCTCTCTTTGACGTTCTTCAATTCTGGCTATGGGAGTGATTTTCGATGGATGAACAATCGCTGAATCTAAACCCGCCTGAACGCATTCGTGAAGGAAGACCGAGTTCAACACAACCCGAGCGGCTGGGTTGAGACCAAATGAAACATTGCTTACACCAAGAGTTGTTTGTACCTCTGGGAATTCGGTTTTGAGAGTTCTTATTGCAGTAATTGTTTCGAGTCCATCGCGACGAGTTTCCTCTTGACCCGTGGCGATAGGAAATGTCAGAGTGTCTATCAAGATATCTCCGACTTGGACTCCCCAATTCTCAGTCAAATCCTTAATGAGTCGTCTGGCAACTCGTAATTTCCATTCGGAGGTGCGAGCTTGTCCTTCTTCGTCGATAGTGAGAGCTACGACTGATGCACCATGTTCCTGAACAAGGGGCATGATCCGTGCAAAACGAGAATTAGGTCCATCTCCGTCCTCATAGTTCACGGAATTAATAACGCAGCGACCACCAAGGGCTTCTAACCCTGCTTTGAGAACAGCCGGTTCTGTTGAATCTAACACGATTGGCAGAGTTGATGAAGTCGCAAAGCGTGATGCAAGCTCGGTCATATCTCGCACTCCATCGCGGCCTACATAGTCGACAGAAAGGTCGAGCATATGTGCTCCGTCACGAATTTGATCACGAGCGATTTCAACGCAGGTAGCCCAATCTTCTGCAACAAGCGCATCGCGAAAGGCCCTCGATCCGTTTGCGTTAGTTCGCTCTCCTATCGCAAGATAAGTTCTATCCTGTCTAAAGGGCACGTATTGATAGAGAGATGATGCCCCGGGTTCAATCTCTATAGTTCGAGTCTTAACGGCTCGATCCTTAAGCCGTTCAACTACGGCCTTCAAATGCGCTGGTGTGGTTCCGCAGCACCCACCTACAAGCGTAATTCCGTAATCGTTCACAAAGGTTTCTAGCGCTGTTGCTAATTCTTCTGGACCAAGTGGATACTCCGCTCCTTTTGGACCAAGGATTGGAAGACCGGCATTAGGCATCACCGAAATTGCCGTATGTGAATTTTTCGACAGGTAGCGCAGATGCTCTGACATCTCTGTAGGTCCGGTTGCGCAGTTGAGACCAATCAAATCGATATTGAGTGGCTCCAACGCGTTGAGCGCCGCGCCAATTTCTGAGCCAAGCAACATGGTTCCAGTAGTTTCGACGGTCACTTGCGCAATAACGACTACATCTCGCCCAGACTCAGATACTGCTTGTCTTGCTCCATTAATTGCCGCCTTGGCTTGCAGAAGATCTTGAGTTGTCTCAATAAGTAGCGCATCGCTTCCAGAGTCAACCAGCCCCTTGGAAGCGGTGTAGTAGGCATCTTTCAATTTTTGGTAAGTCGTGTGCCCCAGGCTTGGCAATTTTGTACCTGGACCTAGGGATCCGAGAACGAAGCGCGGTTTATCGGCGGTACTAAATGAATCGGCCGCTTCGCGTGCAATCTTTCCGCCAGCGAAGGCAAGTTCATAAATACGATCTTCGATTCCATATTCAGCAAGATTCGCCCAGTTAGCGCCGAAGGTATTCGTTTCAACCGCATCGACTCCAACGGATAAGTAGGCATCGTGCACAGATCGAACTAAATCAGGTCTGGTCACGTTGAGAATTTCGTTACAGCCTTCATGGTTCTGAAAATCTTCGAGAGTTGGATCAGCGGCCTGCAGCATTGTTCCCATCGCGCCATCGGCAATGACGGTTCGTTGCGCCAAAGCAAGGCGAAGCTGGCCAGGCGCAATTGGGTTTCTGCTCGTCACATCGCGCAGGTTACCCTAAGGTATCGATATGGAGATTATTCAAATTCCGCAGTTGCGCTCACCAGTGATGGTTATCGCATTCTCTGGTTGGAATGATGCCGGTGAGGCTGCAACAGGTGCTGTCTCACATCTTCTGGGATGCTGGACCGACCCACAATATGATGTTATTCCGGAATTGATTGCTGAAGTTGATCCAGAAGATTTCTACGACTTTCAAGTTAATCGGCCTACCGTCTTTGTCGATGAATCTAGCGTCAGAAATTTGACCTGGCCTGGCATGCAAGTTTTCGGACTTGCTACTCCCTCTCTTCCTCACGACTTCATAGTTGTTAAGGGCGTTGAACCATCCATGAAATGGAAGACATTCACTTCTGATCTTCTTGATTTAGCTGATGATTGTGAAGTTGATTTGATTATTTCGATGGGTGCCATGTTGGCGGATACTCCGCATAGTCGCCCCATCACTGTCAGCGGAAGCGGAGCACATCCCGACATCGCAAAACGACTTGGTGTAGAAATTAGTAGGTACGAGGGGCCAACAGGAATACTCGGGGTAATTCAAGATTCTTGTATCAGGAGAGGAATAGATGCAATCTCATTGTGGGCGGCTATTCCACATTACGCATCAAACTCCCCTTCACCGAAGGCGACGCTTGCGTTGGTAAATGCTTTGGAAGATTTTCTCGAAATTTCTATCCCTCAAGGGTCGCTACCAGATGAAGCCTTGGAGTGGGAGAACGAGGTAACAGCGTTGGCGAAGGAAGATTCAGATGTTGCCGATTATGTGAAGGCTTTGGAAGAGAGTAAGGATGCAGCCGATATTCCCGAAGCAACTGGTGAGTCAATCGCTCGTGAACTTGAGAGATTTCTAAGACGGCAGAACGATAAGTAAATTTACAAGGCTATGCCCAAAAGAGAATCTAGAGCGCGGGATAATTCACCAGCATTACCCCCAACTTCACCGGCCTCCGTCTGATCTATCCAGCGTTCAAGAGTTGTTAGCGCACCCTTAGTGTCGAGGTTCGAGGCGAGAGAGTTGAGTATTGTTTGAATAACGGAATCTGTCGGAGCAACTTCCATCTTGGCGAGATTTAGTTGAAGCCTTTCGATGTTTCTACTCGCATCTGATAACTGCTGGTCATTCCACATTGAGTCTTCTCGGTATGAGCGATTGAGCAAAGCCCAACGAATAGCCATGGGATGTACACCTCGCGCGATCAGCTTAGAGACAAAGACAAGATTGCCACGTGACTTACTCATCTTCTCGCCGTCGAGACCAATCATTCCTGTGTGTATGTAGTGGCGAGAAAACTTCTTTCCAGTCATGACTTCACTTTGGGCAGCTGACATTTCATGATGAGGAAAAATCAAATCAGAGCCGCCCCCCTGAATATCCAGTGAGAACTCTGCATCTTCATCTGGCTCCAAATATTTCAGCGCAATGGCGCTGCATTCGATATGCCACCCTGGACGACCCGCGCCGAAGTCACTTGGCCATGTAGGTTGCTCTGGCTTTGATGTTAGCCAAACCAGAGCATCAAGGGGATGTTCCTTTCCCTTTTTGCTGGGGTCTCCCCCGCGTTCTGCAAAAATTTGGAGCGCTTCGGCTTCTGCCAGATGAGATCGGCTTCCAAACGCAGGGTCGTGATGCACGCGAAAGTATTTATCTCCATCGAGTAAGTAAGTGGATTTCTTTTCATCCAGCTTCTTCACCGCTTCGATTACTTCTTGCATCGCTTCAACAACTCCTACGTAATGATCTGGAGGAATGACATGTAAATCACTCATGTCCCCACGAAATAGATCAATCTGAGATTGCGCCAACTTTTGCCAATCAACTTGGTCGCGTTCGGCTCGCTCAAGGAGGGGGTCATCAATATCTGTTGCATTCTGAACATAGCGAACTACGGAACCGGTGGCTCGAAGGTATCTAATTGCGATATCAAAGGTCAGGTAAGTAGCCGCATGACCTAAATGTGTTGCATCATATGGAGTAATACCACAAACATATATTCGATAAACGTTCTGCTTTGGCACCTCTTGTATCACTTGTGAAGCTGTATCAAAGAGAGAAAGTGGAGGAACTGTGAATCGAGAGGGAAGTATTGGGATATAAACCTGCGGCCACGAGCGCATAACGACACCTTACTTCAGAAGGGTGGCCAGGGCACTGCTGGCCAATCTTCGCTCGGTAAGGGAAATTTTTTCGTTGCAGTAAGCCTATTTAAGCGAATCAGAAGCGCCTCATATTCAGATTCTGTGATGAGATCGACTATTTCACTATCACGGTTCGAAAGTCTTGCGTGGAGCGCCGTTAACTCTGCCATCTCATGGTCTGTAAATGGCTGACCCGCCCACTGCCACAAGACGGTTCGCAATTTGTCCTCTTCGTGGAAAGTTACGCCATGGTCACAACCCAGTACCTGACCACCCCCGGTTGGTAGAAGGTGACCAATCTTGCGATCTGTGTTGTTAATGACCGCATCAAATAGAGCAATTTTTCTGAGTCGTAAATCATCTTCCCGGTAAAAACTAGCAAGATCTACAGTTTCATCGATATCAATCCATTGTTGCACCATGCCCTGACCGAAGGGACCGTCTGTGAGCACGGTGACTGGGACAACGTGCCAGCCTGCTAATTCCGACAATACAAAACTGGCCCTTTCGCGTGAGGCTAAATTTCCAGTCGCAAAATCCCATAGCGGACGTTCCCCAGCTATGGGTTTGTAGATGATTGAGATTTCGTGGTCTTCAACGGTAGAAGTTCCAAAGAGGGTGGCATTAGAGGCATCAACCAATCTCCCTGACACCGTAATTTCTCCGCCACGAAGGTGTTCTTCGATAGCAAGTAAATTTTTGCTCATCTACGGTATCCGTTGGAACGAGGACAGAGATGTCCACCAGGATCAATTGGTCCCCCGCAGAAGGGACAAGGAGCTCGCCCTGCACTCACAACCGAGCCACTTCTTTTACTAAAACGTTCGGCTTCGGAAGGCGTTATCAGAACTCTCAAAATATCTTGGTCACTGGCTAAATCATCGACATCAATAAATTCAGGATCAGAAGACGGATTCTCACTCACAGCCTGTAAATCAATTTGGATGAGAGTTTTGGCAGCGTCAAATGCCAAGCCGATGATGCCAACACGGAACTCTTCCTCGATAGGGGTGTCCAACGGTAAATCGTCACGAACAAGTTTTTGAATAACAATCGTCGGATCGCTCTGTCGTATTTCTTTAATCATGTAGGTCAGGCGTTCAGAGAGAGCTTGTACCTGTCCCTTTTCGAGAGAGACGGAGATGAGACGAGTTCGATCTCTGGCTTGGATAAAAAATGTGCGCTCCCCGGGCTGCCCCACAGTCCCAACGGTAAAACGTTCAGGGGTTTCAAAGAGCAGAATGCGTGCTGTCATTTTTGATCCCTACCAAGAGCGCCAGAGCCTCCACCAAGGAGGGCCTTCCCTGCTTTCTTTGAAGAAAGAAGCGGTGCGATACAACTCTGAGTATCGCTATATGCCAGCAAGCGACCTTGATTGCCATCAAAATCAATGACGGTAAGCGATGCTGGATTAATGATCAAGTTCTGGAAGGAATCAAGTGGTAATCCTACAAGCGAAGCAATCAAAGATTTAATAATGTCTCCATGACTTACAAAGAGATAGTTCCCCGATTTCTTCTTGGAATGCGCCTGCATGATGGAGCGCTTCGCTCTCTGCTGGGCACCTTTAAGTCGCTCGCCTTCAGGAAAAAGTACTTTACTCGGCTGTTCCTGAACTAACTTCCACATCGGCTCTTTAGCAAGCCGTGACAGCTTGCGACCACTCCATAGTCCATAGTCCACTTCATTGAGATCATCATCGAGCCGATATCGCGCTATGCCCTTCGAGTATTGTGAATTGAGCCAAGGTGCAATGGTTTCGGAGCATCGCTCCATCGGACTAACACGTATCTCGTCGAAACTACTAGTACCCAGTCGTTCCACTAACTCAAGAGCTTGGACTCGCCCAGTATTGCTTAAGGTAACTCCAGGAAGACGTCCAGAGAGTATTCCCTTCTCATTCGCAATTGAGTGCGCATGACGCAAAAATACGAGACGACTCATAGCCCAAAGATTAGCGTTGATTATTGCTAAGGTCTCACTCATGGACAGACGAAGAGCAGGCAAGAGCGGCTTATCACTCTCTCGCCTCGGCCTAGGAACGATGACGTGGGGTCGAGATACTGATACCCACGAGGCTGCCGATCAATGTCGCGCTTATATCGAGGCAGGAGGCAACTTCTTTGACACTTCGTCCACGTATGGAGATGGAGATAGCGAACGGGTACTTGGCGGATTAATCGGAACTCTCTTCCAGAGAGATGAAGTAGCAATCGCCACCAAAGCCGGTGCAACTTTTCCGAATGGCGTGAAGACAATAAATAATTCTCGTCAGGCGCTTATCGCCGAGTTGGACAAGTCTCTTACTCGTCTACAAACGGACTATGTTGATTTATGGCAAATTCACTCTTGGGATACCGAAGTTCCGCTCGAAGATACGCTCTCTGCATTGGATTATGCATATAGTTCGGGTAAAGCTCGTTACGTTGGTCTTTGTAACTTCACTGGTTGGCAAAGCGCTCGCGCTTTCACAGTCCAAGAGAACAACTCCGCTAAAGCGCCTATCGCATCAATCCAAGTGGAATTTTCCTTACTCAACAGGTTGATTGAAGATGAGGTACTTCCCTGTGCATTGGAATTGGAGATCGGTTTTCTTGCTTGGGCGCCTCTCGGGCGTGGTGTTCTCACTGGAAAATACAGAAAGGGAATTCCAAGCGACTCTCGTGCCGCTGCTCCACATTTTGTCAAGCATGTCGAGCCATACTTAAATGAACGAAGTTCACGAATAGTAGAAGCTGTTGCAGCGGCTGCTGAGGGTCTGGGCTTTTCACCGCTAGAAGTTGCTCTCGCTTGGGTGCGAGATACCCCAGGAGTAACTTCGGCAATAGTAGGAGCGCGTACTGGTGCACAACTTCGCGGAATTCTGAAGAGTGAAGAGATATCTCTTCCCGACGTTGTTCGTGGTGCTCTGAACGAGATATCTCGTTAAGAGTTTTCAAGCAAATTCTCTAAAACCTTGACACCAAATTCCAGTCCAGCGATAGGCACCCGTTCATCAACGCCGTGAAAAAGCGCCATGAAATCTAGATCTGCTGGGAGTTTGAGTGGGCTAAATCCATAGCCAACGATTCCCAATTCAGAGAGAGCTTTGTTATCCGTACCACCGCTCATGAGATATGGGACAGGGATTCCATCGGGGTCAAAGGTCGTGATGGCGCGACACATGGCATCCACCAAATCGCCCTCAAAATCTATTTCTAGGGCAATATCCCGAGAAATAGTCTCAATTGCAATCTCGGGTCCGATGATGTGACGAATAGTTTCGTTGAGTTCATCTTCGTAGCCAGGAAGAAAACGTCCGTCAATAACCGCACTAGCAGTTCCCGGAATTACATTTGCTTTGTATCCAGCTTCTAACATCGTTGGGTTAGCAGTATTTTGTAACGTTGCACCAATCATCCGCGCTGTGGGACCTATCTCTTTTAATAGTGGCCGTAGATCAGTTTCGTCATAACGCTTTCCTGTAGCTTCAGCAATCTTTGAGAAGAGAACCTTGACTGTACGGGTGTAGCGCTGCGGCCATTCATAACGGCCAATCTTGGCAACAGCTTCTGTCAATGACGTTAGCGCATTTTCAGAATTCATCATGGAGCCGTGGCCTGCTCGTCCCTGGGCAGTCAACTTCATCCAATGAATCCCCTTTTGGGCGGCTTCAACGAAGTACAAACGCTTTCCCCCTGAGACAGTGACAGAGAAGCCTCCAACCTCAGAGATTGCTTCACTACAGCCTGCGAAAACTTCAGGGTGATGAGCCGTCATCCAGCGAGATCCAAATGTCATTCCCGCTTCCTCGTCTGCAAAGAAAGCTAGAACAATGTCACGCGGTGGTTTATATCCATTGGTGGCCCACTTGCGGACAATGGCGAGAATCATGGCATCCATGTTCTTCATATCTACCGCACCCCTGCCCCAAATCATTCCATCGCGTATCTCTGCAGCAAATGGATCAACTGACCAATCTTCTGCGTTTGCGGGAACAACATCGATATGTCCATGAACAACCAGACCTGGGCGAGATGAGTCTTGTCCAGGTAGGCGAGCAATAACATTGCATCGATTGGGTGCTGATTCGTAAATAGTGGAAGTTATTCCAACCTCAGCCAGAGAGGCAACGATGTATTCGGCAACTGCTTTCTCATCGCCGCGCCCCTCGCCGTAATTGACGGATGGAATACGAATCAGATCTTGACAGATCTTCACCACTTCACTCTCAAGACTCATGAGGCAATTCTGCCGTGGAATGTAAGAAATACATGCTCTTTTGCGTGCCAGCGTTCACGTTGCTATCGTTACCCAGTTATTTCAGCCCAAACGCGTAGGATGTCTCTTATAGCGAGCGGGTACTCGTCCGGGTGGCGGAATTGGCAGACGCGCTAGCTTGAGGTGCTAGTGCCCGCAAGGGCTTCGGGGTTCAAGTCCCCGTTCGGACACAGTTATGGTGGGTTCTACAGATGGTGAAATCACTCGCATGAATCTTGATAGCGCACTATCTCTTATTCGAGAGGTCCCTGACTTTCCTCAGCCAGGTGTCTTATTTCGAGATATCACCCCGTTGCTGTCCAACCCGCAAGCATTTTCAACTGTTGTCGATGCACTCCTAACTTTCAATTCCCATGTATCGCAATTCGCTGGAATAGAAGCCCGGGGATTCATTCTGGCTAGCGCCATGGCTATTCGTTCTTCAGCAGGATTTGTACCCATTAGAAAGAGTGGAAAACTTCCTTTTGCGGTGTATTCCGAGAACTATTCGCTCGAATACGGCGAGGCAACTTTGGAACTTCATCAGGATGCCTTCAATCAGTCTCGCGCAGTAGTTGTAGTCGACGATGTTCTTGCTACTGGCGGCACTTTAGAAGCCGCTATAAAACTTGCTGAACGTGCTGGCGGCCAGGTGTTAAGCGTTGTAACACTTATTGAAATTTCAGCGCTCAGAGGCAGAGAACGCTTGGGCGCGCAATTTCCTCGATTAGAAATTCATGCGCTGGTGAAAGTGTGAAACGCATCCCCCAAATTCAAGCGCTGCGTGCGCTGGCAGCTCTCCTCGTAGTCGCCTATCACGCAAAAGTTACCCCTGGCGGATACATCGGCGTCGATATCTTCTACGTTATTTCAGGTTTTTTGATCACAGGACTACTTTTGCGAGAGCTTGAGTCAACAGGTTCACTTCAACTCAAGGCCTTTTTCATTCGTCGTGTTAAACGATTACTTCCAACTTCATTCTTCGTTTTGATTATCACCGCCATAGCAGCGTGGATCTTTTACCCATCAACCTTACGTCCTGGTCTAGGTAGAGATATCGCAGCTGCTGGAGCTTACGTTTCCAATTATCTCTTTGCGCTATGGCAGATGGATTACCAAAATCTTGATGCGACTCCCCCAGTCGTGATCCATTACTGGTCTCTCGCCGTTGAAGAGCAGTTCTATCTTTTTTGGCCATTCATTATTTTGGCTCTCTTCCGCTATGGATCGCGCAAGGCTGTCTTCTATGGTGTCTGCGCCATTACGGCATCATCTTTTTTGTTAAGTCTCTATCTCACTGCTCGTGAACCAATCTGGTCTTTCTACTCTTTGCCTACTCGGGCGTGGGAACTCGGGATCGGAGCCCTACTCCTTTTCATACCGAAAAAAATTCGATTTAGTTCAAACTATGCATGGATTGCACTTGGCTTAATAACTTACGGGACTTTTGCCTATACAGATTCAACGCCATTTCCTGGAACAGCAGCGCTTCTCCCAGTGATTGGAACTATTTTTGCGATTGCCTGTGCCAACAATTGGCCTGCCTTCCTAGATCAACTAGGCAATACCCACATCGTTCAGTGGCTTGGAGAAATCTCCTATCCCCTATATCTCTGGCACTGGCCAGTGCTCGTGATTCCCTCCGTCATGTGGGGCCGATCGCTCAATTATCTTGAGATATTCATTTGTGTGGTTGCTACCTTAGTTCTGGCCGATCTGACTCACCGTTTCATTGAGGATCCAATCAGATATTCCAAACCAAAAGATAGAACTATTGTTCGGGGGGCGCTACTCGCTACAAGCTTTTCCCTCCTTCTCGGAGTAGTGATTCATTTCTCTTGGAATGACCGAATCAAACTTGATAACGGAACATCCTTTTCGGTCTCCGAAGTTACCAAGAGGCCGATCGTCTACGATGATGGTTGCCATGTGAATAACGGCGAAACGGTTTCGCCTGAATGTACCTACGGTTCAAAAGGCGCCCAACGCAAAGTTGTTCTCTTAGGTGATTCGCATGCTGCACAGTGGTTTCCTGCCTTGGAAAAACTAGCTCAAGAGAGAAATTTTGAGTTGATATCGCTGACAAAATCTGCCTGTCCAGGTCCTGCCGTTCTTAAAGTGGATTCTGGCGAGTATAAAAATGCTGATTGCTTCGCTTGGCGGGAGAATTCTCTGCAACGCATAGAGAAACTGAAGCCCTATGCGGTAATTTTCTCTGGATTCCAGCATTTTAAGATTCCGAATGGATACTCGTCTCGACGTGAATGGTGGCAGGAAGGTCAACAGAAGACTTTCAAGGCTTTGCAGGGAAATGCAGAACACATTATTTATCTCAACGACACCCCACACCCCCAGCAGGATATTCCTGCCTGTCTTGCAGGTGGCGTCATTTCAAGATGTAACGACAGTAAACCATCTGAACCAATTTCAATTCCTAATTTAAAGAGTGTAAATCCAACGCCCTGGTTATGCGAAGATAAATGTCCAAGTATCGTCAATGGAGTCATTGCTTATCGTGATGGCTCTCATATCTCTCGCCTCATGAGCGCTTCACTCTCCGAACCATTAGGAAGAGCCTTGCAGCGTTTAGGAGTCTTGTAGCGGGTTTTAAGAGAAATAGCGCAAAAAGCGTCGAAAGATGGCAGGATTCAACTGTGGCCGAACTTATTTACTATTGCGGAACAATGGATAGCGGCAAATCAACCCTCGCGCTACAAACTGCACACAATCATAAGAGTCGTGGTCGTTCAGGACTGATCTTCACTAGCAAAGATCGCGCAGGAGCAGGAGTTATCAGTTCTCGGCTGGGCCTTCAATCGGAGGCGCTTGAAGTAGAAGCAGACTTAGATATCCATAAGCTCGTAGTTGAGAGACTATCTATGGGAGATCGCATTGATTACATCATTTGTGATGAAGCGCAATTTTATGCTCCAATCCAAATTGATCAGTTGGCGAAAATTGTCGATGGCCTAGGAATTGATGTTTACGCCTTCGGAATTCTTGCCGATTTTCGTACCAAGTTATTCCCCGGTTCAGCACGCCTTGTTGAATTAGCTGATCGAGTGAATACCCTCCAAGTTGAGGCGCTCTGCTGGTGCGGTTCTCGCGCAACCCATAACGCTCGCACTGTCAACGGAGTTATGGTCACCGAAGGCGAACAGGTGGTTGTTGGCGACGTTGGAAAGAGTGATGAGATTGCCTATGAGGTTTTGTGTCGCAGACACCATATGCGTCAAGTTACTGCGCGAGCTTCACGTGCGGGCCATGTATCGGCCGACCCACTCCCCTTCACAGATATCAAAGCTCAGTAGATAAAAATCCTAGTTACTATCGACAATCAATTGAGGAGATGAAACGATGACAACGAATACAAAGGGTTATGCGGCTTTGGCTGCCAAGGAAAAACTCGTCCCATACGAATTCAATCGCCGCGAACTAGGCGCTCATGATGTTGCCCTTGACGTTCTCTTCGCCGGAATTTGCCACTCAGATATCCACCAAGTGCGAGAGGAGTGGGGTCCGGCTCTCTTTCCTATGGTTCCTGGCCACGAGATCGCTGGAATCGTAACGAAGGTTGGTTCTTCGGTGACTAAATTCAAAGTGGGCGACAAGATTGGAGTAGGCGTCTTTGTCGATTCTTGCCGCACCTGCAGTTCCTGTCAACGTGGACTTCAACAATACTGTCTAGAAGGAATGACTGGGACATACAACGGGCTCGAGCGCGATGGTGTAACTCCAGCTATGGGCGGATACTGCAATTACTTTGTCATCAACGAAGATTACGCAGTTCATATTCCAGGTAATCTTCCTTTAGAAGGTGTGGCACCTTTGATGTGTGCTGGAATCACTTTGTACTCTCCAATCAAGCACTGGGGCGTAGGTCCTGGCAAGAAAGTTGCTGTCATGGGTCTTGGTGGCCTAGGGCACATGGGAGTCAAGTTTGCTGCCGCTCTTGGAGCTGACGTCACTGTGCTTTCACATTCACCGAAAAAGAAGGATGACGCACTATCGATGGGCGCGCATCACTTTGTTGATACCAGCTCGGAAGGCTCGTTTGAGAAGGTTGCGGGAAGCTTCGATGTCATTCTCAATACAGTCAGCGCTGAGTTAGATATCAACCAGTATCTCAATCTTCTCAAATTGGATGGAACTTTGGTAGTAATCGGGCTCCCTGGAAAGCCATATGCAGTGCACGTTGGGTCTTTATTAAATGGGCGTCGCTCTATCGGTGGTTCCATGATCGGAGGAATTCCCGAATTGCAAGAAATGCTTGATTTCTGCGGTGAGAAATCAATTGTGAGCGATGTTGAAGTAATTAAAGCTGACTACATCAACACGGCGTATGAACGAACCGTTAACAGTGATGTTAAATATCGATTCGTTATCGATGCAAAAACTTTTTAGAAAGGTTTCGATTACGCGAATAACGCAACTATCGCAGGAGCTATTACCAAAGCCGGCAGCAAATTAGCTACGGCAATCTTCTTGATGTTCAGGAGTCGAAGGGCGATTCCGATTAGCATCAGGCCCCCGGTAATTGTCATGGCATCTATTTGTGGTTGCGTCAGGATTTTTCCTAGCAAGAGACCAGTTACCGTCCAGAACGCTTGATAAATACCTACTGGAATCGCAGATGCAGCGACACCCCACCCTAAGGTCGACGCGAAGGCCATCGCAGCAAAGAAGTCGAGTGATGATTTAAGGACCAGTTGGTCTATACCCTGTGACATTCCATCGCTGATGCTGCCAAGAATTGCAAGTGGCCCAATCACGAAAAGCAGAGATGCGGAGACGAATCCATCGACAAACGGGCTATCTACGGATGCCCGAAATCTCTTCCGCAGATTTTCGCCAAAGGAGTCAAGGCGATCCTCTAATGAAAGCATTGAGCCGAGCAATCCCCCAATCAGCATAGCTGCAAGTATGACCAGGAGCGAGGACCCATCAGGAAGAGCAGAGGTGAAATCTTCTGACCAAAGAGGAATTAGTGCTGATACGGCGCCTAATAAAGTTATGAGCCCAAGTACGTCAGTAATCAAAATCTGCGATTTAGAAGACAACTTGGCTCCAATAAGAATGCCAAGCGAAGAACCGATCAAAATTGCAACGATGTTGAGAACCGTTCCCGAACCGACGAAAATAAGACTGCTAGGCATTAGTGAACTATAACGCGATTGCATCTATAGAATGAATTTATGAATCCCAAGGATTTCCTTCATATGTTCAAACCCCATAAGACAGTACCGTTGACACCTTGGAGAGCGAAGTCTCGCTGGGATCTATCGCTTTCCCGAGTGGCAATACTCTTCTTTGGTTTGGCTATCTTTGGCCTGGGTGATTCACTTCTTATTCAAGGTGGAATAGGAAACGCTCCGTGGACAGTATTTGCTGAGGGGCTAACGTACAAAACTGGAATGAGTATCGGCTTCGCCACCTTCGCCATCAGTGTTTGTGTCTTGCTTCTTTGGATTCCGTTGAAAGAACGTCCTGGATTTGGGACTCTTGCAAATATAGTTCTCATCGCAACCTTTATCGAGGTAGGAACTCACATCTTTCCCGCGCAGCAATCCATCGCTATGGGCGTTATTTACGATCTCATCGGCATTTCACTTGTCGGTATCGGTTCAGCGCTCTACATCACATGTGGTCTTGGGCCTGGGCCACGCGACGGGGCGATGACTGGGCTGCATTACCGAACTGGTATTCGCGTTGGGCGGGTTCGAATGGGTATTGAGCTCACTGTCCTGATTATTGGATTTCTCATGGGTGGAACAGTGGGGTTAGGAACTGCTCTCTTTGCTCTGCTCATCGGGCAGTCCGTTGCGATTTCTCTCGGAGTTATCGCGCGTCTGACCCACCAGTAACGCCCGTCTCCCCTAGCCTTCAACTACCTTCCCTCGGTCTGTGAGCCGTCATTTCACACGGGGTCGCAAACACCCCCGTTAACAAAATCAGGAAGGTCGTCATGCTCGATAGTTACTTCAAAATATCTGAACGCGGCTCCACTGTCGGCCGTGAGATTCGTGGCGGACTCGTCACGTTCTTCACAATGGCATACATCGTGGCGCTCAACCCGCTGATCATCGGTCTAGCTAAAGATGCAGATGGTAAATACATCGGGGGCGGAGATGCTCCTAATCTCGCTCTCGTTGCAGCGATGACTGCTCTCATGGCAGGAGTTCTCACAATACTGATGGGTCTAGTCGGTAATTACCCACTTGCACTTGCAACCGGACTTGGTCTCAACACTTTTGTTGCAGTCGGTATCGCTTCTCAAATGACATGGGCTGATGCCATGGGTCTGGTGGTTCTCGAAGGAATCATCATTACAGTCCTTGTTCTCACCGGATTCCGTACTGCAGTATTTAGGGCGGTGCCAGCACAACTCAAGGTTGCTATCTCAGTAGGTATCGGGCTATTTATCGCTCTCATTGGACTTGTCGACGCAGGCTTTGTTCGTAGAACTTCTACGGGACCTGTTCCAGTTACCTTAGGAGACGGTGGAACACTTGTCGGATGGCCAATTATCGTATTTGCATTTGGTCTCTTCCTAACAATTGCGCTGATGGTAAAGAAGACGAAGGGCGCAATTCTCATAGGAATCATCCTCGCCACTGTTGCTGCAGTAATTATCGAATCAACTCTCAAGATTGGTCCAAATTTCAACGGCGCAACCGGTGAAGTTAATCCAAAGGGTTGGGGGCTCAACGTTCCAGCGGTTCCAAGTGACATCGTCGCAACGCCCGACTTTAGCCTCTTCGGCGAATTTAACCTCTTCGGATCACTGGATCGCATCCCGCTTATCACGATGATCCTTCTTGTCTTCACTCTCTTGCTCTCAGACTTCTTTGACACAGTAGGTACTGTGACAGCAATTGGTCATGAAGCAGGATTGATTGATAAGGATGGAAACATCCCTAATAACGATCGTATTCTTCTCGTTGACTCACTGGCAGCAGTTGCAGGCGGAGCTGGAAGCATCTCCTCAAATACCAGCTACATAGAGTCTGCCTCTGGAGTAGGTGAAGGTGCGCGAACTGGTCTTGCCTCAGTAGTGACTGGAATCTGCTTCCTATTGACTACCTTCCTAGCACCACTAGTCGCCGTCATTCCTTACGAAGCGGCTACACCAGCGCTAGTAATCGTCGGATTCTTGATGATGACACAGATTAAGTCAATTGATTGGGAAGATTATGGAATTGCAATTCCTGCATTCTTGACAATCATTCTGATGCCATTCACTTACAACATCTCAGTTGGAATTGGTGCTGGCTTCGTAACACACGTCGTCATCCGCTACATCCAAGGTCGACGCAAGGATGTTCATCCCCTGCTTCTACTTGTCGCAGGTCTCTTTATGATCTACTTCTTGACGTCTCCGATCAATGCTTGGATTGGTTAACGTCACCTAAGTTAGATTGGCGAATGAGCCCGTACCGAATCGGTACGGGCTCATTTATTTGATTGACCAATCAATGGGCGATTCGCCCCGCTCCTGCAGTATCTGATTTATCCGAGAAAAAGGCTTAGATCCAAAGAAACCTCTATAGGCACTTAGGGGGCTGGGATGTGCAGAGACAACTACATCTGAAAAGTACCGGGAGAGATCCTCAGCGCTCTTTCCCCACAAAACCGCCACCACACCACGATGACCGAGTTCATATGCAATGTGATCAGTGATCTTTTGCCAACCGATCTTTGAATGCGCACCCGGCATCCCAATTTTTGTGGTCAACACTCTGTTAAGAAGCATTACCCCTTGATCTGCCCAAGAGCTCAAATCACCATGTGTAGGCTGTGGCACTCCAAGATCATTCTGTAACTCTTGATAGATGTTACGTAGCGAAGCTGGTATCCCAGCATCACGAGGTACTGAAAAGGCTAAACCTGTCGCATTTCCAAGGGTTGGATACGGGTCTTGTCCAAAGATAACTACACGAACTACATCGATATCAATTTCCAGGGCTTTAAAAATACTTTTAAAAGCCGGAGTAACCTCAGATTCATTGATCTTGTGAAGAACCTTTTGAATCTCTTCATCAAGAGGTGCAAGTGCCTCTCTCCAACTAGTATGCACGGGCAAAGAAGCGAGAGCCATCAAATGTGACTTCCATGGGCAGCTCAAAGACTGCTGACATATGTTCAGATGTAATGACATCTCTAATAGGCCCGCTGATTGCAACTTTTCCATCTTTCAATATCAGCGCATGGGTTGTTCCAGAGGGGATTTCTTCAATGTGATGTGTGACAAGAATGGACGCTGGAGAGGTGGGATCCGCGGCGAAAATAGAGAATCGTTTTAAGAGATCTTCACGCCCACCAAGGTCCAAACCAGCAGCGGGCTCATCGAGTAGAAGAAGTTCGGGATCGGCCATGAGGGCGCGCGAAATTTGAACTCTCTTCCGTTCACCTTCGCTGAGAGTTCCGTATTCGCGATCGGCAAGATCGCGAACTCCAAAGGTAGTTAAGAGCGCTACCGCCCTAGATTCGTCCCATAAATCGTAGGCTTCATTCCAGCGCCCAAGAACTGCGTAGGCTGCGGTGAGTACAACATCACGCACCTTCTCACCATAGGGAATATCTTCGGCAACGAGGGCGCCACAAATTCCTATACGTGTGCGCAGCTCAAAAAGGTCGACCCTTCCCATCATCTTATCCAGAATTGAAACCGAACCAGTTGTAGGAAATACACGTGTAGCCAGAATTTGAATCAGGGTAGATTTCCCGGCGCCATTAGGCCCGAGAACTACCCATCGCTCTCCTGATGTAATTGAAAAATTAATGGGGCCTAAAATCGTTCGCTGGCCACGACGAACAGAGACATCACGTAATTCCAAAACTGTCTGCTCGGTCATAGTGCCTCAAGATATATCTTTCACTCCGCAAAATTTGGGAAATCATCGCCGCCCGCTAAGTGATTCGCGATAACCTCAGCCAGTGAGCGTTCAAAATCAGCGATATACGGGCCTTATCCTCGTCTCTGGAGTAGATAACCCGGGTATCACGCAGGCGCTCTTCCAAACTCTGGCGCCCTTCGCAATTACCGTAATAGATATAGAGCAAGTGGTGATCCGAGAACGTCTCATCCTTACCGTACTCATTGAACTTAACCCCAGCCATGCATCTGCAATAGATCAGGATCTCAATGACTGCGCGAGTCGTCTAAACGTCGATATTGCCACTTCCTTTCAAGAACAGGAATTGTCCTCAATTGCAGCTAAATCTGGGCTTGTCCATGTTGTTGCTCTTGGTTCTCCGCTTTCTCCGGGTGCAATCGCTCAAGTTGCCAGTTCGATAGCGAATCTGTCCGGGAATATAGAACGAATACATCGCACAGCTAGCTACCCAGTAACAGCGATTGAATTCACTGTCTCGGGTGCTGACGGTCTTTCCTTAAGACACGCCCTTGCAGTCGTCTCGGCAGAGCAGGGAGTTGATATTGCTGTTTCACCAGGTGGGCTAATGCGCTGGGCGAAAAAATTGGTTGTTATGGATGTTGATTCAACATTGATTCAACAGGAAGTTATAGAACTATTGGCTGCTCGTGCAGGCTGCTTGACAGAAGTATCGGCAATTACTCACTCAGCAATGAGTGGTGACATTGATTTTGAACAGAGCCTGAAACTAAGAGTTGAACTCCTTAAAGGTTTACCTGAATCGGTGTTAGACGAAGTCCGAAAGGAGATTACCCTCACTCCTGGGGCGCGGACCTTGGTGCAAACTTTGAAGAAGTTGGGCCATAGCGTAGGAGTCGTTTCCGGCGGATTTACCGCAGTAATTGAACCGCTTATTCAAGAATTAGGGATACAGCATTACCGGGCTAATACCCTGGAAATAGTTGATGGGGTTCTAACTGGCAAAGTGCTAGGAACTATTATTGATCGAGCAGCCAAAGCGACAGCGCTTCGCGAGTTTGCGGCTCTCGAGGCTGTTGAACTCGAACAAACTATTGCTATTGGTGACGGCGCAAATGATCTTGACATGATTGCTATTGCAGGGCTTGGGATAGCCTTCAATGCAAAGCCAGCGGTCAAGGCTGCGGCTGATAGTTCCGTGAGCGCTCCTTACCTTGATTCAGTTCTCTATCTTCTAGGTATTACCCGTGAAGATATTGAGGCCGCTGGCGCTATTCGCAAGTAAACTCCAAAAACTTGCAAGGCTATTTATAAGCGACAGGCATGGATATCGGTGACGAGAATTCCTCGCGCTCCCAGAGACCATAGTTGATCCATCAAATGATTGGTCTCAGTTCGCAGCACCATCGCCCGAACTGCAACCCAGTCTTTCTTCTGTAGCGGCGAAATTGTAGGTGACTCTAAGCCCGGAGTGATCGCACACGCATCTTCCACCTGATTCAATGGAACGTCATAGTCAAGAAGTACATATTGGCGGGCCGTCACCACTCCTTGCAGCCTTCTAGTCAGAACTTCTAGATCTTCATTAAGTGTTACGCCAGCTCTTTTTACGAGAATCGCCTCTGAATGAAGAATAGGATCTCCGAAAATTTCCAATCCAGCTTGCTTTAGAGTATTCCCGGTACTCACCACATCAGCGATTAAATCAGCGACACCAAGGCGGACGCTACTTTCAACTGCGCCATCTAGGCGGACAACCGTTGCTGATAGCGAATTCCTTCTTAAATAATCTGAAACAAGACCTGGATAGGCTGTCGCAATTCGTCTACCCTCGATACTAGCGAGTGAAAAATTTTTACCAAGCGGGGCCGCGAACCGAAAAGTTGATTTTCCAAAATCCAACGAAAGAACTTCTTGTGCGGTCGCCCCCGAATCAATCAATAAGTCTCTCCCAGTAATACCTGCTTCTAGCTCTCCTGTGCCAACGTAAATGGCAATATCCCTGGGTCGCAGATAGTAAAACTCAACTCCATTATCTGGGTCTATCAAAATGAGGTCACGGGAATCGGTGCGCTGTCGATACCCCGCCTCTTTAAGGATTGAGATGGATGACTCTGCCAATGAACCCTTGTTCGGTACTGCGATTCTTAACATGACGTAAAGCTCCTAACGAGAAAACGGCTATAAATAACGATAGATATCTTGAGGCGATAAACCACGGGCTAACATGAGAGTTTGAATATGGAAGAGAAGTTGGCTGATTTCTTCAGAGAGGGCCTCATCAGATTCATGTTCGGCGGCAAGCCACACTTCACCAGCTTCTTCTAGAATTTTCTTGCCGATGTGATGAACTCCCGCGTCCAGCGCAGCAACGGTCGCAGAACCGTCGGGCCGAGTCAACGCCTTTTGAGTTAGCTCTTGCCACAACTCATCGAAATTCTTCATGGGAAGAGTTTACTGGCCCAGCGCCTTGGCGCGGAGCATATTAATCATCCTCGCAGGATCCTCAGCGGAAAAGACTGCACTACCTGCTACGAAAGTATCAGCTCCAGCATCCCTCGCAATTTCAATAGTTTCAAGAGAAATGCCGCCATCAACTTGCAACCAAATCGGGCGAGACCCAATTTTCTTCCGAACATCTTGCACTTTATCCATCATTTCTGACATAAATTTTTGTCCGCCAAAACCTGGTTCTACTGTCATCACTAGAACCATATCAATCGAATCGAAATAATCTTCATAATCAGCTATGGCTGTTCCAGGTTTGAACGCAATTGCAGCTCGCGCTCCATGGGTTCGGATTTCCCGCAAGGTCTTTCGAATATCGGCGCAAGCTTCCACATGAATCGTGACACTTGTTGAGCCAGCCTCTGCATATTGAATAGCAATTTGATCGACGTCAGCAACCATTAAATGTGAATCTACAGGGAGGGTAGATTCAGCAATAATTTGTGCCGCAGCCTGAAAATCCCATGTGGTGTTGGGTACAAAGATGTTATCCATAATGTCTAAATGCAATAGATCACTGACTTGAGCAATCTTCGCTATCTCGCCTCGTAGGTTACTTCGATCTGCATTAAGAATACTTGGCGTAATACGGATTTCGGGTGCCACAATTAAATCCTATTGCACTTTCTTTTTTAGGAGCGCTAAGTACATAGAGTCAGTGTCGTGAATGCTCGTCCACAGTGAGAGCGCCTTTTCTCTAACCGCTCCATGAAGATTATTTGGTAGATAAGTACTAATGTCCATGAGTTCTAGATCTGGAAAACGCCTAAGAAGGCCATCCACCTGGGCTGTTGTTTCGGCGTAATGAGGACTGCATGTTGCGTAGCCGAAGACTCCTCCAGGATTTAGTACAGAGACAGCCTCTTCTGCGAGTTCATATTGCAACTGTGTCAATGTGCGTAAATCCTGGAGATTTCTCCTCCATCGAACCTCCGGACGTCTACGAAGAGCACCCAAACCAGTGCACGGTACATCGGCGAGGATTGCATCAAAAGTTTCACCACGTTTTGAGATAGTCCGTCCATCACCTGTCCACACCGTTGCACCTCGCACAACATTTCTCACCAGGTCAGATCGTGCTCCCGAAACTTCATTGGCAACAAAGGTGCGACCGCTTTCTTTCGCAATGCTGGCAAGAAGGGCAGCCTTTCCTCCGGGGCCTGCGCATAAATCTAAAGTTTTCTCTGCTTTAGAAGTGGCAACCGAGAAAAGGTGTGCCACCAACTGAGAACCTTCATCTTGCACTCCAGCTTTTCGCTGGCGAATCATTTCAATATTGACGGGTGGAATATCAATTTTTGCTCCATAGGGAGAATAAGCAGTTGCTACTCCCCCAAGTGCGAGAAGATCCCCTTGCGAAGTAAGTCCTGGCCATGCGACAAGAGTTGGAGGGGCTGGAGTGTTATTGGCACGCAACTCTGCTTCAACTCGAGTCTCATCCTTTAATAAGTCCAGATAGGCAGAGACAACCCACTCAGGATGTGAGTACATGATAGAGAGTCTTGAAATTGAATCTTTCATATCTAGCGCCGGGGCTAACCAAAATTCAAAGTTCTGCGCACTCAACTTGCGCAGAATTGCATTCACATAGGAAGCCTTTGATTCACCGATTACCCGTCGTGCTAATTCGACCGTGGCAGATACTGCAGCATGGGTCGCAACTCGCATCTCGAACAGTTGATGTATTCCCATACGGCAAAGATCAACAATGCCAGGATCTACAGCTGATATGTCGCGATCTAATACCTGAGACAGAAAAAAATCATGTCGTCCTTGCATGCGCAAAGTTCCGTAGAGGAGTTCGGTAGCAAAACCCTTGTCGCGCTCATCAAGGCCGCTCGCTGTCAAAGCACTAGGAAGCAGTAGATTTGAGTAGCCTTCCTTGCGATTGACTTCCGACAATACGTCATATACCAATAATCGCGTTGCATCGGGGCGTGGTGCTCTAAACGAATCTCTTCTTGCTTTATTCAAAAGCTTCACCAGATTTTAACCGAATTCCATTGACCCAAGAGGAAGACGACATTTTCGCTCTGCCCGCTGGCTGCACTTGCGCAATTCGAAGCGCTTGGGTCGATGTTCCAACTAGAAGATCGTTTTCTATAGCAAGCAACTCTCCTGGCTTTAGAGAAATATCACTCAATGAAGGTGAAAAAATCTTGATATCACTTTCGCGAAAGCGAGCTCGTGCGCCTGGATTCGACGTCAGTGATCGAATCTTTCGAGATATTATCTCTGCAGGTAAATTCCAATCGATATTACTTTCTTCCTTGGAAATTTTATGCGCTCTAGTAACGCCATGTTGTGGTTGTGGTGTCGGCCGGATGCCACGGTCTATGAGGTCGAGAGATTCCGTGATGGCATCAACGCCCAATTCGGAAAGTTCTTCTAAAAGTTCATCGCTTGTGATATCGCTATCGAGAGCAAATCGCTTCTGGACAAAAATTGGTCCTGTATCCATCCCTTTATCAAGGGCAAAGACGGTAACTCCTGAGACTAAATCCCCCGCCTCGATTGTCCGCTGCACAGGCGCTGCTCCGCGCCAACGCGGTAAGAGAGAAAAATGGAGATTGATACTTCCGTGCTTAGGTTTCAAAAAGACTTGCTCAGGAAGAATTACCCCGTATCCGATGGTGATGAGAAGATCGATGTTATCGAGCGCGTCTAAGGTTTCTGAGACGCTAATTGGCTTAATGCAGGGAATTTGGCTTTCTCTGGACCAGATTGAAACAGAGGTCTCCCTGAAACTTTGACCACGCCCTGCGGGCTTATCTGGTTGAGTTATAGTCGATACGAGCACATGATTACTTGTTTTGAGATAGTTGAGCGTCGGGAGCGCAACGCGCGGTGTTGCTGCAACGCAAATTTGCATCTAGAGGCCTTGTCCAAAAGGACCATGAGGTGAAACCTTGATTGTTGGAGTTGCGCCTGCACTGGCTGCTAAACCAAACCAATCTGATTCCCGAATCTCCTTCATAGCTTTCTTTCTATCCTCATTACTGAGACGATCAATGAAGAGAATTCCATTGAGATGGTCAGTCTCGTGCTGCAGAGCTCTGGCCAAAAGCTCAGTCCCCTCTACGACAATGGGTTCACCATGCATGTTAAATCCCTTAGCAACTGCGCGAAAAGCTCTAGGAGTTGGATACACGAGATCGGGAAAACTCAGACAGCCTTCATCTCCCTCTTGAATCTCATCACTCAGGTCTAGCGTCGGATTTACGAGATGGCCAAGTGCTTCATCGACATCCCAGACAAAAACTCTCAGTGGCACTCCGATTTGAGGTGCTGCGAGCCCAGCCCCGGGAGCCGCCAACATAGTCTCAGTGAGATCTTTCACCAGTACTCGTAACTCTTTATCAAAGTCAATTACTTCAGAGGCCGGTGTTACTAATACAGGATCTCCAAAGTGGCGGATTTGTTGAATTGACATGTGCGCAGTCTATCGAAAAGTTGAAAAGTTAATGGGTTCCAAGAGCGAGATTAAGACGTCAATGAATATGGGTCTACTCGAACCTGCGCTAATTTCTTCTTGGAAGAAGAGCGCCTTCGTTGGAATTCATGGATGAGAGAGATAAACGATTCTCCGTCACTAATCGGCGATATAAGGAGAAAGCGGCTAGTTCCGAGGGACAACTGTGATGGTCCAAGAATTCGGGTGTTTTTAGGCAGTCGCTCTGATTCTTGAGCGCTCTTGAGCGCTCGGAGTAACGATGTTGCTTCAGAAGTATCGATATCGAGAGTCAGTACGCGCGAAAACGGAGGGAAACCTATCTCTTTCCTCTCTCGCAACTCTTTACGCGTTATAAGAGAAGGTTTTCCTGAAGCTACAGCCGATAGAACAGCGTGGTTTCGCGAGATAACGAGAAGAAGTTCGCCGTCTGTAGCCAGCAATCCACCAGTAGAAAAGATTATTTCGCGCGCCCGTTCTGCAGAACGCATATCTATCTCAGTGAACAATCGATCACATTCGAGAATGACGATCGCCGAGTAGCCATTGACTGCCGTCGGTAGAGCCCCCGGAGTAGCAATGACAATCCCTTTGGAATCCAAGTAAGAATCGAGAATTTTGTCGCCACTTGACTGAACGATTGCGTGGCCTGGAAATGCTTTCCCGATTTCATGTGCGAAACGCTCGGACCCCCTGCCGAGAAGAAGACTTCTCTGAGACTGACACCAAGAACAACGCCATAGCGGATACTTTGTTTGGCATAAGACGCATTCAAAATCTAGGGACGGAGATCGTTGTTGCAATTTTCCTCCACAGGAACAGAGTGCAATATTTTTGCATTCTAAACATCGGACAGCCTGCGAATATCCTTTACGAGGCGAAACAAATAGAACCGGACCACTTTTTAAGGCAGTACGTATAGATGAAAAAATCCCTTGTGGGAGCAACTCCCCTGATCGAGGTGAAAAGTCACGTACCCGAACTGAAGTATTTGAAGAATTGAACTTCAACCAACCAATTTCAATTAGGCGAGCAGTTTCGCTACTGGGCGAGTAACCAAAGAATGTCAACGAAGCAGACGATTGCGAACTACGAAGAATAGCAACGTCCCTTGCATTCCACCCAGGCGTCCTGATCTCATACAAGTGCTCTGATGATTCATGCACTATGACGATCTCGCTCAGATCTCTTAATGGAGCAAACACGCCTCCCCGGGTACCGATAACAAGCTGATTCTTCCCTTGAAGAGTTTTTAGATAACTCCTATAACGTTCGGACTTTGCCAAATGAGAATCAAGAATTACAGCATTTGGTAAAAATGGCGCAAAGCGTAGAAGTAATCGACTCTCTGGAACGATAACGAGAATGGAACCCTGAGTTAAATCCCTCTTCTTCAGGTATTCTGCAATGAGTTGTATCGGTTCATTTCGAGCTGGTAATTGGAAGTAGTTGCGCGCAACCTTTTTGGTTGGCCGGTCATGATGCGCATTCTCTGAAATATCGCTTTGAAACTCTTTATCCACGCTCGCCACACGCGGTGGAATTGCAGACCTTATAACGTCATAAGGATGGGCAGCCCAACGCTTTGCAACAGTAGCGATAAGTTGCAGCGATTGCCCTGTCGCTACCGGAATCGGTGAGAGAACCTTGCTGATTTGCTTCAAACTCCCAACCTGAGATGTTTGCAAACGGCTGAGAACTATTGCTTCGCACTCTCTATTTCCAAATGGGACAACAACCCGTATTCCTGTATCTACTTGTTTATCAAGATTTTCAGGAATGGCATATGTGAATTCGGAATCTAGATGAAAGACGCCAGAATCAACCCAGACTTTGACTGCGTTAGTTTCACCGTTGGAATTCTTTTGGCGCGCGCGAACGACCTCCGCCTTTAGCTTGAGTGGCCGCGTCAGCGCCACGAGTTATTTCTAGCCTCTATTTAACAGCTGCTTGTAACTCGGCAACGCGATTGGTTGCTTCCCATGTGAAATTTGGGAGCTCGCGGCCAAAGTGACCATATGCAGCCGTCTGTGAGTAAATCGGGCGTTTGAGATTGAGATCTCGGATTATCGCGGCTGGGCGTAAATCAAAAACAGAGGTTACTGCGCTCTGAATACTCTGAACAGGAACGGTTTCAGTTCCAAAGGTTTCAACAAAAACGCCTACTGGTTGGGCTTTACCAATCGCGTAAGCGACTTGCACCTCGCAACGGCGAGCTAGACCAGCTGCAACAACGTTTTTGGCAACCCAACGCATCGCGTAAGCCGCCGAACGGTCTACCTTCGATGGATCCTTTCCTGAGAAAGCACCACCACCATGGCGAGCCATGCCACCGTAGGTATCTACAATGATTTTTCGCCCAGTCAGACCAGCATCTCCCATAGGGCCACCAATGACAAATCGGCCAGTGGGATTAATGAGCGTTCTTAAGTCTTTTCGAGGTAGATCAATCCTGCTAAGAATTGGGTCGATGACCTGCGCGATGATTTCCGGAGTCAATTGTTTCACAACATCAACATCTTCAGAATGCTGGCTTGAGATTACAACAGTATCGAGGGCAACAGCTTTATCACCGTCATATTCAATGGTTACCTGTGTCTTTCCATCCGGACGTAGATAAGGCAGAGCACCAGATTTGCGAACCTTGGAAAGTTGCTGAGCTAATTCATGGGCCAACCAAATGGGAAGCGGCATGAGTTCTTTTGTGTCATCGCATGCATAACCAAACATTAAACCTTGATCACCAGCACCCTGGAGATCAAGTGGATCTGTAGCCGAAGCCACTCGGTGTTCGAAAGCATCGTTTACGCCCTGTGCAATATCCGGAGATTGTTGTCCGATAGATATCGACACTCCACAGCTGTTACCATCAAAGCCTTTCACCGATGAGTCGTAACCGATTCCAATAACTGTGTCACGCACAATACCCATAACATCGGCGTAACCATTAGTTGTTACTTCACCTGCAACATGAACCTGTCCAGTGGTAATAAGCGTTTCCACAGCCACTCGACTGGTGGAGTCTTGCTCTAGAAGTGAGTCGAGAATCGCATCAGAAATCTGATCCGCAATTTTATCTGGGTGACCTTCAGTGACTGATTCTGAAGTGAAAAGGCGTTTTGACATTGTCCTAACCTAACTTATGTAGGGCTTCTGAGAGCAATTGATTAGCTAGCGTGTCCTTGGTGGTCTTAGCCACTTCGATGACTGCACCCTGTCGTAAGAGGATCTGCCCCTGGGTAGTCTCACTATCAAAGATGTCTCCCTTGGAGACATCATTCAGATAAAGGATGTCAGCATTCTTACGCTCTAGCTTTTCCCGTGCTGCGACAGTATCGAGGGCTGTTTCCGCAGCAAAAGCAATAATTACTTGGGATTTCTTTTGAGTTGAAATAGTTGCCAAGAGGTCGGGATTCTCAGTGAGTTCAATACTCTGGAGATTACCTTTTTTGATTTTCTCACTTTGCTCATGCAAGGGTCTCGCATCTGCGACAGCTGCAGACATGACCAGAACATCAGTCGATGAAAATTCCTTTTCCAGTGAGATCGCCATTTCTTGTGCTGTTTCTACCTTAACTATTTTGATGCCAGGAATATCGGGTAAAGATACATTCGCGGAGATGAGTGTTACCTCTGCACCACGTTCTTTCGCTGCTCGCGCTAGAGCATATCCCTGTTTTCCGGAAGAGCGATTCCCAATAAAACGAATCGGATCAATAGGCTCTCTCGTACCTCCTGCAGTCACCAAAACCTTTATTCCCTGCATGTCCTGTGTCTGACCAATGAGCGCAGCGAAAGCTCTCAGAATAGCTTCCGTTGAAGGAAAGCGCCCTCGTCCAACATCTCCTGAGGTCAGCGCCCCTACATCAGGATCTAGAACGATGTATCCACGTGCACGAAGAGTTTTAACATTTTCAACTGTCGCAGCGTTATCCCACATCTGTGGGTGCATGGCTGGAACAATCAAAGTTGGGACATGTGAGGCAAGCACAACGTTGGTCAAGAGATCATCGGCGCGGCCAACAGCAATTCGCGCAAGAAGATCTGCGGTGGCGGGTGCAATAATGAGAAAATCTGCCTGCTTGGCAAGAGAAACGTGGCGCACTTCCTGAACTGATTGGAATACTTCGGTAGTTACACTTCTACCAGAAAGAGCCTCCCACGTTGCAGCGCCGACAAAGTTCAAACTCGAAGGAGTGGGAACTACCGTGACCCCAAATTCTGCCTCCAGAAGTCGACGCAAGAGATCACAAGACTTATATGCCGCTATTCCCCCACCGACTCCGAGAATGACCTCGCGTCCTAAGCCCTGCATGGCTACCAGTGGAATTTTTTGTTAAGCAGTTGGTTCTAGATTTTCGATGGTAAGCAAGCCTTCGTTAATCTCACGAAGGGCTATCGAGAGCGGCTTCTCATGAACATGTGTATCGACAAGAGGTCCGACATACTCCAACAACCCTTCGCCAAGTTGTGAGTAATAGGCGTTAATCTGACGAGCACGTTTGGCTGCGTAGAGAACCAAGCTGTATTTAGAGCCAGCCTTATCAAGAAGTTCATCGATTGGTGGGTTCGTAATTCCATCCATATGTAGGCTCATCTGAAGACTCCATCAAAGGTTATTGGGCTTAAAACCCAGGCTATTTAGCAGAGGCCAATTCTATCAGGGTTGCCGCGACCTGCTTTACCTCGGTATTGACTAGCACCTTGTCGAAAAAGGATGAGGCGGCCATCTCCTCTTGCGCCAGTGCCAGTCGAGCCGCCCGTCTTTCAGCGCTATCGGTGCCACGCCCTTCCAAGCGAGAGACTAATTCCTCCCAGGTGGGTGGCTCCAGAAAGACCAATACTGCCTCTGGAACTTTCGCCTTTACCTGCTTCGCTCCAGAAATCTCTATCTCCAGAAGAACACTCTTACCAGCACGAAGCGCCTCCTCAACAGCTTTTCGAGGAGTGCCATAGCGATTGCCTGCAAATGATGCCCATTCCAGAAATTCATCGCTCGCTATAGCACGATCAAAGTCTTCATCTGAGAGAAAATGATAATCAACGCCATTGCGCTCATTAAATCGCGGCGCACGAGTTGTTGCCGAAATAGAAACAAAGAATGGTGATGATTTCTTCAACTCTTGAGCAACCGTACTTTTTCCAACTCCGCCAGGCCCGGATAAAACAATCAGTTGCCCTCTTTTAATGTTCGTGGGTGGCAAAAATTCAGATACCAAAGCTCTTGCTTGACGATTACCTAAACCTTGAATTCGTCTAGTAAGAGAAATTTCTAACCTCTCAAGAGTTGACCGAGCACGGATTTTTCCTACACCAGCCACAGATTCAATGAGCTCTAATACGCGCATCTTCGCAACAGCCTCATCTGATTTCGCGAGAGTTAGGACATCAGAGATTGAAAGTTCGCCGCTTTTCACCCGCGCCTTTACCGAAGCGCGGATGAGCCGCGATTGCTTCGCCTTGGCCAGAGCGTGCGCACGTTCTTCGGGGGTAAGTTGTGGAGGAGCTCCCATGGGACAAATCTAATTCATTATCTCTTGCGCAATATCTCGCGCCTTTAAACTCATCTCAGCTGCACCGCTCTGCCAGGCTCGCGTGATGGGCCTACCGATAACCACGAGAGATGCTCCTTCTTCAATCGCCTCTCGAGGAGTCATTGTTCGTTTTTGATCATCACTTCCTTGTTCAGAGAGCGGACGTACTCCAGGGGTAATTATTAGCGGGGCACTTCCCACAACAGACCGGATTGCTGCAATCTCTAGGGGCGAGCACACCAGTGCTTTTGCCCCCGATTCAACCGCCAATTTTGCAAGTGCAACAGCACTTTCTAACGCACGATTTGCAAAACCAATCGTAAAGAGGTCTTCCTCAGAAAGAGAAGTCAGGATAGTCACCGCCGTGACATGGGTATTAGGAACTGCTTCAACCGCAGCTCTAATCATCGCGCTACCACCCGATGCGTGAACTGTCAGAAAAGTTGGGTGCAAGGCTGCTATCGCTTGAGCGGCCCCAGAAACTGTATGTGGAATATCGTGAAGTTTTAGATCAAGAAAGATTTCGGCATCGGTTTCATTTTGAATAGCCTTCACACCATCATGTCCAAAGGTAAGAAAGAACTCAAGGCCCAACTTAAAAACGCTCACATATTGTTCGGTCGCAGCCACCCATCGCTTTGCAACCTCGAGATCAGGTGTATCAACTGCTAAAACGATAGGTGCTTTCATCTTCCTTCCTCTCGATGGGCATATCCCACTGCTTGTGAAAGAGTTGTAAAACCTTTGCTGGAAAGTAACTCATGGAGTTCATCTCGCACATTGATAATCGCAGATGGGTTTCCAAAGCTAGCGGTTCCAACAGATACTCCAGACGCGCCTGCCAAAATCAGTTCGAGTGCATCTCTGCCATTTGCCACTCCACCCATTCCCAATATTGGAACCGTAGGAAGGGCGGCATGGACCTGGTAAATAGCGCGAACTGCAATTGGCTTGATGGCAGGGCCAGATAGCCCACCTGTTTTGCCTCCCAAGTGTGGCTTCATCGAATCAAGATTGATAACCATCCCAAGAACTGTATTAATCAACGCGAGAGCATCAGCACCCGCTTCAACTACCCCTTTTGCTATTCCAGGTAAGTCAGTAACGTCAGGAGAGAGCTTGGCAATAATTGGAAGTTCTCCCCCAATTGTTCGCCTTACTCCATCAATCACGCGACGAGAAGCATCTGGGTCGCAGGCAAAGACAAGACCTCGATTTTCAACATTCGGACAACTGATATTTACTTCGACAGCACTTAATCCAGAGACAGAACGCAGCTTTCTGGCAAGAGTCGAATACTCTTCGATGGTCTCGCCTGCTATCGAAACAATAATCCGAGCCTTTTGCTCCAATAGCCAAGGAACGTCGTTCGCGAGAAATGCATCTATTCCTGGCCCTTGCAGTCCGATTGAATTGAGCATTCCCGAAGGAGTTTCAGCCATTCTTGGCGTAGGTCGTCCATGGCGAGGCTTAGTCATCACCGATTTTGTGACAACTGCACCAATGTCTTTTAATGGAAAGAATTGAGCGAGTTCCTTGCCACTGCTTGCACATCCGCTTGCAGTGAAGACTGGTGAGGGGAACCAGGCATTGCCAAGAGTGGTTGACATATCGACGGGCATGGCCATGGCTATTCAGGGACCTTTCCTACGAGATCCCAACGCACTGAAGATCCATCCATGACCGGGCCGTCGATGCATGAGCGCACCATGGAGGTTGTTCCTTCACTATTTTTCACGGGCAGCACACAGGTCATGCAGATTCCAATTCCGCAGGCCATCGACTCCTCAACTGCACATTGGTGTATTACCTCGGTATTAGCTGTCAACTCTGTGATTGCGCGCAACATGCCCATCGGTCCGCACGAGTAAATAACATCAATATTTCGATTCTCAATAATTTCCAGAAGATCCTCTGTAACTCGTCCGTTTTCGCCCATGGAACCATCTTCAGTGTAAATCTTTAAAGAATTGACGGAACGCTTGCCCTCCATGGGTGCATAAATCTTTGAACCTATACTTGCGCCAAGCAACATATCTACCCGGCAGCCTCGTGCTTTGAGAACATCAGCCAAACCAAAGAGTGGAGCTGAACCATAGCCTCCACCTATTAACAGTGCATTTATGGCTTGAGTGGGAATACCGAAAGCCGTTCCTAGTGGGGCAACAATATCTACTTCATTACCTTCGATTTGCGCACACAGCCATTTACTCCCTGAACCATGTGGCGCAACAATCAATTCCATGGTTCCACCATATTGCGCACTCTCTGAAGTCCGAGAAATTGCGAAAGCCCGACGGAGAATCATTTTTGAAGATTCTCCACCCACCGATATCGCTACAAAATTTCCTGGGCGACAGAACTTAACTACCTCGCCAACATGCAGAAGTATTTGGTGATACGCCCCAATACGTTTGTTTGAAAGCACGGTAGCTTTTTGTTGCACCGCGTTCCTATTGATGGTGCCCATTATCGAGAGAGCCACTCTTGAATTGGCGCGACCTGCAAGTCATTCGCCTGAATCGATTTAATGCCTTCGACAGCCGCACTAAAACCGGCCGTCGTTGTGATGATAGGTATCGAGCGCTGAACCGACGCGGTACGGATCGCCCAACCATCTGCGCGAGTTCCTCGACCAACTGGTGTATTGATCACTAGGTTGATATCCCCCGCGTTGAGCATCTCAACGATTGTCTTTTCTCCCATGGGTCCCGTTCCTTGAGAATTCTTGCGAACCGAAACTGTATGCACGCCATGCTGGTGGAGATATCTTGATGTTCCCTCGGTTGCAAGCAAATGAAAGCCCAAGTCAGCGAGAGCTCTTGCAGGAGCAATCCCTGAAGATTTATCTTTATCAGCAAGTGAAATGAATACAGTCCCTGATTTAGGCAGGGGCCCAAAGGAGCTAATCTGAGATTTGGCGTAGGCGGCTCCAAAAGTTGAAGCAATACCCATCACTTCACCAGTCGATCTCATTTCAGGACCGAGAACTGCATCTACACCGCGACCATCAGCTCTTCTGAAACGATTCCACGGTAATACGGCCTCTTTCACACTGATTCCCTTGGCGATCGCATCGCCGGTCGTTGGGAGAAGTCCCTCTGATCGCAAGGTTGCAATTGTTGAACCAAGCGATAATCGCGCCGCTGCTTTGGCGAGTGGAACCCCTGTTGCTTTGCTTACAAATGGAACGGTACGTGAAGCACGTGGATTTGCTTCCAATACATACAGCGTTGAGTCAGACATAGCAAATTGAATATTGATAAGTCCTAAGACCCCAACACCCTGGGCAATTTTGAGTGTCGCAGCTCGAATCTGCTCTCGTTGTAGATTCGTTATTGTTGTAGCTGGTAGAACGCAAGCGCTATCACCAGAATGAATACCTGCTTCCTCGATATGCTCCATAATGCCACCAAGGAAAAGCTCTTCTCCGTCGTAGAGCGCATCAACGTCAAGCTCAATGGCGCTATCAAGGAATCGGTCCACGAGAACTGGGTGGTCGGGAGTTATATCTGTAGCTCTTGAGATGAAGGAAGAGAGCGCTGCATCGTCATAAACAATCTCCATTCCACGTCCACCCAATACGAAACTAGGGCGCACCAGAACGGGATAACCAATACGTTGCGCAATCTGCAACGCCTCTAATTGCGACGAAGCCATACCAAATTCTGGAGCAGTCAAACCTTGTTGCTGTAAAACTTCACCAAACGCCCCGCGCTCTTCTGCCAAGTTAATAGCTTCCGGACTTGTACCAAGAATCGTTACCCCTGCTGCCTTCAGGCCTGCAGCCAGTCCCAGTGGTGTTTGACCACCTAATTGCGTAATGACTCCGAGGACTGGACCCGCTTGAGTTTCAGCATGTACGACTTCGAGTACATCTTCCAAGGTGAGAGGTTCGAAGTACAAACGATCACTAGTGTCGTAATCGGTCGAAACTGTTTCTGGATTGCAATTAATCATGATCGTTTCGTAGCCTGCCGCACGCAGAGTGAAGGACGCATGGACACATGAGTAATCAAACTCGATACCTTGCCCAATACGATTCGGACCACTTCCCAGAATGATGACTGCTGGTTTCGTCCTTGAACGTACCTCACTCTCTTCCTCATAACTTGAGTAGTGATAAGGAGTGAATGCTTCAAACTCCGCAGCACAGGTATCAACCGTTTTATAGACTGGTCGAATCGATAGATGTTGCCTAACTTTACGAACATCCTCTTCGCCCATTGAGCGCAGTAGACCAATCTGGTAATCAGAGAATCCATGCTCTTTAGCTACTTTAAGCGTCGAAGCGTCCAGCTCAACCGCATCTCTTATATCCCTTGCTTGGTCATTAATGATCTCTAGCTGTTTAAGGAACCATCGATCTATCTTCGAAGCTGTATAGACCTCTTCAATGGATGCACCTAACCACATAGCCTTTTGAACTTGCTGTAATCGATACTCCGTTGGAGTTTTCATTGTCTCTAAAAGACGATCACGCTCTTGCGGTGATGCGGCCCGTGAAAAAGTGAAGATTGCTTCCTTACGTTCAAGAGAACGAAGGGCTTTCATTAGCGCTTCTGGAAAAGAACGCCCAATAGCCATCGCTTCACCAACGGATTTCATGGTGGTAGTCAACCTCGGATCTGCGTCCTGAAACTTTTCAAAGGCAAAACGTGGAACCTTAACGACGATGTAATCAAGAGTTGGTTCAAAGGATGCTGGGGTTATTTGAGTGATGTCATTCCTGATCTCATCGAGCGTGTAACCAATAGCCAACTTGGTGGCAATCTTTGCAATCGGAAAACCGGTTGCCTTAGAAGCAAGTGCTGATGAACGTGAAACGCGAGGGTTCATTTCAATCACAATGATCCGCCCATTATCAGGGTTTACGGCAAACTGAATGTTGCACCCGCCCGTATCGACCCCGACTTCCCTGATGATAGATATAGATAAATCTCGCAGTTTTTGAAATTCGACATCTGTCAAGGTAAGCGCTGGTGCTACCGTGATGGAGTCGCCGGTATGAACGCCCATTGGATCGATGTTCTCAATGCTGCAAACAATTACAACATTATCGGACTTATCACGCATAACTTCGAGCTCATACTCTTTCCAGCCGATGATTGACTCTTCAATCAACACTTCTGAAGTAGGGCTATGTCGCAATCCAGCACCAGCGATTTGTCTCAAAGTCTCCTCATCAAATGCGATACCCGAGCCCAAGCCGCCCATTGTGAACGAAGGTCGAATAACGACCGGGTATTTCAATTCATTCGCTGCCGCCAATACCTCATCCATTGAATGGCAGATCAATGATCGCGCAGACTCCCCGCCCACTTTCTCAACAATGTCCCTAAAGAGCTCACGATTTTCACCTCGTTCTATTGCATCGACATCTGCCCCGATGAGTTTCACGTTATAACGTTGCAGAGTGCCTGCCTTGAATAATCCAATGGCGGCATTTAGCGCCGTTTGCCCACCGAGCGTTGCTAACACAGCATCAGGGCGTTCTTTAGCAATAATCTTTTCAATAAACTCTGGAGTAATAGGTTCGATGTATGTAGCGTCAGCGAATTCAGGATCCGTCATGATTGTCGCCGGATTTGAGTTAACCAGAACAACTCTTATTCCTTCAGACTTCAGAACCCGGCATGCTTGAGTTCCAGAATAATCAAATTCACATGCTTGTCCAATAACAATCGGACCTGAGCCAATTACTAGAACACTCTTGATGGATTGATCACGGGCCACTAGGACATCACCGCCTTGCGAGGATACTTCTTCATTACTTCAATGAAATGATCAAAGAGGTAAGCCGCATCATGCGGACCAGCCGCAGCTTCTGGGTGGTACTGAACGCTAAACGCGCCGCGTTCTGATAATTCAAGACCCTCCACCACACCATCATTGAGACAGACGTGTGTTACCAATCCTGGACCATATACCGTTGTAAATACGCCCTCTGTTGGCGCCTTCAAAGCGAATCCATGATTGTGGGCTGTGATTTCCACTTTCCGACTTCTTTGATCCACCACTGGTTGATTTATTCCTCGATGGCCAAACTGCAATTTATAGGTTTCAAATCCGAGAGCTCGACCCAAGATTTGGTGTCCAAAACAAATTCCGAAAATGGGAATCTCTGCTGCAAGAATCTCTCGAACCAAGTCAATTGTGGCCGACATGGTTGCTGGATCCCCTGGTCCATTGGAGAGAAAAACGCCATCAGGTGAAAGCGCTTGGATATCGTCAAAAGATGCGTTAAATGGCATCACGTGAACTTCGATTCCTCGTTCTGCCATGGCTTTAGGTGTTGCAGCTTTAATACCCAAATCGATCGCAGCTACTGTGAATCTCTTTTCACCAGCTGCCTTGACAATGTAAGTGTGATCGGTAGATACCTCTTCAGAAAGATATGAACCGGCCATCGAGGGTTGCTTACGAACCTCAACTACCATCTCTTCACGAGAGAGATTCTCCCCTGAAAAAATACCCACCCTCATGGCACCTCGATCACGCAAGTGACGAGTAATTGCGCGGGTATCCACCCCTTGAATCCCTACCACCCCTTGTTTGATGAGTTCTTCTTCCAAGTCGCCTTCACTTCGCCAATTGCTCGTAAGAGTTGATGGGTTACGTACAACGAAACCAGCAACCCAAATTTTGCGAGACTCATTGTCGAAATGATTGACTCCAGTATTGCCGATATGTGGAGCTGTCATCACAACGATCTGTTTGTGATAGGAAGGATCGGTTAAGGTCTCTTGATACCCAGTCATCCCCGTCTGAAAGACAGCTTCACCGAATGTCTTTCCGGTTGCGGCCCAAGAACGGCCCTCAAAAATTCTTCCATCATCAAAGACTAAGAATGCTTTAGACATTAGAGACCCGCCTTGTAGGTAAGGCTTCCATTAAAGAAAGTGGCTTGAACAACGCCGGGAATCTCCATGCCATGGAAGGGAGTATTGCGGCTTCTTGAGGCTAAGCGATCTCGATCCACGCGTTGGATTTGGGTTGGGTTCATCACAACGATATTGGCTTTACCGCCTACGGATAGCGGTAAACCGTGATTCTCATAGCGTCCAATTCGAGCAGGCGTCATGCTCATCCTCTGGGCAACTTGGTCCCAACTCATGAGCCCCGTCTGAACCATGGTCATATTCACGATAGGCAGAGCAGTCTCCAAACCCAACATTCCAAATGCAGCCTCTTGCCATTCGCACTCTTTTGTTTCGGCTGCGTGTGGCGCATGGTCTGTGGCAACGATATCGATTACGCCTTCCGCGAGGGCCTCACGCAAAGCAAGGACATCGCTTTCGGTCCGTAATGGCGGATTTACTTTATATATCGGGTCATATGTTCTAGCTAGCTCATCGGTGAGTAGAAGGTGGTGGGGCGTTACCTCGGCTGTGACGTCTATTCCTCGAGATTTTGCCCATCGAATAATCTCAACGCCTCCTCGTGTAGTGACATGACAGATATGTAGACGAGCCTTCACATGATCGGCGAGTAAGACATCTCTGGCGATAATTGCTTCCTCAGCGATTGCCGGCCAACCTTTTAAGCCTAATTGCGAAGAAACAAAACCTTCATTCATCTGACTATCTTGGGTAAGTCGTGGCTCTTGTGCATGTTGCGCAATAACTCCATCAAACTTCTTCACATATTCGAGAGCGCGTCGCATCACCAATGGATCAAAGACACAATTTCCATCATCACTGAAGATTCGTACGCGAGCAACCGAATCTGCCATCGCACCAATTTCCGCCAAGTGCTGCCCTTGTAGCCCTTGTGTTACTGCCCCAATGGGAAAGACATCTACCAGGGCTGCATCTTGCCCTAAACGAAATACCTGTTCTACAACACCAGCTGTATCTGCCACAGGAGATGTATTAGCCATTGCACTTAAGGCAACAAACCCTCCTCGTGCACCAGCCTTCGACCCAGAGAGAACCGTCTCAGCATCTTCCTTTCCAGGTTCACGCAGGTGCGTGTGTAAGTCAACTAGTCCAGGTAACGCAACAGATCCTGTGAAGTCGAACTCGGTAGCACCCTGGCTTGAAAGCTCCTGGCCAATCCCTGCAATAGTGTCTCCATTAATGAGTAAATCAGTTTTAGCCCCAGAAATTTCCACATTTTTTAGAAGATAATTTGTCGTCATTACGCTAAAACTCCTTCTCTGTTCCCGGCTAGGAGCAGATAGAGAATAGCCATCCGCACACTCACTCCATTTGTTACCTGTTCGACAATGACAGAACGCGCACTATCTGCGCTATCGGCCGTGATTTCTAAGCCTCGATTCATCGGTCCTGGGTGCATAACGATGGCGCTTGGTTTCATCTTTCGTAGTCGGTCTGCATTTAAACCGAAATACCTCGAATACTCACGAGCATTTGGGAAGAACATCTCCGACATTCGTTCTAATTGAATTCGCAGCATCATGATGGCATCAACATTTTCCATGATGGAATCTAGATCGTAAGAGATCTTGACTGGCCAATTTTCAACTCCAACGGGAAGTAGTGTGGGAGGCGAAACCAAGGTCACTGACGCACCTAATTTAGTGAGAAGTAATACATTGGAACGTGCAACTCGAGAATGCAGAACGTCGCCAACGATTGCCACATGAAGACCAGTAAGGTCATCAGCGCCTAGTGAGAGATGTTTGCGGATGGTGAAGGCGTCAAGTAAGGCTTGACTAGGATGCTCATGAGTTCCATCTCCAGCATTTATCACAGAACCCGTCATCCATTGACTGTCTGCCAGACGTACTGCCGCACCCGATGCACTGTGACGAATAATGACCGCATCTGCTCCCATCGCTTGCAGAGTCTGAGCAGTATCTTTGAGCGATTCACCCTTGCTAAGACTCGAACCTTTTGCTGAAAAATTGATGACATCTGCAGATAGCCTTTTAGCTGCGGCTTCAAAAGAGATTCGTGTACGGGTTGAATCTTCTGCAAACAAATTCACAATGGTGCGACCGCGAAGTGTTGGGAGCTTCTTCATGGGGCCATCAGATGCTCGAGCCAATTCTTCTGCGGTGTTTAAGATTTCAACCGCTTGGACTTTAGAAATATCCGATATCGATAAAAGGTGTTTCATATGGTTTGACCTTCCTCAATAGAGACAAGATCTACCCCATCTAATTCAACAAATTGAACCTTCACGGACTGTGTGTATGAAGTTGGTAAATTCTTTCCAACATAATCCGCTCGAATAGGAAGCTCCCGGTGGCCACGATCGACCAACACTGCTAGTTGTACGGATTTGGGCCTGCCAATTTCACCAAGTGCGTCCAATGCCGCTCGAATCGTGCGCCCAGAGAAGAGAACGTCATCGACGAGAACAACATTTCGCCCCTCAACCCCAAGGGACGGAATCACGGTAGGCATGAGTGCGCGTGGTGGTCTCAATCGCAAATCATCGCGATGAAGCGTGATATCCAAGGTTCCTTGTTGGACAGGTTTCTTCTCTATCGATTCGATAGTGGCTGCAAGGCGCGCAGCCAAGTGTGCGCCTCGGGTTGGGATACCAAGAAGTGTGATGAGATCTGAACCAGAATTTCGTTCGAGAATCTCGTGAGAGATGCGGGTGATGGCGCGCGCTATATCCGGCGCAGGCAGAACATGGGTCATCTGTAAATCTCCTTCCCCGCCTCGCAGGACGGGTCGTTAAAGGATGCTGGGCGAAGAATACCATCGACTCCGGAGAGCCTGTGGATAGCACCTCATTCACTCTTACCTGTGCCTCTACCCTCGTTAGATGCAATCTACGATAACTCCAGAGTTCGTGGCACAACGGCTGCGAACCATCCGTAACTCCCGTTCCATGTCACTTCTTGATGTGGAGAAAGCCTCAGCAGGTGCAATTAAGGCGGTCGTGCTTGGTTCTTATGAGCGAGGTTCTCGAGCGCTGAGCGTCAAACGAGCCATACAGTTAGCCGACTTTTATGGAATTCCAGTTCACACTCTCTTCGGTTCGTCTGTAAATGAGAAGGAGGAGGAACCAGGTAGGCTCGCAATTGATCTTCGCAAGGGGCGCCTGCATGCCGAATCCAGAACATCGCTCTCTGTTGCACAGCAGGGGTTAGATTTCTTTCCACCATTTTTTCAATTCGTGCGCCATATTCAGAACCGTCGCGAGGATTGGAACGGTGAAATCATCTCGCTTCGCTCAGGCGACCTCGAACTCCTGGCGGTCTATCTAGGTACGACTCAAAAGATGCTTATAACCTGGCTTCATGAAGAAAATTTACTCTTCGCTAAAAAACCTTAACGAGCAATACTCGACTTGATTTGTGTGATCTTCCCAAGTACTCCGTGAATGTACCCTGCAGACTCTTCTGTCGATAGCTCCTTTGCAAGATTGAGAGCTTCATCTATTGCTATACCTTCGGCTAATTCGGGCGTCCACACAATTTCGTAAATTCCAATTCTGAGGATATTCCTATCAATCGCGGGCAAACGATCCATGTCCCAACCCCGCGCATAGGTCGTAATAAGCTCATCGATTTTTCGCTTGTTATGGTTCACCCCTGTGATGATCTCTTTAGTGAACTCACGAATAGGTCGAGCTTCAGGGCCTTCCTCTGAGACATCCCGAACAACAAGAAGATCTGCAGCAGAAGTACCACGGATATCTGCTTCGTAGAGAAGGTCCAGGGCCTGCTTTCTGGCTTTACTGCGAGCAGACACTAGTTTGCGCGGCCTAGATAAGAACCGTCTCGCGTATCAACCAGCACGACTTCATCCTGCTTAATAAAGAGCGGAACTTGGATCTGAATTCCTGTTTCAACTGTTGCTGGTTTGGTGCCACCGGAAGAGCGATCTCCCTGTAGTCCAGGTTCGGTATATGTAATTTTGAGTGCGACCGATGCTGGTAGCTCTATATAGAGCGGATTGCCCTCATGGATGGCGACAATCGCTCCGGTATTTTCAAGCATGTAATTGACCGCATCCCCAACAATGTTTGCTGGGATATTCATCTGATCAAAATTGACGTTATCCATAAAAACATAGTCGTCACCTTCCTTATATAGGAAGTTCATTTCACGTTTTTCTAGGATTGCAACATCAACCTTAACGCCGGCATTGAAGGTTTTATCGACTACTTTGCCTGTCATCACTTGCTTGAGCTTTGTACGCACAAATGCGGGACCCTTGCCAGGCTTGACATGTTGAAACTCAACAACAGTCCACAATTGGCCATCGATGTCGAGTGTCATGCCATTTTTTAGATCATTTGTAGTTGCCACGGCTGCTCCAGTTCAAAGTTTTTTACACGTCGATAAAGGGCTAGTTTAGCGTATGAAAATTGAACAACAAAAATCAGCCAAGCAAGCCTTTAAGCGCAATCAGCGCAAGCACATATGAATTTGGCCCAAAACCGCCAATGGTGCCATTAGCAACACCTGATACAACAGACGTGTGTCTAAACTCTTCACGGGCAAGCGGATTGGATAGATGAACTTCAATAAGTGGTGCCTTTACTAATTCTGCGGCATCACGAATTGCATATGAATAGTGAGTGAAGGCGGCCGGGTTAATAATGACCGGAATATTGTTATCGGCCGCTTCGTGTAGCCACGCAATAATTTCGGCCTCATCGTTACTCTGACGAATATCAGGTGTGAAGCCATGGGTCTGCGCCGCTATACGAATATGTGAGACCAGTTCTTGATAATTCATATCACCGTAAATAGAGGAATCACGAATGTCAAGACGTGAAAGATTAGGTCCATTTATAACAAGAACTTTCATTGGGATACCCTCTCATAAGCTGACTTCAATGAGGCTTCAGTTGGGTTTTCTATTCGCTGTGTCCTACCTATTTCGGAGATAGCAACGAAGCGCAGAGTATTTCCACGAGATTTTTTATCAAGCTTCATGGCAGCATACAGATCTGGCCACGATCCCTGTGAATATGAGGTTGGTAATTGCAAGCCAGTGAGAATACTCAAATGGAGATCACGAATTTCTGACGAAATTAAACCCAAATCATGAGATAAGTGTGCGATGAAAACAAGACCGATAGAAACACATTCTCCGTGTCGCAAAGAGTAACGACTATGAAGTTCTACTGCATGGCCAAAGGTATGACCATAGTTGAGAATTTCACGTTCAAAACTTTCTTTGAAATCACCGGAGACGACATCCGCTTTAACTTGTATGGCTCGCTCGATGAGTTCATGAGTAATTTCATAGGAACCGCGGATATCTGCAATCGTGCGTCCCTGGATGATTTTTAGAATCTCGGGATCCTTGATAAAACCGCATTTAACGACTTCTGCCAAACCAGCGGCAAAATCTCGTTCTGAGAGAGAGGGTAACCAAGCTAAGTCAATAACAACTCTGCATGGCGAGTGAAATGCACCTATGAGATTCTTTCCATAATCACTGTTTATTCCGGTCTTTCCACCAATGGCAGCATCAACCATGCCCGCAACAGTCGTGGGAACAGCAACCCAATCAACTCCTCTTAACCACGACGCTGCAACATATCCAGCGAAGTCAGTGATTGCTCCTCCACCAATACCCACGATCAAATCGCTGCGGGTGAACCCAGCTGCGCCCAACCAATTCCAAACTCTTTCTAATGTGCGAATTGACTTAGCCTCTTCGCCGTCTGGAATGGCGAAGTAGAAGTATTCCGCACCTTGCGAATCAAAGACCGGAATAAACTCCTTCATATTCTCACTGAAAATAATTGCGACTCGTTCACGGTTTTCACTCAACCCGTGAATCGCGGATGTAAATTCACGACCTATATCGATGCTATAGGTACGTTCGGAATGAACTGTTATAACCTTCATAATTTCATTTCCAAACTTTCAAGGATTCGAGAGACGATCTCTTCCTCTGCCATGCCATCCACCAAAATTACTGTGTCTGCTATTGATTCGTAGATTGGACGCCGCGCCTCCATCAAAGTTTGCCACTGTCCACGTGGATTGTGCAGGAGAAGAGGTCGATCGCGATTAAATCCTATTCTCGAAGATACCGCGGAAAGTGAGATATCTAGAAATACCACATGAGAAGCTATTGCTCTGATTGCAGACTGAGCATCGATTGAAATTGGCGCGCCCCCACCCAGTGACAAGACTGTGTTATCGGTAAGTAGTTCATCGCGTAAGACTCGCTTCTCAATAGCTCTAAAGGAATCTTCGCCCTCATCCAAAAAAATATCCGAAACCGATCTATTTTCGGTTATCTCAATAATCTGATCCGTGTCTCTAAAAGGTAGGCCCAATCGTTGAGCAACAAGTTGTCCGATTGTCGTCTTACCTGAGCCCATGGGACCGATGAGAATTACTTTTGGAGCCATTATTTAAAGCGTAAATTCTTCATATACGACTCGTAATTACGGCGAACTTCTTGAACCGAATCCCCACCAAACTTTTCAAGTACTGCTTCAGCAAGCACTAGAGCAGCCATGGCTTCGGCTACGACTCCAGAGGCGGGAACCGCACAGACATCAGAGCGTTGATTGATGGCTTTAGCAGCTTCACCTGTCTTAACGTCGATGGTATCAAGCGCTTTGGGAACTGTTGAGATTGGCTTCATCGCGATTGAAACACGAAGAATTTCACCATTAGACATTCCGCCTTCAGTTCCACCTGCACGGTCAGTCCTTCGCGCAATAACTCCATCTCGACGTTCAATCTCATCGTGGGCTACTGATCCTCGACGTGTAGCGGTTCTGAAGCCGTCACCAATCTCGACACCTTTAATGGCTTGTATTCCCATCATCGCTCCTGCAAGTCGTGCATCTAAGCGACGGTCCCAGTGCACATGTGAACCAAGTCCAGGTGGGAGGTTGTACGCCAAAATCTCGCAGACTCCACCTAACGTATCTCCATCGGAGTGTGCTGACTCAATTTCGGCAATCATTTCCGAGCTCGTAGCAGGATCTGTGCATCTGACGGGATCTGCATCGATCCGAGACATATCCGTTTCCACGGGAAGTGCGTAGCCATCTGGCAATCTGACCGAACCAATCGAAACGACGTGGCTTAAGATGGTGATGCCAACCGATTGTTCTAGGAACTTCCGTGCAATAGCTCCCAGCGCAACACGTGCAGCCGTTTCACGCGCACTAGCCCGCTCCAAGATTGGACGAGCATCATCAAAATCATATTTCTGCATACCAACAAGATCCGCATGTCCAGGACGTGGTCTTGATAAAGGCGCGTTACGCGCCAAATTGGCGATCTCTTCTTCTGCAACTGGGTCAGCAGACATGATCTTTTCCCATTTCGGCCACTCGCTATTTCCAACTTGGATTGCGATTGGTCCACCTTGCGATTTACCAAGCCGGACGCCGCCAAGGATTGTTACCTTGTCCGCTTCGAAATTCTGTCTGGCTCCTCGACCGACTCCTAATCTGCGCCGCGCGAGATGGAAATCAATATCTTTCGTAGAAACTTCAATATGGGCAGGAAGCCCTTCTATGATTGCCGATAGGGCTTGACCGTGGGATTCTCCTGCAGTTATCCAGCGCATGTTCCTATTGTTGCAGATACAAGTCCGCCCTGGTGGTCAATTCTTATTGAACGAAGAGGTTAAAACCCCACCGACCAGAGATATCCCCCACTTATTGCTGGTGCAAGAGGAATGGCGATACGTGGATTTCGGTATCGCAAGGCATAAAAAGATAAAGTCAGGAACGAGCAGACCACGATTCCCATAATGAAATGGGCCATCAAATCTCGCGGCACGCAGAATATTGCGAGTCCACAGATAAGTTTTATATCTCCTCCACCGAGGTTGCATAGGGCTCTTGATAGCACAGCAAAAATCATCAACGGGAAAAGAAACTTCGCATTGAAAATAATGTCCCCCAGTAGCAGCTGAAAAAATAGCACCAAGCAAATACTGAAATTGGGAATTCGATGATGCCGAATATCAAAAATAGAAATGAACAAGAGGACAAGCAGCACGCCGAAAACCTTATAAAAGAAGGCTCCCTAAGAAGTCAGGCTGTGGATAGCTATGAAGCCCTATTGAGAATCTCCCTTAAATAGTCAGCCAATTCCTCCCGATTTATTTCAACTCCCGTTGCTATACGAAGCTGCTCAATACCTTGATAAATGAGAAGCTCTATCCCGGATAAGACCGGAAGTCCAAGGTTCATCCATTTTTTGGCAAGCACCGTCGGCCACGGCTTATAGATAACGTCAAAGAGGGTCGCAGAAATCTGATAATCGATACCTTCGCCCAGTAAATCGGCAGCGCCGGCTGGCGTAGTGTTCACGATCAACGTGTATCCAGCAAGAGGCAGAGTATCTGACCACCTGACATATTCGAATTCGGAACTACGCACTATGGAAGCAAGTGAGTCTTTGCGCGCACTAGTGCGACCCATGACAGATATGGAATGGGCAACTCCGTCTAGGGCGGCAGCTATGGCTCGTGCAGTTCCTCCTGCACCCAAGATAAGAACTGAGTCGAATCGGTTAAATCCAACATGATGAAGAGAATTAAGGAAGCCAACTCCATCTGTTGAGGTAACTTGCCAGTTTTGACCGATCCTATACAAGGTATTACCAGATTGAGATTTTTCGGCAATATCACTCATTGGATAACCAATTGTTAGCAATTCCTCTTTAAGGGGCATTGTGAGAGAAAAATAGGAGAATTCAGATGAGCGCACATCGAGAAAACGACTCAATTCTCCAGATTGAACCTCTATAGCTTCGTAACTTCCCTCGATTCCGAGAAAATTGAAGGCGCTCTCGTGTAATAGAGGAGATAGTGAATGCGTTATCGGGAATCCAAGGACCGCTCCCTTGATCATTTTCCGCTCCTAAACAATCCGTTTCTGAGATTCTTCTTATATTCAACTTTCCAACGATTGAATTCGGTGAGGTTATCTGTAAAACGAGTGTCCGAGGGAGCCACCGTGATGAAATAGAGCCAATCCCCAGGCTCTGGATTGAGTGCAGCCTTCATGGCATCTTGACCGGGATTATTAATTGGGCCAGGAGGAAGGCCGTATTTTCGATAGGTGTTGTAAGGTGAATTAATCATCGTCCCTTGAGTGCTCAAAAATATATTCCCACGCGATTTCTTTATGTAATGAACCGTGGAATCAAACTGCAAGGGCATCCCTACCCGAAGACGATTGCGGATAACTTGAGATATCTTTGTAAAGTCATTTTTCGTGCCCTCTGCTTGGAGAAGTGAAGCAATAATGAGAAGTTCTTGGGGACTAAATTTTGATTGTCCTGCGAAGAAACCGGCCTCTCGCATCTCTAGTTCAGATCTATCAACCATGGAACTGAAAGCTTCAAGAGCCGTCGTTTCCTTGTCAAAACTATATTGAGCCGGGAAAAGAAGTCCCTCAAGGGTAGTAAAACCTTTAGGTTTTTTCACTTGCTTCAACGCACTAGACAAATCATTCGCAGAAAATCCCGCTGACGTCATCTGCGGAAGTATCTCAGAGAGCCACATTCCTTCCTTAATGTTGATCAAACCAACTATCCTCTTGCTGTCTAAAAGTTGCACAAGAACGTTCCGTGAACAATTTTTTGCCGTTAATCGATGATCGCCTGGTGCAACTTGTGACGAACGAGGATCTCCTACTGCAATACGAAAATATGACTCAGAAGACTTAACGACACCACTTCGAAAGAGAGCTCTTGCAATTTCAACACCCGATGCACCAGATGGAATGTGTACAACTACTTCGGGTCCATTTTCTACGCATGCATAGTCTGGAGCCGAATTGGGACCAGTGCGTAAAGCATGCACTCCTACAGTAAAAAGTGCGCCTAAGAGCAATCCGAACGTAACTCGTACTAGCACAGGTTTATTAAGAGAGATCATGGCTCATTCCCGACTCAAGAATTTCAACTGCAGCTAGGGCGTCGATGAGTTCTTTCGTTTCGCGCAAAGACTTTCCACTGACCTTCGCTTTCGATTGCGCATTGACAGTTGAGAGGCGTTCATCAACTAGAACGATAGGAATTTTGGCTATTTTTTCAACTTCTTGTGCAAATCTTCGGGCTTTTTCTGAGCTTTCGCTCTCAGATCCGGACATATTCACTGGCAACCCAACAAAAATTCTTACTGGCTCGTATTCTGCTATCAAGTCTGAAATCTTTTTCAATAGTTCTCTATCCGAAGATTTTAGAACCACTAGCGGAGATGCCAATATTGCATCAGGATCGGAAATCGCGACCCCTATTCGAACATCACCATAGTCGAAAGCAAGTCGCCGTCCGCGCTTCATTAACTATTTTCCAGAGATGGCAAGTGTGATCGAGTTGAGTGCTTCAGCGATAGCAGAGACGTTAGTGCCACCACCTTGGGCAAAATCATCCTTACCGCCGCCTCCCCCACCCAAAATCGTTGAACCGATCTTCACAAGCGCACCTGCCTTGATTCCGTTCTTTCTAGCCGGCTCGCTGACTGCAACAACCAATGTCGCCTTGCCTTCTGCAACGCTCACCAAGACGATGATCGAATCTTTCAGGCGATTCAATAACTCCTGAGCAATCTTGCGCAGATCATCCGCTGATATTCCATCACTGAGTTGAGTGGCAATGACAGAGTTCCCATTAACACTTTGAACTTGTTCAGCGATAGAACCAATCTGACCCATCGCCTGGGCTGAACGTACTGCCGCGAGCTCTTTTTCGATCTCTTTGATTTTATTGAGAAGCTCAGCGATTTTTTCAGGAAGTTCTTCAGCTCGAGTTCCCTTAATAATCTCAGTCAGAGAATTCAGTAGTAGATGTTCGCGGGCAAGGAACTTATAGGCATCAACACCTACCAATGCCTCAACACGTCGGACTCCGGCACCAATTGAGGATTCGGACAGCAACTTCACAACACCCAACTGACCAGAGGCAGATACGTGAGTTCCACCGCAGAGCTCACGAGCCCATTCACCTACGCTCACTACTCTGACTTGATCACCATACTTTTCACCGAACAGTGCCATTGCGCCAATTTTTTTAGCGGCGTCTTGCGACATTGTCTCTGCGGTAACAGCGAGATTTTCAAGCAAAAGCGCATTCACCCTTGATTCAACATCATTTAACACCGAAACAGGAACAGCACCTGTCGCAGGGAAATCAAATCGGAAGCGACCTGGAGAATTCTCAGATCCTGCTTGAGTCGCGGTTTCTCCAAGAATTTCACGGAAAGCTTTATGAACCATATGGGTCGCTGTATGAGCGCGAGAAATAGCATTTCTTCGCTCTACATCAATAACAGCGTGGGCGTTTGAACCAAGTTCAACTTCACCGTTCAGAATGCGACCGCGATGAACAGAAAGTCCGTTAACAGGAGTTTGGACATCATCAATTTCAATAACTGCTCCGTTGGCAAGAGTAATAAGTCCGCCATCAGCTAGTTGTCCACCACCTTCCGCGTAGAAGGGTGTGCGATCCAAAACGATCTCTACTTCACTGCCAGCAGGAGCCGCTTTCACACTGGCGCCATCAACGAGGATGCCATTAACAACCGACTCACTATGAAGTTCGTGATAACCAATAAAAGTTGTCGCACCTGTGGAATCGGCAATTTTCTTGTATTCGCTCACATCGGTGTGACCGCTCTTCTTCGCTTTTGCATCAGCTTTAGCCCTATCGCGCTGCTCTGCCATAAGCCGTTTGAAACCGTCTTCATCTACCTCAAGTCCCTCTTCGCGTGCCATCTCAAGGGTAAGGTCGAAAGGGAAGCCGTAAGTGTCGTGAAGTTTGAAGACCTCATCTCCAGGAAGTATCGATTTCTTCTGAGCTTTGACCTGACTTGATGCCAAATCAAAAATCTGAGTACCGCTCTTCAAGGTTTGAAGGAAAGACTCTTCCTCCGAGACTGAGACAGCGAGAATTCTCTTTTGATCCGAGATAAGTTCAGGATATTGCGGGCCCATCGCACCAATTGCACTCTGTGTGAGTTCAGACATGATTGGATCGTTGACGCCTAAGAGGCGCATATTTCGAATAGTACGCCGCATCATTCGGCGAAGAACATACCCACGACCTTCGTTGCCGGGAGTTACTCCATCACCGATGAGCATCGCAGAGGTACGAGCATGATCGGCAACTACTCTAAGCGAGACATCTGACTTTTGAGATTTTCCGTATGTGACGCCTGTCAAAGCAGATGCCCTCTTTAGGATTTGCATCGTCGTGTCAATCTCGTAAATATTTTCAACCCCTTGAAGTAGCGCGGCCGTTCTTTCAAGGCCTAAGCCAGTATCAATACTTTTCGCTGGAAGTTCTCCAAGAATCGGATATCCATCCTTACCGCCGCCTGCGCCACGTTCGTTCTGCATGAAGACAAGATTCCAAACTTCCAGATATCTATTCTCATCAGCGATTGGGCCACCTTCTGCCCCATAATCAGGACCGCGATCGTAGTAAATCTCCGAACACGGACCACAAGGCCCTGGTACTCCCATTGACCAAAAGTTATCTGCCATATCGCGCCGCTGAATGCGCCCACGTGGAATACCGATTTTTTTATGCCAAATATCTGCGGCCTCATCATCATCGAGATATACCGTGACCCACAGTCGATCCTCAGGAAAACCGTATCCGCCATCATTAATTGGTCTAGTCAACAGCTCCCATGCCAGAGAAATCGCTCCCTCTTTAAAATAATCACCGAAAGAGAAATTGCCACACATCTGAAAAAAAGATGCATGGCGCGTGGTCTTTCCCACTTCATCAATATCTAAAGTTCGAACGCACTTCTGCACTGACGTTGCCCGCTTATATGGCGGGGTAACCTCTCCAAGAAAATACGGCTTAAAAGGAACCATTCCGGCATTTACCAGTAGCAAATTTGGGTCGTCTGCTATGAGTGAAGCTGACGGGACGACCGTATGCGTCAGCCCTTGTCTATTGTCAGACTCAAAGAAGCGCAGCCAACGTGACCGAATCTCGGCGGATTCCATTATTTACAATCACCCACTCGAATTATTCGGACTTCTTCTTCTTGCGACCTTTGCTGATCTGCGCCGCGCTCAAAAGAGCTCCGGCAACCTTTACAGCAGGGCCATTCTTTTCCATAAAGTCAGAAGTGGCTCCGGTTAATTTTGTGGTGACATCTTCGACGCTTTTAGTGATCTTTGCAAAACTCTCAAGTGGACTATTGATGAGTTCTAAAGTTCGCGTTGATTCATGAATAAGAGGAGTTGTGTCGTCGGTGAAGGCCTTCAATGAAATTTTCGCCTCGTCAACCAATTTGCTAATTCGGAATACCGCGTAGGCAACAGCCACGGCTATAACAAAGAGAGATGCTGCCGCAATAATCGTCGCTATTCCACCTGGACCCATATCGTTAGCCTACCTGACTACTCCTTTGGAGGAGTCCAATCAATTGCCGCCTCTTTTCGCTGTGCTGGGGTAATTGGAGTTGGTGCACCAGTGAGAGGGTCGCCACCGCTAGCTGTCTTCGGAAACGCAATAACTTCACGTATCGAATCCGAACCTGTGAGAAGAGCGCACACTCGATCCAGGCCAAGTGCGATTCCACCATGTGGCGGTGGGCCATAGTTGAAAGCTTCAAGGAGAAAGCCGAATTTGCTTTGCGCTTCGTCATCGCTTAAACCAATAACGGAAAAGACATCCTTCTGAATATTTCTATCGTGAATACGAATTGATCCTCCGCCAAGTTCGGTTCCGTTAAGAACGATGTCATATGCATAGGCAAGCGCTGATGCAGGATCGCTTCTAAATGAATGGGCAAATTCAGGCTTGGGTCCAGTAAATGGATGGTGCACCGCAGTCCAACCACCATTGTCGGTTGGTTCGAACATGGGGGCATCTACAACCCAGAGGAATTCCCATGCATGTACATCTATCAGGTTGCAACGTTTTCCGATTTCTAAACGTGCCGCACCTAATAACTGTTGGGAAGAGGCACGTTCACCAGCGGCAAAGAAGATGGCATCTCCTGGCTTGGCTCCAACGAATGACGCGATACCTGCCTGTTCACTCTGTGAAATATTTTTTGCAACAGGCCCACCAAGAGATCCATCTGCATTAACCAGGATATACGCGATTCCTCTTGCGCCTCTTGCCTTTGCCCAATCCTGCCAAGCATCTAACTCGCGTCGAGGAGAATCAGCTCCTCCTGGCATGACTACTGCTCCGACGTAAGGCGCTTGGAAGACGCGGAATTCAGTTTTAGAGAAATATTGTGTGACATCAACGAGCTCTAAACCAAAACGTAAATCGGGTTTATCCGATCCGTATTTATCCATTGCGTCGGCATAGGTCATATGACGTATAGGAGTTGGAATGTCGTAACCAACAGCTTCCTTCCACACCTTCACCAGAATCTTTTCGGCGACAGCTAAGACATCAGCTTGATCAACAAAAGACATCTCAATATCTAGTTGCGTGAACTCAGGTTGGCGATCAGCGCGAAAATCCTCATCACGGAAGCATCGTGCAATTTGGTAGTAACGTTCCATTCCTGCCACCATCAACAATTGTTTAAACAACTGGGGTGACTGAGGAAGTGCATACCAACTGCCAGGTTGAAGTCGGACGGGAACCAAAAAGTCTCGCGCACCTTCTGGCGTTGATCGAGTGAGGTACGGTGTTTCGATTTCTAGAAAATCTAACTCATCCATCACGCCACGGATCGCTGAAGTAACCTTTGAACGCAGTCTTAGATTTGCAGCAGGACCCTCTCTTCGAAGATCCAAGTAGCGATATCGCAACCTCACTTCCTCTGAGATATCTACCTCTGAGCCAGAGTCAACCGGAAAAGGGAGAGGTGCAGATTCACTCAAAACAACTACAGAATCTCCCATGACCTCGATTTCCCCGGTCGGAATATTTGAATTCTCATTTCCCGCAGGTCGAAGAGAAACCTCGCCTGTTATTTGTAGGCACCACTCGGCTCTCAATTGCCCAGCGAGTTTCTCATCACGAATGACAACCTGTACCGAACCTGTCGCATCACGAAGATCAATGAATGCCACTCCACCGTGATCTCGACGACGCGCAACCCATCCTGCAAGGGTTACTGTCTGCCCAGCATGCGATGCCCGCAGCGATCCTGCATCATGATTTCTCAGCATTAGTTAACCTATTTCCTCAAAACTTTGGAGTGTGTACTCAGCAGAGCCTGAAACTCCGCTGGCAATTGCGCAATCCTAACTGAAGTTATCGCTCCATCTTCCATGCGTTTAACTTCTACTTCCCCAGCAGCTATTTCGGCATCTCCGAGAACAATCACGAAACGCGCGCCAGATTTATCCGCCGCTTTCATGGCCCCCTTCAAAGCTCGGTCCCCAAAGGCAATCTCTGTCGAAATTCCTTGCTGTCGCAATTGGTCAGCAATCCTGAGTGCAGAGACCTTAGCCTCTTCACCTAATGGAATAAGAAAAAGATCTGAATTAAATTCTTGGCTTGGTAGAACATTTTCTGCGCTAGCAGCTAACAACACACGATCGACGCCTAGACCAAAGCCAATACCAGAGAGTGGCTGACCGCCAAGGATTTCCATGAGACCGTCATAACGACCTCCACCGCCGATTCCACTTTGGGCTCCGAGATCAGAATGCGTAAATTCAAAGGTGGTTCCAGTGTAGTAATCCAGACCTCGAACCATACGAGGGTTGATGACAAACTCAATCTTGAGTTCTGTGAGATAGCGCTGCACTTTGTCAAAGTTTGCTGCCGCTTCCTTCGATAAATAATCAAGTAACAGCGGCGCATCGGCCATCGCTTCAATCATTTCCGGTCGTTTGTCATCAAAGAGTCTCAAAGGATTTATTTGTGCTCGGGCCCGAGTAGCATCATCAAGATCTAATCTCTGGTAGAACTTCAAGAGATCCTCACGATGCGCGCCTCGCGATTCTCCATCACCCAAAGAAGTTATCTGCAAGGTGAAATTATTGAGCCCAATCTTCTTAAAGCCTTGATAAGCGACAGAGATTACTTCGGCATCTATTGCCGGATCGTCAATACCAATCGCCTCGATTCCAACTTGGTAGAACTGTCGATACCGGCCCGCTTGAGGACGCTCCGCCCGGAAATATTGACCTGAGTACCAAACTTTCACTGGCAGTTGGCCGCGATCTAAATTCTGTTCGATAACAGCGCGCATTACCCCGGCGGTTCCTTCAGGTCGAAGAGTCAGTGAGCGACCACCACGATCTTCGAATGTGTACATCTCCTTTGTTACCACGTCAGTTGATTCGCCAACCCCACGAGAAAAAAGGTTAGTATCTTCAAACACAGGCAATTCCATAAGTTGATAGCCTGCAAGACGAGCCGGGGAGATTAATTGCTCACGTACCCATTCAAAAGCCTGTGACTCAGGGGGCAAGTACTCCCTCACTCCCTTTGGAGCTTGAATCTTCTCGTACTTCATGCCGACAATTCTTTCAGATATGGATTGTTTTTTCGCTCGAATTTAATTGTGGTTTCAGGTCCATGACCTGGTAGCACACGTAAATCATCACTTAGTGGCAGAACCCTACTCTTCAGTGTTTGAACCATCTGACTAGAACTTCCAGTGGGCAAGTCTGTTCTTCCAATGGAACCTGCAAAGAGAACATCCCCGCTGAGAAGCAATTCATCATTGACAGTAAACATCACAGATCCACGAGTATGGCCAGGCGCATGGATGGTTTCAATTTTCAAGCCCAACAGATCCAACGTAAAACCATTTTTCAGCTCATTCACTTGCTTTGGTTCCTGGAAAACCAATCCCTCCAACTGTTTGCGAAATTCGGGTCCCACTATCTCACCAGGAAATTCTAAAAATCTACGATCCTCAGAGTGGATATAGGTTGGGATGTCATATCCATCCGCTAATGGCTTTATCGAAAAATGATGATCCAGGTGTCCATGTGTAATCAAGGCAATAACGGGTTTAAGGCGAAATTCTTCGACAATCAATCTGATTTCCGTAGAGATATCCGGCATTCCAGGATCAACAATGATGCATTCTCCCCCTGCCTCAGGTGCAATCACCCAACAATTTGTGGCGAACATGGGGGCCGGGAATGACCGAACAAGCATGACGGTCACCCCTTATTCTCGCGTGGATTTACTGCTTCAGGATGCACAGGGTACCTTTGACCTCTACAGAATCTACGCATCTGACAACGAAGGCAAGAGGCGCGACAGCCAGTCCCATCTTGCTAACGCGCCAAAGGGGATCACAATGACTGATGTAAATCCAACAACTCTCGCTCAGACTCATCCGCAGCCAACAAGTGCTGCATCAGCCCTGATTGGTGATCCTGCAAAATTTGGACGAGTTGCTGAAGATGGAACTGTTTTCGTGCGAACACCAGAGGGCGAGAAAGCAGTTGGCTCTTATCCAGGAAAATCTGCCGAAGAAGCGCTCGCATACTTTGTTCGAAAGTTCGAGGCGTTAGCGTCAGAAGTTGCTCTCACTGCAGCACGAATCACGAGTGGCGCTATGGTTCCGCAAGATGCTTACGAAGCTGTGAAAAAGTTACGCCAACAAGTTCGTGAACTAAATGGAGTCGGTGATTTGGCAGCCCTCGCTCTTTCGGTTGATCAGATAGAACCACTCATTGAGGGACACCGCGAAGCGTATGAGGCGAAAAAAGCGGCTGAGGCAGCAGCAAAGGCTGCTCGCCGTGAGCAAATTTTGATTGAGAAAGAGAAGATTGTCGCAGAAGCTGAATCATTGGCACTTTCCGAAAATTGGAAAGCTACCGGAGATCGACTCAAAGCACTTCTTGACGAATGGAAAGCTGCTCCTCGCTTAGATAAGAAAAGTGATGCAGAATTTTGGAAGAGATTCTCTGCTTCTCGCAACAAGTTTGATAAGCGCCGCCGCACTCACTTTGCCCAACTGGAAGCCACCGCCGGAAAAGTTTCGGAGGCAAAATCCGCCCTTGTTGCAGAAGCTGAGAAATTAGCGACCTCAACAGAGTGGCTACCTACAGCACGCCGCTTCAAAGAACTTATGGATCAATGGAAAGCCGCTGGACGTGGCAAGAAGAACGAGGATGCAAAACTCTGGGCGCGCTTTAAAGCAGCTCAAGACCAATTCTTCGCAGCTAAAAACGCCGATTTGGAAAAGCGTGAAGTTTCTATGGCCGCAAACCTGCTCAAGCGCGAAGAATTAATTGTTCAAATTGAGGCTCTTGTTCCATTCACAGATCTCAAGGCAACAAAGAGCGCATTCCGTGAACTAATGCGCAGTTGGGACAAGATTGGAATTACCCATCGAGATAAGAGAGCGGCTTTTGATGCTCGTATTGCGAAAGTGGAAGAGGCGATAAAGGCAGCCGATGCAGATCTCGCGCGCAAGACTGATCCCGGTGCCAAGGCGCGTGCCGCAGAGGTAGTGGCGCAGTTAACGGCCTCTATCGAGAGCTATCAAAAGGTTGCAAGTAAGGCAGAGGCTGCAGGCAATACAAAGAAGGCTCAAGAGGCTCGAGAGTCAGCTGAGGCACGAAAGTCCTGGCTGATTGAAGCTCAAAAGCATCTCGCTGAATTCAATTAATGAGGTTAAGTACGATAAACGTCGTACACACCCTCCACGCTTCGAACCGCAGCAAGTACTGAGTCCAGGTGCTTGGCATCTGCCATTTCAAAGGTAAATCTTGAGATGGCGACGCGATCCTTCGAGGTGCTCACGGCCGCACTCAGAATATTTACATGCTGCTCTGAAAGCGTTCGAGTTACATCAGCCAACAATCGAGCTCGATCGAGCGCTTCTACTTGAATATTGACTAGGAAGACGCTGGCAGCACCTGGTAGCCACCTAACTCCTACAACGCGCTCTGCTTGATGTTTCTGTAAATCAGATGCGTTGACGCAATCCTCCCGGTGTACTGAGATGCCAGAGCCCTTCGTAATAAACCCCATAATGGAATCGCCAGGAACTGGGGTGCAACATCGAGCCAGTTTTACAAGTACATCATCGACGCCTTCTACTTCGATAGCGCTCGATGTGCGACGGGTTGTCTGAACCCCTGTGGGAATATTTTCCAATGTGGGTTCCGGATGAGAATCTTCACTTCCTAGAGTTGCATTCAATTTTTCGACAATCGATGCTGCTGAGACATGTCCATCACCCACTGCGCTATACAGTGCATCGATATCGGCATAGTGAAGATCATGGGCGAGTTCAAGTAAGGAGTGACCTGCAAAGATCTTCTGGAGAGGGAGCCCCGCTTTTCTCATCTGGCGCGCAATGGATTCTCGACCAGCATCGATTGCTTCCTCACGCCGTTCCTTACTAAACCAAGCTTTGATCTTTGACCTAGCGCGCGGACTCTTTACAAAGTTGAGCCAGTCACGACTAGGTCCCGCGTTCTCCCCCTTATTGGTGACGATTTCTACAACGTCTCCATTGTTCAACTTTGATTCAAGCGGAACTAATCGACCATTTACTTTTGCCCCCGCGCAGCGAAGCCCGACATCAGTGTGGACTGAAAAAGCAAAATCCACTGGGGTGGAGCCGCCGGGTAAGGCGATAACTGATCCTTTCGGGGTAAAGACAAAAACTTCAGGACTGCCCAAATCGAAACGGAGCGCCTCGAGAAATTCAGATGGATCCTCAGTCTCCTTTTGCCACTCATGCAATTGTCTTAGCCAGAGCATTTCCGGAGCATTACTATCGGCAGAACCTGTAGCGCCATCAGATCCCTGCTTGTACTTCCAGTGAGCTGCGATACCGAATTCTGCACGAGAATGCATCTCGTAAGTTCTAATTTGAATCTCGATGGCCTTCCCGTTTGGCCCTATGACTGTCGTGTGCAGTGACTGATAGAGATTAAATTTCGGCATGGCGATGTAATCTTTAAATCTACCCGGAACCGGACTCCACCGAGCGTGAATCGAACCGAGCACTGCATAGCAATCTCGAACATCGTTTACGAGTACCCGGATACCAACGAGATCGTAGATTTCATTGAACTCACGACCTCGAACTACCATCTTTTGATACACGCTGAAGTAGTGCTTCTTTCTTCCTGTAACGGTTGCCGATATTCCATCTCGTTGAAGATCTTCCTCCACATCAGCAATGACTTGCGAGGTGAGGGCATCTCGCGAAGGAGATCGCTCGGCAACCAGTCGAGAAATTTCTTCAAATTTCTTTGGCTCCAATACCGCAAAAGATAAATCTTCCAACTCCCACTTAATAGCATTCATTCCAAGTCTGTGCGCAAGTGGAGCGTAGATGTCTAACGTTTCGCGGGCTTTTCTGTGAGCAGTCTCAGATGAAACAAAACTCCAGGTGCGAGCATTGTGAAGTCGGTCCGCCAACTTAATGACCAGCACGCGAATGTCACGAGACATCGCAATCACCATCTTGCGGACGGTTTCAGCCTCCGCCGTTGGCCCGTAGGTCAATTTGTCGAGCTTGGTAACCCCGTCAACCAAATTGGCAATCTCATCTCCGAAATCAGCTCTCAATTGAGCTAAGGAGTACGGCGTATCTTCAACAGTATCGTGGAGTAGAGATGCAATCAGGGTTGTTTCATTGAGGCCTAGCTCAGCAAGTATTTGGGTAACTGCGACAGGATGAGTTATGTACTCTTCGCCAGATTTACGAAACTGACCCGCGTGTGCAGTTCGTGCTATCTCAAATGCTCGCTCAATCTCCGAAACTGACGCTTCAGGATGGTGCTCTCTGAGCGCATCAATTAAGGGTGCGATCAGAGGCAAGGTCTTCATGGCGAGGAAAGGCTATTTACGGCCTTTACGTTTCTGCACGCTTCGGCGTGAAGGTCGTTCAGCGACCAATGTAGATGTATCACTGCCGCCACGAGCTGCTACTCGCTTTGCAAGGGCTTGCATCGCTGGTTCTCTCTCGCGCAATTGCGCCAAGAATGGTGGCGCAATAAAGAGCGAGGAATAGGTTCCAACGGCCAGTCCGATGAATAGCGCAAGAGACAAGTCCTTCAAGGTTCCAGCGCCAAGTAGCCCCGCACCGACGAAGAGGATTGATCCGACAGGAATCAGCGCGATGATCGAGGTGTTAAGAGAACGAACGATTGTCTGGTTAACCGCTAGGTTTGCCGCTTGAGAGAAGGTAACTTTTCCGGTTGCTGCAATTGACTTGGTATTTTCACGGACCTTATCAAATACAACCACTGTGTCGTAAAGCGAATAACCCAAAATCGTTAAGAATCCAATGATTGTTGCGGGGGTGACATCAAATCCAACTAGTGCATAAATTCCAACGGTAATAAAGACGTCATGAACTACCGCAAGAATTGCAGCAGCAGCCATCTTCGGTTCAAAGACCATTGCAAGGAAAATCATGATGACAAGTAGGAAGGCCAGCAATCCATACACTGCCTTTTTCGTAATTTCTTCTCCCCATGATGGACCTACAAGTTGCGTGTCAATTGACTCAGCAGGAACGTTGAATTTACTAGTCAACGCCGCCTCAACAGCCTGAGATTGTGCAGGGTCAAGGGCGCCAGTCTGAATGCGAACTTTGGAATCACCAATCTTCTGAACGATAAATTCACCAGGAATATCAACGCTTTCAACCGCTTCACGAGCCTCTTGAATCGTTGCTGAGGGTTCATTGACGGTAAATGAAGCGCCACCCTTAAATTCGATACCAAGCTTCAAACCTTGAGTACCAAGTGCGAAGAATGAGATAGCAATAAAGAGAGCAGAGAATGCATACCATCGTTTACGGTTACCAACAATATTAAATGAGGTTTCTCCCGAGTAGAGACGTCCGCCTAGTCCAGATAGTTTCGCCATTTCTTACGCCTCCTGTGGTGTTGCAGATTGAGCAATTTTTGCGTTCTTATCCTTCATGCCAACGCTCTTTGGAGAAAGACCAGAGAGTGGATGTCCCGAGGCGAAGAATTTCCAGCGAGAAACCAGGGTAACCATCGGCTTGGTGAAGAGGAAGACGATCAATAGGTCGATGATTGTTGTCAAACCCAATGTGAAGGCAAAGCCTCGAACCCCGCCCACTGCGAAGAAATACAAGAGGAAGGCTGCAATCAGTGAAACCAAGTCAGCGACAATAATCGTGCGCCGCGCACGTGCCCATCCCGTTTCAACCGCAGTGCGAAGTGTTCGACCTTCACGAAGTTCATCTCGAATTCTCTCAAAGTAGACGATAAAGGAGTCGGCCGTAACACCAATTGCGACGATGGTTCCTGCAATTCCCGCAAGGGTAAGAGTGAAACCAATCGTCTTGCCAAGTACTAGGAACAATAGGTACATCATGGTTGCTGCAATTGCTAGAGATCCAACAATGACAATTCCCAATCCCCGGTAGTAGGCCACAGAGAAAAGCACTACTAAACCAAGTCCGAGCGCTCCAGCGAGAAGTCCAGCTTCCAACTGATCTTGTCCCAAGGTTGGTGAAACTTGTTGTACTTCGCCACGATCAAAGGCCAGTGGTAGCGCTCCGTATTTAAGAACGTTTGCAAGATCTTGCGCTTCGACTTGAGTAAATGAACCAGTAATTTGTGCTTCACCTGACGGAATTGCTTCACGAATAGAAGGGGCAGAAACCACCAAACCGTCGAGGACAATGGCAACTTGATTTTGTGGTGATGGTAGAGAAGTTACTCGCGCAGTTTGTGCACCAAATGCTTTTGTTCCTTCACCGTCGAAGGTAAGTGAGACAAACCAAGCGCTTGCTCCCTGTTGATCAATACCAGCTGATGCTTCTGAGACTTGTTGTCCAAGAACTTCTGCTGGACCCAAAATGTATTTCGCACCGCCATCGCGTGCACAAGCAACGATTGTCTCGGCAGGAGAATCTGCACCCGTTCCCTGCAGATTGGCTGGGTTGGTACAGTCAAGCGCGGCAAAACGTGCGTTGAGTTCAGGTGAAATTCCGGGCGCAGGAGTTGCTGCCCCGCCACCGGCACCAGCAAGCGCCGATGATTCAGCGAGAACTTGTCTAAAACGTAACTCTGCAGTTTGTCCTACTAAGTCAACGACGCGACGACCTGATTCACCAGGGACTGAGATGACAATCTGTCGATTGGTTCCACTGCCTTGCGCGGTAACCTCTGATTCAGCCACGCCAACTGAGTCAACGCGTTGGCGAATGATTGAAACGGCCTGATCAATCGCTTCTGACGTTACCTTGCCCGCTTCGGTTGATGCGCGAGGTTGCAACGTCACGCTAGTTCCCCCACGGAGATCAAGACCTAATCGAACTGCTGTAGCACCTTGAATGAGCGCAGCTGCGAGAAGAGCGATGAGCATCGCTGCCAAGATGGCAAGAGCCCTTCCTGGTCGTGCGCTGGTCTTGACGGGAGTCTTCACAGATGAATTTGATGTGGACATAAGAGGAGAGTCTAGGCGTTACGTGCTAGGTGTGTCGAAAAGAGTCGCCGCGGTATCGGGTGGCGTTCGTCCCACGTGTGCAAATCCCGCAGGAGTTGCGACTCGACCACGAGGAGTACGGGCCATAAAGCCACTTCGAACGAGGAAGGGCTCGGCAACTGATTCGACGGTTTCAACTTCCTCGCCGACAGCAATCGCCAAAGTAGATAGCCCAACCGGTCCCCCATTAAATCTTTCAATGAGTGCCAACAAGACAGAACGGTCCAACCTATCTAGCCCTTGTTCGTCAACTTCGTACATCTCTAGTGCGGCTTTGGCGTCGGAGTGAGTCAGCGAATGAGAACCGTGCACTTGAGCAAAGTCGCGAACACGTCTCAGGAGTCGATTTGCAATGCGTGGAGTTCCTCGAGAACGACTTGCGATCTCTGCAAGCGCCCTCTTGTCAACTTCAAGACCTAATAGAGATGAACTACGGATTAGTACTTCTTCAAGTTCGCTCTCTTCATAAAAATCTAAATGAGCTGTAAAGCCAAATCGATCACGAAGCGGGGATGGCAAAAGCCCCGCGCGCGTAGTCGCGCCAACCAATGTAAAACGTGGCAGCTGTAAGGGTATTGCAGTTGCTCCTGGTCCTTTTCCTACAACCACATCTACGCGAAAATCTTCCATTGCAAGATAGAGAAGTTCTTCTGCTGGACGAGGAAGTCTATGAATCTCGTCGAGAAAAAAAATTTCTCCCTCTACAAGTGAGGAGAGAATTGCAGCTAGATCACCTGCGTGCGTTATTGCTGGACCGCTAGTGATACGAATAGGGGCCTGCATCTCCGAGGCAAGAATCAAGGCTAGGGTTGTCTTTCCTAAACCTGGTGGTCCAGAGAGAAGAATGTGATCGGCTGCAGCATTTCTCTTCCGAGCAGCACTCAACAGAACATCGATTTGCTGGCGAACTCGATGCTGTCCAATGAAATCGCCGAGAGTCTTCGGACGAAGTGCATGTTCGGCAGATAGTTCATCCGGTTGCTCAGTTGAGTCAACTATTCGCTCAGTGCTCACCTAGCCACGCCTTCCGCTCTGCAACGCTTTTTTCAGCAGCTCTGAGAGTTCTGCTTCGCTTGGTTCGGTTCCCTTTTCAGCGTAATCAGAGGCAACAATGTTTATCGCTGTATCTGATTCTTTGGCGGTAAAGCCCAACGAGATTAAGGCTGAACTCAAATGCTCTCTCCACGCGGGTTGATGGCGTGTCATCTTGGCGGCTGAACCGAAATCTGAAATCTTGCCCTTCAGTTCCAAAATAATGCGCTGCGCTCCCTTGCGTCCAATACCAGGAACCTTTTCGATCGCCGAAATATCTTCTTGGGCAATTGCTAGGGCAAGTGATTGTGGGGAATGACTTCCCATAATAGCTAGCGCCACCTTGGGTCCAATTCCAGTTACAGTCTGGACAAGCTCGAACGTTGTACGACTCTCTTCGTCGAGAAATCCAAAAAGAGTTAAGGCATCTTCTCGAACAACCAGAGATGTAAAGAGCTGCACGGGAACACCGATGTTGAGATGCGTTCCCGTCTGATTTGTTATCGAAACACTGAGGCCCACTCCCCCAACTTCAATGACAACTTTTTCATTAGTAATCGATCGAACGATTCCATTAAGGAGCGAAATCATGGTTTCACCAGTTTCGCTATTCGTGATTTTTCAGCTTGGAGAGCATCTTCAATCTTGGAATTACCAGTGCCTCGCCAAAGGTGACAAATGGCAAGCGCCAGGGCATCCGTGCTATCGACTGGCTTTGGGATTTCATTTAGGTTGAGTAAGCGCTTGACCATCTGCGCTACCTGAGTTTTATTGGCACGCCCAGAACCCGTAACTGCTGCCTTCACCTCAGAAGGTGTATGCATGGCCACCGGAATATTACGTCGCGCCGCAACTAGCAAAGCAATTCCTGCTGCTTGCCCTGTTCCCATCACTGTTCTGACATTGTGTTGTGAAAAAACTCTCTCTATGGCGATTACATCGGGATGATGCAGTGCAATCCATTCTTCAAGTTCCACTTCTAACTGCAATAATCGCCGCTCTAGCGGGAGTTCGCTCGATGTCAGTATGACTCCCACTCCTATGAGCGATATCGGTTTGCCTACGCTGCCTTGAATCACGCCTATGCCACAACGCGTAAGGCCTGGATCTACTCCGAGGACGCGCTTATGTGGGTGGCTCATAACTTCTAAGCCTAGGACTAAGAAAGGTCTAGCTTAGGAAAGGCTCGCCATAACTTCATCCGATACATCAAAATTTGAATACACGTTCTGTACGTCGTCAAGCTCTTCAATGGCATCGATGAGTTCAAAGACTTTAACCGCCACTTCGGCATCGAGAGGAATTTGCATAGAGGGCAGGAATGAGGAGTCGGCTGATTCATAATCAATACCTGCATCTTGCAAGGCGGTTCGAGCAGCAACGAGATCGCTAGCTTCACAGACGACTTCAAAAGACTCGCCCAAGTCATTTACTTCTTCAACTCCAGCATCAAGGGCTGCTTCCAGGATTGAATCCTCAGTAGCGCCGGATAACTTGCTGACGATGATGACTCCCTTGCGATTAAAGAGGTAGGAAACTGACCCTGGATCAGCCATGCTGCCGCCATTTCGAGTAACGGCGACTCTTACCTCTGATGCGGCACGATTACGATTATCGGAGAGACACTCAATCATGATTGCAACTCCGCCAGGCCCATAACCTTCGTACATAATGGTCTGCCAATCAGCGCCACCAGATTCAAGTCCCGCACCGCGTTTTACCGCACGTTCAATATTGTCGGCCGGCATGGAATTCTTCTTCGCTTTAGCAATAGCATCAAAAAGAGTTGGGTTCCCATCTACATCAGGCCCACCATTACGAGCCGCAACTTCAATTGCCTTAATCAACTTTGCAAAGTTTTTAGCACGACGACTGTCAATAACTGCCTTCTTATGCTTGGTCGTTGCCCATTTGGAATGGCCTGACATCAGTACACCTCGTTCTTCACCGCTGCTCTATGAAACCTAGCATGAACTTTATCTCGCTTCACAGATCTCATCAAAAAAGTAGTTGTGCACCGCCATGTCAGCTGTTAATTCAGGGTGAAAACTAGTTGCTAGGAGCTTTCCTTGGCGTATCGCAACAGGATGACCTGCAGCATATGCAAGGACTTCGACGCCTGAGCCAACATCTTCAACCCACGGCGCGCGGATAAAGACTGCATGCAAAGTTTTCCCACAAAAGTCGATGTCGGATTCAAAGGAATCAACTTGACGACCAAAAGCGTTACGACGGACGGTCACGTTCATGCCGCCAAAAGTCTTTTGACCTTCTTTTCCGTCAAGAATGCGATCTGCAAGCAGAATCATCCCCGCGCATGATCCATACACTGGCAAACCTTGGGCGATTTTCGACTTTATCGGTTGATAAAGATTGAACAATTCCGCCAACTGGATAATTGTGGTGGATTCTCCGCCTGGCAAGACTAGGGCGCCAATATTCGCTAGATCTTCCGGCGTACGAACCTCTATTGCTGTTTGACCGCAAGCCTCAATCGCTGCAATGTGTTCGCGGAAATCTCCTTGCAGCGCAAGTACACCAACAATCATTGATGGACTTTTACCAGCCTCGTTCAGCTAAACGATGAGGTACTGGAATATCAGCCACGTTGATTCCCACCATAGCTTCACCTAATCCGCGAGAGGCATCTGCAAGCACCTTTGCATCCCGGTAGAAGGTGGTTGCTTTAACGCAAGCGGCAGCGCGTTGCGCAGGATTGCCTGATTTAAAGATGCCAGAACCAATAAAGACACCATCAGCGCCCATCTGCATCATTAACGCGGCATCAGCAGGTGTTGCGATACCGCCTGCGGTAAAGAGAACCACAGGAAGTTTTCCTGTTTCAGCAACTTCTTTCACTAAAGCATATGGAGCCTGCAATTCCTTGGCTGCCACATAAAGTTCATCTTCGCGCATAGAAGTAAGGCGACGGATTTCGCCTCCAATGGTTCGAATATGAGTCATTGCATTTGAGACATCGCCGGTACCAGCTTCACCCTTGGAGCGGATCATTGCCGCCCCCTCATTGATACGTCGAAGGGCTTCTCCAAGGTTGGTTGCACCACAGACAAAAGGAACCTTGAAATTCCACTTATCAATATGGTTTGTGTAATCAGCGGGTGTAAGTACTTCTGACTCATCGATGTAATCCACACCAAGACTTTCGATAATTTGTGCTTCTACGAAATGCCCAATGCGAACCTTTGCCATTACTGGAATTGAGACCGCTGCTTGAATCTTTTGGATCATGTCAGGGTCAGACATACGTGCAACTCCACCTTGGGCACGAATATCAGCGGGTACTCGTTCCAGAGCCATCACTGCACAAGCGCCAGCATCTTCTGCGATCTTGGCTTGCTCTACATTAACGACATCCATAATGACGCCGCCTTTGAGCATTTCGGCCATGCCACGTTTTACGCGCGCTGTGCCAACTGCTTCGCTACCTGACTGCTGTGACATTTACGAGGCTCCTTGAACTTTCGTGAAAAATCCCTTTTTCTAAGGTTCGCAGTCTACTTTGTCTATCTCTGTCCTGCATCCGCAGATAAAGGGGTAAAAATCGGCTCTTTATCCGTAAGAGCGACCCAAAGCGCACCTCGCGCAAAAGGGATTTCTTCGCCCAAAATCGTTTTCCATGTGGTTCCATCTTGAAGAGAAGGTCTGCTCCAAGTCCCTTCAATAAATTTTCCATCACGCAATATGAATCCGCGTCCGGTTCCAACTGTTGCCGAAAAAGGAGTCACGCCTCCGACTTTGTCTCTATAGATGGAGTCTGTGATCGAAACAAGTTGAATGACAAAAGTATCTGCCGTCAATACAGTGCCAGATGCAGATAGATTTGGACGATTTCCATGCTTTAACTCCCAAACGTCCCGAGCGTCAGACCATGTGACCTCATACGAGCTTGCTGGCCAACTTACCTTTGCAGATGTGATTGGTTCGCCCAAGGTGGTGTCCTCTGAAAAATTCCATCCCATATTCTTGGACCGCGCAAACTCATATCCACGCTCTGTTGCGTATTCCATCAGTAAATCAGCTCGTAATACCATCGCATAAGGTTGTATCCGAGTTGGGTCTGTTGTGTAAATTTTCGAAGACAAACTCTGCGCACCTAAATCAAATAGATTTGCGGCAGTTATCTCGGGCCGAAGTTTCGTTTGTGCTCCACTGTAGGCAAAACCTACTTTTCCAAACTGGGAGAGCAATTCTAAATCAGAGATTCTGGCAGACCTCACAGGTCCAATTTTTTGAGGAATCTTTGATGAATAAAGGGCAGCTAGTCGGGTGAGCCCTCCTTCAACCTGTTCTATGTAGACGATGTCTGCAAATTCAACTCCAATCTGAGGATGAGCCATCTTTGTGTCATCAATCTTTACAACCAGAATCGGCCCATCATTTCCTTCTCGACCGCTCAGCGAGTTGTAACTCTTATCCTCAAGGAATTCCGTCAAGGACGTTCTCGTGGTTGGCAAATATACTGAGACGAATACGATAAGGAGGGATACCCCAGCCGTTGTCAGGGATAACGTTTTCTTAGCGAACATCTGCTTCGAACTCATAGACAATCGGTTCAGGCGCATTCCCTGCAAGGCGGAAGATTCTAATAATCGGTTTCTTGCGAACTTTTATAGTTCGATTCACCGCATCCACGTGTATAGCGATACCAATTTTGATTTTCTCATTAAGCTCCTTGAGTTCCAATATGAGTTCACGCTCTTTCGCTCCAAAGTTCATTTCATCACCTTGCAAAAGAATCTCGAGCGCTCCGTTCAGACCGGTCTCTGCTTGAGAACGGTCTCGCATGTTGGCATCCCTAGCTTGGTGGGCCGCGAAAGTGAGAAGCAAAGAAGCAGCTGGATCTGATATTTCAGAGCGTGCAATCTCGATAGCTATAGCCGCACGTCGCTGCAAGAGGCCATCCAGATTGGCCCAACTAGTCTCGACGCGATGATGAAGTCGATCTAAACGGGTAGCAGAGTACGACAAGTACCAAGCAATAAATGCGATAACAAATAGAGGAAAGAGGTATTTACTCACAACAGTTAATCCCTTCCTAGCAATTTATTCCAAGCTCGATTTTCAGAGGAAAGGGTCACCTTCCGACCGCCAACCATCGCCATCTCATACACGTCAAAAATCTTTTCGGCAACCACATCCCAATCAAAACTTTGGGCATACTCTTTTCCTAAATTCGCTTTGGTTTTTCGTGATTCGGGATTTGAGAATAGATAAATAATTTTTTCAGCTAAATCATGGCTATTTTCGGATTCAAAGAGTGTGCCATACTTTCCATGACCAAGAAGAGAGTCAAATGCAGGGATATCACTTGCGACCACATTAGCTCCACTCGCTAGCGCTTCTGCAAGAATTATTCCGAAGGACTCTCCTCCTGTATTCGGTGCGACATAAACGCCAACTGATGCTAAAAAATTTGCTTTGTCTTTCTCTGAAATTCGGCCCAGAAAATTTATGTGATGTCGAAGATGCACATCAATAACCTCTAGCGTTTCATCTGAATTCCCCGGTCCTGCCACGAAAACCTTGGTATCAGGGAATTTCTCTATCACTTTAGGCAGAGCTTGAAGCAGAATTGCCAAGCCCTTTCGGGGTTCTTGAAAGCGACCAATGAAGCCAAGAGTGTGTCCAGACCAACGCTGTTCCTGTACTCCATTGCGATATCGATCTGCGTAGATTCCATTCGGTACAACGATTGCATCAGTCTCCAGATGCTCAGTAAGAGTCTCACGAGCGGCTTCGCTTACTGCGATACGCGCTGTAAGTTTTTCAATGACTGGCTCAAGAAATGGAACGACCGCAAAAGAAACCTTCTGCCTCTTTGCCGCAGCATGGAAGGTTCCAACCATGGGCCCTTCCGCCGCCCAGCACGCAAGAAGTGAGATTGAAGGAATAGCTGGTTCGTGAAGATGTAGTACATCGAAATTTCCATTCAAAATCCACTGACGAACTCGCGCAAAAGCTATGGGGCCAAACAGGACACGAGCCACAGCTCCGTTGTAAGGAATAGCAATCGGTCTCCCTGCATTTACTACATAATCTGGCAAATTCTCATCAGAAATTGCTGGGGCTAAAACCGAGACGTTATGTCCTGCCGCAATCAAATACTCTGCCAGATCACCAATATGGCTCTGAACTCCCCCCGGTGTATCCCACCCATAGGGGCAAACAATTCCTATGCGCTTCTTTGAAAGTGGCATCATCACGCAACCCTTTCTACAAAGTCACCGTCTATCCAGATTCTTTGCAGCATGTGCCAATCTTGAGGGTGTTCACGAATTCCAATTTCGAAGAGTCTGGCGCACGCTTGCACTGTCTGCTTTATCCGTTCATCATCGCTTCCAGAGTTCGGCACTTTTACGTCGTGAAAATCTATATGTATTCCATGAGGTGTATATGAAACATGCGCGACGATGAGGGGAATATCAGTCTTGACAGCCAAAAGCGCCGGACCAGCTGGCATCCGAGCCGGGGCTCCAAAAAATTCTACGTTTATCCCAGACCGTGACAAATCTCGATCTGCAACAAGTGCTATGAGTCTCTTCTCACGTGCGCGCTTGAGCAGGGTTGCAAAAGATCGATTGTCGAGGGCTAGAACCTCAAAACCCATTCTCGTTCGATGCTGCAAAAAACGCTGAAATAACGCTTCTGGTTTTAGTCTTTCGGCGACTGTCACCAATGGAATACCTAGGGCACAGAAGTACGCACCCGCCAAATCCCAGTTGCCAGAATGTGGCAGAGCAACGACCACTCCTTCGCCCCGCTCAATGCGATCAATCAAGAGATTCCCATTCGAGATCGTTACCGAGTTGAGAATTCTTTCGCGGCTCCAACTTTGAATCCGGAAAGTGTCGCACCAATATCGCATATAGGAATGGAGCGCATCTTTTGTTAAAGTGTCGAGTTCAAATTTATTGAGTTCAGGGGCAGTTCGACTTAAGTTACTCCTAAGGCGTTGCACGCTCTTTCCATTCCTACGCCAAAGGACATCTCCTAATTTTGAGAATATCAAGTAGGCAGCTCTCTCGGGAATGCTTCGTACGACCCACCATCCAAAGAAATACGCGCTGGCTGCAAGCCGCTCTTTCATCTGGTTGCCAATCCGCGTCGCACCACATAGACGCGCTGCAGGACCGTCACGACTCCCAAAATCGACAATAACCAGAAGCCACAAGCGAGCACATATGGCACGCCTAGCCCGTGAAACCCGATCGCTGTCAACATGATGACAAGGCGCTCTGTTCGTTCTGCAATTCCAATAGAGCAGTTAATACCGAAACTTTCTGCCTTTGCGCGTATGTAAGGAATCAGAAAACCGCTCACCAGAATCAATAATCCTAGGTATGAAAGTGGGTCATCTGCTGCAATCAACGGGATGATCACTGCGATAGTTATTGCGGAATCGGTAATTCGATCAATGGTCGAATCGAGAAATCCACCCCAAGGACTTGCGCCGGACTTTGAAAGTCGCGCCATGGCTCCATCAAATAAGTCGCTCAGTGCAAAGAACACGATGGCGAGAGTGCCCCAAAAAAACTCTTCTCTCGGATAAAACCACGCTGCTGACGCCAAGACGCCACAAGCTCCCAAAATTGTTATTGCGTTGGGGGTCAGGCCGGCAGCTACAGCAAGGCGAGCCACAGGATTAATCAATCGTGTGACTGCTGGTTTCAGTGAGCTGCTAATCATCGGCACCATCGTAGGCTTACCTGTATGCCTACCTCCAACTCTGAGCCTGTGAATTTGCCACCAAAACGTATACACATATACGGGCATGTGAGCGCTTCGCCCGCTGCTTTGGCTCAGGCTTTTCAGGGAGTAGTTGCTAGTGAGGCTGTTGGCGAATCAGATCTTGCGATATTTGCCATCAATCCTTCAGCAGGAATCGATTCCCACACCATCTCATTATGGCAACAACTCGACGAGTACCAAATACCTCGATTAGTAATAGTTAACGGGCTAGAGGGACAAGAACAGGATTTCGATGATGCAGTTTTATTAGCTCGCCGGGTTCTAGACGAGGTTGTCACTCCATTTTTGGTTTTGCATGATGACAACGGAGAACCTTCGGCTCTCATTCGCTTAGAGGACATACAAATTATTGATTATTCAACCAATCCTCCTACGTACAGGCATTGTGATCCTGAACATGAAGAGCTAGTGAGGGAATTCCGCGACGAATACTTTGAACAAATGTCCGAGATGGACGCTGGGGCTTTTGAAGCAGGAATTATTTTTCCGGCAATTCCAGTCAACCTCAACAAGGGTATTGGAGTAGATATCGTGAAGGGCTATATCGAAGAATTACCAAGCGGCAGCTAACTCATCTCGGGTCATGGTTAACAACTGCGGCATAACCTTTGTCTTTCCAATAATCGGCATAAAGTTGGCATCTCCTGACCATCGAGGAACGATATGTTGATGGATATGCGCTGCTACTCCCGCGCCTGAAATTGCCCCCTGATTCATTCCAAGGTTGAATCCATCTGCTTGCGAGACCTTTCTTACTACAGTCATAGCATGTGCAGTCATATCCGTAATCTCATGCCGTTCTTCAATAGTTAAATCAGTTAAATCCGCTACATGCCGGAATGCACAAATGAGCAAGTGACCCGGGTTATACGGATATAGATTCATCACGGCGTAAGCATGTTCGCCTCTTGCGACAACGAGTCCTTCTTCGTCACTCAAGGTTGGAATGCGACAGAAAGGACAGGACACATCGTTGTCTGCTAAAGGTCGATTCTCACCGCGCAAATAATCAAGTCGGTGGGGAGCCCACAAGCGTTGCCAACCATCTGGCATCCCGACGCCTGACATTTCACTCATAGTTATACCTGCTTACGAGAAGAAATCGCCTGCTTAATCTCAGCAATGGCTTCTGCAATGGGGATGCCGTTCTTCTGATCGCCATTACGGTATCGGAAAGACACTGCTCCAACCTGCATATCTTCTTCTCCAGCAATGACCATAAAGGGAATCTTCTGCATCTGCGCATTGCGCACTTTCTTCTGCATACGATCATCTGATGAATCAAGTTCGGCTCTAATTCCATTTGATCTCATCTCTGCAATCACCTTTGCTAAATAATCCGCGAAGGTATCTGCAACTGGAATGCCTACAACCTGAATGGGAGCCAACCAGGGAGGAAATGCTCCCGAATAATGCTCTGTTAAAACTCCGAAGAATCGTTCTATAGAACCAAAGAGTGCGCGATGAATCATAACTGGCCGTTGGCGACTGCCATCTGCTGCCGCGAATTCTAGCTCAAATCTCTGTGGCAATTGAAAATCAACTTGGATAGTTGACATCTGCCAAGTGCGTCCGATTGCATCTTTTGCCTGAACCGAAATCTTTGGACCATAGAAGGCGGCGCCACCTTCATCGAGAACCAATTCAAGATTTTGTGCCAAAGCTGCACTGCGTAAAGCCTCAGTAGCCTCATGCCAATCGTGATCTTCGCCTACAGATTTTTCAGGATTACGTGTCGAAAGCTCGAGATAGAAATCCTGTAAACCATAATCCCGAAGCAAATTCAAAACAAAGGTCAATAAGGAATCCAACTCACCAGGCATCTGTTCTTTTGTGCAATAGATGTGAGCGTCATCTTGAGTAAATCCGCGCGCACGGGTGATTCCGTGTAAGACACCAGATTTCTCGTACCTATAAACGGTTCCGAACTCAAACAAGCGCAACGGAAGTTCTCGATAGGAACGCTGCCGGGATTGAAAAATGAGATTATGAAATGGGCAGTTCATAGGCTTCATGTAGTACTGCTGCCCAGCTCGCTTAATCGTGCCATCAGCATGGAGTTCTTCATCCATAATCATCGGTGGATACATACCTTCGGAATACCAATCAAGATGGCCCGATTTTTGAAAGAGCGCCGCTTTCGTCAGATGGGGTGAATATACAAACTCGTAGTTCTCTTCCTCATGACGCTTTCGTGAGTAATCTTCCATGGCACGTCGAACGATTCCCCCCTTGGGGTGAAACACCGCTAAACCTGAACCAATCTCTTCCGGAAACGAGAAGAGATCGAGCTCTTGACCAAGCCGGCGATGGTCTCGCTTTTCAGCTTCAGCTAAAAGTTCGAGATAGGCGTTGAGTTCATCTTGCGATGGCCACGCGGTTCCGTAGATTCGTTGCAGCATCGGGTTCTTCTCAGAACCACGCCAATAAGCGCCTGCGCTTCGCATTAATTTAAATGCTGGAATATGTTTAGTGGAAGGCAAGTGCGGTCCACGACAAAGGTCTGACCAGACAGCTTTTCCATCTCTACCTAGATTGTCGTAAATTGTAAGCTCGGTGCCGCCCACTTCAACGTTTGTTTCGTCATTCCCTCCACCCTTAATGCCAATCAACTCGCATTTGTACGGTTCATGGGCAAGTTCTTTGAGCGCATCAGATTCTGTCGTGATACGACGCTTAAAGCGTTGACCATCTTTCACAATCTTGCGCATAGCGCTTTCAATCTTCTCGAGATCTTCTGGAGTAAATGGTTGTTGAGGGTCAAAGTCATAGTAGAAACCGTCCGTAATTGGCGGACCTATTCCTAATCGAGTTTGTGAGAATAGTTGCTGCACGGCTTGCGCCATAACGTGTGCAGTTGAATGGCGAAGAACTGCCAGACCATCTGGTGACGAAATGGAGACGCCCTCGACGGCATCGCCATCGGCGAGATCCGTCCAAAGATCTTTCAGAACGCCATTGACCTTACAGACAACAATGTCTTTTGCCTCCGCAAAAATATGGGTCGGTTTTTGATCCGCTTCAATGGTCTTGGCTTCGCCATTTACTGAGATGGAGATCATCGACATGTGGCTAGCCTACCGAATGTGCCTGAATGACGCCTCGAATTGCAGATTCCAATTGACGGGATTGCTCCCCAATCTGCAATTTCATCTCACCGATATGGGAAATTGGCTGTGTTATGCGAAGGCTTGCCAGCGATAGAGCTGCTTCAATTTCAGGAATCTCAGAAATGTGAATCGCTCGAACTCTTACGCCGCATTTTTCAATAGCAAGACCTCGCATGATTCCCGGGAGCGCACCTGAGGTAATTGGTGGGGTAACCCACTCATCTGCAATACGAAATACAAGATTGGATACAGCAGATTCGGTAATCTCATTCTTTGAATTGAGCAAAATGGCGTCGTCATAACCTTCGTTCTTTGCCACGTCAAGAATTGCAAAGCGATCATCGTATGGGAATTTCTTATGTGACAGACCAATCACTGTCTGTGAATGGATTGTCAAACGTAAAGCGTTTGTAGGTTCTACATAATCATCATGAGTGATAAGAAAACCATCCCTAAAGATACAAATTCGTAAACGTCCTATCGAATAGGGATGTTGGCGGCACACGTTTTCTATTTCACCTCGCAGCGCATCCTCCGCTGGCATCCTAATGCCGAGCGCATGGGCGGATTCCAGTGCCCTGCGCATATGTCGAGTGAGTTCTAAAGCCTTTCCATCAACGGTTTTAATAGTTTCAAAAATTCCATGAGTTTTTGGAAACCCATAAGCATCAATCTCATACTTCATTTGAGGCGACCTCCGGCGATAGAGATGAGTTTGCGCGCTTTCAATTGGGTTTCTTCCCATTCCGATTGGGGCGAACTTCCCCACGTAATTCCAGCGCCTGTACCGAAGTGAAGAACCTTCTCGTTCTTCTTCCAAAATGTACGAATGCCAACCGAGAGAAGCGCTCTCTCGCCCTCAACCCAGCCGATAACTCCGCAGTAAGGTCCTCTAGGTTCTTCTGTATTTTCGATGATAGATAGCGCAGCGTTCTTGGGAGCTCCACTCACCGAACCGGGTGGGGTCGTCGCTGTGAATATCTCCGACCAGTTCGCGCCCTTATGGAGCTTGCCCGCGACATCCGATACGAGGTGAGAAAGACCGGGATGTTTTTCATGCCTGAAGAGCTTTTCAACGACAACAGTTCCCGGTTCACAAATTCTTCCTAGATCATTTCTCATGAGATCGACAATCATTAGATTTTCAGCTTTATCTTTCTCACCAAACTCGCCTTCTTCTTCACGAATGGTCCCCTTTATTGGAGAGGTCTTGATACTCTGGCCGGATTTGGTCAAAAAAAGTTCAGGCGAAGCAGAGGCGATCTCCAGATCCGGCAATTTTAGATAACTTGCATACGGAGCAGGATTTTCAGTTAACAATCGTGAAAATAACCCCGCAAGTGATTGGATGGGGTTTGCCAAATGATTCGAAACGATGCGACAGGCGTTAACCTGGTAAACCGAACCTTTTGAAATTTCTTCTCTGATTTCGGCTACGTAACCTTCATATTCTTTCTGATCCAGCGAACTTATCCAATCAGTTCGCAATTCTTCCCACTCTGACTGAGGAAACTCCTTTTCCTCTATCTTCCCGAAACGTGCAAAAGTAGATTCACCTTCGAATGAACGGACCACCGCCCAGAAACCTTTGCCATCCAATTTATTTGGATCCTGTGTTATCTCTTCTAACGCGGTAGCCAATCGACCACCCATCCAGAATTGATAGCCGTCGTTCATGAGGGTAAGGCTACGCATAGACCACACCTAATTTCAGAGAGAAAATCCTCGCTTTGTCATCACCACCAGTACTGCGCTAGATTTGCCCACTGTAAATGCGGACGTAGCGCAGCTGGTAGCGCGGAACCTTGCCAAGGTTCAGGTCGCGGGTTCGAACCCCGTCGTCCGCTCGGATTAACCGCCGCTTCGAATTTA
>JACCEC011934261.1_pt1 | contig 91231 bp, 89 predicted proteins | sample 7450121 | NCBI WGS metagenome assembly JACCEC01 (sample SAMN15323455, study PRJNA562643) | freshwater metagenome | isolation source: river surface water | place: USA:Blue River Watershed | collected 2017-08-18
CGACTGGTGGAACTGGTGCAACAGGTGGAACTGGTGCTACTGGTGGAACTGGCGCAACTGGTGGAACTGGTGCGACTGGTTATACTGGTGCTACTGGTGGAACTGGCGCTACTGGCTCAACCGGTGCTACTGGATCAACTGGTGCGACTGGTGGAACTGGTGCTACTGGTTATACTGGCGCCACTGGTTCGACTGGTGTTACGGGTGGTACTGGTGCGACTGGTAATACTGGTGTGACGGGTTCTACTGGTGCTACCGGCGGAACTGGCGCGACTGGTGTAACTGGTTCTACTGGTTGTACTGGTGAAACTGGTGCGACTGGTGGAACTGGTGCGACAGGCGCTACTGGATCAACTGGTGCGACTGGTGGAACTGGTGCTACTGGTGCTACTGGTGTTACTGGTAATACTGGTGTAACTGGATCTACGGCTGCGACTGGTGGAACTGGTGCTACTGGATCAACCGGCACGACTGGATCGACTGGTGTTACGGGTGGTACTGGTGCGACTGGTAATACTGGTGTGACTGGTTCTACTGGTGCTACCGGCGGAACTGGTGCGACTGGTGTAACTGGTTCTACTGGTTGTACTGGTGAAACTGGTGCGACTGGTAATACTGGTGCGACGGGCGCTACTGGATCAACTGGTGCGACTGGTGGAACCGGAGCAACTGGATATACTGGTGCGACTGGTAATACAGGTGTAACTGGTGGAACAGGCGCTACTGGCGGAATTGGTTCTACTGGTGCGACTGGTTCAACTGGTGCTACTGGTTATACTGGTGCTACTGGTGGAACTGGAGCAATTGGTCCGGCTTTATTTACATTAACTACATCATCTACTGATTTGACAATATTAACCTCAAATAGTATTAAAAAAACAGGATCAACTACTTCGGCATCTAAAGCGAATACAGTTGAAAGTTATCCATATAATAGTACATTTTTAACATTCCGGTTAAATGTCCATAGTTCAAGTGATTATAGTGTAGGATTATCTACAAATGGTACAGCATACACGTATGCTTTTAGTTTCCAAAGTGGTAGTATTCTTCTCTATAAAGACAATGCCACATTTTCATATTCCCCAACAGAAACATACTCAACGAATGATATATTTACGGTCGTTACACAATCATCCGGGGTATATTGGTACAAAAATGGATCATTATTCGCATCAAGCACTTTAGTATCGGGAACAAGTGCCTTAAAAGTTGTAATAAATCTTTATACACAAAATGATATTATAGACCAAATAGCATTTGGTTATTCTTTACAAGGATTAACTGGAGCAACTGGTGGAACCGGGGTAACAGGCGGAACTGGTGCTACTGGTGGTACTGGTGCTACTGGTGGAACTGGTGCGATTGGATCTACTGGTGCTACTGGTTCAACCGGTGCAACAGGCTACACGGGTGCTACAGGTAATACTGGTGTAACTGGTGCTACTGGTGCTACCGGTGCTACTGGTTCAAATGGTATAACTGGTGCTACGGGGGGAACTGGTGCTACGGGTAATACTGGTGTTACTGGTGCCACTGGTTCAAATGGTATAACTGGTGCTACAGGTGGAACTGGTGCTACGGGTGCCACCGGTTCAAATGGTATAACTGGTGCGACTGGTGGAACTGGCGCTACTGGTGGAACTGGCGCTACTGGCGGAACTGGCGCTACGGGTAATACTGGTGTAACTGGCTCGACAGGTCGTACTGGCGCGACTGGTTCAACCGGTGCGACTGGAACTGTTGCTGGAGTTACATCCATAGGTAGTATTGGTTTATCAAATGGTGCGACCACTACATCAAACGCTTATTTACAATTCGCATATTCTATTGGTGGAAATACGAGTACATCATATCCTGGATTAATTCCAGGTTCTTATTCCGATATTTTTTCAAGTAACGCGGTAGATTATGGTGTTCCTGGACCAACAGGTAATTATGGAAGAAACTGGGTCGCAACTAGTGTTTCTGGTACTTACGCCCAAGGATCTGCAATTTCGGCATCAGGACAATACCAAGGTCTAGCAGTTTATGGTACTGGAATTTTTGTTTCATCTGACTATGGTGTTACATGGACGAAAACAAATAGTTCAACTTATAATTGGTTCATGATAGCAATATCAGCATCAGGTCAATATCAAAGTGCGTGCGCAGAAGGTAATTATATTTATATTTCATCCAATTTTGGTAATACTTGGGTACAATCAAATTCAGGAACAAACAGTTGGTATGGAATATCGATGTCCGCATCAGGACAATATCAGACAGCATGTTGTTACAGAAATTATATCTATACTTCTTCAGATTACGGTAATAATTGGGTACAGACAACTTCAGGAAGTAAAGAATGGTATGCGGTATCGTTATCATCCTCAGGTCAATACCAAACTGCTGTTTCGCAAACTACTGGAGATAAATATATTTATACTTCAACCAATTATGGTGTCACATGGAAAGCACAAACATCATATTCTAACGTAAGTTGGATTAGTGTGTCATTATCGAGCTCTGGACAATATCAAACAGCAGCTGCTGATTATATTTATGTTTCATATGATTATGGTAATAGTTGGACTCAAATTACAAGTACTGGAACTAAAAGTTGGTATTCAGTAGCAGTATCCAAAACCGGTCAATACCAGTGTGCGTGTGCTTCTGGAGATTATATTTATGTTTCTTCAAATTATGGCGTTACATGGAGTTCCACAAATACAAGTGTAGGAACTAAAACTTGGACGAGTGTAGCAATTTCATCAAATGGACAATATATTATGGCGTCCGGATATTCAATTGGAAGTATTTATACATGTAAAAATAGTGTATATACGGAAGGTGTGATAAATGTGGGAAGTTATACTACTTCATCAGGTGTAACGGGTATAGCTGGATCTATTTTTTATGATAGCACAGTTAAAGTATTGAAATATTCGGATGGATCTACATGGACAAATATTGCGATTGGTCTTACTGGTGCTACTGGTGCTACTGGTGCTACTGGTGGAACTGGTGCTACTGGTGGAACTGGTGCTACTGGTACAACTGGTGCTACTGGTGCTACTGGTGCGACTGGTAGTGTTGGATATACGGGTGCCACTGGATCAACCGGCGCCACTGGATCAACAGGTATAACTGGTGGAACGGGTATAACTGGTTCTACTGGTGTTACTGGATCTACTGGTGTTACTGGATCTACTGGCGCGTTTGGTTATACTGGAGCAACTGGCTCCACTGGTGCGACTGGTGCTGCTGGTGCCGATGGCACATCAAGTGGACTCATTTTATACATGAATGGAGGAGAAGCTGGTCCAGTATTTGGAACTATTACAACATCGAATTTATTAACATCTTATCAAGCCATCACTACTGGAACAACATTTACAATTAATTTGGATAATAATATATCACAACAAGCAATCAGCGGTAGTAGCGGTGGTATATTTGCGAATACAATATCAACATTGAATGTTGGATCATTTATTCCATCTGGAACATGGGATATGAATATCTTTGCTTCTACAGATAGTCCAGGCAATGTATCATTGTCTTATGCTGTATTTGGTTACAATGGATCAAGCTCCACTCAAATAGGTGGTTCATATTCTGTCGCAAATAGTATCACAACTAATGTTACAACTGAATATACTCTTTCATTAACATTCCCATATGTAAATATTAGTGCCTATACTTATTTGTATATACAATTGTATTATACAACAACAAATAGTGCGAATAATGAAAACTTATATTTAACATATCAATCAGCATCAGCATATTCACACATCCATACTTCATTTGGTATTAGTAGTTTAATCAATGGAGTCACCGCAATAAGTAGTGCTGGTTATACAAACGGTGCGACATTAACCAGTACTTATTATTTACAACTTGGACAAGCAACAACAACGAATCCGGGTTTAATCACTACGAACGGTCAAACTTTTGCTGGAGATAAATATTTCAATGGGTCAGTCGGTGTGAGTGGTTTATTACAAATTGGAAATTATTCAAGCGCGCCAACTAGTGGAGTGACTGGAACGTTGTATTATGATACGGTAGAATCAATGATTAAGTATTCGAATGGAGTTACTTGGAGTAATGGGTTAGGTGTAACTGGTGCTACTGGTGCTACTGGTGCGACTGGTTCTACTGGTGTGACTGGTTCTACTGGTGTAACGGGATCTACTGGTGTGACTGGTTCTACTGGTGCGACTGGATCAACTGGTGCGACTGGATCAACTGGTGCGAGTGGATCAACTGGTGCGACTGGATCAACTGGTGTTACTGGTTCTACTGGTGCCACTGGAACTGTTGCGGGTGTTACTTCATTAGGTTATACTGGACTATTAAATGGTGCTACAACTACATCAAATGGTTATTTACAATTTGCGTATGCCATTGGTGGCGGAACAACAAGCACTCCAGGATTGTTACCAGGAACATATTCAGATGTTTTCTCAACACAAACAACCGATTATGGTGTCCCTGGTCCAACGGGTAATTATGGAAGAAACTGGATTCAAAACACTGCGGCTGGGTATGCTGGATGGGCAAGTGTTTCAATGTCAGCATCCGGACAATATCAAATCGCTGTTCGTGGTACTGGATATGCTTATCGTTCTACTGATTATGGTAGTAATTGGAGTCAAGTTACAGTAGGTGCTACATCAGGTGTCGGTTATTCAAAAACCGCTATATCAGCGTCTGGTCAATATCAAACTATCACCGCAGGTAGTAATTATATTTATATTTCAACAGATTTTGGCGCTACTTGGACACAAGATACAAGTATTGGATCAACACTCAGTTTAGCATCACTCGCAATGTCATCATCCGGACAGTATCAAACAGTGGGTGTTAATCCTGGAAGTATTTATACATCATCTAATTATGGTTCTAGTTTTACTATAAATACGAGTGCGCCTTCATCTGGAAATTGGACAGGAATCGCAATATCTTCTTCTGGACAATATCAAGTTGCTACTAGCAGTGGTACTTATATTTATATATCAAGGAATTACGGTGTAACGTGGAAAGCTATAACGACATTCACATTAACTTGGTATGATATAGCAATTTCTTCGTCTGGACAATATATAACAGCCGCAAGCGGATCGAATAGTAACGCATACGTATCAATGGATTATGGAAATACATTTACAGCAATAAGTACTGGTAGTTCAGCAGTAAAATCTTTTGGTGTATCAATATCAGCATCAGGTCAATATCAGGCACTTATTCCAGAAAATACTTATATTTATATATCAACAAATTATGGATATAGTTGGATTGCCTGCGCATCAATATTATACTGGACTGATATAGCAATATCAGCATCAGGACAATATATAACAGCATGTTATACTAATGGTGGTGGTTATATTTACACCTGTTACAATAGTATTAATTCACAAGGTGTAATAAATGTGGGTGGTTATTCAACAACGTCAGGTGTAACTGGTATAGCTGGTTCTTTGTATTATGACACAACAGTTACAGGTGCGACTGGGTTCAAAATATCTGATGGAACAACTTGGCGAAATGTAAAATCATTCGTAATAGACCATCCAAATGATACGGAAAAATATTTAGTTCATGGTTGTTTAGAAGGTCCAGAAGCTGGTGTTTATTACAGAGGTGAAGGAAAAATAACCAATGATGACAATGTGGTGATTGAATTACCTGATTATGTAAATAATTTAACAACATTTTTAACAGTTCAACTAACACCCATTTATGACGGTAATCCAAATAAAAAACCATTACACGTATCGCGAGTATTAGACAATAAATTTACAGTTTATGGTGAAAATGGCGAATTTTTCTGGACTGTCTTCGGCAAACGTCAAGACATTATAGTTGAACCAAATAAATCAGATGTAAATGTTTCTGGAGATGGTCCTTACAAGTGGATAAACAACTGATTTTACATGTTGAATAAATAAAATAATTCAAAATGGAAAAGGAAAAAAGAAAAAATAAAAATAAATTAATCACAACAATATAAAATATTCACTATAATTAAGATGGCATTTACCAGATTTCATGATGATCCTTGTAGAATTAAAAAACAAATACAACAATCAACCGACCCCGGCAGATGGATATTAAATGTACCTGGTTACGGTGATCGACCACAATATATGGCTGACCCGCATATTAGAATTCAAACATGGGGAGGCAATTTAATGACCAATTCTATTGAGCTCGAAAGTAGTTTAAAAGGAATTAACAAACCACTCAGTAGGGATTGTTTAGGAAAAGATGAATATACCAAATTCAATGTATATTCACAACCTATACAATACCCCACGAACAAATCCATGTATACTGAAGAATCAAGAACCATCGCACCGGCATGGACTGCCCGTGATTTAGAACAAGTCGATTGGTATTATTTACCTTTGAATCCACAAGAAAATACTTGTTATTCATTTGAAAATAATGTAAGCACGCGAATTTTAGAAAAAGATAATTTCGTGGCAAAACTACCGTGCGAAACAAATAATCATTTGTTTCCATTACCTATACAAACCAATACCGAATCGTCAGGTAAAAAAGGTCAAAAAAAATAATTTTTTCATTCAATAATAAAAACAAAAAATATAAATAATACAGATAAAAAGGATAAGTATTTTATTGAAAAAATATAATACTTATATATAATAATGGAATTAGCAATACCTATTTTAGCATTAGGCGGATTATATGTTGTATCAAATCAAAAAAATGAAAATAAAACAAATGAAAGAGTATTAAAAAAAGGACAACGGGGTGAAGAAACTGAACAACAAGAAAATTCTGAACAACAAATTAAAGAAAATTTTACCAATATGGGCGCCAGGGCAAATTATTTACCAAATGTGGATGAATTACCTCAAAACTATCCAGTCATAAACACGAATCAACTAGCCAAAACTGTACAAAATTATGCGAATCCAAATGTTGCCACCGACAAATATTTTGATCAAAATAATTATCAAACTCAACAAAACCGTGGAGTAAAAGTCGGTAATATGATTCAAGAAGTATATTCTTTAACAGGTAAATATGTGGATGCGAATAATTTTAAACACAACAACATGGTTCCTTTTTACGGAGGCAAAATTAAGGGACAAGTCTATGACGTAAATATTGCCGAAACAATTTTAGATAATATGAATGGTAATGGTTCGCAAATGATTAAGAAGATTGAACAAGCTCCTCTTTTTAAACCTCAGGAAAATATGCAGTGGGCATATGGCGCACCCAATATGAGTGATTTTTATCAATCCCGTGTGAATCCAGGTATGAAGAGTAACAATGTTAAACCTTTTGATAGTGAATACGTCGGTCCTGGTTTAGGAAAAGGTTTTTCAAGCGACGGCAGCGGTGGTTACAATTCCGGTATGGAAGCCCGTAATGCTTGGTTACCAAAATCAGTGGATGAATTAAGAGTCGCAACGAATCCAAAATTAGAATATTCCCTTGATAATCATGAGGGTCCATCTTATTCCACGATCAAAAATGTAGGTATTGAAGGTAAAGTTGAAAAGTATAGACCAGACACTTTTTATATACAAACTCAAGACCGGTGGCTAACTACGACTGGACAAGAAAAAGGACAAATGCTTCAACCAGTTCAAGAAGTCCATGATACAATGAGAAATGCCACCACCAGGTCATACACCGGTGTAGCAGCACCAGCAGAAAAAAATGGCGGATACATTGCCGGTGAATATGAAGAAGCAAAAAGACCAGAGCTCAGCGCAAAAGATGTGCCTATTTGTACTGCTGTTGGTCGCGGACCTTGTGACGATCGTGATAATATTATAAAAAATTACACAACCAATGTAAATAATCGTACCGTACAAAGACAACCTGACACAATGCGAAGCGGTTTTGGACGGACTTTAGGCGCCGTCATTGCTCCTTTGATGGATTTCTTAAAACCAACACGGAAAAATGAAACGCAAGACAATGTAAGAATTTACGGTGACGCAAATGGAAGTGTAAAACAAAATTATGTAATCAATCCAAATGATGTCACACCTACAACTGTAAAAGAAACCACCTTGTATTCACCCAACTTTTATGTGGGTAATCAAGTGGAGGGTGGTGGTTACATGGTGGCTGAGCAACAAGCAATCCAAAATCAGCGCGATTCTACGAATTGTAGTACCGTAGGTAATCCTGGTGGAAATTCATCCAAATGGGGAAGTATGAATTATAATGCGGCGTACATACAAACCAACAATACATTAAAAGAGCCATTAACATATGCTAGGACAAATCATGGAAATACGCAAATATACAATCAAACCATGAATGTAAATGTGGCGAAGATCGACAGTGATCGTTACAATACGCGTATGTATGTTCCAAATAATATGGGTTATCGTCCCGTATTGAAGGAAAACTATGGTGAAATCAGACAACCTCAACAATACGACCAAAGTGTAAATTGCGATCGTATTGCCCCGGATTTACTTGATGCGTTCAGGAAAAATCCATTTACACATAGTTTGACATCAGCGGTATAAATAAGTATATTACGTTAAATAACATATAAATATTTTGACTATTATATTAGTAATAATCAAAATAGTAATGAAGTATCATATTCATCAACCAATCATGGAAAAATTAAAATACTTTCATAAAACCCGTAAAATTCCAAATATTATATTTCACGGCGAATCTGGAAATGGAAAACGTACCATTGTAAACAACTTTATTGATATTATATACAACAATGACAAAGAAAAAATAAAAAATTACGTCATATATGTAAATTGCGCACACGGTAAAGGCATTAAATTTATCCGTGAAGAACTGAAATTTTTTGCTAAAACACATATAAATTCAAACGGCGGTGATAATTTCAAAAGTATTATATTATTAAATGCTGATAAATTAACAATTGATGCCCAATCCGCATTACGACGATGTATTGAACTATTTAACCATACAACACGTTTTTTTATTATTGTAGAGGATAAATACAAATTATTAAAACCCATATTATCCCGTTTCTGCGAAATATATGTCCCCGAGCCTGTAATTAGTGATAAAAGTGTTAATTTATATCAACATATACTTAATAAAATATTCAATTCGAGAGAACAAAAACATTCAAGAGATGACTGGTTACATAAATATTTAATCAAAAACAAGGAAAGTATGAATCATGAAAAAATAATGAACCATTCTACGAAATTATATGAAAAAGGATATAGTGGTTTGGATTTAATTGAATATATTGATAAGCGACAAGAATTACCTTTGGTGAAAAAATATGAATTGCTTTTTACTTTTAATAAAATTCGCAAAGAATTTAGAAATGAAAAATTACTCATCATGTTTATTTTGAATTTTCTTTTTTTGAGTTTAGAATACAATTTAGAAAATATTTCTTTTATGTAATATGGATGATTTTAACGTTTCTAGCTTACATGAATCCAAAAACGAATGGGGATCGCGTTTGCTGACTATTTTAACGCCTCATATTGTAGATGGTTTAAAATCTATTTTTGATGAAGCAATCAAATTGTGTAAAGACAATAACGAAATGGACAAATATTTAATGACATTTCAAAATTTTATTACTCGTATTCCAAAATGGAATTCCGCAATTATTGAAAGCGAGCGTTTACGAATTGTTGAAAAAAGTGGTTGTAATTATTTAGAAGATTTAGTTACGTGTGTTCATATAATTCAATTGAAATTATTAACTGCTATCAGAGCTGGTCAAAAACAACGAAAAATCGATATCAGTATTCCAAAATTGGATGATTTTATACACAAGGTCTACATTAATGTTGCCAGAAAAATATACAAAAATGTTTATTTATTTGAAATCAATATCCCGCCTTTACAAGTACAGAAACATTTTCGAGAAATGGAAATTATAGTTCAAGAATGTATTTTAAATACAGTGAGAGAAAGCATACCCGTGGAGAGTATTTTACAGGCTTACATGGGTGAGACGATTGAGGAAGATGTTGTGGAAGAAATTAAGGAACAAGTTGTCGAAAAACCCGCGGAGGCAAAAGGTGAAACCCAGATTATTAAGGAAACTAGCGATGATGCTAAAAAGGTTGAACAAAGCGCAGGTTCTGCGTCTTCACTTGAAAGTGAGTTGCCATTACCAAAAACATTGGAAGTTATGACAGAAACTGAAAAATCCTCCAGATTGTCATTTAATGACATTGATTATGCGAGAGATGAACATAACAACGAAATCACTGTAGAAGCACCAAAAGATATAAGTCGTTTAGAAGAAATTAGTGAGATGCGAAACGAACAGCGTAGATTGGAAACCGAAGAGGACGACGATGATGAAGATAATCCACGATTAAAAATTGCGGATGAAGATGTGAAATTAGACTATTTAGATATTCACAATATTGATACACCGAATGAAATGAGTTTAATGCCAGATTTATTAATTGATGATATTGAAGTTTTGGCATAATTGCGTAAAATAATAAATAACTTTGTTCTATATTATTTTATATCCATGGCGAGTGTTTTTGTAATTTCTGCCGTAATTTCAATCATATATTTTATTATTCGATTTGTTGAAATGCGATTTGTTGAAAAAGAAAATAAACCCTTGAAATTTTTAGTGAGAGACTCACTGCTTGTTTATTTCAGTGTCGTTTGCGGAACTTTCATCATAGATCAGTTGAAACCAGTGATACAAGATGGTGGCGATAAAATAGCACCCGCTGTCTTCACTGATAATCCTGGTTTTTAAATATTATTTTATAGACAATTTATATACCAATAAAATAATATGGAAAATATAGAAAATATAAATAATACAAATCAACAATTATATGATCAAATTAATAGATTCATTGGGCGTGGTACAATTGAATTACCCGCTGAAGCTATTCCTGTCGATGTGAATAATAAAAGTATATATTTACCATCGCTTCACCAATTATTGGAACCACATGAGCTCAAAAAAGATAAATCATATTATGTGATAAATATAAAAGATAAAGAAAATGTAATGGAAGGTCAAATCAAAACAGATGATGGAAAATTTTATAGTAGTGGTCCATTTCAAAACTTTGGCAAATTAAAAAAAATAGAATATCTTCCTCAATATGGATATAGGTATAATTTTGAATATGGTAATACCGATGATGAATATGATCCAAATGCTACATATGGAAGTAAAAATCCTCATTATTATTTATATTTAGACCAAGATACAATCAATAAACCTCTTGAAATACCCCCTGAAAATGTATTCAAAATAAGTGATTACGCAAAAAATATACCACTCAATGACACTGTTGTTGCTACTCGGGTCGCTGGTAAAAAGAGAAAAACCCGGAAATCGAAGAAATCCAGGAAAATCAGGAAATCCAGGAAATCCGCACGTCACAAAAAGAAATCAACACATTAACGCCCAGTCCATATTTTTACATAGGGCACCATTATTTTTCTTTCATTTTCCAGTTTTTTCTTGTATTTTTGAAACGTATATCCCCAATGGTATTCACCGTTTGTGTAGTTTAATATATCTCCAAACAACGAGGGTGCGCGTTTTAATCTCGAGTTTTCCATGGAAATGATTAATCCCAATATCCGCTCAAGACAACATCGATCTTTCCGACATCTCACCACTTTTAACATGTTAAATATATTGTACTTTCTTTGTATATAATCCAAAAAACTGTGGTTTATATATGTTTGAACTCCAAAACACCCATTCCATTTATTTGAACTATCTACAATACTCATATTTAAATATTTATTTTCCTTTACATTTTTGAATTCTTCATGAAATTTGTTACTATAATTTAAATATTTTGAGATTTGTACAAGTCGTTCATAATTTTCATCACGAGAATTTTTAAAATGCCACAATGGTAATACTGGTACTCCTCTAAATAAATCAAAATTGATTCTTTTATGTATAAAAACACTGTCGTGTAAAATAATCGCATTGTCGAAAAACCGGTGTTTATGAAAATAATAATAAGGCAATAATTCACCTCGTTGTGGAAATTCCGATTGAATATATTCTACATTTTGGTATTCGTAAAAAGCCTTTACAAATTCTTCTTTACTGTTATCATCAATCACTACAATTTTTTTCAAAGGATACAACCGGCGAATACATTGTATAGATTCATTCCAATAATGATTCGTCAATTCGGAATTCACATGTCTTAATATGATGAAACCAAAAGTCATTCTTATATTTATTATTATATAGTTATAAAAAAATCATATAATAATGTTAAATTAGTTAGTTTTGTTTAATTTATTTATTTTATTTTATTTTTCATTTTACAATCAAAGAGAGAAAGAGAGAAACCAGGCTATATAAAAACCGGCATGGCATCAATATCCATGATATTTTCATTGTTTGGTACTGAGGTGACCACATATTTTTTAAATTCTTTTCGCTCCAATTGATAATATGGCACATGATGATGAACATTTCGCGCAATCATTTTGTATAATTTAAAATCCGGATATCTCTCTTGACCATTGTTTTTATACAAAATATTGACACCATTATCATCTAAACACCAATCTACAATGAGTTGAACCAATGGCGTGCATTCTTCTAAATTTGAAATCTCATCCATATCATCAATCAGGTAATCCCATATAGAACACGCCAGACGACACAAGTCAAAACTAGAATTCGGATCTAATCGGGGTTTTTTATCGTTAAAATATGGCTCAACATTATATTGCGTTGCAGCATCTTCGCCATTTTTAAAACAATCGCTACAAAATTGTTTGCCACTGAATTTATAAATACCTCTGCCAAAATCTATAATCTTGTATATTCTGCCATACGTAGGCACTTTATAATACTTGTTGTTGAACTTGTAATACAAGAATTTTTTGTCCGTCTTGTTATACATGATATTATTGGTATGTAAATCGTTATGAGTAAATAAAAACACCTTTTGATAGGTTACCAAAGTCATGATGATTTGCATCAATGCGGAAAACCATTCTTTTTCCTCCAATTCTTCATTCGCAATCAAATTATCAAACGTGTTTTCGCAATTTTCCATACAAATAATTTGAACTGGAAATTTTTCAAGAGTTACATCAACACGCTCATCATCGTCGTAATCTGAATCATCGCTATATTCTTCCGAGTCCTCACTATACCCCGATGTGGATGTTTTTTTACCCGAATTGAATGACCCGTTTGATCCAGACCCGGATTTTTCATTGATTTCATCCAAATCCTCCGTAGTATTTTCTGTATCTTCAGATGTATAGGATGTCCTGGATGAACAAGAGGAACACGAAACTGCTGATTTAATTGTTTCACTTTTATTGTTTCCATCATCATCCGTCAAATGGGACAAATCAATCGAAAATTCTTTTAATGTCTCAAGTGATATATGTTGATCTTCTATTATTTGACCCGACTCCGAAATATCGATATCATCCGCAAAAACATTTTCAAATAATTCATTGTTAATTGATTTCGCCGATATATTTAAAGGATTTCCACAGTCTTCTTGAATTTTGATTGGTTTTAACTTTTTAGAGTCGGACAAGTCTCTCAAACGATTGTTTTCATCATGTACTTTGAACAAAATATTTTTGTTTTTATTAAAAAAATCCGACCTATTCACAAATTCAAGATCGTCAATAATATTAAATTTAAAATCTTTTTTAATTGCTAAAAACGAACCATAAAATTCAATACCATGTACAAAATGGTGATTATAATTCAATAGACTTGAACAATATGAAAATAATCCATCTACATAGGCAGTGTTGTTTTGATCTAATATTTTTTCATTGACATCACTTACGGTGGAATTGTATTTAGGTAAACTATACAATGATTGATCTGCGAAATCATATTTGCCGACAATTAATTTAAAGGGATCGATCAATGGTGCCATTTTGAAAAACAAGTTTTTACTTTTGGTCTTGTCTTTTTGCGAATTTTTGATTTCACACTTGTACAAATTATAGTCGGTTTGTTTTTCGACTTTGCTAATATACCATTCATGGTTCAAATTAATGGAATTGTAATTCGTTTCATTTAAATCAAAAAATTTATTATAAATCGGAACATAATTTTGTACTTCAGAGAGATTGGTTAGTTGTTCGTTTTGAAAACTTTTAAATAATTCGCCGTTTTTTCTCTTTTCATAATTAATCTTTAACGATTTATTCATGGTGCTCATTAATAATTATACTTAATAACTATTTTTTTTTAAATCAAACTCATTAAAATAGTTATTTAGTAATAATTTGTATAAAATTAGTAATTTAATTTAGTGGTTTCTCTCTTTACATCCATTTTAAAATATCATTTTCGTAAATAATTTTTATTAATTTTTCTTAATTAGTATAATATGAATCTTGAATTAAGAAAATTTGATATGAAAACCATTAGTTTCAAACCTAATGAATCTAAAGGTCCCGTGGTTGTATTGATCGGACGAAGAGACACCGGTAAAAGTTTTTTGGTCCGCGATTTACTCTTTTATCACCAAGACATACCTATTGGTGTCGTGATTGCCGGTACAGAAGAAGGTAACGGCTTTTACGGAAAATTAGTCCCAAAACTTTTCATACACAACGAATACAACACCGCCATTATTGAAAACATTTTAAAACGACAAAAATCCGTATTGAAACAAATCAAAAAAGAAATGGAAACATTTAAGCGAACTACCATTGATCCCCGCGCATTTGTTATTTTAGATGATTGTTTATACGATGGCACCTGGGCGCGTGACAAAATGATGAAATTGTTGTTCATGAATGGGAGACATTGGAAGATAATGTTAATCATTACTATGCAGTATCCATTAGGAATACCCCCAACTCTCCGCACCAATATCGACTATGTTTTCATCTTGCGAGAACCATATATCGCAAACCGTAAAAGAATCTACGAAAACTACGCGGGTATGTTTCCAACGTTTGAATCTTTTTGTCAAGTCATGGATCAATGTACGGAAAATTACGAGTGTCTGGTGATAAATAACAACGCCAAGTCGAACAAATTGTTTGACCAGGTGATGTGGTACAAAGCGGACAATCATAACGATTTCAAATTAGGCAGCAAGGAATTCTGGGATTTATCGAAGAATATCCCTTCTGATGACGAGGACGAGAAATATGACCCGAATAATGTCAAAAAACGCGGACAAGGTCCAAAAATCAATGTCAAAAAGACGAAATGGTAGTAATTTTGCTCTTGAACTTGCGGGAGCAAAAATATTTGTTTTTACTTCTATAAAACAAAAACAAACAAAACAACTTAAATAGAACTGTATAATATACATTATAATGATGGAATCACTTGATATTGTTAGTTTGATTGAGACCAATCCAATAACAAAACTCACAAATGACTACAACAACAAATTATTGATGAAAATTAAAGAAAATTTCACGGAAACAGAACAACAATTATTTATTTCTTCGTTTTATTGTTACTTAAATTATAATTCTACCACAGATTTTGTTATTGATTTAGATAATGTATGGCAATGGTTGGGGTTTCAACAAAAATATCACGCAAAAACAGTATTAGAAAAAAATTTTATTATTAATAACGAATATAAAGTTTTGCTCCCGCAAGTTCGGGAGCAAAAAAAACAAGGACGCGGTGGTCATAATATTCAAAAAATAATGATGACTATAAAAACCTTCAAATTATTTTGTATAAAAGCAGAAACCTCAAAAGCAAAAGAAATTCATGAATATTTTGTGAAATTAGAAGAAATATTACAGCAAACTATACAAGAAGAAAGTGATGAATTAAAAAAACAATTAACAATAAAACAAAAAGAATTGGAAGAAAATAAAAAAATGTTGGAAGAAAGTGAAAAAATAACCAAATGTAATGAAATACCAACAATTTATATTTTCAATATTGATACCACAAGGGAAAACCCAGAGTTAAAAATTGGTGTTACACATAATGTATCAAAAAGAATTAAACCATACAAGCAAATATGTAAACATGGTAAATTAGAATTTACGCATACTGTTGAAAATACAAACCTAAAAACTATGGAATATTATATACATTCATTATTATCGTTTTCTAGAGTAAAAGATGAAGTTTTTCAAATAGATGTTGAACAAGCAAAATTAATTGTATTAAATGTAATCAATTTATTTGAGACAGTCAGTATAACAAATAATTCAGAAAAGGTATTGAAATTAAATCAGTTACTTGAAAAAACAAAACCCGAAATAAAAATTTCAACGGCGGAAATTGCGTGTCAAACAGATTTTGATGAAAATGTACCAGAAACAACACCTTTGTTGTTTTATGACATTAATATCAAAGATAATTTCAATCAATTTATAAATGAAATGTGTATTGTTAGAAATGATGTAGAAGTTTCAAGTAAAGATATTGAAGGTCTATATCGTTTATGGAATAAAGAAAAACCTAAAAAAGAAACATTTCATGCGTTTAAACATTATTTGGACACCCGTTTCAAACCATGTAGATTAGAAAAACAGGATAAAAATCATGTTGTTTATGGATATAAGGGTGTTTCATTAAAAGAAATTGAATATAAAAAAAAAGTGGTTCAAAGTGACGCTCAAACATTTATTTTTCAAGTATGTAAATTTTCACCAAGTGGAACAATTTTAAATACCACTTTATTAGAAGAATATCAAAAATGGAAACAAAGTGTATCTAAAGAAATGAATGGAAATGAAGCGAATGAAATTAAAGATTATTTGAAAGATTGTGAATATACAATGTATTCAACTATTTGGACTCCTTATGGAAATGGACAGGGTTATTATGGATTATATTTAAAAAGTGACGAACATAAATGTAAAAAAACATCATCTACTGGTAAAAAAATTTATAAAATACACATTGAGACAAATGAAATTTTAGGAACATGGGATACAATTGCGAAAGCTTCACAATATGAAAATATATCTTCTACTAAAATGAGTCACGCAGTGCGTTTAAAAAAAATTTTTAATAATGATTATTTTTATACAACAAATATCTAACTGAAATGGTAGATGCCCGGTATTTGTGTTGAAATTATATATACTTAATATATAATGTCAAAAGTTCCGGCTTTTTATAACGGGTTGGTTTCAAAACGCGCAAAAAAAATGACGCTTCAAAGTAGTAAGCCAAGTTTAGCAGCAGCACCGCCAAGAACAAATATAAACGCAACATCAAGTGCGAGTACAGCAACAACATTGACTGTCACAACTCCAAATAGTTTTTCTACGATTTTGGCTTCAAATATTCCCTCCAGTATATCAACACCAAATCAAAGTAACGTGACTACGACTATTGTAAATCGCAGTCGTTATATGATAAAAACCGGTAATAATACATACATAACTATAAATGGAAATTATGGTATTAGTTTTTCAACTGTTCTTAAAACATATAATGATTTTTTAACAAAAGTTTTTTACTTGACTCAAGACGATACCGATTTGACTTGTTATAGAATTGACTCTGAATTACATTGTTTGTATTCATTAGACTATAGTAGCACCACTGGAAAACTTTTATTCACTAATAATTGGGGAAATGGTGGCAGTTCAAGCTCGACATTCCCTAGCACAAATGGATATTTATGTTTTACATATACCTCCGCAAAAAAATTACAAGTCATTAAGAGATATTCATATATAACCACAAGTGGAGATAGTCAATACACGCATACCGAAGATACATCATTTGCCTATGCGAATTATTATGTAAAATATACGACCGGTGGTCTTACCTTGGTATCTACCGATACAGCCGGATCGGTTTTTACATTTTATAATTCAAAAATGGATGTTTCTATACCAGCGAATTTTAACCCTATCCCAACCGCGTATGTTTCTAACCCGAGTGTTTCTATTAAAGATTACGTATCCAATACCATCACAAATATGCAAGGCAACACACCAGGTGATTCAAATTGTAAATTTGTTGTTAATTTTTATAGTGGGTCTTCTCCAAAACAAAGTGTAGCCGGTTATTATTATGCTTACCAAATTAAAAATCCAGGGTTCGATACATCTACGAATGGCACTAATTCTTACGCGAATTCAATGCTTAACACGATTTCTAATAATATCTTGGGTAATACCGTATATAAAACGTTAAGATATCCTACAAGTGTATATCAAACATTTCGTCAGGGAGCATTACAGCGAAACCTTAGAGGTAATTGTATTGCCAATGGTGACATTGGAATGTATACTACTCCATATGTGTATTTTACATGTGAGACAGATGATGAAGGTCAATATCACCCTTTCATGTGTATGGCAAGTTATTCTATTGCCGATAAACCAACTCGTTTGTTTGATGTATGTAAACCACCCGGAGATGGAGGAGGAAGTTATCCTGAGCAATCTGTGACTCGACAGGCAACATTACAATTGTATCTACATAAAATCCCAATGCTTGATTATGGTTTGGTAAATAATATTTCTGGGTCTATTAATTACGGTGCGTCATCTAGTTATTATAAACTAGGAGAAGCAACAACCACCGGTATTTATTATGGAAGTAAAACGATATTTACATTGGATGATACTGAAACATATTTAGCAGTGATTAGCGATGGCGATCCTTATCCAGCAAAAGCAGGTGTCAATAATTTTACCAATGATTTATTGGTTGAACGCGCATGGCCGGATGTTCCGAATCCATTAACAGAACAGGATTTTGAATATAAATTTACATATCGCGGAGGAACAAATACTGAATCAAAAACCGAATTTTTCACAACTCTGGGAATACAAGGTATTTTTTTGAATGGTGTCGCCTTATATAATCCTAGTTCAGGCAGTGGAACCGTTCCTGGAACAACTATTAGTGGAAATGATACGTATAATTTGAATGCTGTGTTTTTTGAACACCAATACGGTATCGATGATGCGGGTGGTCATCCAAGTGAAATTGGTAATATAATTAGTAACCAACAAGGTCAATATCATTATCATGATGCTATGTTTTTGACATCGGGATCATGGAATAATACCACATTTGCGTCGTCAAACGCATACTTTTCAAGTGATTATTATACAGATGATTATGGTGAGGTTGATTATATTCGTCATGCTGATGGTCATTCTAAAATCATTGGATTTTGTTTTGATGGATATCCTATTTATGGACCTTATGGTTATACTGATCCCGAAGATCCTGACAGTGATGTTATTCTAATGACTACATCATATCAAACACTAACAGAAGAATTTGACGGTCGTCCTTACACATATAATCAAGTGGTTGAAGGCTCGAATTATAGTTATAAAATGTCCGCGGGTGCGTTTTTAGATGATTATGAATATGTAGATGGATTAGGAACATTAGACGATTGTAATGGTCGTTACTGTGTAACACCAGAATATCCTAGCGGAACATATGCTTATTTTGTATTAATTAACGAAGATAATGAACCAGTATTTCCATATATTATTGGAAAATATAGTAAAGAGGACAGAACTGTTGTAAATGCGGGATATCCAAATGATACTCACGACAGTGGTGGCGAAACTACCCCGACTACTGGGACGGCTGGTGTTTTTAATGTTTCCACACTTGGTGTTTCTAGATACGTACCAAGCACGACTGAAATAATTTCCTATGATAATATTAATAATAATGATATGCATAATGCCACATTAGCAGATGATTTCATAATTAATCCAGATGAAAATGGTAATTGGTCAAATTCTAGTGATGAAAGATATGTACGATCGATTTCTTATAATAACTATAATTATACCCCTATTTCGGGTATCGGTGTTATGATTGATGGTGTTTCTTTGTATCCTGTATTAAATAATACGTTAACCACCGCACAAAAAAGTGCGGAAGTCACAAATATTGGCATACATGTTGGTCAGGGCATGGGATTACATTATCACGCAGACGGTTATGGTGCGAAATATAATTCGTCATCTGGATCGGTTAACACAACGAATAATCTTTGTTTGTATAATGATGCTGATTATGTTAGTAAAAAACATCCACCACTCATTGGTTTTGGATTAGACGGTATTGCCTTGTATGGAATTTATCGAAGCAATTATTCCTCCATGGATGGATATGGCGTTCCTCTTGATAGTTTTGGTGGTCACATACACGGAAGTTATGGATACCATTATCACGCGCATACTGTTAATTGTACTTCGTCAAATAATATTGATACAATCACAGATGATAATCCAAATGATGAGCCAACATATAATGTAAGTGTTTTGATGAAAGGTGCTTGGAAAGGGTATATTAATGATATACCCGAATTTTGGGATAGTGATCATGGATCAAATCACCAATATGCGCCAGAGTATAGTTTGTCACAGAAAAGTAAATATGTATGGGGATATACGAGGGGTTAAATTATAAATTAAGTATATAATCACCACGAGGTCTTTTTACCAATAAATAATCCGCATCATCATACAAATAATAATAGTTTGGATTATATCCGCCATAATAATCTAGATAAAGAGGATTCACCGCATAACTGGTTGAACCTCCGGCGCCGTAATATCCCCACCCCCAACCTCTTCCTCCGCGACCTCCCCATCCTCCATGTCTTCCATGTCCTCCGTGACCGTGTCCTCCACCACCTCCTCCTCGACCTCCTCCACCACCTCCGCGACCTCCTCCACCACCACCTCCACGAAATCCCTCGAGTCCTCTAAATAACAATAAACTTGCTACGGCAAAGACAATGATTGACAATAAATACATGTATTTTCGCATATTATACAATATTATACGAAAATAATTATACACGATACCAAAATTATACAAAAAAACAGAGTTATCAAAACAAATTTATTTTTTGTTCTAGTAGTCATTATTTTATCTTTATATTATTTTACGAGGGATGCGATGAGTTTTGCTTTTTTTATGATTACGTTTGGATTTCTTTAAAAATCGTTTTTTGGCTTTTCTGTTTTTTCTTGTTTTTTTACCGCCCCTTTTTTTGTTTATTTTTTCTACAATCTCTTTTGATGATTTTTTTATAATTTCATCATATAAATCATTGTTTTTGCCTCTTATATAATCCATAAATTTTAATGCGTTTTCATCATTAGAACTACCTAATTTATCAATTAAATATGACATAATAACATTAAATGTATCACTTCCGATTTTATAATGATTAAAAATTTCATTTAAATTTTCAGGTCTAATAGATAATAATTCATCCATCACTTTATAAAAAACATTTTTATCCCTAGTCAAATCATTAAAATCTCTAAAAAAACCCTTTTTAGTATTGTTAAATAATCCAACCCAAATTTTTATATTATTTTCTTCTTCTATATTTTCTTGTTCAATATTTTCTTCTTCTTTTTTCATATTTTCATTCAAATCATTTTTAGAGCCAACTGGGGACGGTGGTGGTGGACGCACTGGTTTTTTATTTATACAATGGTCTTCCAAACATTTAATCAAAGTATTGTCAAAAAAATCTCTTTCATCTTGATTAATATGACTAGAATTATAACCATTGTTATTTTTACGAACAAAGTCAATAAAATCAATATAAGATTTTTTAATTAAGTCATCAATAGTATAAACATCTTTAAAATAACTTTTCAAATATATAAAAAATGAGGAAGTTTTAATTTCGTCTATACCGGTATTACTATGGAATTTTGCTTTATTAAAAAAATCTTTCAAACATTCTGCTAAGCAATCATCGCTAATAATAGATTTCTTAATCGGTCCTGGGGGAGAAGGTGATGGAGTTGGATTTGAAGTTGTAACCTTTTTTTTATTTACACTTTTTCCATATGTATTTATATATTCAATTGCCAAATTAATCATATTTGTTTTTGAACAATCCATATTTCTCATTTGATTTCCATTTTTTTCAAAATAAAAATCCCAATTTAACGGAATTTCTTTATTTTCACCAAACATTTTTAATGTGATATGATTACAATCACTTTTTGGATTTTCAATATTATTATCAACGCAACTAGTTGTTTTTGAACATTTGGGATCATTTTCTTTAGTTCCGATTTTCAATGATAAAAATGATGGAGGTTTATCGCATATTCCTTTGGAATTATATTTTAATTCGTGAGAACATGGTAATATAATGATTTCTTTTGGAAAATAAAACAGTTGTTTTTGATTTGTATTCATTCCATTAAGAATGTTTTGAATTGTTTGTCGTGTCCGATTTAAATCTGACGCAAATACATAATTTATATTTTCTTTTTTATTTTTCAAAATTTTTGTTAAATTTTCACCAGCACGAAATGCTTGCTCTTTACCAAGATTCGTTACATCTGTATCAGTTTTTAAATGTGTTGCGTATTTTAAATTATGTTCAGCCTGTCCATGTCTTCCAATATAAAAGACATATTCATCTATACCTTTCGCAAAATCTTTACCTGTTAAATCTAATCTATTTAAACCCGCATTTATATTATCAAATATAACTTCTGTAGGAGAATTACGTTCTGATTCGTTCGCAATATAATATATTCGCCCACCCTTTCCTTCACCCGGGTCCAATTCACCTCCATAAACAAGTTGAAGACATATACCGGTTTCTTTATTCACGCATAAACGAAGAATTGAACAATTTTTAAAACGTTTTTCTTCCTCCTCTTCCAGTTGTTCTTTTTCTATATAGGGGTATGGCTCAACATTTTTACTGAATGTTTGATTAATTTTGTTTTTTACAGCAATGATCGAATTATTAAGTTTTCTATTATTTTTTATTTTTTCGATAATACTTTCTTTTTTTTCGCTACGATTTCCCTTGATAATCATATCAAATAAACAACGTATTCGTGCTTGATGAGTTAATATAAGCGAAACAACCTTTTTTTTTGTGTCAGTTATTATTGGTTTTGTTAGAGGTTGTGTTTTTGTTTCTGTCATTGTCATTGTTGTACTCATGAATTATAAATTTATATATATTATACATATATATAATTTTTCTTTTTCTTTTTGAATAATCAAAACAATCGAATTTCTAAATAGATTTAATCATTTTTCTTGGTAGCAAATGGACCGCTAATCAACTCACTTTGTCCATTATCCGTCTTACCTGTAATAATATTTTCACCTTCAAATAATTCCTTTCGAATATCCGCAGTAGAAATCACCTCTTGTTCCTTGAAAAATGTTTCTTGTGTATTCATATTTTGAACACCAATTAAATTTCCGTTTTCATCAATCGTCTGGGTTAATGATGATCCAGTCTTTTCGGCATTTTTAATATTTTCCTCAATCGCCTTCTTTTTGGTTTCCTTAACTCTTTGTTCAAATGCGGACTTGGCAAAATCCTCATTCTTGACCTTTTCTTGCATTAACTGATTTAACTCTTCTTCCATGTATTCCACGCGACCGGTCTTGTAAGCCTCTGGATCCCAAGGCATCCATAAACCGACTGGACCAACAAATACATCATGGTTTGGATCCAATTCACGCAACATTTTACAGCGCAACTCGGCTTCTTCCATGGTTGGATATACACCGCGGATTTTTAAACCACGAGTACATGTTTGAAAACTATGCTTTACATTGAACGCGTTCTCCAATTCTTCTTCGTTTTTATCTATAAATGTTTTGTAATCGTCCTCTAAACTTGTCTTGGTCAGGTTTTCTTGTTCTTCTTTGATAAAATCTTGAAAATCCTTCATGACATCGTCAAATGTTAATTTGTATTTGTAAGAAACAAAATTCAAAAATTGATGGAATTTCTCCATTGACTTGTTGAATTCCCACTTCTTTAGGAATTCCTCAAATAAAAAGATTTCTTTCTGTTTTAAAATCTTATCAGGTGATACAAAAGATACACAAACAAATTTTTGACCTGCGATTGGTTTATCCTCTTCAAGTAAATCAACATATTTAGGATTTGGTTTTCCACTTTGATCCATTTTTGGTTCTACTCCTGCCTTCATATTTATAAATAATCTAATATAATTCGTTTAAGTATTTATTTTATAATTTATTATATTTCACAAAATCCAAATAATTAAGAAAAGTTTGAAATTTAAAAAATAAAAAATAAAAAATAAATAATTTTTTCTTTTGAATTAATATAACATGTTTGACGTTTACGAACTAGTAAAAAGAATAATCAAGTATTTAGTAGAAGGTTTAATGGTTGCCATTGCCGCCTACGCAATTCCAAAGCAATCTCTTAAGTTAGACGAAATTGCCTTACTAGCATTAACTGCCGCAGCAACATTCAGTATTTTAGATTCATACATTCCAAGTATTGGTGTTACCGCACGTTCTGGTGCCGGATTCGGTATTGGTGCTAATCTAGTAGGTTTCCCAGGAGGTCTATAAATTTGTCGTGTCATAAATAATAAATAAAATACGAGTAAAGTACTCGTATTTTATACCATGAATCATTTTATTTGTAAAATCTAAATCGTCGCAATAAATTCCCAATCTAATTCTTCGCATATTTTTTTCCATATCGTATCTTGTTCAATCAGTTTTTCACGGTCTTTCAACATGGGTATTTCGGGTAAATACGAATGTTCTCCCAAAAGTTCAAATAATTTATACAAAACATAATAATAATGTAAAAAATTCACGCGATAATCGGGACAATGTTTCGCATACGGATACTGTATTTCCATAAACAAATTACACAATATTTCTTCTAATTCTTGCGCAATAATCGGTGGATTTAACCCCAATTTGTCCTTGATAAAATTAATGTGTTCGTAATACTTGTTATAACCTAATTTTTTCAACACCTCTTTTGTTTTTAAATATGTCATATTTTTTATATCAATACGCTCTTTTTTAATTTGTAGTTTCAAATTCTCCAAAACATCATCTGGTATTTGTGTTGTTTCTTTACCTTGAAATTGTGCTAATATTTCCTTGAAATGATTTATTTTTTTATAAGCATAAAAACATACTTCTTTAGGAGGTTCTTTATAAGATGGTTTTTCATTTTCAATCAAAAACTGAACATTTTTGGAACAATGGTTACATATTAATACGCCTTCATCATCTAACGGTATTAATTCACCCTTGTAACATGAATGACATACATCTGATGGTTTCAAAAATGAATTAATATCCAAAAAGGAATCATCGATATTAGACAAATATTTTTGAAATATATTATTGTTTTGATTCGCAATAACAACGTCCGCGTTTGATTCTATTTTAAAGAATGAATTAAGCAACTTATTTTTTGATTTAGCAGAATTTTCAACGCCATTGGAAATGTTTTTCTTGTTTTCAAAATAGTCAAAAATATATTTGGAATTATCTAGGAAATATTCTTTTTTCTTACTTTTGATATTTTTGATTTCAATATTAATTTCATTTAGACGATCTTTATAATCCATCAATTCTTCAATACTCATTGACGGTGATTTTTCATTTTCTTCGATTTTAGCCATGATTTCTCTTTTTTCATTTTTTAATTTGGGCAAATTATTTTGTTCATCTTTAGTGAATTCATTGATAAATTCATTGTGTTTTCCGTCCAACGTAACATTGCTTTTTTTATTTACTTTGATTTTTTTGGTGGTTTTTGGTTTAAAACTAGGCATATATTGTGTATTTAATAAAAATAATGAAATTTTTTTAACTTGTTATTCTTGTATAATCATTATATTTTACATTTTTTAAAATTTTTGAAAATAAAATATATAGTTTAAATTGGTAGATTACTTTTCTTGGAAATATTAAGAACAAAATATAAAATGGATATAGAACCTATAAAAATCAAAATTAATATTGAAAATAAACAAGACAAAAACCATGTCTTGTCCATTGATAACGACAAGTTTCACAAAATGGTATTCTTGTATAACGCATTAAACGATGGATGGAAAATCAAAAAGAAAAACGACAGTTATATTTTTACAAAAAATCATGAAGGAAAAAAGGAAATACTACACGATTCTTATTTGCTTACTTTCATGAAGCTGAATATGGACATAAACAAGTGTGTTTCGTAGATTTACAAGTGGGAGCGTTGAATTATAAGATTATTAATTAATTTTATAATTAAATTAAAATTCAAATATTTTTTTTCTTTAGCAATATTATAAAATGGGAGGCGGTTTAATGCAACTCGTAGCTTACGGCGCTCAGGACGTTTACCTTAAAAGCCTGTAGGGTAGAAAAACATCAGGGAATATCGAAAAAATAAGATATTCATAAAGCCTTTTGTGGACACTTGTCTTTTATAGAGAGTACCACTGATGTTAATTAGGGAAATTGAATATAGTTTATTCAATTTGAAAAGCCCTAGTGAGAAAATCAAATTGCTTGAAACCCCTAAAACTTATTCTACTAAACAATTTTTGTGAAAAAATTGCGGCCAAGACAAAAAACTTGGGTATAGTAAAAATGAATAAGATGATATTTTTATTTAAAATTGAAATGAGCAATGAGCATCCAAGCTTCTTTAAACTATTTAATTTATACAACAATATAAATATAAACGCATACAATATATAAATGGAAAATGAAATTATAGAAAAAAAATGTAGTAAATGTGAAGTTAATAAACCAATTGAAAAATTTAGAAAATACTGTGAAAAAAATTCATACGGAGCAACTTGTAAAAGTTGTTTGAATGAAATGGATAAAACAAGAAAAAAAAATGTTAGACAAAAAAAATACGAAACTGTTTTAGCAAAATGTGAAAAGTGTAATGAAGAAAAGATTTTAAAAGATTTTGCCAAACTGAAAAAATTTTACAAAAAGAAAATATGTCTATCTTGTTATCCAGAATTTTTAAAAGAACAAAAAATGGAATGGTGTAGAACTGTAGGAAAAACAAATATGAATTACAGAATTAAAAAATCTATAGCAGCCCGTTTGAGAACTGTTTTAATTAAAAATGACTCAACAATGAATTACATCGGTTGTAATATCCAATATTTGAGAGAATGGTTTGAATATAATTTCACAGAACAAATGAATTGGGATAACTATGGTTCTTTTTGGTCTATAGACCATATTATACCAGTATGCGAATTTGATTTAACGAACGAAGATGAAAAACTACGATGCTGGAACTGGTCAAATATGATGCCAGTAACAGTAAAATATAATTCATCTAAAAAAAAGATCGACATGAATCAAGTTAATTATATTATTGAAAAATTGAATAAATTTAAAGAAGAAGGTTCAACGACTAAATGGTTTTCGAAAGAGTTTATATTAAATTTAGAACTCGCTGAAATGAAATTAAATAAAATTAATGTAACCTCTTTTTAAGATATAGTCTAATCCTTATCGAAAGATAAGGTAGAGGAAATGTACAGGAAATCCTCAAATCACTTTTTGGAAAGTAACTTACAGACGTTACACCAACTTTTCGATTGAGTCAATCGAACAAACTTTCAACGGTCAAGCCGATTTCGGTCGCCGTGTCACCTGCATCATCTCCAGAAACGGTGATCTTGCTTACAGAACCTACTTACAAGTCACTTTACCTGAAATCAACCAATTGATGGGCAACTCATCCACCTTATCCTCAGGTGCTCACTCTGTCTATGCTCGTTGGTTAGATTTCCCTGGTGAGCAATTAATCGCCCAAGTTGAAGTCGAAATTGGTGGTCAACGCATTGACCGTCAATACGGTGATTGGATGCACATCTGGAACCAACTTACCATGACCTCCGAACAACAACGTGGATACTTCAAGATGATTGGTAACACCACCCAATTAACCTTCATCACTGATCCATCCTTCGCTGATGTTGATGGTCCTTGTGACTCCACCGCACCTCGTCAAGTGTGTGCTCCTCGTAACGCTTTACCAGAAACCACTTTATACGTTCCTCTTCAATTCTGGTTCTGTACCAACCCTGGTCTTGCCCTTCCATTAATCGCTCTTCAATACCACGAAGTCAAGATTAACCTTGATTTACGTCCAATTGATGAATGCTTATGGGCAGTCACCTCATTAAGTTGCAACACCACATCAAACCCAAAACAAGGTCCATATGCCAACAGTGCTGCCAACCAATACCAAGTTGGAACTCCAGTCACTGCCACCATCGCATACAACCAATCCCTTGTTGCTGCTTCCTTATACGTTGATTATGTCTTCTTAGATACTGATGAACGCAGAAGATTCGCACAAAACCCTCATGAATACTTAATCACCCAACTTCAATTCACTGGTGATGAATCCGTCGGTTCCTCATCCAACAAAATCAAGTTGAACTTCAACCACCCTGTTAAGGAATTAATCTGGGTCGTCCAACCTGATCAAAACGTTGATTACTGTTCATCCCTTTTATGTGATGCCACTTTATTCAAGGTATTGGGTGCTCAACCATTCAACTACACTGATGCCATCGATGCTCTTCCAAACGCAATCCATGCCTTTGGAGGTCCTGATGCCACTGCTGGAGCCAATGCTTTCATTGATGCTCGTGGTTTATTCCAAGATGCTGGTGCTCTTGATGCTTCCATCCCTGATGGATTCACCGGATACTGGCACGGAGGAGTCAACAACAACGCATACAATGAAACCAACTTTGGTGGATCTGCTGTCCCATTAAACCCTGCTGTTGATAATGCTGCCGCATTAGCTGCTCTAGGTTTAACTACCTCCGATTTCGGTGGTAAGGGACACAATGAAGGATCATCAGTATCTGATGCTGGTACCTTCGTATTATCCGAAACCTCTTTGGACATGCATTGTTGGGGACAAAACCCAGTTGTTGTTGCCAAATTACAACTTAACGGACAAGATCGTTTCTCCGAGCGTGAAGGTTCATACTTCTCATGGGTACAACCATACCAAACACATACCCGCAATCCTGATGAGGGTATTAACGTGTACTCATTTGCTCTTCGTCCAGAAGAACATCAACCAAGTGGCACATGCAACTTCTCCAGAATTGATAACGCTACTCTTCAATTAGTTCTTTCCAACGCAACCGTTGAAGGAACCAGAACCGCAAAGGTTCGTGTATATGCTACCAACTATAACGTAAAAAATCTTAGTGCGTTGAAAAGCTATTCACCAAGACAAAGTGAGCAATTGTCTTGGAAAAAAATGATTAAGCACTCACAAAATTTGCTAATAGCTAGTGAAATTGCCTGTTATTGACTACATGCAGTTTCGCAAAATACCTTGTTGTTCGGGAAACTCCTTAGAGCCTTCTACACCAAGCATAATTCCGAAAGGATTATGTGGCAGAGATTTAACTCTGGTATGGTAATAGTTAGAAGGATTGGACAATCCGCATGCTTACTACCTAAATCCGTTATGATAGGATATGGTAGGGCGTCAGAGACTGAACGGGTGTTGGTTGTTGATGATGGATTAATCATCCGGAGACAGCTTGAGATACAGTCCAAACCATTAGGGAAACTTAGTGGAGACATTTTGGCTAAGGATAATGTCGGGAATGGGCGGCCTTGCTTACAGTAATTAAGGCGTCTAATTTTGTAATGTTATTAATAATAATGGAAATAAAAATGTAATGTAATTCATATTATACTTGTTACAATATGAATTTTATATAAAATAATGATTAATATGTTATTATTATATTTACACCTTTATCATTTAAGTTTTCAAAAAATAAATAAAATTGAAAACAATTTAAAAATAAAGGTATATAGTACTATATATAATGAATTCGATAGAAAAAGATAATTTAAAACATTTAGAAAAATATAAATCAGAACCTCCTCATCCATCTTATATTTCTGGTTTTATAGATGGTGACGGTTGTTATTATGTTCGTAAAATATATGACGGTTTCCAATCAGGCATATGTATTACACAATGTAGAACAAATATTTTACAAATAATTCGTTATCATTTTGGAGGAAGTATTACAACAACCAAAAATAGAAATGACAAAACTGAAGATATAATGATTGATGGTTACTATCATAAATATAATAGAAGAAATCAATTTAATTTGATAATTAGAAGTAATGAATATATTGTTATTTTAGAATATTTAAAAAATTATACAATTTTAAAAAATGAACAATTTGAAAATTTATATAAATTCTCAAAATTATGTAATTTAGTAAACAAAATAGAAGAAAAAGAAGAAATATCTAAAAAATGTATTGAATTGAATGAAAATAAAATTTTTAATAATTCAGATATTATTTCAAAACGATTAAATATTGAATATATTTCTGGTTTATTAGATGCTGAAGGTTGTTTTTATATTGATAAAAAATATAAAAAATATCATATTACAATTTCACAAAAGAATCACCCTGTAATACTTTACGAAATACAAAAATTTTTAGGTTTTGGTAAAATTTATAATGATTGTTGTGAAATAACAATTTCTTCCAAAGAAAATTGTTTAAAATTTATAGAATACACAAAAAAATATTTGATAGTGAAATATAATCAGGCATGTGCGTTTGAAACATTCTTAAATACAGATGATATGATAATAAAAGAAGAAATGTATAAAATATGTAACGAAGAAAAACATAAAACAGAAATTTTTAGTGATTTAAATCAAAATCATGAAGGGAAAGAAAGATATTTTGAAACATTAAAAATAAGAAAATTAAAAAAAAATATTTGTAAAGAAATTCAAAAAAAAGAATTGTATAAACTGAAATCTATAAAAATGATGGGAGAAGGAAATCATAATTACGGAAAAGAAAAATCTGTAGAAACAAGGAAAAAAATGTCAACATCAATTCGCGATTCAAAAAATGGGGTTAGTGATGAAATTATTATATCTGTTAGGAAAATGATTGAAGAAGGAAAACCAAATATTGAAATTCAAGAATTAATGAATTTACCGAGACATACCGTATCAAGAATAAAAAATGGAAATTTAGTTTGTAGAAATGAAAATAAATTAATAAAAACAACTACACAAAATGAAAGAAACATTAAAAAAAGAAAAATAATGATTGATGAAATATTAATAGTAATAGATAAAATAATAGAAGGAAACTCCCCTATAAAAATTTTAAATGAATTATATGAAAAAAACAAAAATATTACAATTGATATCGTAAAAAATATAAAAAAACAAATATGTCAAAACAAAATACCTTTTTATGATTTTGAAATTTCGAAAGAAAATTATGAAAAATATAAAAATGTAATTCAAGAATATAATGAAATAAATAAATCTAACTATGTATAATATGGATAAAATTCAATACAATGAAAAAAAACAAGAAAGACGAGAGAAAAAACGAAAAGAAAAAAGATCAATTGAGGCAGAGGAAGTTATTTTTATTTTTGAAAAAGTTTTAGAAGAATGGAAAACAATTAAAATATTTAATACATTGATTCAAAAAAACCCGAATTCTTTCATTGATAAAAAAAAAGTAGAAACAATATCAAAAGGAAATTGTAAAATATTTCCAACTGAATTATCAGAAGAAAGATATAAATATTATTGTGAAATTAGAGAAAAAGTATATTCTTATTGGAGTTCTAAAAAAGATAAACTACACCTATAACCCCAAAAAACTCTTGTCGTAATCTGTGATCATTTTGATGTATGTTTGGTAATGCTTGAGGTTCGTCGCTGTTTTATCTATATTCAACAACAATTTCAAATAATACATGATTTCATAGTTTTTTCCTTCAAGAATAAGAATAACACCTACCAATTTATGAACAAGTTGTCGTATTTCTGGAATACATAACTCGTGCGCCATTTTATCTATTATTTCATTATAATCGCTCCGTATAGTCCCCATTAGGTCATTATATATTTCCATATTGTTATCACATACTTCCTCAAAAATATATTTATTTAATGAATACATATATTTATTACACATACTATCTTTATTACAAATTTATTTATCTACTAATATTTCCTTGGCGACGGTCCGAATGATTTTATTGTAATTCTTTTGGGCTTTTTCTTTATCAGTATCTCCTAAGCTTTGGTCTATTAGTTTAGTATATAAATCGCTCTTTTTATGACTTGGATCCTTGTATTCTGGGTTGGCTTTCGCCCAAAGTGACATTTGCTTAACATTCTTGTGTTCAATCGCCTTGATTGCTTTTATCATTTGCTGCTTATCATCATCTTTATGCCAGGTATCATTGTTTTTAATATGAATCACCTCCCTTTTCAAATCACTACAGTGAATTGGGCGTTTGCTTATATCCAAATTGTTTAATCCCTTGATTAAAATATTACTTATACCACCACAATAACCGAGTGGTCCAAAATTTTCAAAGTCGGTTAGGGTTAGAATGAGCGATTCCAAGAAATCACTTAGATTCAACGCATCTTTACATGTTTCATTCAAAAATACATTCAAGTTGAATTTATTATTATTCGTTGTATTTATAATATTAGTTGTCCCTGTTCCCATTTCTAAAATCTTTTTTTGTTGTTCAATAATAAGTTCTTTAAGTTCCTTATTTTCTTTAAGTTGTTCTTGAAACAAATTAATTAATACGTCCATTTGACCATTTGGGTGATTTTCATTTTCAGTATCATTGATTATCTGTATAACATCATTATTTTCGGCATCATTATCATCATTATTTTCATCATTATTTTCATCATTATTTTCTTCGCTTATAACATCATTCGTTTCAGGTATAAAGATACATGTCTTTTTGTGAGTATATAAGCTCTGCCGATGATTATATTTCTTCCCACAATGACATAAATATCGTGTGGTGGGATTTTTGGAAGTATTGTGTAAGTATGCGTCAGTATTTGACATTGGATTATTCATTTTTATTCTTTTTAAATGTTTACTTGTATTTGTATGTCTAACGTAATCTTTTTTACTAGAAGTTATGTATTTGCATAATACACAGTTATATTTGGAAGTATTTTTAAAGTTTATACTAAATATTTTATTATCATATACAGTTGTCGCTATATTTTCATTTATACTTTTTTCTTCTTTCGGGTCTGGTTCTGGTTTTGGGTTTGGTTTTGGTTTTGGTAGTGGTTCAATACTATTCAATGTTGCGTGTAACAACTCAAAATATTCTTGCTCTTTTTTTCGTGCTTCATAATGGTCATTACAATTAAAAAAATTAATAATTTCCATGGACCAGTTTGTCCAACCACCATTATTTCTAATGACTTGGTACAATTTACAATTATAATTTGGGGTTTTATCATTTATACATGATTGTTTATGAGCGTGTTTTCTTTGTACAAAATTAGTTGTATGACCTACATATACATCTGTTATATTAGGGTCTTTACACGTAATTTTATAAATAATCGTATTGGAATAATCTATTTCTACCTTTGGCATACTATTTATTTTATAATAATATTTTATTTTTATATTAAAAAAATCTTATATTTTAAAATAATCTTATACTTAAAAAAATCCCCCTAAATACTTCTCCTTAAAAATCTTAAAATTATGCTCACAAAATTATGATCTCGGGGAAAAAATCTACAAAATACAATTGTCAGCTTTAAGCTCTAAAACGTCCAAAAAACACCCATTTTTCATGAGAATCTCTCTATATTTCAAAAATGGACATACCAAAAATGTCCATTTTTGGTTTTTCTGTTTACTTTTGTTTGAAAATTAGAATTTTTATAAAGATAGATTCTTCGAAAATTATACCAAAATATTTATATTTTAATACTTTTTTATTCGAAGCTATATTTCTCTCAAACAAGTAACTTTTGAAGAATAAAAATGTAAAGAAAAAGTATAAATATAAAGAATGAAAATAGCCTTATGCTTTTTAATAAGTTACAATCACGAGGTGAATAAGGAACATATATGGAGAGAATGGATAGAATACAACAAGGATATAATCAATGTATATTTCCATTACAAGGATATCAACATGATCAAGTCACCTTGGATTCGAGAACATGCAATACCTAGGGAATACATAGTTGAAACCTCCTATTATCACGTAGTGAATGCTTATTTATCGACCGCATATTACGCCATGTTACATGACAAGAAAAACGCCCAATTCTGCTTTTTAACCGAGGCGTGTGCGCCGATTGTGCCACCCGTAAAATTTAGGGAAATCTTTATGAAAAACCACGACAAAAGCATTATGGGTTGGAAACCCGCGTGGTGGAACCTGGAATTACATAAACGCGCTAATTTGCGTCTCTTGGCACCCGAATTTAGACTCGCGAATGATCCGTGGTTTATTTTGAATAAACAAGACATTAATCATTGCCTACTGTATTCAAAGGTGAATCGCGGTATATTTAAGTTAATATGTAATGGCGGTTTAGCGAATGAAAGCATTTTTGCGGTCATATTGTATTCGATGGGAACACTCAAAAATGTCATTAACGAAATCACTCACTGTGTGGATTGGAATAGACGAAGTAGTCCTACGAGTCCATATGTATTTAAAGATGGTACTCCCCAAGATGTAGAATATATTCACAAATTTATCAAAGAAAACAAATATACCATGTTTTTGAGAAAGGTTTCACCAGAATTTCCAGATGAAATTCTTTTTAGATTTTTATATCAATGAGAGAAAAACAAATATTTTATTTGTAATATATATGATTAGTGAAAATATAAATAAAGAACAAAATAAAGAACAAAATTGGACATTGGAGGATGTTGATTCTGAAGATGAAATAGATGATGATACAAGTTTAAAATTGTCATCTCTAACCTCATCATCGCCAAGATCATCGCCAAGATCATCAACAACATCACCTAGGACCACCACTGCGTCGCCAAGAACAACAACATCATCACCTTTTCCACAGTACGATGAATTAAATATAGACATATCAGATATAAAAGCAACTCCAAATAATCAAAAAATACATGTTGAACATCATATAACAGATAAACAAACTGTTTTAAATGATATCATTGACCGAATATTGAATCAAAAAATATATATTCATGCGAACGAATATGAATCCTTATTGATAAAATTAATAAAAAAAGGTCTTATAATACAAGAAGATATATTGTATAAAATGAAAAATTGTGAAATTAAAGAGAATTATAATTGTTATTTAATTGAAAGATTACTAGAGGAATATCAAAAAATACACCCATCTGGTGGAAAAAGATATACTAGAAAAACAACAAAATCAAGTAAGAAAACCAAGAAAATTCTAGGAAAATTCCGCAAACATAAAAAGTCGCGTAAATCCAAAAAATCCAAGAAATTTCCAGGAAAATTCCAAAAAGCCATAAAAAAGAAACGTTAATTTAGAAAAAACAATATAAACATGTTTTCATATTGTTTTTATATTATAAAATGTCGCAATTACATTTGAATGTAAAACTCTTACGCGAAGACGCACAAGAACCAGTATATGGCTCAGATTATGCCGCCGGAATGGATGTATTTTCAGCAGTTGATGAATCCATCCCTCCTAGAACTCGAAAACTGATCGGCACGGGTATTTCTGTTTCATGGAAAGGCTGTGACGCAGAACATTACTATCTTCGTGTCGCACCACGATCCGGATTAGCCGCCAAGTCCAGCGTAGATGTGAGCGCCGGTGTCGTAGATTATGATTACCGTGGTGAAGTATTTGTTTTACTTGTGAATAATCACAACGAAAACACATATGAAGTGAAAAAAGGCGATAAAATCGCACAATTAATCATGGAGAAAATAAATCGCCCAATCATTGGAGTCGTTACTGAACATACCGAAACCAAGCGTGGATCAGGCGGATTTGGATCAACCGATGTACCAAAAAACATACCAGAGATTCATAATAAATTTTATTGACTGGAAGATCCACTTAACACTTCCATCTATTACCACAATCAATACAGGTAACAAATGTAGTCATAGGTTCATCCGCAGACCTCGTCTGCATCTGATAATAGGTACATTTCTTTGAACGACATTTACGACAAGTGAAAGTATCTGTCGCAGCCTCCATAGTAGTCTCATATTTACTCTTGTCACGCTTTATTTTCGCTTGAATAAGAGGCTCCCATTTTACAGGATTCATTTCTTGATGAGTCATAAACGCAATTGTGTGCGCTTTCATTTGTCCGCTGGTTATTTGACCTAATAATTCAGGATTTTTCAAATTGAAATAAATACTACGCAAACGGTCTACATATATTTGAACAAAATAAGGATTGTCCCACTTTTTCACCACTTTACGATTGCTCGCTTCTTTTAAACAATAATTATAAATTCCTTTTTCCAAGTTTTCGGTCTTTTTCTCATTTTGAATAACCGCGTTTATTTTTGAACGAATATTTTTACGAAAGACCTCGGGGTTTTCAATTTGTCGCATATTATGTGTCTTTTACTATAACACATAATATGTATTTATATCAAAATCAATTTTATTTTTGTATAATTTATATTTTTACATTTTTTTTTCTTTTTAGTAGCAGGTATAATTTATAAAGGTCTTGTACAAGAAAGCATGTTACCGCCTTTTACAATCATATTCAGTTGAAGCCAAAAACCAAGATTAAAAAGAATCACCGCAAATGCGTGGATTTTTTGGTCAAATATAGTTTCAGCAAATAACCCTTCTATCGCACCTCCTAATCCAATGAGGAGTGGTGGAGCTAATGAATTAACTACAGAAAAATAACCAGGAAATACTAAACCACCTAATTCTGAAAACGCATACATATTTAACGATGCGGAAAGTATAAATGGTATTAATGTGACCCACGCTAATGGAAATGTTGAACCGCCAGCAGTTTGTTTCCATTTAAAAGTAAAGGTAGCTTTATAATCTTGATTACCCAAATAACCAATAAAGAATCCCATGACAGATAAAAATTTCAAGCAACCATAAAAATAAGTTGGACCCAAAACAGCATATGAGAATGATTGTAATCCAATATACTGCATATTGAAAATGAAAAAGTAGGCAACAATTCTTAACCACTGATTATTTTTATCAGAAACAACCACATTTGTATTTTCCGATTCTCCTCTTAATGGACTGTCAAAAGGAGCCACTTGCCAGCCTTCGTATGTATGCATCATAATACCTGGAAGACCCCCAAAAAATGCGATCATTGGAGAAAGGAGAAATAAAAGAGTTCTTTGTGCGTCATTATCAAAATAATTCGTCCATTTATCACTATTGTTGAGTATAGACTGAGCCATTAGAAATGCAGGAATAATTGGAGTCCAATGAACAAGTTCAACCAGATTTAACATAAACACATTGGCTGTATGAGCCATACCAATATCATAGAGAGACTTTTTTGGCGCGGCTTTATTCCAACCCCATGACGGATTTGAAGGAAAACCTATAGAAAACCAATTATTTTCAAAATAAAAATCATCATTTTTTTTATTATAAGATGCCATTTACTAATAATAAAATTATGATTTTAAATATATTTTTAAATATACTTTAATCTTGTTAAACCTATTTTTGAATAAAAAATGTGTAAAAATTAATCCTTCTTCTTTTTGGTAGTTGTATTCACACTTGTGAATACTGTACTTGCTCCCATATCACCATCATCACCTCCATCATCACTATAATCATATTCCTCCTCACTCAATTCAGACCCAATATCCTCCAATTCTAATTCCTCATCTTGTTCCTCAGAATCATCGACATCATCACTTTGTTCCAAATCATCACTATCATCGTCGTCGTCGTCGCTTCCATATTCTTCGTCATCCTCACTATCCACTACAAATCCGTCTTTCAAATATCCATGTTTCGTTTTTTTCTCCGCTGGTACATCTTCTAGCTCATCCACCTCATTTTCGTCTTCTACGCAAGTCGTAGTCAAATCCTCAAATCCTCCAAATAATTTTTCATATATTTTGTTCCATAATTCAATTGTTAGATTTGTCACGCAATATTCTAAGTTATCTTTTTTCATATGCGCGACTAAAGCGCAATTTCCAAAAAATAAAGTACTATCTACTGGAGGTGGGAAATCATATTTATTTTCAGTATTTGCTTTACCTTCGGTCTTACCATAAAGCACAACAACATATTTTTTACCGTCGATTTTAATATTAGACCATTCTGTTTGTTTTTCAAAATCCTCCGCCTTTTTGAAACCGCATTTCTTGTATAATTCTTCTTCCTTGTATTCTTTTATTGTGACATTTTTTAAAGTCCCATTTTTTTCAACAATAATGATTGAAATATTTTGTATTTCCATAGTTACTAATAATATTATAAATGGGTTTAAATAGTTTATACTAATAATATTTAGATTATATATTTAGGAAATACAAATGAGAATATATGTAAATTCATATAATCCCATTGATATGTTAGACAAAATAAAAAAAATAGACGAGAATTTTAGCAAATCCACCAAATATATAGAAATTGTTTCAAACGATGGACTTTATAAAATAGAAAACAACAATTTATTCAAATTACACATTGTTGATTATCCTGTACAAATATTGAAACACTTTTATAAAAATTTAGTATTTTTTATTGATAAAAGTTATTTTAAACCAGAAAATATATATTCACAAATACCACCTGAACATGAGATCCGAGATGTTACTTGTTTTTATTATGAGGTCTGTGACCCCAAATTACTATCTAAGAAAAAAAAGAATGATTATACTATACAGCTTGTAGTAGAAGGAACCTATAAAGAAAACGAGATTAATTTACAAACAAATTCAAACAATGCGAATAATAAATATTATCGTTATGTTCCACATGATTTTTATTTTTTAGTAAATGACAATTTTGATTTTGACAATTATTTTTGTAAAGAAGTGATCAATGAGTTTTTATCCCAGTTATTCTAATATTTACATAGTATAATTATATGTTATTTTGGACAGTTCAAACCATTCTTATATCATTTATTTTAATTTTTTTAGTCCATCATTTAATTACTTATTTCAAACAAATATTGACGGTGCCTAAAACAAAAGATTTAGTAAATTCGCCGATTCAAAAATACAACGACATGTTTAAAATTATAGGGAGCGCTGAATCTTTGAATTCCAACACGAGCCAGGTAAATCCAAATATAGAAGATTATTTACCGAAACCCGGTTTTACCTCAGAAGAAATAAAAAATGATGTAACACAAGAGATGAAGAATGAACTTAAAAGTTTCTTGAAAAAACAAATGACACAGAGTTCTTCAACGAATAGCACGACGACGGATATATCAACATTAGATTCCTATGGATCTTCCTCCTATTATTCGAATTATTAGTGTTTTCTTTTGGTTTTTCTAGTTTTCTTGGATTTTTTGGATTTCCGGGATTTCCTGGATTTTTTACCCCCGTTATAACGCTGTTTTTTATCAGGGCGTCCCAAAAGTTCATTTGAAAAATCATCATCCGGGTTAAATTCACTAGTTCCCCATAATTTTTCAAAATCTTCTCTATTAGGACCTGTATAGTATTCATACATATATGATAATTGAGGACCAGTCATTAATCCGCCAGGTTCTACACCATAGTATTTTTCATAGCTATCATGAAACAATGATTTTTTCCGTTCATCTGGTAATACAGTAAGTTCTTCTTTTCTTGTTTGTTTTGTTAATTTACCAGAATCTAATCTTTCAACATTTCCTTCTTCATTTATTCTTACTCTTTTTTTTTCGGGAGTTTTAAATTCACTCATATATTATGTAAATATTTTATTCAAATTTACATAAATAATATAATAATCTAATTCTAAAATATAAATGACTCTTTTACAAAGTGTGCTTTTTATGATGCTCTTGAGTTTTTTCATACAATATTATGTGATGAGTGTCATTATGACGAATGACCTCACAAATATCCGCAATAGTTTAGGAAAAGTGTACATGTCCGGAATGATGGCACTCCTGATGGGAATCGTGGAAGTCGCCATGAATGATTATTACATGAGAATGATTTCCGCAAAATATTATATTGTCTTATTTATCCTGCTGGGAATATTATATTACATGTACAAGACCCAACAATATATATATGATCGTGATTATTTGAACGAAATGATAGAACATCATTCCATGGCTCTAACAACTTCGGGTGAAATATTGAGAAAGACGAGCGATCCAAAAGTGAAAATATTAGCGTCTAAAATTATTAATACTCAAGAAGATGAAATACAATACATGAAAAGTTTATTGGGGAAATAATAATATTTTGAATTGGTTTAAAGATTTCGTAATTAATATATATATACAAAGTATAACTAAAGAATGTTAAAAGATCACGAAAAAGAAGAAATCATAAAAAATTTCCCTAATATAGAACTTTCTTATGAAACAATAGGACATAATAAAGTTTACGATTTCATTTTATGTATTCCCGAAGGAAAAAAAGTTTTTGCTTGGTTTACTACATATAAAAAACAAAATGTCTGTTTTCTGATGGAATTAAATACGGAAACAAAACAAATTATAAATATTGAATATGCTGTATGTTGTTTTCACGATCATTTGAGTTTTGGTACCATTTTTTATGGAACAGTTTTCAAATATGAAAATACTCGTTTCTTTTCGGTAGAGGATTTGTATTATGTAAAGGGTCGTCCAGTGAATATGAAAGATTACGGCGAAAAACTGGAATTGTTGAAACATATTTTCACTAAGGACATCAAACAAGTATCATATTATCAATACCAAATGGTGTTTGGTCTTCCGGTGATTGATACTAATTACCAACATATTTTGAATATAGCGACCATTCTTCCGTATAAAATCAAATATTTACAATTTAGACAAAACAATAAAAATTCGCCAATCGTGAATTGCGTATATTATAAATCGAATTTAGGAGAAAAACGTTATGGCAATAATAACGCAGGACCTCAACAAAAGAAGGAATACATATTCAATGTAAAACCAGAAATACAAAGCGACATTTATGGTTTGTATGTATATAATCATGATAGTAAGAAATGTGATTATTATGTAGAAACCGCATGTATTCCGGATTATAAAACGAGTGTCATGATGAATAAATTGTTTAGAAAAATAAAAGAAAATGATAATTTAGATGCTTTAGAAGAAAGTGACGATGAGGAAGAATTTGAAAATCAGGATATTGATAAATATGTTCACTTGGAAAAAGAATATAATATGATATGTGAATATAATTATAAACATAAAAAATGGACGCCGTTACGTTTAGCGCCACGGGGACAACGCGTAGTGAATAAAAACGATTTAGGTCGTTTATAATTTTGAGGCTAAACAAAAAATAATCGTATATTATATATAATGGCAACCATGAATATAAATTCAGCGTTAAGTCCCTTTACATTTAAAGGTGACATCGGAGCACCAAGTGCAAATATAAATCCAAATTTAGTAAATGTTGATAATTCAAATTATGCGGGTGGTTTTGGAAGTACTGAAACATCAAGGCAATTTTCTTTAGACAAAACTCCAATTAGTAATGTAGAAGCTGCTGCCGCGTCAAAAATACAATCTGGTGGAAAAACTAGAAAAAATAAAAACCCATTCAAATTAAAAATAAAAAATATTGTCAATAAGTATAAGAAGATGAAGTCTAAATTTAGTAGAAAGATGACATTAAAGAAAATGAAACGAAGATTATCCAAAATGTTTGGTATGAAAAAATCAAGACATACAAGACATTCAAGAAAACACCGTATGTCACGTAAAATGAAAATGCGTGGCGGTGGATACCATCAATACATGGGAAATGTCCCAAATACACCTGTATATTCAACTGGCGGCGTTTTACCACCAAGTCAGTTGGCATTAGCAAATCCAGTTCCGTTTGAAGTATTAAAAAATACAGGTGCTTGTACGGATAATTACAATCATTATACCAACAGTGGAAAGCAAATCTGGTAAATGAATCATAATCGTCGTAATCTGAATATATATCTAAAAATATATTCAAATATTCCAACCGAAACAAATTTAGAACACTTACAATATTTACAATTATTATTTATATAGAAATGTTGTAGCGAGTGATTATGATTTTTATTTGGGTTGTCTGGACAATATTTATTGTTATTTTGGTATTCTATTTTAAACATATAATATTATTTGATTTTTATTATTTCAATAACTAATTAAAATAAATTCAATTTTATTTTTGAAATAAAAATTTCTTTTTATAGTATATGAACGCTTTAGGGACATTATTAGCAGTATTTGGAATATTAGTAGTTGGTGGTGCGTCATACGAATTATATAACAAAACAAAATCACATCATAGAACTAAACATCATCGTCATAAACATCACGTATTATCAAGATCACACTCAAAATCAAAATCAAGATCAAGATCACACTCAAAATCAGGAAACGATTTTTTTGGATTGTTTAAAAAATCACGAAAAAGTAAAAAAATATCACCTCGTACAACTAGAAAATTATTTAATATATTTAAAAACACATTACAAGATAAATCAGTTAGTAAAAAATTAAAGAGCAAACACCATATAAAACACACACCTAGTATGACTAGTTCAGAAAAAAGACAATACTATTTAAATAAATTCAAACACAATGTTCATAAGACTAAAAAAAGAAGAAGAAGAATATATATCTAGACGTATGAAGATGTATTTTATCATATAAAAGAGTCATTTTACTAGACAAAAAATAAATTCGAATTCTCAAAGGTGTATAGATAGAGTTTTTACTAAAAAATATTAAAAGCAATAGTTTATGTATAAATATAAATGTTATTTTTATACATATTTTTATTTATTACTACTTCACTCTATTGCGTAGATATTAAGCCTGTAAAATTATGTGTAAATTGTAAACATTTTTTATTGGAAAATCCTTTGTCAAATCCGGAAAATGGGAAGTGTTTATTATTTCCAATAAAAAAAACGAATAAAAAAAGTATTACTAGATATACAAGTCCAGTAGATTATGAAAAATGTATAGTTGTAAGAAATAGTGAAGATATGTGTGCTAAACAGGGAAAATATTATGAGCACAAACATGGAAATACTGATGAAATGAATGAGTTTTTGAAAAAGTTAATAAAAAGATTTCCAAGAAATGATGATATGGATTTTTTACAATGTCCAAATTGGAGTTGTTAGATTTCTTACACATTTTTCTTTTTAATCGAAATCAAACATTTTCCTTGTAATAAATCGTTTTTTTCATTTATTTCGTCATTAGACGAAACACCACACCCACCTCCTTCAAGTTTAGGGTTATATACAACTTTCCATTTCCCGACGTCAGGATTATAATTCAAATTAGACGAATGAATGATTTTATAGTTTTGTTTTCTATAAAATGTTTTTCTTTTCGACCATTGGTTCTTGAATGGTTGATGCTCATCGATAATATCCACCACAATAGGTGAGCCGTGTTTTTCACGAAGAATACGACCCACTGCTTGTTCTATATCCGTTTTAGGAGTCGCCATAATAAGCGTGGTTAATGTCTTGATATCTAGCGCCTCGGCTGCCATAGAATATGTCGCAATAATCACTTTTTTGGTCTCGCTTTCTTTTAACGCGGCTTCTTTCATACCACCGACATAATAACCAACCGTCGCAATATTTCGCGCTTCAATCGCATCATACAAATATTTCAACAGATTTTTATTGTGTGCCAAAATCATGATTTGTTGTTTTATGTTTTTTTCACTGCTTTCGCGTAATAAATCCACTAATACAGTCAATATAAATTCACTACGATGATTAAAACCACATAATTTCGTAATCATGGTGCTATACTGAACTTGACCGCGGTAATCTGTGACGACTTCTTTAAAATCCTCATCATTAGATACATAATCGATTGCCCGAACCACTACGCTATGTTGTTCATCTCGTTCTCCCTTGTAAACGACTTCTCCCAAAAACATTTTAAATATTTTGGTTGTTCCATCTTTGCGATTCATGGTCGCAGATAATCCCAACATATATTTTGTAACGATCTTGAAGAGAGCACACGAAAACACCTCGCTGGATATATGATGTACCTCGTCAATAATAGTTAACCCAAAACTGTCAAACATGGATGCTGGATAATCCTTCATGGACAATGATTGTAGCATGCCAATGACAATATCTTTTTCTTCAATATCAACGATTTGACCTTGAATTTTTCCTACGCGCGCACTAGGAAGAAACTGGCTGATGCGTTCAATCCACTGATTCATAAGGAATTCTTTATGGACGATCACTAATGTTTTCTTACGTAATACGCTAATAATATTGATAGAAAGTACAGTTTTTCCGTATGCACATGGAAGTTCAAGTAAACCACATCCACCATCACCCCCATACTTGCCTACATGATCGATATAGGTTTTTACCACGGGTTTTTGATTGTCGCGCAAATCACCCATAAACTGAATGCTAATATCGTCGCCAGGAGGTATTTTATTTTTTGTATGAGCACCAAAATAGGATTCGCCAAAATAACGCGGGACATAAAATTTATTATCAGATTCGCGATATACTGGGAAAGTGTGGTGTGCCTGGGTCATCACCGCTCCTTGCGTGATTGGTTTTGCTGTTAATTCGCGTTTTAATTCTTCTTGTTGTTCAGGCGTTAATTCATTTTTCATGATAGTGTATCCTTTTTGACCGAGATATCCACGCGGTTTATTAGGAACTATCTGATTGTTTTCAAAAGAGTCAGGAGTAGAGGTTACAAAATTATTTAGTAAATTTTGGGATTTTGGGGATTGATGAAAGGTTTTCTTTTTAAAATACATTTTATAGTCTGTATATATTTTTGTATATTGTATTCATTTAGAAAAATATTTTAAAGTCAATTTTTATTTTGATTTATTTTGAATTTTGAAATTAATTTTCAAATTATCAAAGAATATAATCTATGAATATGATATATGGAAAGTTTTGATAGCCTATTCAAAAAACAAAATACGGGTCAAGTCATTTTATTAATTTTATTCATTATTTATTTACTTGCCGGATACAAGACCCCTGAATTATTAGCAAGAGGAATCGACACCATTATTGGAAAAATCGTGGTAGTTATCGTTGCTCTAATGTTATTTTGCAAGTGTAATCCAATTTTAGGTGTATTCGGATTCGTTGTTGCTTATGTATTAATTCGCAGATCTGAAATGAAAACCGGAACATATGCGCTTGAAAGATATATGCCAACTGAAGAAAAGAAGGCGTCTAATTTAACCGCATTTAATCAATTTCCTTATACTTTAGAACAAGAAATGGTCAGTAAAATGGCACCTATTGAACATACTGTATATCAACCTGCGTCATTTGTCCCATTATTAGACAATACACATGATGCTTTACCAGTGTAAATATATATGTTTTACCGATGAAAACATGTATATTTTATTTATATTTTACAATTCAATTTATAATAATGGTCAGCCAAATCTTTCAGGATCGTGTCTTATGTGATACAACATGTGTAAATTGTATTCACTATTCGGATTATTATAATCAAATCTTATATGTTGATATCTATAATTACTGTAAAAAATATGCGCCATATATTGAACCTCGGGAGAATAAGTATGTCTTAATAAAGCTAAACAACTGTCATAATTAAAATAAAAAATAAAAAATCGCATATCATCCCATATGTCATCATGATATATTTTCCCGGCTTTGTATAATTCACTCAAACTAAATAAATAATCAATCGTCGTATTTGTTCCTATGAAAAAAGTATCACTCGCACCAAGTAGTATATTTGGGTTATCATAAATTTTATTAACCTCGTTTGCGATGGTTAAAGGGTTTTTATTAAAACTTATATTCATATCGAATAATCTACAATATACATTCAAATCAATATGTATATTATTTTCTGTCGTATATTTATTTTTTAATTGGTTTAGCAAATATTTTCGATATATTAATCTTGGTACAAAATCATTATCAATGCCTTTTTTATGTTTTACATTATTCATAAAATGTTCATGTACAAAATCTTCGTCTTCATCGGTATCACAATCTTCTATATATTTTATAAATCCAATATTAAAGCCAAATTCTTTAAAAATACAAATAATTTCGTTTTCATTTTCTGGAGAATAATTTCCATCTTTTTTTTTATCTGTCAATAAAAATACGTGTATAATCGTATTTGAATTTTTATTCAATTTTAAAAAAGGATCTAACATGTTTATATTGTTTCGTAAATTTTTTTTATAATTTCGAAATTGTCCGTAAATCATTATAGCTATATTTTTATTCATATTTTTTGAATAATTTATTTTCAATAGTAATGAATTATATATTTAACCTTTTATATCCATTTCAAATGTTTTAATAAAATAATTTTTCAAAAAATATGCGAGTACAAAAACAGTAATAATTATGATAATAATCACAAAATATAACATCGTGTCACCTTTGATAAGGTCATTCATAGACGATGATTTATTTTTTACATAATCTTCCATCGGCTCACCAATATCAAGAGCTTGACAATCCATGGTTAAATTACTAAGTGAAGCCGACATACTTGGACCTCCATTATTTACATATATCGGCACCGATACAAAAGCAGGATTACTAGTAACAGGCATTATTATTTTCTGTAATATCTTCAAACTATCATTTGTTATACCAATCGCGTCTGAAACTCCATACACAATGACGTCACGCGAACCACTACTATAAGTATAAAATGATTTTTTAGGAACAACCTCATTTAAAGTAAAAGTGCCAGTTCCTTTATTCGTATTTTGACCGGCGGATGGTGCCATTGTTGATACTGCTTTAATAATATTATTTATGATAATAGATCCACTTACTGTAATTCCATAAACACTAATTGGAATATAAACCATAAGACTATTTCCACCATATAATGGAACATGTGTTATACAAATTTCACCACTTACATATCCTCCATTATAATAATGTAATGACGGAGAATAAATATTTATACTAGAAACCTTGTATTGTATATTATTATAAGTAACACCCGGATTATCGTTATATGTTATTTGTATATATGTTCCAAAATTTGTTACGGTTGGATTAGAGACGGAACTATAATTAAATGAATAATCACATTTTAATTTACATTCACCCGCAACATTTTGTGATGATATATTCAATGGTTTCGTACTTGATACACGAGCCGCGGTAGAGGCAACAGTTACAGTATTGGGTTTAATGGGTACATTGTTTTGTATATTTGTAGGTTTAATTTTTAATAATTTTGGAGGAGGTGGAGGTGGTTTTGATGTACTAGTTTTAGGTTTTGTGCTAGTTGGTTTTGAAGAAGTTTTATTATCTTTAGGTGCCATAATTATATATTATATAAATAATGAGATAAATAATTAAATATTCTTTTTTTAATTATATATAATTATGAAATTAACTAAAGGTAAATTAATAAAATTATACGATAAAAAAAAGCAAACAATGAAAAAATACAAAACAACATCACAAAAATCAACTGACAAAAATAAATCAGTCAAGAACAAAAAAGCAGTAAATTTACACAATACAACATTAAAACGTTTAGAAGTATAATAAAATATAGTTTAATACTTTAATAGTTTTAAGAATGGAAACATTCTATATTATTCCATATTCTGCTACAGGTATTTCTATTATCGCAAGATTTATTTTTATGTATTTGCTCTATACAAAAAAATCAACAAATATATATTCACTGATTTTTTGTATATTAAATATAATATCATCATCTCTATGGATAAATTATAGTATTATTGTTTCAGATTTACCAATAATTGTTCGTGGGTCAAGCGATTTATTTTTATTTACAATTTCGTGCATGTATATATTGTATAATAGAAATCAAGAATACAATACTTCAAAATTAATCCTACCAAGGTAAATACTGTATAGTATTTGTTTCATAAATTGTTACCTTAAATCCTTGATTATAACCTTCTACGAAAACACGGTCACCGCTATTCAGCTGATCACAACCATATTCATTTGTACAACTACGACCATTATAAATAATTGGTAATTTTACACTATTATTTTGGTCACTCATGGTATAATACTGCCATTTGTCGCGATTTACATATAAAGGTCGTCCCATTAAAGGCAATATTTTGTCTTTTTTACTGTTATTGTGTAAGGGTGTTAAAATTCCCATTTGCCGATAACTCGTATCAACTACACCAGGATTCGTTGAAATATTAATCGGGATGACTCGTCTTGGATTTGGTACAAAATAGCGTTCATCGGCAAGAGGTGGTATATAGGGGTTCAACAATACGTCAGGGGTTTGATTATTATATGGATAATTAGGAATTAAATCTGGAACAACTACTTGACTTCGTGGTTCTCTATCCTTTTTTACATTGACAATAACGTTATTTTCCTTCTTAATAACACTAATATAAAGCAAATATCCTAAAATGAAAATAAATAATACAAGAAAAAAGAGTGTTACATTTTCAATACATATGACTCCTGGAATACATTTTTTGTTTGGCATATATATTATATATATAATATATGTCAAATCCTAGGCATTTAATTTCCTTCTAGCGGCATTTGTAAATTTTTACCGACATTTGTTAAACTACTCAAATTCTTTAAATCAAAACCCTGTAATAAACCTTTGGCTTGTTCCATTAATGGACTCATACTTTTCATTGCTTCAGCTAATTCTAATTGTTGTTTCATTAATTTTTGAGTATCATCCGTTAATTGCTTAATACCATTTCCTCCTAAAATTTTATTTAAATCTTCATAAGCATCTTCTACAGTAGAGGCATAATCGATTCTGTTTGGTTTGTTATACATGGTTGACATTGATTCGCTTTTTTTATCACTTTTATCTTTTTCATCACTTGATTTTCCAGATTCATTTTTTTGTTTCATTAGATTTTTTAATTTTTCATTTTTTTCTTTAAACGCTGACTTATCAGCATCAGAAGATACGCCTTTTTCAATCATAGCATCAATTTCTGTCTGTAGATCTTTTATTTGTTCATCTAAACTTTTACTAGCGTTTTCAAAATTTTCCTTTACAGTTTTTCCGACCATTAATACGCTCGTTAATATTAAAGGAATTGTTAAAATAATAATCATATTTTTGCTAAAAAAGCGGGTTAAGAAACCAACTAAAACAAAAAATATAATAGAATTTAAATTTCCAGTAACCATATATCCAAAAAGATTAATTATTGCTAAAACAAAAACAAAATATAAAACATATTTGTTTTCAAGCATTTTTGATAAATTTTTTTTATCCATTATTTTAGGTATTTTCATGATTATATATATTACAATTAAAAAAAAATAATAAATATTATTAATTATTTATTACTTTTTTGGTTTTTTACTTTTTATTTGTGGTAGTTTTACTTGACGCAACAGTAGGTTTAGTTACAACAACTTGTTTTTTAACAACAGTGACCTTTGGTTTTTTTAACATACCAGGTTTCATATGAATTTGTTTTAATATTTTTTTTAATTTATCATTTTTTATTTTTAACGCATTTTTTTGTTGAGGAGTATTTACTCCGTTCGCAATCATATCATTAATTTGAGTTTGAGTTTCAATTAATTGTGTTTGTATATTTTTTTTAGCCATGTTTGCAAAACTTTCTTTTACTTTTTCTCCAATCATTAATATACTAGTCAATATTAAAGGAACACTTAATACAATCGTCATATTTTTACTAAATAATGATGTTACAAAGCCAAAACAAACAAAAAATATAATCGAACTAAAATTTCCGCTCATCAAATATCCTAAAAGATATATTGCGGATAATATAAAAACAAAATATAAAACATATTTGTTATCAATCATTTTTGATAAATTTGTGTTATTCATTATTTTTGTAATTTTCATTACTATATATATTATAACTAAAAAAATTGATAAATATTAATAATTTAAAGTATATTTCATAAATGTAATATCTATTTCTTATAAATGAACCCAAATTATTTATTAATATGCGAATTATTTCATCCGGATTTACACGGGTACGACGCAAATGAAAGTGACCCAAATGTTCAAGGGCATTATTTAATCATTCATATAGATGACAATAGTGACGAGGAGAGCGAATACTATAGTGATAGTGATAGTGAGGATGATTATTTTATATTAAATCAGGTAATGATAGATATTTATAAAAAAAAATACAAATATTTAACGACATCTTATAAAAAAAATAATTTGGAAATCATACATCCAACAATTCGAAATTATTTTAATATTATTTCATCTGATAATTATATAATACCTAACATTGGATATAAAGTCTATTTATCCGGTAATGAATGTGTTGCTATATTGAAAACATTTTGGTTAAGAATTGTACAAAGATGTTGGAAACGTGTTTATAAAACGCGCAAAGAAATGATGAAGCAAAACAATATATTAAAATTATTGCGTTTGCGCGAAATAACACCGAATTATCATATACGCGAGCCTAGCATACATGGAATGTTTTGGTATAATTAACAATATAAAGATATGATATGTATTATAATATATTTCAGCATTTTTACATCAACTAAAATGAAAACAATACAAACCATCATGCGCGACATTTCAAGCATTCAAAAATTATATAAAAAATATTATTCGGGAAAGACGGATGTATGGACGGGAGTACTCATGGGAGGCTGTTTTGGATACATGATAGAAAATGAATATTACACGCATTTGCCCTTTATTATTATACCGCTCCCGTATGTTGGATTTCATTTGTATAAAAATAAACATCTGTTATGGACAGAATTCAAAAAAAATAAATTTGTTTTTTGGTTTTAGACTAGAATACATTGCGTTTAATAATTCGATGATGTAGTAGTAGATGTTGTAGTTGTAGTGTATCGTTGTTTCTTACCACGACGCGACGATGAAGATCTTTTTTTATCTTTTCGTCGTCTATGTGTTTTTAATTTATAATCGGCAATATAACCGCCTTTCATGGATACTTTTTTCATACCCCTTTTCATTTTTTTTGTAGAGTATTTATGACGATGTCTCCTGCGACCACCAACTAATGCTTCTTCTGAATTAAAATTAGTAATCATTGTCTTTAGTTCTTGTATTTTTGTAAGTATTTTTTGATATAAAGCACTAACATCTGGATTATTTACATTTGTTTTAAGATCTTCTACCGAATCATTTATTTCTTGTAAATCAGAATTTAATTTTTTTATGTTTTCTAACGCAGCATCACGCTCAAGTACAATATTATCTTTTTCAACTTTTATATTATCTCTTTCAGCAGTTATATTATTTATTTCTTGTTGTAATCTTTTTATTTCTTCATTTAAAGAATTGTCTCTTGTGGTTTTATCACTTTCCGAGCTTGCTTTTAATGTATTTAATTCACTTTCTAACACAGAAATTTTTTCTTGAAGACTATTTGCTTTATTTTCTAACTCACCAATTTTTTCATTACCAGACGCAACTGTATTCATTTGAATAGATAAATTTTGTTTTGCCTGTCTGCACGTCTTAATTAAATTTTCAATAAATTCTTTTAATTCTTCTACGCTTAAATTAATATCAGATAAAAATTTGTTATTTCCACGTAGTGTCTCTTTAATCGTAGTTAAATTCGTAAGTATATTTGTTTTTATGTCTGCCATATATAATAACAAAATATTATTTTTATTATTATACAATTCAAGTTTGAAGAATTTCTTCTAAACTTTTTCTAATATTTTTTATTTCTTTCAAAACACGTTTTTGTTCTTGATTTGTTTCAACTATATCTTGCTCAGTTAATTTCGTATTTGTCATTATATCTTGAATATAATCATTCAAATAACTCAATGTATTCACTTGGTCTTCCTTTTGTTTTATAATAAAATCGTAATATTTTTGATAATCAGTATTGACGCTTGTTAAAAAACGATTGTCGTCTGAAATTTTTTTTAAATATTTTCTTTTTTCTAATAATAAATCTTTTTTGGATTTAATTTCTTTTTCAATTTTTGATAAATAATTATCTCTTTCTGCTAAATTCATATTCGGTAATTCTTTTTTGACAGATTTATTTTGGTTTTTTGAAACATTCCATACATTTGATTCAGGTTCTTTTTCTTCTATATGTTTTTTTTCTGACAAATCGCTTAATTTTGAATCAATCTCATCATCAATGATTGACAAATATTTATCTCTATCTTCCAAAGTCATTTTAACATTTACCATTTTCTTACTTATATTACATGAATGTAAAAAAAATTGAAAAGTTATTTATTATAATTAATTTAGTATAAATCAAAACATAACCCATACAAAAATGAGTCACTCCGAAAATATGAATTACCTAGGAAATCATAATTACCCAGTAAATATTAATGATCATGCGTACAAGTCATGTTCAAATGATGAATATGATGCCCTAGAATCAAATGTACCTTATATATCTAAAAATAGACCTTATTCTCCTAAAGCAAAATTATACCATAGCGTAAATAATTGGGATATACTTGCGTTCATAGTAGTTACGACATTATTGGTTTTATTATTATTTACAACCACACAAATAAATAATCAAAAAAATATGACAACTTATCCTGATAATGGTCCCGCAAGTATATATGAAAATTATAATCATATTGGAGATGACATAGTTGATCATGAGTTTCGTGATATTAACAGTCGCAATCTACATGATAATTACCAAAATGTATATCATACAGATTTAAGTGATTTATATCATAAAGATGAATTAAATGACGCACCACATTATTATTCAGAATATTATAAGACAAGATTACAAGAATTATGTGATTTGTCCTTAAAAAAAGCAAATAAATCAAGCAATAAAGAAAACAAGAAAATAAATTAAAATATAATTAAAAAATTATTGAGGTCGAATCAAACGCACCGTCATGTTCACAAAATGGACATTCGAAAAGTTTTTTTCGATAATATATTTCAAGTATTTTTCGGCAACGATTCGTCCATTGGTTTCTCTATAAGATTTCAACCAGTCCAAACGGTCAGCATATAATTTACAATCGTCAAAACGCATCAACGCGAATTTGTCATTATATCCTTCAAAATGACGATAACTTTCATTCGTTAATGCGATTTCACCCGTTTTCACCAAGTCAAACCATTCAAGCAAAAAAGGTGTGTATATATCCACATCCGGTCTGATATATAATACAAAATCGTATTTTTTTTGAGAATCAATACACAATTGTGTGACTCTTTTTTGACTTTCTAACGCACAAATCATGTTGCGTATTAATTCGGGACGCCATTCGTAATCTGGATGATCCCCATATGTATCATATAATTCTTGTTTGAAATAATCTGGAAAATGAATTGTATTTAAAAATTCATCTTGTTCATCAATTTCATAATATGATGGGTTCAGTAATCTATATTCATTATAATCATTGGGAATATTTTTTGTAGTGGTCCAATCAACACCCCATATAAAATTTTGTGCGGTTTTCCATGTATGCATATACACGTCATATTCAACTTGATTATTTTTAAATATATCAAAAATTTGATTTTTGTGGGCATTATGGATGATTCGAATTGATCTGGTCATCCCCCAATAACAAATAGCAACTCTAACCATTCTATTATTTTGTATATTATAATAAAAATCTTTTTATTTTAAAAACAACAATATATATTTTTATTAAAATATAAAATCTTGACTATATATTATTTAGGATGTCAAAGACTATTCAAGAACCGTTACTATCTCCTGACGATAATCGCTTTGTAATGTTTCCAATCCAACACCAAGATATATGGGAAATGTATAAGAAACAAGTAGATTGTTTTTGGCGAGCTGAAGAAATCGATTTATCAAAAGATTTAACTCATTGGGACACCTTAAGTGATGATGAAAAACATTTTGTATCTATGATATTGGCGTTTTTTGCTGCGAGTGATGGTATTGTTTTAGAGAATCTGGCTGTGCGTTTTATGTCGGATGTACAATTATCAGAGGCTAGAGCGTTTTACGGATTTCAAATAGCAATGGAAAATATACATTCCCAAACCTATAGTTTATTGATAGAGACCTATATTAAAAATGAAGAAGAAAAGATGCGTTTATTCCGCGCCATAGATAATTTCCCTTGTATCAAGAAGAAGTCGGATTGGGCACAAAAATGGATCAAGGACAATCGTAGTAATTTCGCTACACGTCTAGTAGCATTTGCCTGTGTTGAAGGAATCTTTTTTTCAGGTGCTTTTTGTAGTATATACTGGTTGAAAAAACGAGGATTGATGCCAGGATTGACATTTTCAAATGAATTAATATCGCGTGATGAGGCGTTACATTGTGAGTTTGCCATTTTATTGTATAGTAAATTATTGAAAAAGATGAGCAAGGCACGAATTCATGAATTGGTGAAAGAGGCGGTTGAAATTGAAACAGAGTTTATTTGTGAGGCGTTGCCATGTCGTCTCATTGGAATGAATTCAAAAATGATGACGCAATATATACAATTTGTGGCGGATCGTTTGTGTCTTCAACTTGGATATGATAAGATCTATGATGTGGCGAATCCATTTGATTTCATGGAGTTGATTAGTCTTGAGGCAAAGTCGAATTTTTTTGAAAAACGAGTCGATTCTTATGCTTTAGCAGATAAGACAATATCAGAAGAAACATTTAATTTTAACGAGGATTTTTAAACATTTGTTGTAAAACAATATCTATTGAATAAAATGTAATAAGAGTATAAATATTATTACATATTATATATAATATACACGAATCAATATGATTACTTGTAATTTAAAAGGAGGTTTAGGAAATCAGTTGTTTGAGATATTTACGACCATTGCGTATGCGTTATCAAATAGTGACGTCTTTTTTTTTAAAAACGTTGATTTGTTGAATGGTATAACACAACGGCATACCTATTGGAATACTTTTTTTATATTTATTAAAAGTTTTTTGAACAATAAATTTATGATGATGGATATAATCAGAGAAAAATCATTTAATTATGAAAAACTACCAGATAAAACCAGTATAATTCAAAATATCATTTTGGACGGTTATTTTCAAAGCCCATATTATTTTGAGGATTATTACGAAAAAATTTATCATTTATTGCGTATTGATGATTTGAAAAAAAAGGTTACACAAAAATATAACTATAAATACAAGGATTTTATTAGTCTTCATTTTAGGCTTGGAGATTACAAGGAATTACAAGACAGACATCCTATAATGCCTTATGAATATTATAAAAATAGTATCCAACTATTGTTAAATAAAATAAAACCAACACAAGTGATTAAAATTTTGTATTTTTGCGAAAAACAAGATAATGAGGATGTAAATAAAACAATATCATTATTAAGTGACAAGTTTTCTAATTGTGCGTTTATAAAGGTAAATGATCAAATTCCAGATTGGGAACAACTATTAATGATGAGTAGTTGCGGACATAATATAATAGCGAATAGTACATTTAGTTGGTGGGGGGCGTATTTAAATTCAAACCCAGACAAAATTGTATGTTACCCGGAAACATGGTTTGGTCCAAAAGCTCCTCATGATACGTTGGATTTATTTCCAGAGGCATGGATAAAAGTGCGGTGTGTTTAAGAGGAGGACTCGGGATACCAGGGGGTTTCTCTCTTTGACCCTCTTTTTCAAAAGAGAAAATGGTTAAAATTATATAATAAAAATGATTATATAATTGTTTATATGATTGATTTCTATTATAGTTTATTTATTGCCTCCACTCATTTTTTGAATTAAAAATTTTTTGTCCAGATCAGTCATGATTCGCTTGTAATTCACGATTCGTTTTTCAATATCACTATAATCTGTTTTTTGTACCACTGTTAATGGTATAATTAAAAACCAACGGTCACTTTGTTGTAAATAGAACCAATTTTTATCAATCGCATAGATAACATGTTTTTGTGGTTCTCTCATTAGAAACTGAATTCCTAATTTGAAATTATCAATCAACGTGTCATAATAATGTTGTTTTACAATATAACCAGTAGTTGTCTGGCACTGTGTTACTTTTACACAAGTGTCATCTATTTGTTGAAAAGGTGGCATATTATTTCCTGCTAATAAAACAACATCCCAGTCGTCTGTGTGATTTTTCAAAAACGCATTCAGTTGTGTTTTAAATAACTCAGGGTCCAAGAATTGAATATCATCTTCACAAACCAATACATGTGACCAGTTATTTTCTTTTGCGATTTTAATACATTTTAAATGACTCATACTGCAACCAAGAGCGCCATTATCTAATTTTATCGCATTAAAACGCGTTGCGGGTATTCCTATTTTTTTGAATTCATTTTCTACGTGTGTTCTTCGGTCGGCACGTTTTTCCAAGTTGATATATAATGCGTGTTGAATATCGTCGATAGAAGAAATAGTGCTTGTCATCACCTTGCGTCGAATACATATAATCGTAAATAAGTATTTAAGCCGGTTTTTTCCATATATAAATATATTCCTTGTATTTTGTATTTCGGGTGGATTTCTTGAGCTCACTTTTTTCATGGCATTCTCCTAATAGCGGAACGAGGGATTTTTCATAAATAGACGTATTAATATTGATCGCATAAATTCCTCCAGGCGAGAGACTGTCCCAGGTGCTTTGGAATACGATTTTGTAAAATTCCAACCATTGTTCGTTGCTCTTTTTTTCTCCATTTTTGTAAATCTCAATATTCTCATAGGGGGGTGATGTAAAAACCATATTATATGTAAATTTTGAGTAATCTACATCCTTTGAATCTTGATAGATGAGAGAAACCTTGGACGCAGTTTTACTTTGAAAATCGTTTAATAATTTGTCATATCCCGACTTTAGGTCGATATTCAAATCAATGCCGGTATAATCCACCCCCAGCAACATGGCAGCGACCAGTCTCCCACCAAATCCACAAAAGGGATCCAAAATATGCGTCGGTTTGTGTTTTTGGTAGAACTCAAGGGCATTTGTTATTTTAAACGCGTTACATCTTCCGAAACAAAGACCATAAATGTAATAATATTTTTTAATTTCTTCACCTACATAACGGTTTTTCTCTTCACAAAAAGTCAATAAGGTTTGAATATATTTTTTGGTTTTGTAATATTCTATGTTTTCTAAAAAATCAAAAAAGGTGATTCCCTTATTACCGATGGTTTCCAGTCGATGCGAGAAAAAATAGTAATCCAGAAAATCGCAACCGATTTTACTTCGACCATTTAATTCTCCAGGTGATTCTACGAGCTTCCGCATCTTGGACCATTCAATAAGAACCTTATTATATGAAATATTTTTAATTTGATAACATATTTCATCTTTATTTTTACTTTTTGACATATACTATAATGAGAGAAAGAGAGAAACCTACTTTTACCGAATCAAATACATGTTTATCTTGTTTTATCTTCTTCTACCACTTGAGCTAATACCTGAACCAGCACTTGTACTCCTTGTGCCCCCCAAAGGAATATTTACACTTGCGACAGACCGTGGTTTGGGATAATTATTTCTGGCATATTCCTTGGAAAAATAATATTTCGCAGATATTGGTTGTGATTGTTGCGGAGGTCTTTGCTGGATATTTACAGAAGGAGTCGGTATATACTTTTTCTCTATTTCTCTCATTTCATTTTCTTTTTTTTCTAAAACGGTTGGATAATATGGAATATTTTTCCAATCTTCTGTTCCAACTACACTTTTTTCCGATTTTTTGGCATTCGCCATTGGATACATAATATTTCTAACTGGTTCTCTCAAATCGTAATCATGATATACATCAGCATTCGCATCCACGAGTGTTGTAAAATGAGTTACATTAATTAGTTGAATACGTGGATTTTCTACGACATAGATATTGTCATTTGGATTTAATGATTTATCATCAATTGTATATAAGAGATTTTTTATGGATCGAATTCCGTCTACTCCATTATCATTCTTCATACGAAAAGGGTCTTTACGTGAAACCATACGAGAGACACCATCAAACAATTGGAGAATTTCAGGACTACCTATAGTATAAAATTGTGATCGGTCAATTTGTATTTTCATAAAAGATGACCTTTTTTCAAGACACGCATCTTCCATACCCCACCCCCAATAATTCGGATAACCATTAATTCTTTCAAAATCGCCTCCACGAATAACCACAATTCCACCTAAAGCAGTGGTAAATCCATAATAATGTTTAATAACACCGGGGGTTGTTTCATAATCAAATAATTTATGAAATGGTAATGTATCAACATCATTGAAAATAAAATTAATATTTTTGTAATCATTCGGATACTTTTCTTTCATTGCTAAAAATCCAATGTTTTTCGTGGCTCCACGATTGAAATTACGATTATCGCATTGATGAACGAAATATATTTCATAATCATCCGCATCGCCTAATATAAATGTCATTTGATTACTGAAAAAAAATTTTTGTTCTCGACGATTTCTATAAGGAACAATAAAAATTCTTTTTGGTATAATAATATTTGATGACGACATATATAGCAATCAAATATTAAAGTTGTTTATAATAAAAATAAACTAAAAACGCATTATATTTTTATTGTTGTTGTTGTAGATTATATTTGTTCATATTTTCTTTCATTTGTTGTTCATATTCAGGAGAAAAATTTGTAATATTATCATATTTTGGAGGTTGTTCTTCCTCTTTTTTTCCAGTGATCCAATTCCATAAACCACCACCTCGCATTTTTCTAGATTTGCGAATATTTTTTTTTAAATGTCTCATTTTTGACATTCTTCTTTTTTTCATAGTTTTCATACTCTTTCTTTTTATAGATCTTCTTTTTGCCATTATATATTATATTTATATAAAAAATCTATAAATCCTAAAATTATAAATTTCGCATTAATTCATAAGTTCCACCTTGTAATGTTGGCTGTATAACAAATGTATCGCAAACTAATATTTTATCTTCTGAAGTGATACGTGTTAATAATCTATCTTTATAAATACTTTCAGCATGATGATGCCATAACCCATCACTACATCTGAAGTGGTCTGGTTTAAATACATCATCAAATTTGTTTTTATGCGAGCCAACAATTTCACATCTTTCTCTGTTATTTTGTCTTAATGCTTCATAATCATTCATATTTCTATTTTTTAAAAAACCTTCTAGTTGAGGAACAAAATATCTACATGTAATTTTTATAATAAAATCACACGATTTTGCTAATAAAGAGTTTTTATATGCGTAGTAAATCGCAAACATTTCACTGGTTCCTTTACTGGTATATAAATAATCATCAGGTAATCGCACTGCTTGTGCGCCGATATCATCATAAACTTCTTCCTCTATTTCTTCTTCTTTAAATAAAATCATTTCAAAACGGTCCTTGTATTTTTCAGCATATTCTTCTAATTCTGGGTATTTATAACCCGAATTTTCTACTAAAATAATTTTAAAATTTGTTTTTTCCAACCATTTTTCAATGGAATTTAAATATATTTCCAATCTATTTGTTGGATCTGTATTACATAAGTGATTTTTTTTAGGATTTACATATATGGTAGATGTCAAAATAATACAAATATTATCTAACGGGTTTTTTTCAACAAATTCCATTTTGTCTAATATTATAATTAAAAAATAAATTTTTAAATATTTTTTAACTAATATTTTTTATTTATTCAACAACCACATCCATACTTTTTAAGTATAACTGCAGGAACTAATTCTTCCTTCATTTTTTCAATTTTCTTAAAACATTTATTAATCGTTACCTCACTAATTTCACTTGTATTTTTAATATCTTTTTTACTGATATTTAAACTACATAATTGTGCTATAAAATAAACTACGCCCGCAGCAATTGAATGTGGTGTATTTTCAGGCATTAATCCCTTTTTCTCGATCTTCATAGAAATAAATTGGCATAATTTGGTCAATTCATTATTAATGCTTAATTTGCTACAATATCTTTCAATAAATGCCTCTGGTTTTGTCTTACAAAACAAGGTTTTGTCAGAATGGTCCATATCCTTTTCAAGGTTATTAATAATTAATTGGGCATTTTTACAACCTTTGGTGGCACTTGTAACATCTAAATTAAATATAGTCGCAATTTCTTTTGCGGTGCGAGGATAATTATTAATACGACACGAAATATAAATAGACGCAGCCAATATTCCGTCTCGATTGTCACCTCGAAATGTCAATTCGTATTCGGATATTTTTTTATGATATCGAATCGCATCATCAATAATCAACTTAGGAATACCACCGTTTTGCGCCATGATGGTAATGCGTTGGAATTCTTCATACTGTGATTTTTCCTTGTATGGCATAGATTGCCACTCAGTATATCGACGGATTTTTCGCATTTCGTAACTGGTGGAACCATAGCATAAAACTTTACAACCAAACGACGATTCTTGTAACAATGGATTAATTGGCATACCACATCTTGTTGGATCAGAGTTTTGATTATCGTCCGCGCCATAATATCTCCATTCCGCTGAATGATCTACAATATCTTTGTAAATAATTCCACAACGATTATTTGTACAAGTTAAGAATCCTTCATCTGAAAATGCTAAACTAGACTCACACCGATCACATATTTCTCTATTGCCACAATCGCGGTACATGCACTCAAGGGGTGTATTGTTTTTGTTTATTTCACAGTCAAATACATTCCATAAGTCTTTTTTGTTCACAGGTGTGTTGTCTCTTTTTTTAATACTTTTATCTTTACTCATATTTTTATTTTGATAAGAAAAGATAATTTTAATTCAATTTTAATTTATAATTTTTATATATTTATCATATATGGGTAATCAAAATTCTAATTTAAAAGGAGGAACAAATAGTAATAGTAATAACAATGAAAATAGCAAGGTTTTATTAGAAGATGAAATTGATTATATTGCTACACATTATATTTTAACCATGAATTTTCAAAGTTTAAGAAATCTTTATAAAGAAAAATATTGCGACGATTTAATTATATTGACATCTGAAATTATAAATAAATATTTCAAGGATTTACAAGTGAATAAAATGGTTGATCGAGTGGAAAATGGGATCGAAGAAAATGGGATCGAAGAAAATGGGATCGAAGAAAATGTGGTCTTTATAAATAAAAATGATATGGAAAATGTAATTAAATTATCTGATCAAAATGATAAAATGGATAAATGTATTCAAATATCTAATTTTTATATAAAAATCGCACATATATTTGCTGCGATAATTACTACAATTAATCCCGAATATATTCATACTGATAATAATGGAACAATCACGAAATATAAATTAAGTGAAAAACATAAAATTCCTAAAAGTGGTCATGTAGAAATTTATAAAACGAATATATGTGGTGAGCGTATCGATATTTTAAAAAATGAACTTTTATTAAATTTATTTTCGCATAATGATAATGAACCTATCAAGATAAATCCAAATCCTGAAAAATTGTGTTTTTTTAAACAAGGTCAAACACTGGAAAATGAACCAGGAATACCAGAATTAATTGATTTATACTATGATACTGATTACGATTTTGAAAGTGGTAAATTTACAGGAATGACGCCAAAAACAGCGTTACAGTTTCAAAAAGATTTAAATAAATTTTATACAGAATATACTGGAAATTTAGTAGTTCCCGAAAATATAAAAAAATTTAGTGATATACCTTTGCGCGACTATAGTAAAAAGAAATTTTGTCAAAAAAAAGAAAATATTTTAACTGATTTATCAAATGACAACTTTGAACTTTATCAAGAATATGCTAAAAATCTCAAGAATATGATACATTCAGTGAATGAAAAACACCGTGAATTAATAGAAATTTTAAATAAAATATTTGTTTTTATAGGTGACGGAGACGATAAACGTATAACAATTCATCCTGAATTAAATGAAGACTCCCTCAAAAATATATTAATAGAAACTCGTGATTGTATAAATGAATTATATTTGATTTGTGAAAAGGATTTTGTAGAAGGAATACAAATATATGAAGCAATTGTTGAATCAAGAATTTTTGAAACGACGCGAGGTCAAATAGAAAGTCTTCAGGCGGTAAGTGATGAATTAATGTCTTATTCATAATAAATATGAATCATCATGTTATATATTATATTCCATTACGGAATATAACATATTTATAAAGTTAATCAAATACTATTCACTAGTTATTGATTTTATATTTATGCTTGGGCAGCAGCAGATGCCTTTGCTTGAGCTTGTGCTTGGGCAGCGGCAGCAGCTTGGGCTTTTGCTTGGGCAGCAGCTTGAGCCTTTGATGCGGACTTTGCCTTTGCTTGGGCAGCACTTGCAGCCTTCTTTGCGGATTTTTGTAATGAAGCAGCACGTTTAGCTGCGGCTTTGAATGCTCTCTTAGTACCAGTCTTTCTTGAACGACGACTTCCTCTATGACGACGACTTGCCATTTTATATATATACGTAACAAAAAAATTTTTTAAAATATGAATTTGGTTTTTACTAAAATTAATAAATAAGCCTAAATGTAAAAATTATTTAAATAATATTTCTAAATAATATTTTCATGACTTTGAAATAAAAGAATGAATAATGAATCTAAATATATTTCTTAATATTTTATATGGATTTTGTTTTTATTTTTATATTCAACGAGAGAAAACCAAATAAATATTTTATATTCTAAATATAATTCCCAAATATAATTCCTAAATATAATTCCTAAATATAATAATTCATAATCTTACATTAAAACACAGTTCTCATATCTGGCCAATACATTCCATCCCCCTTTTTGACATTATAAATATTTCTAAATATTTCTAAACGAGATAATGGTACATTTGTACGATATTTATCTAAAGGATGTGGATTTGTTAATAATTGAGCTCGTAGCGCACTTTTGTAAATATGCTGTCTTTGTTGAACCGCAAAGTAAACGTAAAACATTTCAAAAGATAAGGCTCTAATAGGCACAATGTAGTCGTTGTAGTCTTGGAAATCTTTTAAATATTCCTCACAAATTGCTAAACCTGAAATATCTGCTACATCTTCCCCAATACTAGGTTCGGCGTCGAACTTAATTCCATCTTTTAACGCAAAAGCCTCATATTGTTTGATAATATTGTCTAAAATATGTTTATACTGAATTTTGTCATTTTTGGTCCACCAATCATATAAATTACCCTTGTAATCATATTTACTTCCAGTACTGTCTAAACAATGCGACATTTCATGTCCTAAAGTATAACCAATATGAACCAAATTATATTCAATACCTCTTTCTTCTAAATCTATGAATGGTTTTTGTAAATACGCATAAGGAATGTAAATAGAATTCATCGTTGGTGTGTAAAAAGCATTCACAATATAAGGTTGGTATCCGGTTAATTTAAATGGTGTGCTAGCCCAATCAACCATTGGAATATCAATCACTTTTCCGCCGTCTAATTTTAAAAACTTTCGATGTCTCCATTTAGTAATTATCATCATATTTACCCATGGATCATTTGCTACATAATCTAATAAAGGATCTTCCCTTAATACATCGGGTCTGCCAATATCTATTTTTATATGGTCTAATTTAATCAAGGCATTCTTTTTTGTTTTTGGATCCATCCAATTGTTACGTTTAATAATTCTCTTGAATACCTTTACTAAATCATAAAACATATTTTTCACATATTGAATCACCTCTTCATTTTTAAACGAGTCTAAATATATATTTGCTAATGTTGTATTAAATGTGATGGATAATCCAAATACAGGATACAAATCATATGGAAAATTTGTAGGTATTCCATTTATAAATTTACCTTTGAATTCATAATGTATTTCATTTAAATTTCTGTCAAAACGAATCAATTGACGTAAATAGATGTAATACCAGTAACTTTTCCATTTGTCGCCTGTCCAATTTGCGGTAAGATTTTCACACATACATTTCAAATAATTTAGACTTCCACAAATGAAAAAATCAGGAGTATGTTGATATCCTAAACATTTGGTAAATTTCTCCCAGTCAAAACCATATTTGGGAAGCGCCTCACCTTTTTGAACAATATTGTAAAATTCTGGTGAATCTTTTTTAACAGAGGAACAACCCATGGCATTTACAATTTCTACTTCCATATCAAAGACATCTTTTGCGCGAAGCCCATGATTTTTTCCTAAACAAGCCTCAAAAATATCGTTAATATATTTCAAATATCTATTTTTCAATGTTTTTCTATATTCTTTTTCTGCGCTTGTTGATCCAAAATCATCATCAAAATATACATTAATATCAAACATGGTTAATTCTGGACTAGTAATAAAACTACGATATGTTTTCGCATCTTTTTGATCAGAAGTCACTTGCCATTGTATTGGACTTCCCCAAGAAATAATTTCGTTTTTATTTATTTCTGCTAAAAAATCCCATAAATCATTTTTTTCAACACATCCCTGATACATTTTGGTAAATTCGGCAATATGCTTCTTCGTATGGGATAAATCGTTTAATTTTTCAAATGACTTTTTTACATGGCTCATTCTCTCATCTTTGCTCGTATTTGAACCAGTTTTCTTAATATATTCATCTACTAATCTTAATACATCGCGATAGGTCTTGTCTTGAACTAATCTAAAATCGTCTATTTGTGAAAAATATTTTTTATTTTGAGGTTTTCCTTTACTATCAAACTCTTTTTCAGTATTTTGTAACCATCTATAATTAATATAGGTGTAAAAATCGTTGTTGGGTTTAATACTGGATGGTGTAAATGGGATTTGAAATAATTGTACTAATTTTTTTTGCCATAAATTACCACTGTCTTGTTTCTTGTAAATCGCAACTCTACTTTGATTTAATAATTTTTCTACATTGGAAGCATATTTTTTGTTTTTTTTCTTAATACTTTCATGTACTTTTTTTTCATAAGCATCTTCAAACGAATCAAATACATCTCGTATTTTATTAATATCAACTCTTTTTTTGGTTTTATTATGCTTATGCGGCAAACCCTTATGTTTTTTAGACTTATTTGTCATAAATTACAAATATATATATACATATATTTTTTATACACAAGATTTATGTTATTTTTTCTTCTAAACTACTCAACAAATCATTGTCATAAATTAAATTACCTTGTGGTTTATATGAAGTGATTGGAGTAAAATTCTTTTGTTGTTTCATCGCACTTTTCACCACTTTTGTTTGTGCTTGTGATTTTATATTAAACATATCATTCACTGGACCATTGGAAATTTCTTCCATTTCATCTACTACTTTATTTCCATATTCATCAATGACCATTCCTGTTTTTTTCTTAATTTCCGATCTCACATAAGAAGGTACCCAGTGTTGCCAAGATATAAACAATGTATTGGGGTGAATATATTTTACATTAAACCCATTTTCCTTTAATTTATCTATAATGTAGGCAATACATGCGCCTTGGTCGTATTTGGGAACACCTATAATTACCTCGGGAACAACAAACCAGCAAAATTGTTCGTCTATTTTTTGTCGTGATGTGGTTTTAATTCTCACATGTATTCTGTTTAATATTTTGTTGTATAATTCCAACTTATTCAAATCATATTGCCGTTTTTTCTCATATAATTCATCAATGTTTAATTTTTCTGAAAAATCACTTACATTTTCCAAAGTAAATATATTTGCCATTTACAAAATATAGGGAAAAAAAGTTATTAAAAGTAATTTATTTTACAATAATAATAATGACTATTAAACATATTGTAATATCCGGAGGGGGACCCACGGGAATAAAAGCATTAGGCGCTCTACAACACCTAGAAAAACAGGAATTTTGGAATATAGAGAATATCGAATCAATCTATTGTACTTCGGCAGGAGCAATTATTGGACTCTTGGTCGCCTTGAAGTTTGACTGGGATACCATTAACGATTATATTATAAAACGCCCATGGCATGAGGCATATCAAATCGGTGTAAATCAAATTTTTGAAGCATATAACAAAAAAGGTCTGTTTGACGAAAAAGTAATTGATATTTTTTATAAACCATTTTTCAATTCGCGAGATATATCTATGAAAATGACAATGAGTGAATTTTATGAATACACTAAAGTAGATTTTCACGTATTTTCTCTCGAAATGAATCGTTTTGAAATTGTGGATGTTTCGTACAAGACTCATCCTGATTTGGAATTATTAAAGGCAATTCATATGACAATCGCAATACCACTGGTTATTTCTCCATGTTGTATAGGCGATGACTGTTTTGTAGATGGAGGAATGATTTCAAATTATCCTTTGAATTATTGTATCAAGAATAATTCGATAACAGATACAAATGGATATAATGAAATTTTGGGATTACGAAACAATTATGAAAAAGAGATAGATTCAGGCGATGATTCTGAAGGTGAAAATACTAATATAGTAAATAATATAGTGAATCAAGAATCGACTATATTAGATTATATCATGACTTTTATAAATAAACTTGTGCTAAATGTAGATACTGAAAAAAATCAACCAAGCATTGAAAATGAAGTTCTATACGATACAAAACATATGAGCTTTTCATTTTTAAAATCGGCTGTTTCTTCAAGTGAAGTTAGACAACAATTATTAAATGATGGTATTGAAGCGTCCAAGCAGTTTCTCTCTTTGAAACAAAAGAAGGAAGATGAAAATGAAGAAAAGAATAATGAAAAAACAATAAATATACTACAATCTGATACATTAGAAATTGTGCTCGATTCAAAATCGTAACAAGTATTATAATACAGTATTTAAAAATTTAGTCAAAGTCTCCTTGGTTGGTTTTGCGTCAAAATCAATCACTTGGTTGTCCTTGACTAATTTAATGGTTGGATAACCTTCGATTTTATAGGTTTCAATCATCTTTACTTTGTCCGGGGTTTCATCTGTACAGTTGATTTCATTAAACATTACTTTGTATCCATTAATGGATTTGTTTTGATATTCAGCCTTTACTTGATCCCATTCTGGTTTAGCTGTTTTACAATGAGGACACCAATCTACGTGGAATAACATTAATTCGGCGGCTTTATCACCAGATTGGTTTTCCATATTTTCGATAGTTTTTCCCAAATCGTTACTGAAATATTTAGTGTAAATATAGTAAATCACAATAATGAAAACGATTGCCAAAAAAATCATTAACACATTTTTTAGATTCATTTTAGATGTGAAATCTTTTAGTTTATTTAAAATCCCAGAAGGTGATGTTGAACTCATTAAACTACTTAATGCCATATATATGTATATTGAGAATAAATTAGTAAATGTCTTCAAACGAAATACAAAAATATTAAAAAATACTTAAAATAAATATGTAATTATAAACACCTTAAAGAAAAATAAAAGAGATTTCTAAATATAAATAATTTATTTTATTTGTATAAGTTATATGAAGAAAAAGATTTTTTTTTGGATGAAGAAAAAAAAATTTTTCTGGATTTTTCTTGCTTTAGCAGCAGCGATTTTTCTTTTATTTTTTATGGGGAAAAATATTGAAGGATTTTTATCTTGGTCACCAAAAATAAATAAAAAAATATTTAAACTACCTGGTTCTGGTTCATCATCAAGTTCTGGATCATCATCTGGTTCAACATCTGGATCAACATCTGGATCAACATCTGGATCAACATCTGCAACAACATCTGGATCAACATCTGGATCAACATCTGGATCAACATCTGGATCAACATCTGGATCAACATCTGGTTCAACATCTGGTTCATCATCTGGTTCAACCCCAAGTGCTGATTCAACCGCAGCATCTAGTTCAGTAGAATGTACTAGTGGATCATCTTGTACACACATGAAATGCAAGGTAGGCAGTAAGAGTATTAATGCCAGTTGTTTTAACAACAAATGTACTTGTCCTACATCGTAACAAACGAAATATCAAAAATATTAAAAAATAAATATGAAATAATGATTTAAATATTATTTACTATTTATTATAAATACATGTTATTTAGAAGTCATAATGGATCAATGATCATTCTTGATAAATATGAATTCAAAAATGATGAATTATATTATCATAAAATTAAAAATATTAAATTTGGCAAAAATGATCTCTTAAATTCGACCCATCAAAATTCTTCGAATTATTCAAATGGGTTGATTGATGACTTGTTAAAAAGAACCGGTAATAATCTTAATAATCAAGAATAATATAAAGAGCGAAAATACATAACTACATACGATATTTGTTTTGATAGTATTCCATGGTCCATCTGTGAAAATAGTATTGGTGAATTTAGAAAAACTCATAGTTGATTTGGTATTTTGGTAAAGTGCGTATGATAAGAAACCGATTATAATAAATCTACCCATAACGGATGTGATGATAAAACGGTTTAGAGGTCCAAATATAAATAAAAAAATGAGAAACATGGATAATATGATATAAAAACAAGTATTTTTTGTATTTTCGACATAACTATTTATATAGGGGGTATCGTTCATAATTATTGTAAATATTATAATATTTGTATAATATATACATTCCATATAAATGACAAATTTCAATAAAAATAAAAAAATCAAAAACAACACCGTAAAAAATAAGACTATAAAAAATAAAACAAAAAAGGTTTATTCAAAAGACGATTACAATAGTGGCGACGGTATGCTTACCACGGTTTGGGGTCCAGGTGCGTGGCATTTTCTTCATACCATGAGTTTCAATTATCCAGTCGAGCCGACCACGGAACAAAAACACCAATACCGTAATTATGTATTGAGTTTGAAAAATGTGCTTCCTTGTAAATATTGTCGCATGAATTTAAAGACGAATTTAAGAGAATTACCATTGACGATGGAATGTATGAAAAATCGCGATACATTTTCAAGATACATATATGAATTACATGAATTGATCAATCGTAAATTAAAGAAGAAATCTAATTTAAAATACTGTGATGTGAGAGAAAGATATGAGCATTTTCGTTCAAGATGTACTGACGATTTACCTAAATTATTCAAATATGAAAAGAAAGAGCGAGCGAAATTGGAAAGCAAAGGATGTACCGAACCTTTATATGGTAAAAAATCAAAGTGTATTATTAAGATTGTACCACAGGAAGAAAAAGGCTCAACATTTCAAATGGATAAAAAGTGCGTGAAAACGAGGAAAATTAGAAAGATATAAGTTTTTGACTTTTTTCAATAATATAACCTAGAGTGATGCCAATCATCAATAAGAATATATTTTTGAAATTTAAAAATGTTTTTTTATTAACGCGCCCACCTAATCCAAGCTCCGATTCTAGATCATCTAACATTTTAGAGCCTTCTTGTTGTCGTGTATTCAATGAAGCACGACTTTTAGGTGTTCCATAATTTGACGATTTTAATGAATTTGCTGATACATATTTACTACTACTTGTTGAAAGATTTTTTGGAATAGTTGTTTTGTTAGTATCACTATACAAAAAGTGTATCATTACAATTACGAATAATGGTAATACTATAAATAAGCCAAATCCAATACCAAATGTTGATAGATTATTTTTATCTATAAAACTCATTATTATGATATATAATATATTTATACAAAATATTATATATTACATTCCAAAATTGCTAAAATCGCTCAATACGGGCATGGGTAAATAACTGTTGTTTATGGAATTATAATTTGGAACTTTTTTACAATCAAACGCAGGTTCAGGACAACGAGCACAAGGAGGACATGGAGGACATTTGGTCGATTCCATGTAATTGTTGGAAAAACTGTCTAAAAAGGAACCTCCGCTGGTTGTTGCGTTACTACCAGCCGCACCTCCTTGACTACTTGGAGTTAAACCACTGTTTGAGCTTCCACTACTTATTCCGCGAGAACATGCAGGGCAAGCAGGGCATACAGGTGGTACAACCTCTGATTTTAAAATATATAAATCTTCTTGACCTTTTGGAATCATACTCTTTGGGATTCCTTTTGGTAAAGATGAACTATAATCATAACCGGTTGAACCACTACTGCTTAACGAACTATAACCCTGACCTAATGAAAAAGTTGATTTAGTGCTAGTAATATCTTCTTGAGATGGGGGAGGTGGAGGGACAGTTTGACCTTGAGTTGTAGTTACAGTGTAAATACTTGTTTTTCCATCAGGCATTGTCACATTTATAATATAATTTCCATTGTTGTCTTTAGTTATTTTAGCTGTTCCTCCATTTGGACCATAAAATGTAGTTTGTGTGATGGTTGTATCAGCAGATGGTGCGCTTACACTATATATTGTGGTTTTGCCGGTAGTCTCAGTTATTACAAGAGAATATGTTCCATCTTTATTTAAAACAGTAGCAGTTGTACCATTTGGACCGTAAAATTTTGTAGGATAACTTGATTTATCAAAATGATTATAATTATCATATGGGTTTGAGGTAGTTAGAGTTGGAGTCGCGCTAGAAGTATCATATGTTGTAATGGTTGCGGTTTTTCCACTTACACCAGTAATGGTTGTAACATCACTCGTGAAACCTTCAGTATAAGAATTACCTCCTAAAAAATGACATAAAACAAGTCCAAGTAATAAAATGATAAAAAGAAATAATAGTTTATTCATGTATAATTTATAATGTGAAAAAAATAATTATGAAATTAAATAATTAATAATCGCGACATAAAATTACCTAAAGTTATAATTACTTAAATATAAATCCTAACTAATTATATGTCTAAAATATCAAAAATACCTAAAAAGATTTTTCAAACATGGTCAAAAAAAGAAATTTCCAATGGATTTCAACAAATTGTTGATTTTTGGAAAATATTAAATCCAGAATATGAATACTTTTTATATGATAACAATGATTGTGAAATTTTTATAAAAGAAAACTTTGAAGAAAGAATATATAATGCCTATTGTAAAATTATTCCTGGTGCGTTTAAAGCGGATTTATGGAGATATTGTATTTTGTACAAATACGGAGGAGTATATGTGGATATTGATACATTATGTTTGAGTGGAATTGATAAGTTTTTGACAGAAGAAACTGAATTTATGGTGCCGATTGATTTAAATACAAATCCGGTAGAAGGACAACATAATTTGTTTAATACCTTTATTGCGTCTAGTCCAGGAAATCCAATATTATTAAACGCGATTGAAAGAATTTCATATAATGTTGAAAATAATATAATTCCCCGGTCCAAATTGGATTTTTGTGGTCCAGGATTACTTGGTATGGCTGTGAATAAAACGTTGGGTCGTAATGATACGGATTCTTTTGTTGGTTTGGAGGGAAATCATGGTAAAATTCATTTTTTGAAATTTGAGCCTTATTTAGAAATTGTAAGAGACATTCATGGAAACATATTGTTACAGAACAAAAATGGTAATCCGTTACTAGAATGTTTGTATTATATGGAATGTAAAAAAACAGATAATCATAAATCTTGGTTATCAATGAATCCAATTTAGATTGATTTATCATCTTTATTTTGATTTTACTAAAAAATTGAAATAAAATATAAATTTATTTTAATACATTAATCATTCAATAATTAGTAATAAATATGAGTCAAATAGATGAGGAAACATCTTCGGAATCATCAATAATACCAATAATTCCAACAATCACGCCAAAAAAAAGAGTAACTCAACAACCGCTTCAAAAATATTTTGTTGAAGACTCGAATATTATAGAAATCGGTATTGATGAAGTCGGAAGAGGACCACTTTTTGGAAGAGTCTATGTATCGGCGGTTGTTTTACCTAAAGACGACAGTTTTGATCATTCAAAAATGAAAGACAGCAAAAAATTTCATTCAAAAAAGAAAATCGAAGAAACCGCAGAATACATTAAAAATAGTTCATTGGCGTGGGTAGTTTGTTACGAAGATGAAAAAGTAATCGATGAAATCAATATTTTACAAGCAACACAACAGGCTATGCATAAATGTATCGCGGAATTAATCAAAAAACACCCCGAATTATTTGACACGGACAAAAAAATACAATTATTGATTGACGGGAATTATTTTAATCCATACACCATATACAACAAAAAACGCAAAATATTAGAATCATTATCTCATATTTGTATTGAAGGAGGAGATAATAAATATTCAGCAATCGCTGCTGCGTCAATATTGGCAAAAGTCGCACGTGATACATATATAGACGATTTATGTAAGGAAAACCCAGAATTGATTGAATATTATAGCATTGATAGCAATAAAGGTTATGGTGCTAAAAAACATTTAGATGGAATTCTACAACATGGCATCACAATTTGGCATCGTCGTAGTTTTGGTATTTGTAAAAAGTATATTTAATTCTTTAGATATTAATTTATGTGATATTATATCTAAAGAATCATGCGTCTAGACGGTTTTTTTCCAAACCTGGAAAAAGTTTTTACGAATATTACCGGGACCAATGATTAAATCTTCCGAATAACTATTATAAAAACCGCGAGTTAATAAAGTCTCGTCAAAATATTTTTTTTGTTCTTCTTCTTTGAAATCATTTTCAATCATAATTAATTTGATATTATCCAAGATTTCAGGCATATCTAATAAAATATAATAAAACGCACCTTCACAATCTAAAACCAAAGTATCAAATTCTATTTTGTATTTTTCTTGTAATTCTTTAAATGTAATTGTATTTACTAATTCATAATCGTCTTCTAAAGCACCACCGTCATAAAAACTAGTGTCCCATCTATTTTGTTTTAACGGCTTACTAGATAAAGCGGAATTTTCTATGAAAAAATCAAGATCCGGGTTTAATATTTTGTTGTGTAATAATTTTTGATAAATACTATAACCACTTTCAAGTGTAACTAATTTATTATTTTTCTTTTGATTCAAAATATAAGCAATGATTAAACTATTTCTTCCAATATTTCCACCTATTTCTAAAACCTTTTCATTACCAGTTAAATTTTGTATTGCCATCATTTGTTCCGAATATTCTTGACTAAAATCACCAAAATCTATTTTTATTTTTTGATGAATTTCACTTAACTTTTCTTTATAATTAACATGAATTTGTCTAATATATTTAGGTATAACATCTTTGCTGGTGAATATTTGATTTTTGTTTAAATCTATATATATTTTTGTGCTGTGGTCATATTTTACAGTATTGTTTTCTGGATCCGTAATAAATATAGATTTTAAAACAAATTCTACTGGATCCGTAAAATAAAATGAACGGTTTGCGTCACCGTCTGGTATATATATGATATTTTCTTTTACTAATTTGTTATAAACAATAGAGGTTACGTCAATATTTTTGTATTCGGCGCCGTACTTAATGATATACATGATGTATTATATATGTATTCTTTATATTCTTTCTTAATTTAAAATGTATATATTAAATTAAATTATATATTATGTATTAAATTATATAAAATATTATTTTCATTTTTTGAATTATAAATTATATATGATGAGAGAAAATAGGATATAATTAAAATTGATTTAAAAAATATGATATAAATTTTACATTACTAATAAATATACCAAACATCAAAAATGAAAATTTTAGTTTTCGACACTGAAACCACTGGTAAAATAGATAAATATGCGGATTTATCTGAAACTGAAAAACAACCTTATATTGTTCAATTCAGTTATGTTATGTATGACACTGACAAAAATAATTTATTAATGAATGATAATATTATAAAAATTCCTAAAGATATTGTAATACCTGACGAATGTATTAATATTCACGGTATTACACAGGAAAAATGTCAAAAAGAAGGTATTATATTATATAAAGTGTTAAGCAATTTCTTTGTAAATGTGAAACAAGCTGATTATATGATCGGTCATAACTTGGAATTTGACGTAAAAATGTTGATTATAGAGTTTCATCGCTTGAAAGAAGAAAGCGGAGACGATGAAGCATATGATCGAATTATTGATTATTTTGAAAAGGGAAAACAATTTAGTAGCAAATGTTTTTGTACCATGAAAAATACCGCGGACATTTGTAAACTTGAAAATCCAAATAAAAAAAGTAAAGAATATAAATACCCTAGACTAAGTGAGCTTCATAAACATTTGTTTTCATATGAACCAAAGAATCTCCATAATTCTTTGTTTGATGTGATAATCACGTTGCGTTGTTTTTATAAAATGATTTTTGAAAAAGATTTACGCGAAATAAATCGCACCATCAGACAAATATTACGAGAAACATAATTTTCATTTTATAATTTCAGGGGTATAAATAAAAAAATTGATTTACTTTTATCTTTAGGTATTAAAGGTAATATACAAAAAACTTAAAAACAACTCTAAAAGTTAATAATGGAAACAACCAACAACACTTATGGCGGCTGTATTTCTTACAAAACAGATGAAAGAAACGTTACACATTATTCGATTAACAATCATCGAATTTGTTATTCTTATTATGGTATTTACTATGCTGACTCATTTCAAGACGAATGGGCACTTAATCACTTACCTAAAACAGGACCCCATGAATGCCTGGATTGTTTATATCATGGAACATACAAGGGAATATTTATTGACTACTGTATGAATTGTACAAACAATCAATATAAAGGCGCGCGTGTAACTGAATCTGTAGATAAAAATAATTTATCGTTGTTTCATGTATTACACATCTTGAAAAAAGACGAAATAATTGATTCAGAAATTATAGATATGATCAATGACAAATATGACGCACTCATGAATGTGGATGAAGAATTCAATGATTCTGATACGGATTCATATGTAGAACAAGAAGAACAACAACATGATAAACCCATTGTATTGAATTATGACGAAATCAATCAATATGTCGATCCTCGCGATAAATACCAATTTGAAGAAGAATATTATGGTTATTGTGCGGATTCAACCTGTGCGACTTATGGATCAAACTATGATGGCGGTTATGATTCACATTAATAAACTATACAAAAAATATAAAAATAAATATTTTCATTGTGAATATATTTATTTTTTACGATTTTTATTTGTGTTTTCTGCTTTTATGTTTATGGTGTTTATTGTGTTTTTTCGTTTTATTTCCGCGAGCGTTAGTATTTTTATAAACATTTAATCGCTCATCTGCGTTAGTTGATCGAAGAAGTCTTTCATGTAGAGTTTCTCCACGATGGGATACAGTTTCTTCTCTACTATGATTATTATGGTTTGAATTTTTTTTTTCTTGTAATAAATATGACCCTCCAAATATAGTAATAATTAAACCTACTCCAATTCCAACACCCATAAATATTTTTCCATCTTTTTCTACGTCCATTTCTATTATATAAAGAATTAGAAAATATTTTTTATTTTTTATTTTTTTTAGATTTTCGATGGGTGCTTTCTTTTGATCCATACCAAGCATCATATTCGTTACTATTCTTACTATTATCTGATGAATATGGATTATCCTTCATAGTATCAAAAATACTATTTGAATATTTTTTATTTTCGGATTTTTTATTGTAATACCGATTTGCTTGAATTCCAAATATGCTTAATATAAGAAGCACACCAATTCCACCTCCGATAAAAATTTTTTCATTTTGATTAACCATTATATAAATAAATAGAAAATTATTTTTAGATTTTTATTTTAAGCTGAGCACATTTCGCATATTTCATCATTTTCTGTTCCATGTTCCTTTTTATCTGGTTCAAGTGTAAATTGTTGTGCTTGGTGTTTTGCCTTGCGTCTTAAATAATAAATTCCAGTTTTTAATCCTTTTTTCCAAGAATAAAAATGCATGGATGTTAATGTATTATAATTAGGATCCTCTAACCATAAATTTAAACTCTGACTTTGACATATAAACGCGCCACGATCTGCTGCCATATCTATCAAATGTTTCATTGGCATTTCCCATACGATCTTGTATTTTTCGCGTATATGTTCAGGTAAGACCGTTAATTGTTGAATACTTCCCTTGTTAGCAATAATATTATTCTTAATCTTTTCATTCCATAATCCCAATGAAATTAAATCTTTCATTAAATATTTATTCGCCACCACGAATTCACCAGCCAAGGTTCGCCTTGTATATAAATTACTTGTTAATGGCTCAAAACATTCATTATAACCCAAGATTTGTGAGGTTGATGCGGTTGGCATCGGAGCAACCAACAATGAATTTCGTAATCCGTATTTTTGAATGGACTCACGCAATTCACTCCAGTTATACCGGGTGGTTGCCGGATCTACGCCCCACAAATCAAACTGTAATTTCCCCTTTGACGCAGGGGATCCCTCAAATGAACTGTATGACCCACTCAATTCATATTCTTTGATATTAAGGATTTCAGCAACAACTACATTTTGATTCGTAGCATTGTTATAAAACAACTGTCCTAATAAAGACGACAAGTCTGGATAATCCGTAATTGTTTGTTCCAGTTTTAAACTTTGTCTTATCTTTTCTATATGTTCCGTCGATAATTTTGATCGTATATGTTTCACCAATTCTTTGCGCGAGATAGCGACCTCATTACTCCTTTCAAGAGAAGCGTGATATATGGTCTCGAAAATCATTTTATTAACTTCTTTGGCTGCCTCACTATGAAATGGTATATCCATCAAGATAAAAACATCCGCCAAACCTTGAACTCCTATACCAATAGGTCTATGAAGCATATTACTTCTTTTGGTCTTTTCTGTTGGATAAAAATTAATGTCAATGATGCGGTTTAAATTACCGGTGACGACCTTGGTAACACGATGGAGCTCTTCATAATTGAAGTCTTTGGTTTCTTGATTTACAAAAGCTGGTAAGGCGATACTTGCCAAGTTACAAACGGCGGTTTCCTTATCGTCAGAATATTCTAGAATTTCTGTACATAAATTGCTACTCTTAATGGTGCCAATATTTTTCTGGTTTGATTTAATATTCGCAGCATCTTTATACAATAAGTATGGTGTGCCAGTCTCCATTTGGGCGTCCAAGATCTTAAACCATAATTCACGCGCATTGACGACTCGGGCATTCGTTGTTTGTGACTCGTATTTCATATATAATTCCTTGAATTCATCGCCATATACATCGGCAAGACCAGGGCATTCATGAGGACAAAAGAGTGACCACTTTCCGTTCTCCTTTACGCGCTCCATGAATAAATCAGAAACCCATAAAGCATAAAACAAATCACGGGCTCTTAGCTCCTCATCACCGTGGTTTTTTCTCATGTCTAAAAAGTCTTCAATGTCTGCATGCCACGTCTCCAAATAAATCGCAAAGGAGCCATTTCTGCGTCCGCCTCCATTATGTACGATACCATTATGTATTAGATAATTATGTTCTTCTTTCATTTGTAAATCATATAAAACCCCGTCGTAATTTGTTTTTTTAATATTTTGAATTCTTGATAATAAATAATTTCCGTAACGTAAAAATTTAAAAAACTGTTTTTCATCATATTCCACATTCATCAAATGACAAATTTCTTTAGTCCTTGGAATTCTTAATGTATAACTTATTTTTTTATTTTCAATAATACCTCTACTTGTTTCATGAGATTCTCCAATTCTATCTCGAATATAACCACTTGTTAACATTCCCATTTTCATACATATAAATCTTACACATTCTATTAAATTCAAAGAAGTATTATCAAAGACTAATTCTTTTCTACCGTAACAACCATCTGTTTGTAATAAACCTTTTAAAATATATTTACATTTATTTACTGGTAGATTTAACCATTTATGATTTACTCGTTTTGTTTTATTATCATCATAAAAATCATTGTATCTAAAAGGTAAATGAATAGTTCTATTCCAACGAATATTTGTTGTATTTTCATTAACTGTTACTTTATAATCTACACATTTTTCTTCAAAATATTTTATAATAAAATCTTTCAAATGTGCTTTGTTAAAAGTATGTATTGTAATTTTTCCACTTCGTGTATCATCATTATTCATACAACCATCTCCTAATATTATTCCATACATATAACAATCATCTTCTGTAATATTCGCAATATCATTTACTTCTGTTGGAATTGTAAATATTACTAGGTCATTTGTATTTATATCTTTGGCATCAACCCAATCAAATTCGCATATCTTTTTGTCTAAACGATTTTTAATAACTTTATAATTCAAACCTTTTGGTTGATTTTTTAATACATACATTGGATGTTCTGGTGTTATTCTCAAAGGAAATAAAGAATGAGTTGTTTCTATTTCAAGAAATTCACCACTATATGAATGTTCCAATACATTTTGAATAGTTTCTGTTTCTCCTTTTAAATTATATATTTTTGTTTCTCCTGAGCTACAATTTTGTATTTCTTTTGGTCCATGAGTAGTATAAATAATTGTTTCTGGATGTAAGCATTGATCAACATATTTTGCCGTATTATTAAACACACGTAACATGGGGACAATTCCATTCGACTTTCCATTGGTTCCCCTGATGTGCGTTCCTTTTGCGCGAACATTATGAATATGAAGACCAATACCGCCCGCCCACTTGGAAATTTTAGCACAGTCTTTGAGCGTATTATAAATTCCATCAATACTATCGTCCTCCATGGCAATCAAATAGCAAGAACTTAATTGCGGTCTAGGTGTTCCCGCATTAAACAGAGTGGGTGTCGCATGCGTAAAATATTTTTGCGACATTAAATCATAGGTCTCACGCACGGCATCCATGTTATTTCCATGAATTCCCACCGCAACACGCATCCACATATGCTGAGGTCTTTCAACCACAACATCATTTACTTTGAACAAATATGCGCGTTCTAAAGTCTTAAAACCAAAATAATCAATCAAATAATCCCGATTGTAATCAATCATTTGTTCCAGTTCATCCTTATTGGCACAAATAGTCATCCATGTATCATGCGATAATAATGGATAATGATTTCCGTGAACATCGTTATACCAATACAACTTTTCCATCACTTTGTAAAACGATGCGTCCGTATTTTTCTGATGATTAGACACGACAACTCGTCCAGCCAAAACAGCATAATCCGGATGTTGCGTCGACATCACTGCGCACTGTTCCGCGGTCAATTCATCGATTTTAGTAGTCGGAATCTTATCATACAACTGGTCAATCACTTTCATGACCAATGACGAATAATTGATTTGAATATTTGCCTCCAATCCCAATTTTTTTACCCGATTTAATATTTTATCAAAGGCAATATCCTCTAACTCACCATCACGTTTGGTAACACGCATATCTGTACTTGTCTCATCACCTGTATTCATTCTATACATATATGGATCATTTTATTTTTAAACCTTTTGTTCTTTTACATCTTTTAATTTGCGGCTTTAAGCCCTTTTGTGGGGAATATATTTAGCACACTTTTGAATTTAAAGACCCGGCGCAAGAAAATTCAAGACTGTTGTAAATAAATATATTTGTATTATAATATATATAGTATATAAGAATGACAAAAATGAAGATTTTTTTCGGTATATTAATATTTATCATGATATGTATCGCGCTAGGCAATACCGGTATTTTTTCCGGTAAAAATAAGTTTTTGAAAGAAGGATTACAAAATTTAGCAAATCCTGGGGAATATCCATACAGTGATGAATATCCGCTTTTAGAAGGAAGTTATCCATATACTGGTTCAAAAACAGTGAGCAATAAAGATTATAATGAAATTTGGATGAAATATCCAGTGTTTCCTGTTGGCTCATATGCCCAAATAACGAATAATTTAAGATACTGGAGTAATCCCGATGACGGGGAATGTATTCGTGCCGATATGTGTGATGCTTTATACAAAGACAAAGAGGTATTATCCAACGTAATTCAACCTTTAGGACCTGTTCCGGAAACCATCTCTGGGGTTAGAGTGAATTATTATAATACTGACCAAAATCTGTTTTTGGGACCTCAAGCAGGACCCGAATTACCCGTATTCGCATAAAAATATTGTAATATAATAGTATATATTATAATATGACTGAAAAAATTCCAAAAGAACATTATTTATTTGAAGCACTCCGCGAAGATCCAAATGTTTATGTAGATGATGAAAAAAATGATGTAAAAATTGGTGATACAATTGAATATATTGCGAATAATCAATTAGGAAAAAGAAAATACCATGTTATAGAATCTCTGGATGAAAATGGAAATGTAGAAAAAGGTCTCGAAGAAATAGATTTTACACCTTCAAAAAAAATGAATATGTTAAACGATTTTACACAAACAGAATCACCAAAAGAATCAAATGATGAACCCGAACCCTCCATATTTAAATTTCACTGGTATCCTGACGACGGGTCAAAAGGAGGAAAGAAAAAACACAAAAAAACACAGCATAAAAGAAGAAAAAAACGAATGTCAAAATCTAAGACCAAATCTAAAATGTTGAAAAGTAAAAAATACAGGCGACATAACAAATAAACTATGTGTAATTTATTTAGACAAAATCTCCTTGTTGTGTTTTCATCATCATTTCATGCGTTTCATCAATCGATTCGGTGCGTATTTTGATAATGGGTGACGATGCTACGGGTGGCGAGCATGATATTGTGTCGTTGCTTTTTTTAATAGTAATCAAACAGCCACTGGATGGTTCGCCTCCTTGAGTATCAGCTTTCTTGACACGCTTTTTGGGCTCCCTGTGGGAAAACCCGGTTTGACGTTCTTTCTCCACGATCGCCCACAATTCTTTCATGGCACCCACATTATCGTGAAACCATTTTTGATTTCGTTGAACCAATACGCAACTGATTTGGTCCAATTTCCAATAAATATTCTTAATCCAAGTCATAGTATCTTCGTTTTCATCCATTTGTTGTTCTTCCCATACCAAGAAATCCTCATGATTATCAATATCTAACGGCTTGTATTTATAGACCGGATTTCCATATTTGTTCGAAAAGTACATAATGATTCCTTTCATATTTCCATCCGCAGTCTCCGCAAAATCACCGTCTTTATTGAATTCGTCCTCATTCGCATATTCAATAAATTTCGTCTCCAAAAAGTCACATTCGTCCAAATCACACACCTCCATTTGTTGTTGCATTTGTACCCAATATTCCTTTTTAGGAACACCATCAATTTCCCGGCTCACCGGATTTTTTATCTCCAACATTCGCCCATAGATTGGACTACTTGGTTCAATATTAATACCATCAGGTGACGCGCCAATAAAATGATAGGTGTCGTGTTGAATACAACCAAAATCACCGACTTTTGTATTGTATAAATACTCATAAACCATCACAGAAATGGGCTCATATTTTTGTCCCCAATGTAATGCCGAATTGACATTGACTTGGCTTTGTGAAGATTCCAACTTTTCTGTTTCGGTAGAGGGTATAAAAGGAACCACGCATTTTTCGTAGATCAACTGATTTCTACTTGTTTCATTTTCAAACACCTTATAAGCATTACTTGCGGTGATTAAATTATGACGATACATATACCATTCGCTTGTTCGTTGGGCAGGTTGGTCTTTGTTTTTTAATTTTTTGATTTTTTCTTGAATCACCGCGATATCTGGTTTTTGTAATACCAGTGTATTTGAATACGATCTTCTTGGATACATGTTATAAAACATTTCAAAAGCACTTTCAATAATTGATTTGATTTCATCTTTGAAATAATCCTCGTTTCTATCAACATAAAGATTTTCAAAATAAATATTCAGTAAATCTTGAATGTAATCGGTCATTATATCGTGAAAATCGGGATCACAAATGGCGTTCGGGTTGTCCTCTATATATTCATACATGTCCTCCACAGTGGATTCCACGATTTCCATTTCATCGCTAGGTGTTAATGACGCGGTTGATGATAAATCATCCTCTAGGGCATCGTCGTCAGACTCAGACTCATGATTCCACTCTTCATCGACATCGTCTAATACGTCTTCTAAATCACTCAAATCATCCAAATAATTTATATTCATTTCAATATTAATTTTTGATTATTAACTATTATACTGTAATATTTTGTATTTATATTCATTCCAAATATAAATACAATTCTAAATCAATTTTTTATTCATCGTCTTGTTCTTCATTTTCTACGATATTTTTTAATGTTCCCTTTACTTTTTTAGGAGGAAGACTTTTTAATGTAGAAACCCTTTTGGTATCCAAATTTCTCAATGTAAAATGATTACTGGATTTATTGTAAAATAAACCCGGAATTTCCTTTACTTCACCGCTCGTTTTGTCGTAGATTACATCTTTTACACGCTGTAGTTTTTTTCTATCAAGCGAATCTTTTAAAAAAGATATTAAATTGTTTTTTTCTTCTTCAGTATATTCTTTTTCTTTCGCATATAATTCAGCATAGGCTGATAGCTTTTGGATTTTAACAGTTTTATCCAATTTCGCCCACGGTTCGGCTTTGTTTGTCATCTTTTCGTTTTCCAAGAAATTTTCCAAGTTATTTATATTATTCGTCGTTTTTGTTTCTTGAATCATATTTCCGCTCATCAACATGGTTTTATATTTGATATTTTTTAATTCTACACATTCATCTTTTTTTTCTGTAGTCGTAGTGCTCATTTTGTATTTATAATCTAATATATAGGATTAAGTTTAACTCCTTTTTATAATATGTTATTTTTATGTTATTTTGGAACAAATAATAATAGTTACTTATAATAATTACACATTTTATGAGTGAAATTACGAATGAAAAAAAAGTTATTATAAATGGAACTGTTAGCAAATATCAAATGAAAAAGGTGATTAAAAAACCAGAAGATGTAAAAGAACGAAAAACCATGGATCATGTTTCTCTCGAAATGTTTTCTTGGGAAACTCAATACTCATTATTAAGTATGTTATCTAATAAAAGAAATGATAATCCTACTGTCATTCTAGTAAAGAAACAAATATCTAGTAAATTGAATAATTATAAACAACAAGATGTTATTAAAAAAGTATATGATGAGAGAAAAATCATTAATCTTGAACAGGCAATAAGTAAATTACAAGAAAGTGGATTGAAGTGTCTTTATTGTAAGGAAGAAGTCTATTTATTATACAAGTTTGTGAGAGAAATGAAACAATGGACTTTAGACCGCATTGACAATGATATCGGGCATTTTCATGATAATGTTGTGATTTCTTGTTTAGACTGTAATTTAAAACGACGGAAAAAAAGTAGTAACGCGTTTTTGTTCACCAAGCAGATGAATATTGTCCGTGTCGATCACAAGGATAGCGAAGAAACTCCGTGTGAAACCTAATTGCGATAAAAACAAGATCTTATATTATATATTTATATTATTGAATTTAAGATGAATTTTATTGAATGGAAATGGACTTGTGGAGAGAAAATGGAAAAAACCCCGAGGATTCCTCCAACAATCGTGAAAAAAAATGAATATTACGAAGAAGACCCATATCAATCGCAACAATCATCTACAAATCATGATAGATCCGCCTATGAACAATCGTTGCTTTCTGAAAATGATATATGGTCCATCGATGGATCTGTTTTTATCGACAAACCGTTAAATAAAAGGGAAGACAATTATAACAAAATGTCGGAACGGGAAATGTTTGGACAAATCAATCAAAATCCTTTTTTAGTTCAAAATAATTATTTAGATGATTTGATGAATCAAGAAAAGTTTTTGAAACCCATGAGCACGAGCAGTGAAAAAGAAAAAAATAATGCGAATTCTAATTATGAATAATCGCAGTTTTCTCTCTTTCATCTTGATTTTCAAAAGTGATTTTTGGTTTATATTTCATATTTTTATATTTGTTATTTCGTTTCATAACAAATATAACTTTTATTTTTGGTTTTTATTTATTTATTGAATGAGAGAATCAAACATAATTTTAAATCCATTTATAAGGACCATCACCCTTTACAAGAGTATTTTCTTTTAATGGTTCTGTTTCAAACTCTGATCTTGATCCATGAACAATCCAATAAAATTTACCATTTGGACCATAAACGGTGAATTCGTTATGAATAACCGCGCCAGCATTATATGTTTTTAATTCTGTGCCATCGTAAATCGCACTTATTTGTACGGTTAGATTTGTAGCTAATTTACTTACATAATCAGGTAATTCTATTGTTACAGAATGATCATTTGTAATTTCACCTTTTCCACGATAATAAACACCGGCTTCTGGTCCTTCTAAACAACCGTGTACCAAATATTTATTTGTATCTATTGGGTGATCTATTACGAAAGATTTAATTGTTGTCCAACCTGAACCACTAGAAATCATCAGGGAAGTCGCACCTGCGGTTGTTTCTGTATTATAAAATAGCGAACCGGCAAAACCAGTAACACCAGAAGATATTCCAGTATAACCACCGACTAATACTACACCATTCGATATACTGTTTTGACAATTATATATTTGTCCGCTTGTTACTGCTGTTGTAATGTATTGTCCTGATGCGGATATTGCTATACAATTCCAAGTATTTGTTGATGAAAAAGCGATACTCCAAGTACCACCATAATTTGTAGAAGTATAAATGCCAGCACCGCTTACAGAAGCTAGTTGGATTTGACCTGATGCGGATATTGCTAAACCAGTAATTGTTGATGCTAACGTAACTGATGACCACGTTACACCATAATCACTAGATACATAAAGAGATGATGTTGTAGATGCGGTCTGGTATTGTCCGGATGAAGATACAAATACTTTTACAAAAGTTGCTGTTACACCAGATACAGCCGTCCAGTTCGTACCAAAAGTTGTGGAAGTATAAATTGTATTATCAGTAGTACCACTAACAGCAGTCTGGTATTGACCAGTTGATGAACAAGAAATACTCGTCCAGTTTTTCGTCGTTCCAACTGTTGTGTCCTGTGTCCAAGTATTACCAAAATCGGTCGAAATATAAATATAATCTCCAGTAATACATGCTACTTGATACATACCAGATGAAGACATGGAAACACCTGTATATGATTTTGACGTTGTTGTATTTTTTGTACTCCATGTACTACCAAAATCACTTGAAATATAAATATTAGTTGTACTACTCGCCACAGCGGTTTGATATTGACCAGAAGCAGATACGGCAACGCACGACCATGATTGTAATCCAGGGGTAGATGTACCAGTAGTTGCCCAAGTAGTTCCATAATTAGAAGAAATATAAATATAATTACTACCACTTGCTACTGCTGTTTGGTATTGACCAGACGCGGAAACCGCAAGAGATGTCCATGATAATGAACTAGTTGTACTATTTGAAATGAAATTTCTGGCAAGATTTCCGGTTGGACCAATAAATCCAAAATCAATATTTTGTGTGGAGAAAATATCAGAATAAGAGCCAGGCATTAGACCAGGATAAGTTGTACTGGTATTTCCACCAATCGAATAAGCAAGTTGTAAGTAATTGTTTGATAATAGTGTCGCACCGTAAGTATATCCACCAGTAGCACCCATAGTAACACCAGCAAATTTATTAATTGGACCCGTCGGACCTGTCGGACCCGTACCACCAGTCGCACCAGTCGGACCTGTTGCGGATGCGGTAGTAATAATATTTAGCCATGTAGATCCGTTACTTAATTTAAGGGTTGATGTAGTTGTATCATAAAAGATCGAACCCGCAATACCAGTTACACCAGAAGATGTTCCACCATAACTACCAACTAATACTACACCATTCGATGTACTGTTTTGACAATTATAAATTTGTCCGCTTGTTACAGCAGTAGTAATGTATTGTCCTGATGCGGATATTGCGATACAATTCCAAGCATTTGTAGAAGAATAACTTAATTCCCAAGTACCACCATAATTTGTAGAAGTATAAATGCCATTACCGCTTACAGAAGCTAGTTGGATTTGACCAGATGCGGATATTGCTAGACCAGTAATTGTTGATGCTGTTAACACAACTGATGACCACGTTATACCATAATCACTAGATACATAAACATCTGATGTTGTAGATGCTGTTTGGTATTGTCCAGAAGACGATACGGTTACTTTTACAAAAGTTGCTGTTACTCCAGATACAACTGACCAGTTCGTACCAAAATTTACTGAAGTGTAAATTGTGCCATTACTATTCACCGCAGTTTGATATTGACCAGTTGATGAACAAGAAATACTCGTCCAGTTTTTCGTCGTTCCAACACTTGTGTCTTCTGTCCAAGTATTACCAAAATTAGTAGAAACATAAATATTACCACCTGTAACACATGCTACTTGATACATACCCGATGATGACATAGAAACACTAGTCCAAGAAAGTGTGCCGGATGTCCTTGTTGCCCAATTACTACCAAAATCACTTGAGACATAAATATTAACCCCTGTTGCTACTGCTGTTTGATATTGACCTGATGCCGATATGGCAATACATGACCATGATTGTTGTCCAGGAGTTGTAGTAGTTGTACTATTTGACCAAGTACTTCCATAATTAGAAGAAATATAAATATAATTAGGACCACTTGCTACAGCAGATTGATATTGACCAGACGAGGAAACCGCAAGATATGTCCATGATAATGAACTAGTTGTACTGTTCGAAATGAAATTTCTGGCAAGATTTCCGGTTGGACCGATAAGTCCAAAATCAACATTTTGAGTAGCAAAAATATCAGAATAAGAGCCAGGCATTAGACCAGGATAGGTTGTACTAGTATTACCTCCAACCGAATAGGCGAGTTGTAAATAATTTGTTAATAGTGTGGCGCCATAAGTATATCCACCGGTAGCACCCATAGTAACACCATTAATAGAAATTTTGCCAGGTGGTCCAGTAGCACCAGTAGTACCAGTGGCACCAGTTCTACCAGTGGCACCAGTTCCACCAGTTGCGCCGGTTAATCCTGCCGCACCAGTTGCACCAGTTAATCCTGCTGGACCAGTCGAACCAGTAGCACCAGTTGAACCAGTACGACCAGTCGCACCAGTTGAACCAGTTGGACCAGTACCACCAGTAGCACCGGTACCACCAGTCGCACCTGTAGGTCCAGTAGCACCAAAACCAGTAGCTCCAGTATAACCAGTCGCACCAGTAGATCCAGTAGCACCAGTTCCACCAGTGGCACCAGTACCACCAGTTGCGCCAGTACCACCAGTCGCACCAGTTCCACCAGTTGCGCCAGTACCTCCAGTCGCACCAGTTCCACCAGTCGCACCAGTTCCACCAGTTATACCTGTATTACCGGTTGGACCCGTGGATCCGTAACCAGTAGCACCTGTAAAACCTGTAGCACCAGTAGCACCAGTTCCACCAGTCGCACCAGTATTACCAGTAGGACCAGTACTACCTGTAGCACCACTTGCTCCAAAGCCAGTGGCACCAGTACTACCTGTAGGTCCGGTACCACCTAACGGTCCAGTGGCACCGGTCGGACCTGTTGGAGATGAATTAATCACAAGATTTAGCCATGTAGAGCCATCACTATATCTCAAGCTTGCTGTAGTCGTATCATAAAAGAGTGACCCAGCAACACCCGTTACACCAGAAATGGTTCCACTATAACCACCGACTAATACTACACCATTGGATATACTGTTTTGACAATTATATATTGTTCCATTAGTAACTGCTGTTGTAATATATTGTCCTGATGCGGATATTGCTATAGAACTCCAAGCATTTGTAGAAGAATAAGTTGAATCCCAATTACTTCCATAATTACTAGACGTATAAATACCTCCGCTACTTGTACAGATAATTTGGATCTGTCCAGATGAGTTGATTGAAATACCAGTAGCATTCGCAGCTACAGTAGTAGATGACCATGTTACACCGTAATCCTCTGATATATAAGCATTTGTATTTGTAGAGTTAATCGCAGTTTGGTATTGTCCAGATGACGATACAATGACTTCTACAAAAGATATTGCTGATATACCAGATACAAGCGACCAATTAGTACCAAAGTTTTTGGAAGTGTAAATTGTACCATCACTACTATTCACAGCAGTTTGGTATTGTCCGCTTGCTGAACAAGAGGTACTTGTCCAGGATTTGGATGCTCCAACAGTTGTGTCTTGTGTCCAAGTATTACCAAAATTAGTAGAAGTATAAATATAATCACTTGACACACAAGCAACTTGATACATACCAGATTCGGACATGGAAACACTGGTCCATGCTCTAGATTGATCTTTAGATGTCCAATTACTTCCAAAATCACTTGAAATATAAATATTACCACTATTGGCAACTGCTGTTTGGTATTGACCTGTTGCTGATACTGCTACACATGACCATGATTGTAATCCAGGGGTAGTCGTACCAGTAGTTGCCCAACTACTTCCATAATTAGAAGAAATATAAATATAATTATTACCACTAGCTACCGCAGTTTGGTATTGTCCTGATGCGGAAACCGCAATAAATGTCCATGTTAATGAACTAGTAGTAGTGTTTGAAATGATATTTCTAGCAAAATTACCCGTTGGACCAATCAAACCAAAATCAATGTTCTGAGTAGCAAAAATATCAGAATAAGAGCCAGGCATTAATCCGGGATAAGTAGTACTTGTATTTCCACCAATTGAATAGGCGAGTTGTAAATAATTATTTGATAATAGTGTAGCACCATAAGTAATACCACTAGTAAGACCCATAGTAACACCAGCAAATTTATTAATAGGACCCGTCGCACCAGTTGGACCCGTCGAACCAGTTGAACCCGTCGCACCAGTTCGTCCAGTAGCACCAGTTCCACCAGTTCCACCAGTAGCACCAGTTCCACCAGTCGCACCAGTTCCACCAGTCGCACCCGTTCCACCAGTAGCAGCTTGAGAACTTATAATACTTATCCATGTAGTTCCGTTACTTAATTTAAGGATTGACGTAGAGGTATCATAAAAAAGAGAACCAGCAACACCTGTCACGCCAGATACAGTTCCACTATAACCACCTACTAATACTACACCATTCGATATACTGTTTTGACAAGTATAAATTTGTCCGCCTGTAACAGCGGCTGTAATATATTGTCCAGATGATGATATTGAAATACAACTCCACGCATTTGTTGATGAATAGCTTGATGTCCAACTACTTCCATAATCAGTAGAAGTATAAATACTTCCGCCATTTACAGAAGCAACCTGTACTTGACCAGATGAATTCATTGATATACCGTCCCATGCTAATGATGAAGCAGTAGATGTCCATGAATTACCATAATCGGTAGAGAAATAAATCAAACCACTATTTATTACTGCTGTTTGGTATTGTCCGGATGATGAAACCGCTACTTGACTCCAGGTTTTACTTGCTCCAACAGTTGTATCTTGGGTCCAACTATTACCAAAATTCGAAGAAATATAAATATAACCTGTATTCGCGACTGCGGTTTGATATTGTCCAGTTGCTGAGCAGGAAACACTTGTCCAAGATTGAGTTGATCCAACGGTAGTGTCTTGTGTCCAAGTATTACCAAAATTAGTAGAAATATAAATATAACCACTTGAAACACACGCAATCTGGTACATACCAGATGATGACATGGCAATACTTGTCCATGAACGTGTTGAATCTTTGGCAGTCCAAGTACTACCAAAATCACCTGAAATATAAATATTATTATTTGGAGCTGTATTAACAACTGCTGATTGATATTGACCAGACGCAGATACTGCTACAAAAACCCATGCTCTGGATGAATCTTTAGAGGTCCAAGTTGTACCATAATTACTTGATACATAAATCGCACTACCATTTGCTACAACAGTTTGATATTGTCCGGATGATGATAATGCTATAGAATTCCATGTTAATGAACTAGTGGTACTATTTAAAATGAAATTTCTGGCAAGATTACCAGTTGGACCGATGAGCCCAAAATCAATATTTTGATTAGCAAAAATATCAGAATAAGAACCAGGCATTAATCCAGGATAACTTGTACTGGTATTACCACCAATTGAATAGGCAAGTTGTAAATATTGGTCAGTTGTTACAGTTGCGCCGTATGTATATCCGCCTGTAGCACCCATGGTGACACCCGCAAATCTATTGAGAGGACCAGTTGACCCAGTCGCACCAGTTCCACCGGTTGGACCAGTTCGTCCAGTAGCACCCGTTCCGCCAGTCGCAGCAGTAATACCTCTTGGACCAACTAACGCAACATTCGCATTGGCAGACCATGATGAGTTGTATTCTGTAAAATTATACAAAGTTAATGTATATGTTCCACCGGTTGATAGAGACACACCTGTTACTTGATAGTAACCACTTGTACTACCTGATATTGTTATAAAAGAATTTGTCGAAATATATTTATTAGAACTGTTATAGTCACTTGATAATTCAAAGTCTCCAGTAGCTCCACTATCTAATGAACCAAGCTGAGCAATTTGAGTGACTACTAATGGTCCTATCGCACCGGTTGGACCAGTTGCTCCAGTAGCACCAGTTCCACCCGTAGCGCCAGTTTCACCAGTCGCACCAGTTCCGCCGGTAGCGCCAGTTCCACCCGTAGCACCCGTAGCACCAGTACCACCAGTTGCTCCAGTAACACCAGTATAACCTCTTGGACCAACTAATACTATATTTGCGTTATTCGCCCATTCTGAATAATAATCAGTAAAATTATACAAAGTTAATGTATATGTACCACCGACCGAAAGAGAAACATCAGTTACTTGATAGTAACCACTCGTACTACCACTGATGGATATATAAGAATTGGCGGTGATATATTGGTTCATATTATTATAATCACTTGACAAATCAAAATTTCCACTTTGTCCTACATCTAATGTTCCTGGTCCAGAAATTTTACTAACTACGAAATCTCCTGCTGGTCCAGTAGCACCAACCGCACCAGTTCCACCAGTCGCACCAGTTCCACCAGTCGCACCTGTTTGACCAAGAGGACCTATGACTGCTATATCAGCATTGTTTTCCCATGATGAATCATAATCAGTAAAATTGTAAAGAGTTAATGTATATTCATTTTCTAATAATGTAACCCCCGTAACCTTATAATAACCACTGGTACTACCGGATACAGTTATATAAGAATTTGTTGAAATGTATTTATTATTACTATTGTATGCTTGTGATAATGTAACGGTTCCCGACTCTTTACTATTTAATGAACCAGATAGTGTTATTTGTGATGCTACTAACGGTCCTATCGCACCTGTTGGACCAGTTGCGCCAGTTGCTCCAGTTCCACCTGTGGCACCAGTTTCACCAGTGGCACCGGTTCCTCCAGTTGCGCCGGTACCTCCGGTTGATCCAGTAGCACCCGTTCCGCCGGTTGCCCCAGTAAAACCAATTGGACCAACCAAAGCAACATTTGCTCCTTCTAGCCAGGATGAATCATAATTCGTAAAATTAAAAAGAGCAATGGAATATGTATTACCCGGGCTTGATAATGTTACCCCAATCACTTGATAATAACCACTTGTACTTCCGGATATTGTAATATAAGAATTTGCGGAAATGTATCTATTATTGCTATTATAATCAGATGATAAATCATAATAAACTAAACTGGTTGAACCACTATTTAATGAACCACTACTTGTTATAGTAGTAGTTATTAACGGACCGATCGCACCAGTGGATCCAGTCGCACCAGTTCCACCAGTCGCACCAGTTCCACCAGTCGCACCAGTTCCACC